>Ga0066376_10000665_pt1 | contig 32362 bp, 26 predicted proteins | sample Knorr_S15_td_Bot_FD_77009 | JGI IMG/M metagenome (GOLD analysis project Ga0066376, IMG submission 77009) | Marine microbial communities from Southern Atlantic Ocean transect - Knorr_S15_td_Bottom_ad_5009_LV_A | ecosystem: Environmental > Aquatic > Marine > Oceanic | place: Southern Atlantic... | reverse complement strand
TTTATGAGGAGATGGAAGACCATTTTGTTGAAAAATGGATAAAGCCTTTCCACCTTTTTGTTATTGGATGCGGACCGAACGCCTATCCTTTCGCCGAGCTCGCGCCGCCTTTGGGGTGGGAGGTTACATTCCTCGATTACCGGAGAGGCAATATTTTACCGGAAACACGCAATGTTGCATCAAAAATAGTCTCTATGGGCGACATAGCTACTCATGTAGAGGAAGGGTCCCACTCCGCAGTCATTGTTATGACTCATAATTATGAAGCTGACTTAAATATTATAGGTCAGTTAAACGGAAGGAATTTTGGTTATGTCGGCTCCGTCGGTCCGCGTGAACGCTTCGACCAGATATGTAAGGATAGCAAGACACTTTTCGGCGTGCCCATTGATAACGACTGGGCCTCAAATGTTCATGTGCCCGCAGGTCTTAAAAAGGCACGCTCGCCTGAAAATATTGCCCTGTCCATTCTTGCCGAGATAAAATTTGGATCAGAGTGATGACTGACTTATCTTCTACAGCCTCGATCTGGACAATTATACTAGCAGCTGGTGCGTCGTCCCGCTTCGGAAGTATAAAAGCCCTGGCAGAGTGGGAAGGAAAAACACTCCTGCAGAGCGCCATTGAGTGCGCACCAGACCCTGAAAAAATTGTCGTTGTAATAGGTGCGCATATAGAGCCATTGAAAGACGCTATAAGCGACACAATATATGTGAGTGTAAATGAGAATTGGGAGCAAGGGATGGGGTCTTCTATCGCCAGCGGGGTTGAGTTTGCCGCTTCACATGGTGCAGATGTAGCCCTCATTGTGCCTGTGGATCAGCCATTTGTAACAAGTATGCATCTATTGAGACTTGCTGAAAAAGCCAGGGACGAGGGGCGATTTATTTTAACATGTGATAACTCTGTCACCGGTCCTCCTGCAGCTATCCCCTCAAAATGCTTTCCCGCTGCCGCAACCCTGAAGGCGCAAGGATTGAAAAAGGTGTTTGATGATTACGGAACTATTGAGGCGGCCAATATATTATGTGATGCAGATACTCCGGAAGAACTGGACAGACTTAAGAGAAAAGTGAAAACGGACGGAAAATGACAGTTTCGCCTTTTTCTGCCGACGACTTGCCGACAGGCAAATCAATAAGACCATTAGCCTGGGTGAGGGACGAATAAAGATTTGAGCTTTGGTCATGATAGGCCGTGACTTTTCCGCCCTCATATCTGGCCCGTAAAAAACAGCGCAAATGTTCAGGCTTGGAAATAGACGTAGCCAAAGGTACAGGAAACCCGTCAGGCAGTTCTGTTTCCTCTCCGTTTAAACATCTGATAACAGCCCGAACTATAAGATATGATGTGACAAAGGCTGAGACGGGATTGCCAGGCAGTCCAACGATAATAGTTTCTCCCATTCTAGCGACCAGAACAGGTTTTCCTGGACGAATGGCAATTTTCCAGAAAATAACCTCGGCTTGTTCATGCAGGATATCGCGCACAAAATCACGGTCACCGACTGATACGCCGCCTGTTGTAACAATGATGTCATGTCTTTGGCAAAGTGTCTTAAAAGCCGTTGCAGTTTGTTCGTAATCATCGGGGAGCGCGCGCGCCTGCTCGACGTCTATGCCACAACCTTCAAGCATTTGCGTAAGCATAAGTGTATTGGTATCAATAATTTTGCCTGCTTTACTACCTGTATCACCTTGCCCTTCATCTGCCGCCTCCAGTTCAAGCCCCGTTGAGGCAACGGCTATACGCAATGGACGTTTAACAGTGACCTTCTTAATACCAAGTGCGCCAAGAAGGGCAATATCCTGCGCTGTTAATTTTTTGTTTTTGGGAAGGGCAATGTCGCCCTCAGCGATATCAGCACCAGAATGGCGCAAATGTGCCCCCTGTGGCGGAACAGGGTCAAGGTAAAGTTGGTCACCTTCTACTTTGCAATATTCTTGCATGACAACCGTGTCTGCGCCTTCAGGCAAAACAGCGCCCGTTGCAATTCGCGCCGCTTCTCCTGCTTTTATTTTTGCGCGATATGGTTCCCCTGCATAGGATGCCCCGACAAGTGTGTAGACATCTCGTTCATCCTCATGGCAAAAGGCGTAACCGTCAACACCCGTATTAGTAAAACGGGGTAGCGATGAGGGCGCTATTATGTCGCTTGCAGTGACATGCCCCAACGCCTCACTGAGTGAACATTCCTTTGTTTGCGCATTCTCAGGAATGGCGTTTTTTAGAGATTTTAAGGCCTCGTCAAGTGATATCATAAGATTTAAGCAGCGTTTTCGACCTTGAAATCGCTTTTGCCTCCGGTTTTTAGGACAAGATAATTGTCCGTGATACGCATAGCAGGATCGACGCCTTTCGTCATGTCGTAAATGGTCAGCGCGGCGGCGCTTGCTGCGGTCAAAGCCTCCATTTCAACACCTGTTTTGTAAAACGCTGTTACATCCACCGTAACTTTTATGTGATCGTCCTGTACGTCAAATTCGACGCCAACATGTTCAAGCTGCAGAGGGTGGCAGTAGGGGATGATCTGGCTGGTGTTTTTAGCGGCCTGAATGGCGGCAACTTTTGCAACCGGCAATGGGTCGCCTTTGGGCAGTGTACCTTGCCTTAACTGCTCAATTGTTTCAGGCTTGGCGTTCAGTACGGCCTGTGCCACGGCGCGACGCTTTGTAACGTCTTTCTGGGTAATATCTTTCATAATATTTTCTATCCTCCAATTGCCACCATACGGCGGTTATCTTTTTTCAGTAAATCATCCATGGGCTCATGTTCATAGGGCTTCCCTTGTAAAGCGCGGCCTATAACTTGTACCAGATCATCGTCACTGCCGCCATCTCTCATCACGTCACGCAAAGTCTTCTCCTTATCATCAAAAAGGCACGCCTTGATATTGCCATCCGCTGTAATGCGCAAACGATTGCAGTTTCCACAAAAACTCTCGCTCATTGAAGTGACGAAACTAACCTGCATCGGACTGTTTTTGACAGTAAAGCCCTTTCCTACAGCCGATGGCTCATTGTCCATAGGGGTTAATTCGTAAACACTTTCAATCCGTTGGCGCATTTCTTTATAAGGGAAAAAACCAGCCTTGTCCCACCCCGTGTCGGGGAAGGGCATATACTCGATGAAACGGATATCAACCGGTTTATCCTCACCCCATCTCAGAAAATCCAATATTTCATCTTCATTGACATTGGCCATAACAACGACATTTATTTTAACAGGCGAGAACCCGGCATGAATAGCGGCTTCAATGCCTGCAAGAGCCTGATCGATCCTGTCACGGCGTGCAATCTGGCTGAATCTGTCGGGTTTAAGTGAGTCCAGACTAATAGTGACGCCTGTCAAACCGCGCTTTTTAAGTTCTGCCGCCATATGTGGTAATTTAAGTGCATTCGTGGTCAGGGTAAGATGATCTAACCCGTCCAGCGAGGAAAGCCCGCTGACAATATCGGGTAAATCTTTATGAAGGGTCGGTTCCCCGCCAGTTAAGCGGATTTTATCAACGCCCAGCCCTACAAATAATTTTCCAAGACGTAAAATTTCAGGCGTAGTCAATAAATGTTCAGGACGGGTGAATTGCATCCCCAGTGCAGGCATGCAGTAAGTGCAGCGCAAATTACAGCGATCAGTTAAAGAGATACGAAGGTAGTTATGCACCCTGTCGAAACGGTCTGTCAGAACATTTGAAGTCACGCCGGTATGTCCTCGTCTTTTGAAACCCTTAGACAGGGAACAGCATGTAAGCCGCCCGCCAGGCTATAAGCTTTTTCCCACCCCGCCTTGCGTAAGGCACGCGCCGCTGCAAGAGATCGCACACCATGCTCACAAATAACCAGAAGCTCTTTGTCTTTTGGTGCCTTCAGGGTGTTCATATCAAAGGCCGATAGGGGCATGTGAAATGCATCTTCGACCGTGTTAATTTGAAGCTCTGCACCCTCGCGCACATCAATTAAAGTATAGTTATTTTTCAGGCTCTTAGCTGCTTGATCATCTTTGGTCGGAATAATTATTTCCAGATTTGGCTCAACTGATGCCAGATGAGGCGCCAGTCCGCATAATGGACAGGATGGGTTGCGCGGCAGGGTCAGAGGTTGGCTTTGCAAAGTAATGAGATCGAAAGTTAAAAAAGATGATCCTGTTTCTATGCCCAGAATCTTTTTGATGGCCTGATTGGCCTGTAACGTGCCAAACAGCATGGGCACAGTGCCCAAAACCCCGGCTGTTGCACAATCGCCCACCATGCCCGGTTCGGGAATTTGCGGAAACAGGCAGCGCAGACATCCTGTGTCTTTATCATTGGGATCAAGAGTGAGAATTTGTCCTTCAAACTGGTAAATGCTGGACTGTATCAAAGGCTTATTGTAGAAATGAGCAGCATCATTTATCAGATATTTCGCGGTAAAATTATCTGTGCAATCTAAAATTATATCGTAGTCAGTGAATAAGTCCTGAATATTATCAGCAGTGACTTTTTCGGAATAGGTCCGAATATCAATCATGGGATTAAGACCCTCAAGGCGTCTTTTCGCGAGTGTGGCCTTGTCCTCACCCAGATTTTCAGCTGAATATAGGATTTGTCGGTGTAAATTGCTGGGTGAAATTGTGTAATAATCGGCGATACCAATTGTGCCGATACCTGCTCCTGCCAGTCCCAATAAGGCAGTGGAGCCAAGCCCACCCGCACCTATAACCAGTATGCTTGCATTCTTTAACTTCTCCTGTCCCTGCGCCCCGATTTGCGGCAGGATCATCTGGCGTCCGTAAAACTCGTCTGCTTCAAGCCGTGAGGTCTTTGCATGGTTATGACAGTGTTGGCAATTGACCCATTCGGCCTCGCGATGCAGGTAATGCTCCTTCTTCCATATTGGCAAACGGTGCTTTAATTCATCAATGATATAACGGCAGGCGGTAAAAGCCTCGCCTCTGTGCGCGGCGACAACGCCTATCCATACGGCACACTCACCAATATGTAATCTGCCCTCGCGGTGGACGGCGCGGGCATTAACTATACCGAATTTATCAAGCGCCTCCTTGATTACTTTTTTTCCTTCGCTCAAAGCCAGATCATGAAATACTTCATATTCCAGTGCGCTGACAGCATGACCTTCGTTATGGTCGCGTACCCATCCCTCGAAACTGACGAACCCGCCTGCACTGTCATGCTGAAGCGCGTCCGACAAGGCGGCGCAATCAATTTCAGAACTATAGATTTCAAATGAGTCTGACAAATCAACCTCCCGCTACAGGGGGTATGAAAACGATAACATCATTTTCATTGAGAGGGGTCGACATGTCAGCAAATTTATCATTAACAGCGACACCGATCATTTTGGGGGGCAATGTGAAGGCGTATTTGTTAGACAGTTCATCATAAAGTTCTGATGGCGTTGATGCTGTGCTTTCTATTTGTTCGCCAGATACGCCACTTTGTTCGCGCAGGATTGCAAAATATCGAATCTGTAATGGTTTTTTGTCCGCCATAATTAAACATCTATGTTGGTTTTGTTTCTTTTCTATTTATATTGTTAGAGACCATTATCAAAGAATAACCTTAAAAACAGTCAGGCTTTTTCCATGAAAGATAAGTTTATACCGCTGCATATCGCTTTGATGACAGTTTCGGACACGCGTGATATATCCACTGACCGCTCTGGTGATATCCTACAATCCAGTGCCGAAAAAGACGGGCATATCATTAAAGACCGTAACATTGTTTCGGATGACCATGCAAAAATAACTGACCAACTGCGTAAATGGATTAATGATGACAATATTGATGTTGTGATTTCGACCGGAGGAACAGGTTTGACGGGGCGAGATGTAACGCCTGAAGCATTTCAATCCGTATATGAAAAAGAAATACCGGGCTTTGGTGAATTATTCAGGATGCTCAGCTATGAAAAAATTGGTGCTTCTACAATTCAATCACGGGCAACGGCCGGTGTTGCCAAAGGAACATATTTATTTGCTCTTCCGGGCTCAACATCGGCATGCAAGGATGGTTGGGAATGGATCCTTAGCAGGCAACTGGACGCCCGCACGAAACCATGTAATTTCGTAAGCCTTATTCCACGCCTTAATGAAAAATAGCGCTAAATGGCTACTGGCATATCCTGTATCAGCTTATCAAGCGTAATCGGGTAATCGCGAATGCGCACGCCTGTTGCGTTATAGATGGCGTTTGCAATTGCCGCACTGACACCGCAAATACCAAGTTCGCCTACGCCCTTTGCTTTCATGGGTGAAGATTTATCATCGGCCTCATCCAAAAATATAACGTCCTGATGCGGGATATCTGCGTGAACCGGCACTTCATAACCTGCCAGATCATGGTTGACGAAAAAACCGCGTTTTTTATCAACGGCAAGATGTTCCATCAATGCAGCACCTGCCGCCATCGTCATTCCTCCTATCACCTGGCTTCGTGCAGATTTCGGGTTAAGGATGCGTCCGGCTGCACACATGGCAAGCATGCGTCTTATACGGATTTCGCCGGAATAAGCGTTTACGCCGACTTCCACAAAATGACCACCAAAGGTCTGAAGTGCATATTTCTTGTCTAAATCGCCATATTCCATGGCATCCTCGGCCTCAAGCGGCTTATCTGACACGGCCTGTATAAGAGGGGCTGATTTATTATCAGCTTTGATCTGGCCGCCAGAAAATTCGGCCGTGCCCTTATCATATCCAAGTTTATCCGCAATTTTTTCTCGTAATTTTACGCAAGCCGCATATACGCCTGCTGTTGAACTGTTGGCGCCCCATTGACCACCTGAGCCTGAAGAAACCGGAAAGCTTGAATCACCAAGTTTGACTTTAATCATGTTGAGGGGAAGTCCCATCATTTCGGCTGCTGTCTGCGCGATGATTGTATAAGACCCGGTTCCAATATCTGTCATGTCTGTTTCAACAGTAACCGAACCATCGGTTTCCAGTCTCACACGAGCGGCTGATTTCTGAACAGGTGCTCCGCGAATAGCAGCAGCAACGCCCATACCGACAAGCCAATCTCCATCGCGCATTTGCGCGGGCTCAGCATTGCGTTTATTCCACCCGAATTTCTCAGCACCGTCGCGCAGGCATTTTACAAGTTGTCTTTGTGAAAAAGGGCGTTCAGGGTTTTCAGGATCAACCTGAGTATCATTTACTACGCGGAATTCAACAGGATCCATGTTCAATTTTTCAGCCATTTCATCAATGGCAATTTCTAATGCCATGAGGCCGGGAGCCTCACCCGGTGCACGCATGGCGTTCCCTTCCGGCAAATGCAGCTCGGCAAGACGCATCGATGTCATGCGGTTTTCACCGGCATAAAGGAGTCTTGTCTGGTTGACCGCGGTTTCAGGCCCACCGCCTTCCAGATCACCTGACCAGCTTTCGTGACCGATTGCCGTAATTTTGCCGCTTTCATCCGCACCAATTCTGATCCGCTGAATTGTCGCAGGGCGGTGTGTTGTATTGTTCATGATGAGGGGGCGCTGCAAGGCAATTTTAACAGGTCTGCCTGCGGCCTTTGCACCCAGTGCCGCCATGATTGCATCGGCGCGTACAAAAAGCTTTCCTCCAAAGCCGCCGCCAATATAGGGAGACATGAGGCGAACATTATCCTTGGAGATTTTTAAAGTCTTCGCAACGTCGCCGCGGCCCCATTCTACCATCTGGTTGGAAGTCCACAGAGATAGCTTGTCACCATCCCACGCTGCGATTGAGGCATGAGGCTCCATCATAGAGTGTGACTGATCGGGTGTCGTGTAGGTTTCGTCCAGTGTCACAGGCGCAGATGCAAAGGCTTCATCAAAATTTCCACGCGACGTATCGGCAGGTTGACCGTTTGTCTTGCCTGGGCTTACGGCGCTGTCTTTGACCTTTGACAGATCATAATTTCCTTGGTCTTTGATATATTTTACGTCTACCAATTCTGCGGCTGATCTGGCCTGCTCGAAGGTATCGGCAACGACAACAGCCACAGCCTGATGATAGTGCTGAATGTCAGGACCAGCCAGAAGCTTTGCCGTATTGAAATCACCCTTATCCAGTTCCCCTGCGTTTTGATAAGTTACTACCGCGCGCACGCCGGGTGCTGTTTTGGCAGCAAGTGTATCAATTCCACCGATGCGCCCTCTCGGGATAGCCGAGCCTATAATATAGCCATAGGCGACATTGCCGGGGATATCTTTATGTTCGTAGGCATATGGGGCCGTCCCTGTAGTTTTCAAAGGGCCATCAATGCGATCAGTTGATTTTCCGATCACTTTTTGCTGATCAATGGGGTTTTCGGTTGCTGGTGTATCAAACTTCATAAGGGTCAGCCTCTTGCTTCCTTAATGACACCATCAAGAACACGCTCGGCTAATGTCACTTTAAATTTATTATCTTCAGTCGTTTTGGGATTTTCCAAAAGTTTTGCTATAACCGCTTTTGCCCCATTAGGAAGCTGGTTATCTGCGGCCTTAACACGCCATGGCTGTGAGGCCACCCCGCCCATGGCAACGCGACCCGTACCGTCTTCAAAGATGATGGCGGCCACGGAAATAAGTGCGAATGCGTAAGAAGCACGGTCACGTACCTTGCGGTATATATGTGTCCCACCTACAGGCTTGGGGAGAATTACAGCCGTAATTAATTCGTCCTTTTTCAAAACAGTTTCCACATTGGGTTTGCTACCCGGCAAAACATAGAATTTTTCAAGAGGTATAGAGCGCGTCTTGCCTTCCGAGTCGGTTGTTTCAATGACCGCATCAAGCACGCGCATGGCAACAGCCATATCGCTTGGATGTGTGGCAATACAATCATTGCTGACCCCGACAATGCCCAGTGAGCGGGAGTAGCCATCAATAGCCGAACAGCCTGTACCGGGTTTGCGCTTATTACAGGGTTGGTTTGTATCGTAAAAATAGGGGCAGCGTGTACGCTGCAGAAAATTGCCGCCTGTTGAAGCCTTGTTGCGCAACTGTCCCGAAGCACCTGCAAGAAGTGCACGTGACAAAACCGCATACTCTTTTCTTATACGCTCATTCGCGGCCAGATCTGTATTGGTGACAAGCCCGCCAATGCGCAGGCCGCCTTCCTCGGTGTCTTCAATTTTATTTAAAGGGAGCTTGCTGATATCAACCAGATGTGCTGGTTGCTCAATTTGTAATTTCATCAGATCCAGCAAGTTTGTCGAACCTGCAATAAATTTTGCACCGGGCGTTTTTATACCGCGAACAGCATCCTGAGTTGTTTCTGCACGTTGATAGGTAAAGGGTTTCATATATTAGCCTCCTGCGACTTCGCTGATGGCTTCGGCCATGTTTGAATAAGCACCGCAACGGCAGATATTGCCACTCATACGCTCGCGAATTTCCATGTTTGTAACTTTTTGTTCGGCGGTCAGGTCTTCTGTGACATGGCTTGGAATGCCTTGCTTGATTTCGTCAAGTGTCGCAACAGCAGAACATATCTGACCTGGTGTGCAGTATCCGCATTGATAGCCATCGTGTTTTACAAAGGCTGCCTGCATTGGATGCATATTATCGGGATTTCCAAGTCCTTCAATAGTAGTCACCTCATCCCCGTCATGTTGGAGAGCAAGTGAAAGACAAGAATTAATGCGCCGTCCGTTGACGATAACTGTACAGGCACCACATTGCCCATGATCGCACCCTTTTTTCGTGCCGGTCAAATCCATATGCTCACGAAGTGCATCAAGCAAGGTTGTTCGCGTATCAAGCGTCAGCTCTTGTGGCTTGCCATTAACAGTCATCTTGACCGTATTAGTATTGGTTTTGTGTGTGTCCGGAGTGGAGGTTGTGGCCTTGGCAAATTTTGATATTGCAATAAAAGCGGAAGAGGCCGCAGTTGCAAACAGGAAATTTCTCCGGGACATCATTAGGAAGTTTGAAAGTTTCATAAGCAATCTTGCTCTTAAGGGGTTATTTAAAATCTATACTCATTTATATAAGCGTTCAAAACACAAATTTGAGATTTAATTTAATGCAATAAAGATGAATGTCCATTAAATGACGGGATTTTAATAAAGATATATAATCTAGCAAGTCAGAACCGGGAGCTTGGTTAATAAAAAAATGAGCCCCCGAACAGGAGCCCATTTTTCGATTTAAAGATATAAGATTTTATCTTTTATCGTCCCATTTATCTTTTTTATACTCCATGAATTCTTCTTGAGAAATGGTGCCGTTTCCATCGGAATCGACTTTTTCAAATTTCTTTTCCATTTTCTCTTCTTTTTCACTTTCCATGTATGCTTTGGCTTCACTTTTACTGATACTGTCATCGTTATCAGAATCCATCTCATTGAACTTTTCGCTATATTTGTTCATGAATTCTTCTTGTGAAATCATGCCGTTACCATCAGTGTCTTTCATGGCAAACTTCTCATCAAAACTTTTTTCGTGATGATTTGCTTGCGCTGGTATTGCACCTAGCATCAAAACGGCTGCGGCTGTTGTCATTAGAATCTTGGTTTTCATTATTTTTTCCTTAGCTTATTTATTAATTTAAAACTGCTATGGTTAAACAACGGAAATAAAAGACATTTGTTCCATATTTTTTAATAAAGTGAATGGGTTTTTGTTTCTAACAACCTTATGTCCCTTTTCTTTGTCGACGTTCCTCTCTTCCTGGACATTTAATAATAGAGTGGAGAATAGTTCTATAATTTGTCTGACGACGATATCCCAAAAACTACTTTTTGTTATTTAGAACAGCTCCGCCGCCGACGGCCTTATAAAGCGTGATTTTAGAATTTATTTCACCTGCTTTTTGCAGAATAAGGTTTTGTTGGGCGGTGTATAATTCACGTTTTGAATCCAGAACTGCAAGGTAGTTTTCAATACCTGCATCATAGCGCATTGTGCTCAGCTCGGTTCGCCTTGTCGCGGCAGCAACAAGATCACTTTGTGCTCTGACACGTTCATCAAAAGTGCTGACGGCACTTAAAGCATCGGATACTTCGCGGAAAGCAACTTCTATGGTGTTCTCATAGTTTACTACAGCGATATCTTTTCTGATTTCGGCAAGGTCAAGGTTATTTTTCAGACGGCCTCCTGTAAATATAGGAAGAGATATTTGTGGCGAAAAAGTCCATACCTGAGAGGCGTTATCAAAGAGATTATCAAACTCGCTGGAAGTGTAGCCGCCTGTTGTCGTTAGGGAAACGCGCGGGAAAAATGCAGCCCTGGCCGCACCGATATCTGCGTTAGCACTGTAAAGTTGATATTCGGCTTCTATAATATCTGGTCTTTTCACCAAAAGGTCTGAAGGCATCCCGACAGGGAATTGTAGACCAAGTGTGTTCAAATACTCTTCTTCATAAGAGTCCAGATCAGGCATTTCCTCTGGCGTGCCAATAAGAAGCCGGAGTGCATTTTTGTCCTGCGCAATAGCATTAAGATATTCGTATAAATCGACGCGCGCTTGCAACAGTAGTGTTTCGGCCTGCGCTAGTTCAAGGTCTGTGGAGATACCTTCCTCCGCGCGCTTGGCAATGAGGTCATAGGATTGTTTCCGTGTCTCTAATGTATCTTCTGCGAGTTTCAAAAGGGATTGGTTTGCACGCAGTGAAGTGTAAGCTGCTGCTATATCGGAGATCAGAGAAATCCTGACCGTCTCAAGAGCAGAAATAGTGGAAAGATAGTCGTTAAGTGCGGCTGTGTTTAGACTTCTCACGCGGCCGAAAAAGTCCAGTTCGTAAGCCGTAAAACCTAAATTAACACTATAGTTATCGAATATAAAACTTTGACCGCCTGCGCCGCCTGCCCCTTGAGGCCCCTGAATTCTTCCGCTGCTGTTAGCGTTTATTTTCTGGCGGGTATATGCCCCGTCAAGAGATACATCAGGTATCAAGTCACTTTTTTGTATTCCATATAGTGCGCGGGCTTCTTCAATGCTAAAGGCTGCTGTTTTGAGACTATTGTTATTATCAAGCCCCAAAGAGATGAGGTTTTTCAGTGTCTCATCCTGATAGAAGTTAAACCAGGCTATGTCCTGCAAGGTTTCCTCAGTTTCGCCGCTTAGCGCGGAATCGTAGGAGGGCCCATCCGGATAATTGGACGGAAAGGAAAGTCCGAAATTTCCCATAGAAGGAATGAATGAGCAGCTAGATAAAAGCAAACAGGTTGTGCCGATCACAAGTCCTTTACGCATTTTCACCTCCCTTTTCTTGGTGTGTTTCTCCACGATCTTCCCGGCCTTGAACAACCTCATCATGTTTAAACATACGGTAAACCCAGATAAAGAAGAAAGGGGCAAAGAAAACCACGAAGAGTGTTGTAGCGGTGATCCCGCCAAGTACACCCACACTTATTGCGTTTTGGGCACCTGATCCCGGTCCTGAAGCAAGAGCCAGAGGCATTACCCCGAGAATAAATGTCAAAGATGTCATTAATATGGGACGCAGACGTTGCTTTGCCGCTACATAGGCTGCGTCATAGGCACTCATTCCCTCTTGGAAATTGGTTTTGGCAAATTCTACAATAAGAATTGCATTCTTGGCAGCCAGACCAATAGTCATCAGGAGACCCACCTGGAAATAGACATCGTTGGCAAGCCCTCCGTCAACCCAAAGCCTTGAGCCCCAAGTGGCCAGTACCGCACCGAAAATTCCGAAAGGGACAACAAGCATGATAGAAATTGGTATGGCCCAGCTTTCATAAAGAGCTGCCAAAATCAAAAATACGGCGAGTGCAGAAACGATATAAAGTAGTCCTGTCAAATTGCCGGACTGGGTTTCTTCATAGGATAGTCCCGTCCATTCGACACCGATGCCATCAGGCAGGTCATCGGCGATCCTCATAACTTCTTGTAGGGCTTCCCCGGTGCTTATACCTTCTGCATTAGCACCTTGAATTTCGCGTGATGAGCTACCGTTAAAACGTGTCAACTTTGGAGAACCATATGTCCATTTACCTGACGCAAGTTCTATGAGTTGAACCATGTCACCGTTATTATTACGGACATACCAATCATCAATATCATTAGGTAACATGCGGTAAGGGGCATCGGCTTGTACATAGACGCGTTTGACGCGCCCGTTTTCAAGGAAGTCGTTAACGTAAGTTCCACCGAGTGCGGCACTCAAAGTCTGATTGATGCTGGCAATCGGTACGCCAAGGGCCCGCGCCTTTACATTGTCAATATCAAGATCATATTGAGGACTATCTGCAAGCCCATTGAAGCGCACTTGTGTCAGAAGGGGGCTTTGATTTGCCATTCCTAAGAATTGGTTTTGCGCTTGCGCAAGAGCTTCGTTACCAAGGCCTGCCAAGTCAACGAGCTGAAATTCAAAGCCACTGGAATTACCTAGTGCACTAACCGGCGGCGGAACAATAGGGATAATCATAGCATCTTTTACAGATGAAAGTGCACCTTGAGCTTTATTACTAATATCAAAGACACTTTGATTGTCACCACGTTCGTCCCAATCTTTCATCTTAATAAAAGATATTCCGACATTTTGACCGCTACCTGAAAAGCTGAAACCTGCAGCAGCGAATAACCCCTCTACGGCACCGTCCGTGTTGTCCAGATAAAAATCTTCAACCTGTTTCACCTTCTCCAGTGTCTGGTTCAGCGTCGTGCTGGGAGGGCCGTTTATTAAAGTAAACATTCTCCCCTGATCTTCGTCGGGCAAAAATGAAGTCGGAATGCGGAAGAAAAGAAGTGTCGTCAATACGATAGCTATAAGAAAAATCAACGGAAAAACAATTTTATTTTCCAAAAATTTATCCATAGTGCGGGCGTGACCTCTTTTCATTTTGTCAAAACCGCGGTTGAAGTAACCAAAAAAGCCTTTGTCTTTTACGGCTTTTCCGCTTTGTAGAATAATGCCGCATAATGTTGGAGACAGAGTAAGGGCTACGAGTAAGGATATTCCCATAGCGGCTGATATCGTAACAGAAAACTGGCGGTAAATAACTCCAACAGAGCCTTCAAAAAAGGTCATGGGCAAAAACACAGCCCATATAACAACCGTCGTCCCCAGTAATGCCCCTGAAATTTCTTTCATGGCCTGTCTGGCAGCTTCCTTAGGTTGCAGATCGCTGTCTTCTTCTAACTTACGCTCCACATTCTCTGTAACGACAATCGCATCGTCGACCAGCATACCGATGGCAAGCACCAGCGCAAAAAGGGTGAGGATGTTAATTGAGTAGCCAAATATATAAAGGGCGGCGAAAGCACCCAATAAAACAATAGGTATAGCAATAGCCGGTACAAGAGTTGCTCTGACAGTTTGGAGAAATACAAAGATGACTAAAACAACCAGAATAATGGCCAGTCCAAGAGTGATGACAACATTATAAATGGATGTTTTTATGAATGGCGATGCATCAATCGGGTAAATAACTTCCAGATTATCGGGTATAATAGAATCCAGTTCTGCTACCCTGTCTTTAACAGCTTGAATAGTTGTAAGTGCATTTGCTGTTGGGGAAAGTTCGATAGAAATACCAGAGGCTTCTTGCCTGTTCCAACGCCCTATAACATTGTAACTTTCTGTACCTATTTCTATGCGTGATATATCGCCCAGTTTGACTTGCGATCCGTCCGGATTTACAGTTAGAAGTATTTCTTCAAATTCTTCGACAGAGGTAAGCAAAGATTGCGCCGTAATTGTTGCGTTTAGTTGCTGTTCTTCTAGATTTGGCGCGCCTCCAATTTCACCAGTGGCCAGTTGCACGTTCTGTTCATTAATGGCCTGAATAACATCCAGTGTCGTAATGTTATAATTATTCATGCTGATCGGATTTAACCAGATCCGCATGGCATGCTCTGACCCATAGGTTTGTATTTGGCCGACACCGTCCACTCGGCTTAGCGGTTCTTCAAGATTACTTGATAGAAAGTCCGAGATATCATTACGCCCCATTGAACCATCTTTTGAGTAAAAGCCGACAATGAGGGCACTGCTGCTACCTGCTTTTTGGACGGGAACACCTAGCTCCTGAACAATCGTGGGCAGGGCTGATAACGATTGTGAAACTTTATTTTGGGTTTGAACTTGCGCGATATCCGGATCGGTTCCCGGCTCAAAGGTCAGTGTGATAGACGCCTGACCGGATGAAGAGCTTTGTGACTGGATATAACGCAGGTTATCAATACCGGTTAAATTCTGCTCTATAACTTGTGTAACAGTATTTTCAAGAGTCTCGGCCGATGCACCTGGATAGGTCGCAGAAATAGAAACCTTCGGAGGGGCAATATTCGGGTATTGCTCAACGGGGAGCTGGAAAATGGCGAAAGCCCCAAACCCCATGATAAACATAGCGATTACCCATGTGAATATGGGTCGGGCAATGAAAAATCTTGAGAACATAGTTTAAGAGCCTTATTCCTGTTCGCTTTCAGGGTCACTAATTTCCCTGACCTCGGAGTCGGAGGTTTCTGCAGGTGGAGAAAACGTATCTTTCGGTGGAGCGGCTTTCTCTTCAATAATATTGGGTGATGCCTCGATACTCTCATCGGTTTGCAGCCCTGTATCTATTTCCTCACCCTCAACCTTGGCACCGGGGCGAAGCATCATTGTACCCTCGGTGATGACTTTGTCACCTACTTTCAGACCGTTCAGAACGATCCAGTTATTTTCGTAAGTAGCACCAGTGCGTATATCGCGCTTTTCTGCTTTGCTTTCTGTATCAATGACCCACACGGTTTTTTCGCCATCAGGATTAATTTGCGCTGCTTTTTGAGGTATGATAATCGCCTTTGATTGTCCAACATCTTCTATAGAAGCGCGTACAAACATGCCGGGTAGTAGGATAATGTCAGGATTGGGAAAAACTGATCTAAGCCTGATGGCACCTGTTTGCATATCAACGGCAAGGTCAGTTGCATCAAGTTTCCCCTTATAAGGGTATGTTTCGCCTGTGCTGCCCATATAAAGCGTAACTTCATATTCTGCTTTATCACTTTTGTTCATCCGGGACTGCATCAACCTCTCTTGAAAGTTTTTAGCTTCAGCTGCAGCCTGTGATAAATCTACATAGACAGGGTCAAGTTGACGTATTGTTGCCAAGGCGTTTTCCTGCTGCGCGGTAACCAATGCGCCTTTTGTAACACCCGAAGGGCTTATATAGCCGCTAATAGGGGCATATACTTTTGTATAATCAAGATTGATTTTTGCGGTTTTAACCTCTGCTTGTGCCAGACTGACAGCGGCCTGCGCCTGATCGAGAGTAGCTTTTGCGTTGTCGTATTCCTGTCCGCTCACAGCGTTTGAGTCTATTAGCCCAGAGTAACGGCCCACCAGGTTTTTCGCATTTTTAACACGTGCCCTTGCGTCCTGAAGGTTGGCCTGTGCCATTTCGTAATCTGCTTGGTAGCGCTCCGGTTCAATTTGATATAACTGTTGGCCTTCTTCTACAAAGCTTCCTTCTTCGAAAAGACGTGACTGAATAATGCCGCTTACCTGCGGTCTGATTTCCGCGACCTGATAGGAAACAACCCGCCCCGGTAACTCATTGGTCATACTGATCGAAACAGGTTTTACCGTGATAAAGTTGACGCTTGCCGCCCTTTCTTCCTGGCTTTGTCCTTGGGCTTGTCCGGCGTTTTGATTATTGTCTTCTCCGCAAGCCGTTAGCATGATGAGAAACGAAAGAAGAATAAGAGACAAAGACTTCATTTTTAATAATTTTCTAATTTAAAATATGTGATAGAGATGGTTTGATCTCTTAACACCATTTAGGAAATACTTAAAGGAATATATAGGTTTTATTCTTTCAATGAGAATAGAAGCAGAAATATTTTTGAATTAGCGTGAAAAGATAGTCTTAGACGACTGCGTCAAGCTGGCCTAAGGCTTCCAAAGCGGCCGGATCAAAACCTGCACCACCTACAATGAGAGCCGCGGCTTCAAAATTGGCGCCGTTTGCAGCGCCATCTGCATCAATCTGCATAACTGCATCTGCGCCATCAGCAACAAACTGGACAAAATCATTAATATCACTGACGCCACTGGTAAACCCTGTCAAAACATCACTGATATCTATTATATCACCCTCACCAAGGGAAAAGTCTTCTATGCGGTCTACGCCATTGAAAACCGTAGCACCTTCAAAAACAAATCTGTCTGCGCCTTCGCCTCCAAACAATTTATCTTTTCCGGCCTGGCCAACCAAAATATCATCTCCGAAAAGACCATATAAGGTATCGTCTCCGGCACCGCCATATAATACATCAGTATCCGTGAAATCAATTGTATAGATATAGGCCTTGTCAGCGCGCGTGCCGACAGCCAGATTGTTTCCGTTTACATCAATGCTGTAACCAAAATATTCAGCCCCATTACCGGATGGATTAGTTAGCGTGTAAAGCAAGTTGCCATCTTCCGCACCATAAATATACACCGCGCCACTGTCCACGCCATTTGTGTCATCAAAGGCCGCAGACACAGCCGCATAATTTCCTTCCAAAGACACACTCCATCCGAAACGGTCATTTGTTACAGGTGTCGGGTTTGAAAATGTATGAAGTAAACCTCCTGTAACTACATCGTATAAATAAGCTGATCCCACGCCTGAGTTATAGCCAGTCGCGCCGATCAGGGCATATGAGTCTGAAATGCTAACATTATTGCCAAAAGCATATCCGGTACTTGGATCAGGATTATTCAAAATATGAAGCAAGCTTCCTGTGACTACATCAAATATATATGCAGAACCAGTACCTGACCCTACTGTATCATCAGAGATTGCACCAACCATTGCATAATTAGTGCTGATATCAACAGTATAGCCAAAACCGTCCATGTGATTTGGCGCAGGGTTAGTTAATGTATGAAGCAGGCTTCCTGTATTGATGTCATATAAATAGGCAATACCCGGTCTGGAACCACCCGTTGTTCCGTATTCGGCGCCGATTATGGCAACATCATTACTAAGAGCCACAGATGAACCGAAATGTGCGTTATTTCCTGGAGTGGGATTGTTGAAGGTGTGGAGTAAGGCTCCGCTCGTCACATCATATAAATATGCAGACCCAGTGTTAGAGCTTCCAGTATCATCATTAATGGCACTGATAAGCGCTCTGTTTCCATCTATAGCCGTATTCCATCCGAAAGAGTCACCGTTAGATGGGGCTGGATTATATATAGTGTGCAACAGGGTACCATCGGAGGCGTTAAACAGATAGGCGGCTCCTGAGTCAGTTGCGCCAAAGTCGTCATTCACTGAGCCAGCGAGAACAATTCCGTTACTGATAGTAATGTTGAAACTAAAAGCATCTGACAGATCTGCAGCCGGGTTGTTAAGTGTAATTTTTGAAATCGGGTTGGCTGTGCCTTGGGGACTGCCATAGATAATGTTATTGGCATTTGTGCCGGTCAACTCATCATTGCCGATCTGGCCAATGATCGGTTTATTGACGGCAACTTTGATCTCTGCTTTAGGTGCAAATGCGAGTAGTTCGGTATTCTGTTCAGCCCTTAAGGTTACAGAGCGGCCAATGGCCTCATTTTCTGAACCGTTCAGACGTGTTTGGTAAGATAGGAAAAAGTTACTATCCGTCTGACTGATAGAGTTGCCAAGATTTATATCCTGAATAAAGGCGCTGCCGGTTTCATTCAGAAAAATTTTCTCTGACAATGAAATATCTTTTTGCTCTATTACGATGTCTGTTTTAGGGCCCGTATCACTAACTTTAGCTTCTGTAGAAAGGGACGAGGCTTTATCTGCAATAAAGTCAGAAACAGGAACATCGGTTTCTGCGCTTTCATTGTTAAGGTTTTCCAAGAAGTTAGCCTGTTCAGGCTCTACCTCTTGCGGGTTTTCACCAGCGGCAGGCTCTATGTTTTCAGGCGTGAGCGAAATACTTTGCTGTTCTAAAGACAATAAAAATTGTTCTTCAGCAGGAGAGAGTTCCTCACCAAAATCCAAAGCAAGATTCTTTGCGTTTTCTGAAATTTTATCCATCAAAGTACTTTATTAATGCCCACTAAATTCTCTTTCATTCTAAAGCAGGAATATTAATGAAAATTTAATGGTCACAGCTCTTTCCACATATATTCAGGTTTATTTTGGATTTGATTGTCCTAAGTAAGTTCTTACAGAAAGATAAAGGCAGGAGTTTAAAAATGGTAAGCAGAAGAGATTTCATCGGAGCAACAGCAACAAGCGCGGCAGTAATTGCATCTGCGCCGGCCTTAATGGGCGGATCTGGGAAGGCATTTGCCCAAGGACAGAAAAGTGCCCCGGCACTAAAGCAATCCAATAAAACGAAAGGTGGAAAGTGGCGTCCAAGTTATCGTCTTGGTCAGGGGGGTGCCCCTCTCGCAGGAAGCAGTGGTATTCGTGTTACTGATCAGGTGGCGCTGGAGACACTGGAAAATGCCTGGAATGCAGGTATGCGCTATTATGACACATCCCCATGGTATGGTTTGGGCCTTAGTGAACGCCGCTTTGGCATGGAACTACACAGGAAACCAAAAAGTGACTATGAAATCAGCACGAAAATAGGACGAATATTAACAGCAGCCCCTGAAGCACCAAAAACAGCATGGGCCGATCCTGACTCATTTGATTATAGATATGATTACAGCGCGGAGGCAACGCGCCGTTCCGTAGAAGACAGTTTGCAAAGATTAGGCGTATCATCGATTGATGTTGCCTTCATCCATGATTTATCGCCCGACAACCCTGACTTTAGCGGCTCGGATTATGAGGATTACATGAAGCAGGCTATAAAGGGGGCAATGCCTGAACTCACCAAAATGCGCGAGGAAGGTATGATTAAAGCCTGGGGAATGGGTGTAAATACACTTGATCCTATCTTACGCTGTAACGAAGCGGCTGATGCAGATCTTCATCTGGCGGCCTGTCAATATACCCTGATGGATCACGAAGAATCTCTCGCCAAGCTGTTTCCCAGCTGTGATGAGCGGGGCATTTCTATTGTTGTTGGTTCACCGTTAAATAACGGCTTCTTGGCAGGGTTTGATCGTTATAATTACAGCGGAAATATTCCGGACGGCTTTAAGGAAAAACGTGCGCGTATGGAGGCAATAGCGAAATCACACGGGACAGATCTACGCACAGCCGCGCTCCATTTCTGTGGCGCACCTGAAACAGTTTCGAGTGTTATACCTGGTGCAAATAAACCCAATCAGCCGGCAGAAAACGTAAAATCCATGAAAAAAGAACTGCCTGTTGATCTTTGGGCGGAGCTTAAATCTGAAAAACTGATTGCGGAAAACGCACCAGTTTAAATACAAAAAAAGGAGAAACTTATGAAAAAATTTTTAGTAATGAGCGCAGCGGTACTTGTTTTGGGTATATCGTCTGCAAACGCAAATGAGGAAAGGAATGACACAATGAAAGTAACTGAATTTAAAACGGAAGACCTCACACAAGCACCTGAAGAAAATTTCACAGGTAATGTAACAATCGGATCAATGTTTTCATCAGAAGGCGGCGAATACAAGGGCGCTGTTGTTAATTTTGAGGCAGGTGCACGTACAAACTGGCACAAGCATCCCAAAGGCCAAACGCTCGTTATTACACAGGGCGAGGGGCGTGCTCAGTCAGAGGGCGGAGAAGTTAAAAAGCTTATGCCTGGCGACGTGGTCTGGTTTCCGGCCGGTGAGAAACATTGGCATGGCGCAGCGCCAAACAGCAAGATGTCTCATGTAGCTATACAATCCCCAAATGACCAAGATGAGGTTGTTACCTGGATGGAAGAAGTAACAGATGAACAGTATATGTCTGATGAGTAAATGATTGATATATACCGGCGTAATCCTTGACCGGTTGCGGAAAGGTTAAAATTGCGCTGGTAAATTACCTGATTTTATTGATATTATTTCCATGGATGAAAATTAAGTTATTTGCATTTTTGTTGCTTCTTGTCGTCATGCCCTCATTGGCATGTGCGATGCCGACCTGTCACAAGGAAGAAAAGCAGGTTGTTTCAAAGCCATGTCACTCGCAAAATAAAGCCGAGCATGACACACATAGCACCCAAGACGACAACCGGCAAATGGGGCATATTGATTTTCTTCTGGATTGCATGAATGTCGATCTGCAAACAGCAAGTGATATAACTTTTGATAAGCCGAATTTACAAATTGAGTCCGTAGCTTATCCATCCTTGGATATGATCCCCTCCGATCTGGCCTCACTCAGTGAAAATAACGCGATACGTGGGCCACCTTTTCATGTAACAAGTCGGCCTGTATATCCTCAAGTCTCTGTGGTTTTGTCTACACAGCGCTTTCGCATTTAAATTCTTGTTAAGTACCTATCTTCGCTTTTTTTAAAGAAGAGCGGGCTTTTCTGCGTTTCTAAGTTATATATGAGGAAAAAAGACATGACATCAAGACGACTTTCACGAAGACAATTTATAGGCGGGGCTGCAGGTGCAAGCTTTGCCGCAGGGCTTAATTTAGGGCTTCCGCTGCCTTCCTGGGCAAAAACAGTTACGGCATCAAATGCAGTTGATCCAATGGGGATAGGCCATATTGAAGCCAAATCACTCTACAATCTTAATATTGGGTACGCACCACATACAATTAACGGGCGTAAAGGGCGTGCAACCACAGTTAACGGCACTGTTCCCGGCCCTCTGATACGCTTTCGCGAGGGTGATAATGTGCGACTTAATGTAACCAATTCCATGATGGATACACAGCATTCTTCCATTCACTGGCATGGTATTTTATTACCTTTCAATATGGATGGCGTTCCAGGGTTTAGCTTTGATGGTATTAAACCCGGTGAAACATACGAATATGAATACGAGGTCAAACAGGCGGGCACATACTGGTATCACAGCCACTCCTTTTTTCAGGAGCAAACGGGTGTTTATGGGCCATTGATCATTGACCCCAAAACGCCTGAGCCGTTTTCATATGATCGTGACTATGTTGTCCAGTTATCCGACTGGTCTTTTACTGATCCGCATATGATTTTTGCAAATTTAAAGCGCAGTGGCGATTACTACAATTTCCAAAAGCGTACTGTCTGGGATTTCTTTGATGACGTTTCAAATAAGGGTTTGGGTAAGACGGTTGATGAACGCATGATGTGGGGTAAGATGCGGATGTCTCCCGTTGATCTGGCCGATGTTACAGGGTCAACCTACACATATCTGATGAACGGCAATTCGCCGCAAATGAACTGGACTGGCATTTTTAACCCCGGTGAAACAGTGAGATTGCGTTTTATAAATTCAGGAGCAATGAGTAATTTCGATGTGCGTATTCCCGGCCTTGACATGACAGTGGTCATGGTGGACGGGAAAAAAGTCAAGCCCGTTAAAATCCATGAATTTCGGATTGGTGTTGCCGAAACCTATGATGTTTTAGTCACACCGAGCATAGACAGGCCGTTTACAATCTTTGCCGAAAGTCTGGATCGAAGCGGGTATGCAAGGGGGACTTTGTCACCTGAGCCGGGATTAAGTGCACCTGTCCCGCCATTGCGCCCGCGCCCCGTTCGTAAAATGAGCGATATCGGCATGATGGCCGGTATGGATATGGACAGCGGTATGATGATGGATATGGATGATGCCGATCTGGCCAAAACAGCCATGGGTCATGGCGGGATGCATCATCATATGGAACATGATGGCGAAAAAATGCAAAATCCTCACGTCCCGGGGCCGAATGGGCCTGAGCCGTTTAAGGAAGATAAATCCAACACAAATGTTGTGATGGTCATCACCGATCCGCAGGATCGTTTACACGAGCCAGGGATTGGTCTTGGGCAGGATGGTTGGAAGGTTCTTACCTATAAAGATCTCGTGTCGAATGAGCCGCAACAATATAAGCCCAGCGTGGACAGGGAGATGACCATTAACCTGACCGCCAATATGGAGCGTTATATGTTTTCCTTTGACGGTAAAAAATTTACCGAGCAGGACGGGCCTTATTTGTTCCGGCATAATGAGCGCCTGCGGCTCTATATGGTCAACCACACGATGATGGATCATCCCATCCATCTGCATGGCATGTGGATGCAATTGGAAAATGGGAATAACCATAACGATCTGCCCTATAAACATACAATTCTAATGAAGCCTGGAGAAAAACTCTCGGTATTGATTACGCCGATAGAAAAAGGCGACTGGGCGTTTCACTGCCATCTTCTTTATCATATGGAAGCTGGCATGATGCAGGCCGTGCGGGTTGCTTAAACAGGAAAGGATGAAAACCATGAACTATTTACTTTTAATACTGGCCGTTTTCAGCTTTCCGCTGTCGGCCTATGCCCAAGATAGAAATTTTCCGGATGACTATCACGACATTACAACCGATCCGCAAGTCGGGGAACCGATAAAAAAAGTGGTTGATGACGAGCAAGAGGGTGCTCAAACGAATTTTGGCACGCAGCAAGTCCATGATGACCAGATTTTTTATCAGGTGATCGGTGATCGCCTTGAACAGCGTTTTCAGCAAGGCGATAATGCATTGCTTTACGATATGCAGGGCTGGGTTGGAAATGATTATAACAAGCTCTGGATCAAAGCCGAGGGAGAATATAATACAAGCACTGATGAACATGAAGAAACGAGCTTTGAAACGCTTTACAGCCGCAATGCTGTTTCATTCTGGGATATACAGGCCGGTATTCGCCATGACTTTCTGAGCGGTGCCGATGACCGTGACTTTGCCGCCTTCGGTATACAGGGGTTGGCGCCATACTGGTTTGAAGTCGAGGCTACATCTTATATTAGTGATGAGGGAGATGTTTCGGGTATATTAGAGGCCGAATACGATCTTCTGCTTTCTCAAAAACTGATTTTACAGCCGCGCTTTGAAACGGAAGTCGCCGTGCAGGATGTCGAAGACTACAATATCGGCTCAGGTATAACGGGCTTTGAAACAGGTCTTCGCCTAAGATATGAGTTCAGCCGGAAATTTGCACCTTATATCGGTGTCAGCTGGGAACAAAATCTCGGTGAAACAAAAGATATGTTAGAGGCCGATGGCGAACAAACAAATAACACAGCCTTGGTCACAGGGCTCAAATTCTGGTTTTAAATCAAAGAAAGGAAATTTAAAATGAAACACCTTCTATTTACACTTTTTATAGCTTTTATATCACTTCCCGCACTGGCGCAGGAGACAAACTCCACCCCGGTTCTAAAAGAGGTCGAGGCCGAATATGTCTGTATGGTAAACGACACGCTATTTGAAAAACCGCAGATCCCGGTTCAGGTTGGTGAAAAAACCTATTACGGATGTTGTGCCGGCTGTGTGGCCGCATTGCAAAATGATGATGCTATCCGCGTAGGTATTGATCCCGTAAGCGGGGCAGAGGTCGATAAGACCGAGGCCGTAATTGGTGCGGATGCCGATTATAAAGTGTACTACTTTGAAAACAGAGAAAACCTGAAGAGTTATAAGGTATCCACGCCTGCAGATGAATAATTTCCTGGAAACATACGGCCAGGCCGCGACAACAACGCTTGGTTTGTTCTGGATGGCTTTTTGGGCTTTTGGTCTTGGTTATCTGATAAGCTCGATGATACAAGTCTTTGTTACGCGTGAGCGCATGAAGAAAAGCATGGGGGAGGCGGGGCCGAAAAGTGTGGCGCTGGGTACGTTCTTCGGCTTTATCTCCAGCTCATGCAGTTTCGCCGCACTTGCCACAACCCGGTCATTATTTACCAAAGGCGCAAGCCTTATCCCCTCTCTGGCGTTCCTGCTGGCTTCAACCAATCTGGTCATAGAGCTCGGAATAATCATTGCGGTATTCTTGTCATGGCAGTTTGTGGTGGGTGAATATCTGGGTGGTCTTTTGCTCATTCTTCTGATGTGGCTGGTTGTGAAGATAACGCTTCCAAAAAGTCTGGAAAAGAAAGCGCGCGAGCACGCAAGGCAGGAAGAAGGTGATGCGGAAACTTCAGATGTCCCTGATTGGAAAAAACTTATTCGTTCAAAAGAGGGATGGGGAAAAGTGGCGCATCGCTATGTTATGGAATGGAAGATGGTCTGGAAGGACGTAACAGTAGGTTTTACAGTTGCCGGAATAATAGCGGCCTTTGTACCACAAAGTTTTTTCCAAACACTTTTTATCGGATCGGGAAGTGATGACCCTGCGTTCTGGCAAATTTTGATGCAAACTATCATAGGCCCGCTGGCCGCGTTCTTTACATTTATTGGTTCTATGGGGAATATACCTTTGGCGGCCGTTTTGTTTGGAAACGGTGTGGCCTTTGCCGGGATAATGGCCTTCATCTTCAGTGATCTTGTTGTGTTTCCCGTCCTGCGTATACAGGCCAAATATTACGGCTGGAAAATGGCGGCCTATATTCTGGGAGTTTTTCTGGCAATCCTTGTCAGTGCGGCCCTTATCATGCATTACGGTTTTGCAGCCTTTGATCTTTTGCCTGACCCCTCGACTGCAAAAAGTGTCACAGAGCGCGAGTTTTTCAAGGTTGATTACACACTCTTTCTGAATGCTGTTTTTGGTTTTCTAAGCCTCACGCTCTTAGGGTGGTCTGTTAAAAAACATGGAGTACCTAATTCTGAGAAAAGCAGATTAAGTGAAAAAATTCTCTTCTGGCTGGCGATGCTGGCCTATCTTTGGCTTATAGGTGGACTTATCGCTTTTGCTCTTTAAAAATATCTATTCTGCCCTATCATCAAAAGTTGCGATTATTTTTAAAAAGGAGAGCTATTTACATGAAGACGCGTGCAGCAATTGCTTATAAGGCAGGCGAACCACTTACTATCGAGACAGTAGATCTTGAAGGGCCAAAGGCTGGCGAGGTTTTGGTGGAAAATATGGCAACGGGCGTTTGCCACACAGATGCATTTACCCTGTCAGGTGATGATCCTGAAGGCGCTTTTCCTGCTATTCTGGGACACGAAGGTGCGGGTATTGTCCGTGAAATTGGTGAAGGTGTGACCTCTGTTAAAGTGGGTGACCATGTTATTCCGCTTTATACACCCGAATGTCGGGAATGTGATTTCTGTCTTCATCCAAAAACCAATCTGTGCCAGTCAATCCGGTCGACGCAAGGAAAAGGGCTTATGCCTGACGGTACAAGCCGGTTTAGTCTGGATGGTAAGGAAATTCTTCACTATATGGGGTGCTCAACATTTTCTAATTTTACCGTTATGCCTGAAATTGCAGTGGCCAAAATCCGTAAAGATGCACCTTTTGATAAGGTTTGCTACATAGGATGCGGTGTGACGACAGGTATTGGCGCAGTTGTTTTTGATGCGAAAGTTGAGCCCGGCTCGACAGTTGCAGTCTTTGGGCTTGGCGGTATCGGATTAAACGTTATTCAGGGCGCACGCATGGTGGGCGCATCGCGCATCATTGGAATTGATATTAACCCTGATAAGAAAGAACTCGCAACGCAGTTTGGTATGACCGATTTCATTAATCCCAAGGAAGTCGATAACGTGGTCGAAGCTGTTTGCGATCTGACCAATGGCGGGGTTGATTATTCTTTTGAATGTATCGGTAATGTCGAGGTTATGCGACAGGCACTGGAATCCTGCCATAAGGGGTGGGGTGAAAGTGTTATTATAGGTGTAGCAGGTGCGGGCAAGGAAATCTCTACGCGTCCTTTCCAATTGGTCACAGGTCGTGTCTGGCGAGGTTCTGCCTTTGGTGGCGCGCGCGGGCGTACAGATGTTCCCAAAATTGTCGACTGGTATATGGAAGGCAAAATCAATATTGATGATTTGATCACGCATAAAATGCCCTTAGAGGATATCAATAAGGCTTTTGATCTTATGCATGAGGGAAAATCTATCCGAAGTGTGATTGAGTATTAAGGACATTATTTATGAAAGAGATCGAAAACCATAAATGCCACGGCGGCACCTTGGCTGTCTATGAACATACAAGTACATCCTTGAATTGTGATATGCGGTTTTCTGTTTTTCTGCCCCCTCAGGCAGATAATGGAAAAGTACCTTTTCTGACTTTTCTCTCAGGGCTGACCTGCACACATGAAAACTTTACAACCAAGGCAGGGGCATATGCCTATGCGGCAGAGGCCGGGCTTGCGATTACTGCACCCGACACGTCGCCCAGAGGAGACAACGTTCCCGACGAAGATGATTATGCCTTTGGCAAAGGTGCCGGTTTTTACCTTGATGCAACGGAGGAGCCCTGGGATAAGCATTTCAACATGGAAAGCTATATTACCACTGAATTAAACAAGCTTATATGTAATAAGTTTCCGGTACTTGCCGACCGTCAGGGTATATTGGGCCATTCCATGGGTGGTCATGGTGCGCTGGTGCTCGGGCTTAAATTTCCCAAGCTTTACCAGTCTATATCTGCCTTTTCGCCTGTTGTTGCGCCCATGCAATCACCCTGGGGGCAAAATGCTTTCAGTAAATATCTTGGTACCGACAAAATGAGCTGGAAAAATTATGACGCAACCGAGATGATGAAGCGAACTGACGATCGATCGCAATATCCCGGTATTTTAATTGATCAAGGGACTGATGATGATTTCCTGGAAGAGCAATTAAAAACAGACATGTTTCAAGAGCCCTGTGCGAAAGCCAATCAGAAGCTTATTGTAAGGATGCAGGAAGGTTATGATCACAGCTATTACTTCATCCAGAGTTTCATTGGTGATCATATAAAGCACCACGAAAAAATATTAAAAGCTGTTTAATCAGAATCCAGCTCAACATTCACGCCGAGAACGCGGAACAAAATAGCAATTTGCGTGGAGTAATTTGTGCGCTCACGTGCAAGGGCCTGTTCCGCACTTGCTAAAACACGTTGTGCATCTACAACATCCAGAAAGCTAATAAGCCCTTGCTGATAGAGTGTTTCGGCTTGTGTAAAACTGCGCTGGCTTGAATTAACGGCCTTTTCTAAAGAATTTTGACGGCGATATGAGGATTCTATTGCTGCAAGGGTGATTTCCACATCTTCAATAGCCAGTCGCAATGCTTGTCTGTAATTTGCAAGAGCTTCTTCGGCTTGAGCTTCTGCTATATCATAATTGGCGTCACGCGCGCCTCCATCTGTAATCACCTGTTGAATAAGAGCGGCAAGTGATCCTATCAAGACTTCTGTTACAGGCATGCTGCTTGCATTTGTAATGCCAACCGACAAAGACGCACCCAATTGGAAGATCGGATAATATTGAGCCTCAGCTACACCAATATTTGCGATTGACTCTTTTAGTATCGACTCTGCTTGCCTTACATCAGGGCGTGCTGTCAAAACATCCAAAGGTATGAGCTCAGGAATAGGGCTTTCGTAATCGGGAATGTTTTTCTGAGAGCTGAGTAAAACCTCATAAGCGCCGGGAAATGCTCCTGTCAAGCTGGCCAGACGGTTTCTGGAGTTGAGCAGATCGGCCTCAAGAGGTGGTATATTGGCACGCAAATTTTCAACCGATGTTTCGGCGCGACGTAAATCCAGTTCAGGAGACAAACCTGCATCAAAACGGCTTTTAACGATAGAAAGTGTTTTTTCCTGAAGGTCAACAGATTCACGCAAAAGTTCTATCTGCCTCTGGTTACCCCGCAGTAAGAGGTATTCGCTTGCAATATCTGAACTTGTTTGGAGCACGATGCTGCGTAGCTCTGCTTGTGTCCCCTCAAGCTGAGCGCGAGCGGCCTCCACTTCACGTTGTGTTCTTCCAAAAATATCAAGAGGTTGTACAACATCAAGCCCTGCGCCTAAAGCGCTTGTCGTAGTGGTTTCACTATCCCCGTCAAGTTCACGACGTTCCTGCACATCACCTGAAAGATCAATATCAGCCCTTAAATTATCACCAGCATCAGCCAGTCTGATGACCGCTCGCGCCTGTTTTACACGTGCGATGGATGCTGCAATGTCGAGATTGTTTTGGAGGCCTTTTTCAACCAGCATATTTAATGTGTCATCTTGAAAACCTGTCCACCAATCTACAGGCACGGTCTTATCATCTTTATCCGAGTTTAAGGCACTTAACACATCCTGAGACACGAATTGCGGTGGTGAGCTTATCTCGGGGGGTGCGTAATCAGGCCCGACAGCACAGCCTGACAGGAGTATGATTCCACTTGTCAGAAAAACTCTTAACTTCATGTCATATCCTTTGATCCGGTATTCTCCAGCTGCTTTTCAAGTTCCTGTCCTGTATGGGCGCGTGGTTTCATGTGCGGTGCGATTAAAGAATATCCCAGCGGGGCAAAATAAAGGGTAAACACTGTTGAAAGTCCCAGCCCGCCAAAAATGACCCAACCAATGGCAACGCGCGCCTCTGACCCGGGCCCGGCGCTCAAGATCAAAGGCAACGCCCCCAAGACTGTAGACAAGACTGTCATTATAACGGGTCTTAGACGTATTTTTACACCCTCCATAATTGCATCATGTACATCTTTTCCCTCATCACGCATCTGGTCCATAAACTCAACCAGCAAAATGGCATTTTTGGTCATCAGGCCGATGAGCATGACAAGGCCGATCTGGCTGTAAAGGTTGAGGGTCTGCCCCGTTAAAAGCAGTGCGAATACGGCAGCAGCCAGTCCAAAGGGAACGGTAAATATAACAATGAGTGCGCTTCCGAAACTTTCAAATTGTGCGGCAAGCACAAGGAACACAACAAGAAGGGCAATTGCAAAAGTCAGGGCGACCTCATAATTCGTTTCCTGTAATGTTGCAGCCTCACCCAGAAACATCAGGCTGTGACCTGCGGGAAGAACTTCATCCGAGACAGAGCGTATGCGTGCCATGGCATCACCAAGGGCCGTTCCCGGTTTAAGCCCGATATCCATTTCCACGGCTCGGCGCTGTCCTACGCGGTCAAGTTCGGCGGATACACCACGCTCCTGCACCGTAATCAATGCACTCAAGGGGACCAGCTCGTCATTGGTATTTGTTACAAAAATATTCAATAAGTCGCCTGCATCATCAATGGCTCCCTCCGCGGGCCCCACCATGACGGGCACCGCCTGGTCATCTACGCTTAGATCAATAACATCGAAACGATCCACCATGACGCGCAAGGTCTGGGATATGCGCTCCATAGGTACATTAAGATCGCTGGCTTTTTCACGGTCAATGTTGAAAAGAATTTCAGGCTGGGATGTATCAAACTGGACACGCACATCATCAATTTCAGGCAGCCGCTGCCTCAGGGCGTCACCTAACAGGTCAGAGGCTGCTGCAATTTCTTCATAATTGCTCCCCAATACTGCCAGTTCTAACCCTGCACCGCTGCCTCCGCCACCAAAAGAGCTCCCTTGCGAGATACGTATTTGTGAGCCTGGCATCTCAGAAACAATTTCATTTATTTCAGCGGCAAGATCTTCTTCACGTATGTCGCGATCATCCCAGTCTTTTAACGTACCTGTAATGAAAGCGCGGTTTTTGTCCCAACGACCGATGACTGAGTAAATATCAGTTATAACACCTTTGTCTTTATAGGGTTGTAAAACAGCTTCGACTTTACGGGCCTGAGCATCGGAATAAGCAAGAGAAGCACCGTCAGGACCCGTCAGAAAAATGCGCACCGAGCCTCTGTCTTCACGTGGCATGAGTTCCTGATTTAGCATAAAGAAACCAATAACGCCTGCTAATGCGATGCCAGCGGCCACAGCAATGGCGAGAAGAGGGCGAGCCATTAGTTTTTCAAGACTGGAAAAATAGCTGTCGCCGACTTTTCTGCCTTGAGAATTTAAAAAGCCTCTTATTTTCAGCATATGCTGATTTGTTTCAGAAAGGTTAGGAAGGCGAGAGGCAATCATAGGGCACAAGGTCACCGCAACAAATGAGCTGATGACAACCGCAATTGCCAGAACCATTCCAAACTCGCGAAACAGGCGCCCTGTCTCGCCAGGCAGGAAAGCAATGGGTAAGAAAACTGAAACCAGCGTTATTGTGGTTGCAATAACGGCAAAGAAAACCTGGCGTGTACCAAGGACAGCGGCGGCCATTTTTTCTTTGCCCTCACTGCGCAGTCGTTGAATGTTTTCGAGAACAACAATCGCATCATCAACAATTAATCCTGTGGCAAGAACAAGTGCCAGTAATGTCAGAAGGTTGATAGAAAAGCCAAACATCCATATGGCCGCAAGAACACCGATGAGTGAAATAGGCATGGTAACCGCGGGGATAATAACGGCCCTTAATTGGCCAAGAAAAACGGCAATAACTATAAGCACGATGGTCATTGCAAAACATAAAGTGAAAACAACTTCCATAAGAGCGCCTTTAATATATTCGGCGTCATCAGATGTTGTCACAATTGTGAAATCACGTCCGCGCTCATTGATAAGGTCTATTCGCTTTTTCACTTCATCAGAAATGTCAATAGTGTTGGAGCCCGCCTGCCGTACAATTCCAAGCCCGACAACCATTCTTCCGTTTAATAGAGAATATGATTCCGCTTCCATCGGAGCATAAAAGACACTCGCTATATCCCTTATGCGGATGCTGTCTCGTATTTGTAAATCCTCTATTTCCTCGGGTTGAAGAACAGAAGCATAAGCCCTGACTATGAGATCCTGACCTTCGGATTTATAGCTTCCGGCGGGAACATCAAATCTTATATTGCGCAATGTGTCTATAACGTCTGTTATCGGAACACGAAATGCAGCTAGTTTTTCAGGGCTGATAAGTACCCTCAAAACACGTGGCTGGTCACCACTTAAGGGTACGTCTGCCACACCATCAATAGAAAGGAGTTCGGGGACCACATCTTTTTCGATACGTTCTGCCAGTTCATATTTTGAGAGTGTATCGCTGTAAACTGAGAGTTGAATAATATCGCGCGCGTCCTCATCGGCCTTTACAACCTGTACCTGATCGACATCATCTGGAAGTTGGCGTTCAGCGCGACTGACTGCTTCCCTGACGTCACTGGCTGCATCATTCAAGTCCACGCCGGGACGGAATTCGGCACGCAAACGCATATTGTTTTCTTCACTGGAGGACTCAATACTTCGTAAACCGGACACGCGCGCAACGGCGTTTTCAAGAATGCTAGTGACTTCAGCATCCATCGTCTGGGGGGACGCACCTTCATATTCGGCACGAACACTGACTATCGGGCGGTCAACATTGGGCAGTTCACGAACATCAACACCCATAAAAGCTGCAAGGCCCGCTAACATAATCAGGAAATTTATAACGGCGATTAATATGGGGCGTCTTACGCCAAGTGCGGTCAGGCCACTTCCAAAATCTTTCATTCTTCTGCCGTTCCTACAATTTCAACGCTTTGACCGGGTCGCAGACGTTGAAGACCTTCAATAACTACCTGATCACCGCTTTCTATATCACCCTCAAGGAGAACGCGACCTGCTTTTCGGGAAATAATCGTGGCCGAGGTCTTTACAGCCTTGCCATCTTTTATCAACCATATGAAAGATCCTTCGCGTCCCCATTGAACAGAAATTTCCGGAACTGTCGGATAGCTTTCGCCTTTTATATCCCACTCT
>Ga0066376_10000664_pt1 | contig 32386 bp, 26 predicted proteins | sample Knorr_S15_td_Bot_FD_77009 | JGI IMG/M metagenome (GOLD analysis project Ga0066376, IMG submission 77009) | Marine microbial communities from Southern Atlantic Ocean transect - Knorr_S15_td_Bottom_ad_5009_LV_A | ecosystem: Environmental > Aquatic > Marine > Oceanic | place: Southern Atlantic... | reverse complement strand
GTCAGGTGGTCAGGTGGTCAGGTGGTCAGGTGGTCAGGTGGTCAGGAGGTCAGCGCTCTTTCATGAAAGTCTCTCTCTTCGTCACTTGCCTGGTGGATCAGTTTTTCCCTCAAATCGGCATCAGCACGATGAAGATTCTCAGAAAGTTGGGCGTGGAAGTGGAATTCGACAGCCGCCAAACCTGCTGTGGACAGCCGGCGTTCAACACCGGTTATGTGGAGGAAGCCCGGCAAGTAGCCCGTCATTTCCTGGAAGTGTATGGGGAGTCGGATCATATTGTGGTCCCCTCGGGTTCCTGCAGCACCATGATCAAGGATTCCTTCCCCAAGCTTTTTGCTGAGGAATCCTCACAACGGAGTCTTGCTGAAGAAATCGGACGACGAACCTTCGAGTTATCGGAGTTCTTGAGTTCAGTCCTGGGGGTGGAGAGTACGGGAGCCCGTTTCCCGGAGGCGGTGACCTATCACGATTCTTGCCATCTCCTTCGTGAACTGGGCATCTCCAGCCAACCGCGCCAACTGATTCGCGCTGTGGAGGAAATTGATTTTCGGGAGATGGAGCACTGTGATCGCTGCTGTGGCTTTGGAGGTGCTTTTTCGGTGAAATTTTCAGACATCTCGGCCGCCATGGGTGAAGAGAAAGTGAGGTGGATCCAAAGCTCCGGAGCTCGCTATGTCATCGCCAGTGATGTGGGCTGTTTAATGCATCTCAGGGGCTTGCTCGAGCGTAACCGAGTTCCCGTACAAACCATGCATCTGGCTGAATTACTGGCCAAGTTTGATGATTAAGATTAGTTCCAATATTCAGAGCGCATTAGCCGATGAGACCTTGCAGGGGAATCTGCGCCGTGCCTTTGTAGAGACTCTCCACTCCCGCAATCAGGCGGTGTCGGAGGTCCCCAACTGGGAAGAACTGCGCCACTATGCTCGGGAGGTCAAGGCCCACACCCTGTCCAGATTGCCCGATTACCTGCAAAGTTTGGAAGAGAAGGTCTTGGAACAGGGTGGGAAGGTGATCTGGGCGGAAACCGGACAAGAGGCGGTTCAGTTCATCGTGGATTTGAGCCACCGAAGGGAAATTCGGGAGGTGGTCAAGGGCAAGAGTATGTTGAGTGAAGAGATCCACCTGAACGAATCACTGGAACGTGCACAGATTAAGCCGGTGGAAACGGATCTGGGTGAATACGTGATTCAACTGGCCGGGGAAAAGCCATCCCACCTGGTCGCTCCGGCCCTTCACAAGTCGAAGAAGGAGATTGCCGATCTTTTCGTTCAGGAATTGGGTATGGCCCCTACCGAGGATGTGCTCGAGATCACCGCCACTGCCCGCAAGCTCTTACGCCACCACTTTCTGACGGCCCGTATGGGAATTACCGGAGTGAACTTCGCTGTGGCCGAAACCGGTACCATCGTGATCGTGGAAAATGAGGGAAATGTGGGATTGTCGGTTTCGGTCCCTGAAATTCACATTGCCCTCATGGGAATAGAAAAAGTCATCCCGCGCAGCCGAGATCTGGCAGTCTTTCTGAAACTTCTCATCCGCAGTGCCACAGGACAAAAAATGACCAGTTATGTCAATTGCCTGAATGGGCCTCGTCGTAGCGACGAGTTGGACGGTCCACAGGAATTTTATCTGATACTCATTGATAACGGGCGCAGTAAGATACTAGCGGATGACTTTATGCGTCAGAGTTTGGCCTGTATTCGCTGTGGGGCCTGCCTGAATGTTTGTCCTGTCTATCAGACGATTGGCGGGCATGCCTATGGTTCAACTTACCAGGGACCTCTTGGGGCCATGTTGACGCCACTGCTGACGTCCGTTGGCGAAGCTCCCGAACATGCCTTTGCGTCGTCCCTGTGCGGTGCCTGTCACGAAGTCTGTCCCGTAGGAATCCCCATTCCTCAAATTCTGTTGAAGCTTCGGGAGAGGTTCCAGAGTGAAAGGAATCAAAAAGCGGCCAGCTTCTCCTTGGAGAAGCTGGTTATCCAGGTATGGGCCCGGGTCATGTGCTCTCCAATCCTGTATGCTCGCTTGGGGCGTTGGGCTCGAATGCTAGACAAGGTTTTTGGGAAAAGTGGAATGGGAAGACTCCCCATTCCGCTCTTCAGTCGTTGGAGGAAGCATCGAGATCTGCCTGCCCTTCCTCCCCAGAGTTTTCGCGAGCTTTATTCTTCAATTACCTGTACTAAGGAGGCCCCTTGAGTCGATCTGCCATGTTGCATAAAATCCGTCAGGCCTGTGCTGGTTCTGACCCTGTCGAATTGCCCTCTGAAATGCCCGACTTTCCTCACTATTCAGATCCAGTAGAGAAGTTTCGCCAGGAGTTGGAAAGGGTGGGAGGAGTGTTTTTGGACGGGCGAAGGTCCGAGGAGCTCGCAGGCGCCCTGGTGCTCGTACTGAAAGAGAGTGATTCGACAGAAATCTATTGGGAAGGTGAGGAATTGTTTCAAAGGCACGGCATTTCCTTTACCTTGCGTGACCCTGAAGCCTTTGCTGCGGGCAGCCTGCTTTACAGTTTCCATTTTCGCCACCAGGTTCGATTTCCGATCATCCTGAATTCGAAGCCCGCCGAGCGAAGCAATCTAGCCCGCATTTCACTCTCGGCGAGTGGAGCTCGATTTGGAATTGCAGAAACCGGAACCGTTGTTCACGAGGTCAAGGCGGGAAGGGGACGTTTGCTTTCGCTCTTGCCTCCAGCGCATCTGGTGTTTTTATCGGAACGAGATCTGTTGATGAACCAGGCCATGCTGTTTCTTTCCACGCCTCCCGGACGGGGGAGTGCCCTAACTTTGGTCACAGGCCCCAGCCGTACTTCCGACATTGAAAGGACTCTGGTGGTGGGTGTTCATGGCCCTGGAAAACTGTTCGTCATCTTAACTTCATGAGACGAGACACGGGCATTCGGGTGTTACTATGAAGCATCACATCGTTAAAAGACTGCACTTTAGCTATGGCCATCGCTTGATGGATTACGATGGCAAGTGCGCTAATGCCCATGGACATAATGGGGTCCTTGAGGTTGAGTTGGGCAGCGAAAAGCTGGACCATCGAGGGATGGTGTACGATTTCAGCGACGTCAAGAAGCGTCTGAAGAAATTTATCGATCGCGAACTGGATCACCGAATGTTGCTGCGGGAGGATGACCCGATGGTGGCAGCACTGGAAGGTATTGGTGAGCGGGTATTCCTCATGAAAGAAAATCCCACTGCTGAAAATATTGCCAAGTTGATCTTCCAGGAAGCCAAGGCCAAGCAACTCCCTGTGGTAGCGATTCGACTCTGGGAAACTCCTGATGCCTGTGCCGAATATCGTGAGGATAGCGGGGATGATTCCTAGGTTCTGGTCATGAATTTAAAGGATAAGGTCGCCATTGTCACGGGAGCGGGTGTCGGTATAGGGGTGGAGTACTCGAAGCGGCTTGCCGCGGAAGGTGCCAGGGTGGTCTGTACGGATATCCAGGGAGGTCATGCAGAAGCCACAGCCAGGGAGATCGTTGCCGCAGGTGGCGATGCCATAGGGTTCAAGGCCGATGTCACAAGCAAAACCGACACCGACGCTATGGCCAGCCGCACCCAGGACCAATACGACCGGATCGATATTCTGGTGAACAATGCGGCCCTGTTCACGGCCCTGCCCGAGGGGCCCTTTGATGAGCTCACGGAAGAGAATTGGGATCGCTGTATGGAGGTGAATCTCAAGGGTGTTTGGAATTGTATCCGTTCCGTGTACCCATTCATGAAGGAGCAGCGCTACGGTAAGATCATCAACATCTCATCGGTGACCTGGATGATGGGCAGGCCCTTTCGTCTTGACTACGTGACCTCCAAGGCCGGTGTGGTAGGTTTAACCCACGCTATCGCACCCGAACTTGGCGAGTTTGACATCAACGTCAACGCCGTGGTCTTGGGCTTGGTCCAAAGCGACTCGGCTTTGAAAGTCTATGGGGCGGAACACTTTCAGAAATTTAAGGAGCGTCAGGTCTTCAAACGGAGCCTCACACCTCAGGATGCATGCGGTGCCGTTGTCTTTTTGGCCTCTGATGATGCTGAGATGATTACGGGTCAGTCGCTGGTGGTGGATGGCGGACTGGTTTTCCACTAGTCGCGGCTACTCTTCTGCTGCTGGATCAGCTCTTCCACGGCTTTAAAAAGACGGTCGTTGAAAGCGTCGTATGTTTCTTCCTCAGAGGGGTGATCGAGCGGCTCACCAAAACGGACCTGCACGGGATGTAATCGGATTTTGGCCACTCCTCTGGGCCACGCCTCATAAGTGCCCGCTATAGCCGTGGGCACCACGGGTACCCCCATTGCCTTGGCCAGGATCGCGGGTCCCTTCCTAAAGGGTTTGAGGGTGCCGTCGATGGAGCGCTCTCCCTCCGGAAAGACGCAGAGAATGAAATCCCTGCGCAGACCTTCAGCACCAAGACGAAGCGCCTGCCGAAGGTGTCGGTCAGCATCGACGGGCACTACCCTGATGAGTCGTCCCAGAAAAGAGAGCAGGGGACGATTGAAATAATCGGCATACCCCAGGAAGAAGATCCTCTTGATGATGCGATAGGGGAAGGGACTCACCAGCACAAAAGCGTCCAGGAAGCTCAAATGATTGGGGCAGATCAAATAAGGATATTCATGGGGTAGATTGTTTTTCCCTGTCACCTTCAGACGAAAAAACACCAGAGACAGGACGTAAACCAATTTCGCGACCAGATAAAAAGCGAATTCTATCAGCGGCTGAGGCTCCAGGAGCTGTTGCACCCGACGGAGGTCTTCAGGTTGAAGAGGTTCCCTCAGAATGGTTTTCCAGGAAAGCCGGACATCTTTTTCAGTGGTCTCTCCGGTCAGTCTTTCTTCTACGGCCTCAACGAGTTCCTCTACTGTGAAGATCTGAGCTGCCGATTCATCAGGGATCTGGACCTGAAAAGTCTCCTGAACCGTGGACAGGAGCTCGACTCGTTCCAGGGAATCGAATCCAAAATCCAACTCCAGGTTCCTTTGCGGATGGATGTCCGCACTGGGCTTCATTTCCCGGATGATTCTAAAAACTTTCTCTTCCGTAGCAGTTCGAGGTTGGACGGACTCTTTCCCTTTAGGAGAGGTGGGAGTCGCAGGTTTCTCCTCCAGTTCCTGCTGCACCTGAAAACGTTTGATCTTGCGGGTAGTGGTGCGGGGTAGAGGTTCCCGCCGAATCTCGAAGCTACGTACTCGTTTGTGGGGTGCGAGTCGCTGGGAGAGATTCTCCAGCATGTAGCGAATCATGCCATAGGTGTTGACCGTTTGCTGGCTCTTCATATAGTCGAAGTCAGGAACCACAACCGCGTGAAGCTTCTCCTGTTCCTGACCGGAAGTTCGATCGCGTATCCCTACGACGCATAACTCCTTGATATAAGGACAGCTGCTCTGATAAAAATGCTCCACCTCTTCCGGGAAAATGTTCTTCCCTGAACTGAGGACGATGACATCTTTCTTGCGCCCGGTGATATAGAGTTCTCCCTGGCGGTTCAAGTAACCGAGATCGCCGCTGTGGAGCCAGCCATTTTTTAAGACTTCCGTTGTGGCTTCAGGATTCTTCCAGTAGCCCTGCATGATGTTGCCACCGCGAATGAGAACCTCGCCCACACCCTCTGGATCAGGCTGATCAATTTGAATCTCCACGTGAGCAAGGGGCGGTCCCACGGAACCCAGGGACTTGCAGGCGATAGGAGTGATGGTTGCCACAGCGGCTGTTTCTGTCATGCCGTAGGCTTGCACCAGTGTAAATCCAAGATCCTGCAGGTAGGCGCCCACTTTTCGGTCAAAATGAGCTCCTCCCACCGCGAAGATTCGGAACCGCGATCCGAAGCGTTTATGGATGGCTGAAAAGAACCATTTCCCCGGGTTCCAGCCCCAATGCTCATTGCAGAAATGAGAAAAAGCGAGAAATCGGTGGAACAGAAATCTCTTGAGAAAAGATTGACTTTTGACTTCTTGAAGGATGCGGTGATGGAGCAGGTAATAGAATTGTGGAACACAGATGAAAATGGTCACTCCCTCATCTTGGAAGGTCTTGAGAATGTGCTGAGTGTCCAGGGAGTCCAAATAGGTTACCCGGGCGCCTATGGACAAGGGAACGATGAAGTTCACCATCAGCGCCATGACGTGGTACAGGGGCAGCACCGATAAGACGTGATCGTCGGCGGTCACTCGGACAATCTTCAGGAGTTCCTCAACGTTACCATTGAGGTTGCGCCGCGAGAGGACCACCCCCTTCGGATTTCCCGTCGTCCCACTGGTGTAAAGGAGTACGAAGCCTTCGTCCAGATCCCCGTCCACCCAAGCGACAGGGCTCGTTTCCTTGCCCTGAGTGAGGAGGGTTTCCCAGTGGAAATACCCTTCGATGGGTGGACCCGTGATTATAGCGGGTAGAGGAGCGGGAAGCAGTTCCTGGATTTTTTGGATTTCGGGTAAGAATTTCTCGGATGAGATGAGGAACCTGCACTCGGCATGTTGGATCAACTCGGCCAGTGTCTTGCTGTCGTGCAAGATGTCGAAAGGGGCGATTCGAGCGCCTGTGCTTTGAGTTGCCAAAAAGGCAATGGCCCAGCGGGGATGATTTTCCATAAGGATGCCCACTGTGCTTCCCGGTCCGATGGACTGACTTTTGAGAAAAAGACTGATTTGGGCAACCTCTTGACCCATCCTGCCGTAGGTGAAGGATTCGTTTGTGTCCTGGGAAATGTACTGAAGAGCGACTCTCTCCGATAACTTTTCCAAGTTGTCCTGAAATCGCTTGGAGAAATCGAAAGTCATGTCGTTTGTCTGGAGACCGGCCGTGTTCAAAGCGGACTTAATGCTAGCATATGCCACTCCTAGGCGGAGAAAGATTTCATATAATGATAGATGTATTGACGGGTGTCGCAGGAGTCGATCGTGACAACAAAGACTGTGGATGAGTGCCAGTCCTGGGAAGAGGTCCTGGATCTGATCAGGACGTCTGAGCAGGAGATCCGGCTGGGCGGTGGTGAGACAGCCGTCGAAAGGCAGCACCAAAAAGGTCGCCTGACGGCTCGTGAGCGTATTGAAAGGCTCATCGATCCCGGGAGTACCTTCTTTGAGCTGGGGGTGTTTGCGGCCTTTGAGATGTATCAAGAGTGGGGCGGAGCTGCTGCCGCCGGTGTCATCACCGGCATTGGCCAAGTCCAAAACCGCCAATTCATGATCATCGCAAACGATGCCACCGTCAAAGCCGGTGCCTTCTTTCCCACCACCGTCAAGAAAGTCCTGCGGGCTCAGCGTATTTCTCTGGACAATCATCTTCCACTTATCTATCTGGTTGATTCTGCCGGTGTGTTCCTGCCCCTGCAAGATGAAGTTTTTCCGGATGAGGACGATTTTGGCCGCATCTTTCGTCACAATGCCCGCATCTCGGCCCAGGGAATTTCCCAGATCGCGGCTATCATGGGACCCTGCGTGGCGGGTGGAGCTTATTTGCCCGTCATGTGCGACAAGATCGTAATGACCGAAGGAAGTGGTCTGTACATTGCCGGACCCTCGCTGGTGAAGGCAGCCATTGGTCAGGACCTGAACAGCGAGGATTTGGGAGGGGCGGAACTCCATTCTGCGCTGAGCGGGACCATCGATTTTCGGGAGAAAACGGATAAGAGTTGCCTCGATCGCGTTGGCCGTCTGGTGGGAACACTGGCAGAACCTCCCCAGGCTCCTTTTCAGCGAGTGGAGGCCAAGCCTCCTGCCCATTCACCAGAAGAAATTTATAATCTCATGCCCCTGGATCCCAGCCAGGAATACGACTTGCTCAAAATATTTCAGTGCATTTTCGACAACAGTGAGTTCATGGAATACAAGGCGGAGTACGGAAAGACTCTGATCTGCGGGTATGCTCGCCTGGCCGGTTGGTCTGTGGGAGTGGTTGCCAATCGCAAACAACACATCAAGAGGCCGGATGGGCCGTTTGAGGTGGGAGGAGTGATCTACCGGGAAAGTGCCGATAAGGCAGCGCGTTTTGTGATGGATTGCAACCAAAGTCGTATTCCACTGCTCTTCTTTCAGGATGTGAGCGGCTTCATGGTGGGCAGGGAAGCCGAAATATCCGGGATCATCAAGTCGGGGGCCAAGCTCGTCAATGTGGTGGCCAACAGCGTGGTACCCAAAATCACGGTGATTATGGGGGGAAGTTATGGGGCTGGCAACTACGCTCTTTGCGGTAAGGCTTATGACCCTCGCTTTATCTTTGCCTGGCCGACTTGCCGCTATGCCGTGATGGGCGGTCAGCAGGCGGCCAGGACTCTGCTTGAATTAAAGGTGCGTCAGATGGAGAAGAAAGGCCAAGAGATCACTGAGGAAGCTCGACAGCAACTGCTCGAGAGTATCCAGGCAACCTATGATCATCAACTCGACCCCCGTTATGGGGCCGCCCGGCTGTGGGTGGACAGGATCATCCAGCCTCACCAGACTCGGGAGGCTTTACAGCTGAGCTTGGAAGTTGCAGCCCTCAACCCAGAGATCCCGGAATTTAAAACGGGTGTGCTCCAGGTCTAACGCAAGAGAAAGAAATATGGATCAGGTTAAGCTGGATTTCGATCCTCCCTCAGCTTGCATCACCCTGAACCGTCCCCAGGTGCGCAATGCACTTTCCCCGGAACTGGTGACTCATTTCCACACCGCCTTGGATCAAGTGCAGGAGCGCGATGATGTGGCTGCTCTTATTATTACCGGGGAAGGGACGGCTTTTTGCGGAGGGGCGGATCTCAAGGTTCTCCGAGAAATAGCGGCTCAATCCGTTGAGCAAGCCCGCCAGGACTCTCAAAACTTGATGAATTTCTTCCGCAGAATCTATGAGTTTCCCAAGCCGGTCATCGCTGCCGTGAATGGACCGGCTATGGCGGGCGGCTGTGGACTGGCAAGCGTCTGCGATATCGTCCTGGCAGCCGAAGATGCCGTTTTCGGATATCCGGAAGTCAGGGTCGGCTTTGTCCCTGCTCTGGTTGCTGTTTTCCTGGTGCGGATTTGCGGGGAGAAAAAGGCCCGGGAGTTGTTGTTGACTGGCCGCGTCTTTTCGGCTCAGGAGGCTCAGGAAATGGGCTTGGTCAATCATGTCGTGGCTCAGGAGTCCCTGCTGGAGAAGGCCCAAGAGTTGGCCCGGGAGATTGCCCCCAATAGCCCCACCGCGGTGCGGTTGACCAAGGAGCTCATGAACGATCTACCGGGCTTGAGCCTGGAGAAGGGACTCATCGCGGCCCTCCAGTTGAATACCTTGATTCGGACCACTGAGGATTTCAGAGAAGGAGTTTCCAGCTTTCTGGAGAAGAGACGGGCGCAATGGAAGCGAAGGTAAAATGTCGGAAGGATTTGCTATCGTACCCGAGATACTTCCAGGATGTCCCGCCATCAGTCCTGGAACGTAACGGGGAGAAGGGCGTTGTGAATACTGTCCAGCCTCTCTGAAGTAGTCCAGGGCGCCCTTCTCATTTTCTCCCGCCCCAGTACAATTCATCTCAGAAAGCAGTCAGAACCGTGTGGCCCGTGGACTTCAGCCCACGGGCCAGCCCCCAAGTGGACAAGAGCGGCCTAGTTGATAGAATAAGCGGTCCCTCGGGAGAATCATAAATGGACAGCCGATATCACAGGGGTCTTCACTACTTTGCGCTGGCTACCGCCGGAGCGACCTTTCTGTTGTTGATTGCAGGCGCGTTGGTTACCAGCAATGATGCAGGCCTGTCCGTGCCCGACTGGCCCCTGTCCCATGGACAATGGATGCCCGAAATGGTGGGTGGGGTCTTTTACGAACATGGGCATCGTATGGTGGCCACGACGGTCGGTCTGTTAACCATCGTCCTCAACATCTGGCTGTGGAAGGTCCCCTCCTATCCATGGGTGCGGGCTCTGGGTTTGGTTGCCCTGGGGGCAGTGATTACTCAGGGAGTTCTGGGAGGAGTGACGGTTCTTTTCTTTCTTCCCACCCCCATCTCCGTTCTGCATGCCTCCCTCGCTCCTCTCTTTTTTTGTATGGTGGTCACGCTTGCTGTGGTCACCTCACCCGATTGGGTTCATCTGTCTCGCTCCTTTAGGGACGGATGGCGTAAGTTTTTGAAGGGTGCTGACTGGGACTTGAAGTTGGCCATCTTGATGACGATGGCTCTTTACTTCCAGCATGTGCTGGGCGCCACCGTGCGCCATTCAGGCACTGTCAATGGTACTAAGGCAGCGGTTCTAGTGACTTCGGCTCTTGTCGCACATTTGGTGGGAGCCTTTGCGGCAACGGGTTTGATTCTTTTTGTGGCGCGAGTCTTCATCAAACGTATCCATGATCGGAGTATCCTTCGGTTGGTGTACCTACAGCTCAGCTTGCTCTGTGCCCAACTGTTGCTGGGATGGGGAGCGTATCTGGTTCGGATCGATCCGGCCACCCAGGTACAGCCGAGCGTATCAGGAGTATGGATCACCACTTCCCATCTGACCGTCGGTGTGCTTCTCCTGGTCACCAGTCTTGTGGTGACGCTAAAACTCATGAATAACGTGGCGCTGAGAGACCGGGGACCAGTGCCTGAGCCCACTTTGGCGGGACAAACCGTATGAAAATGGAGTCTGCTACCGTAGACCGTCCTTTCTTGTGGAAGCTGCCAGCATTTTTTGAGCTCACCAAACCACGAGTCATACGTTCGGTGATCTTGACCTCGGCAGTCGGCTTCTATTTGGCCTCTTCGGGCAGATTGGATCTCCTCCTCTTGTTTCACACCCTGGTCGGCACCACTCTCTTGAGTGGAGGTGCGGCTGTCCTCAATGAATTTCTTGAGCGTGAAGCAGACGGCAGAATGCGGCGAACCTGTTCGCGTCCCTTGCCCTCGGGTCGACTTACCGAAAGTGATGCCCTCATCGCTGGCAGCATCCTGATCGTCGTCGGCAGCTTCTATCTAGCCCTTTTGACCAATCTTCTGGCTGCCTTTTTGGGATGTGTGACTTTGGCTGTGTACTTGTTGGTGTACACCCCGTTGAAAATGAAGACCCCTATTTGCACGACCATCGGTGCGATTCCAGGAGCCATCCCTCCTTTAATCGGTTGGGCAGCAGCAAAAGGGTCTCTTGATTCCCATGCCTTACTGCTTTTCGCAATACTCTTTGTCTGGCAGTTTCCTCATTTTTTGGCTATCTCCTGGCTATACAAAGAGGATTACAAGCGCGCTGGCTTCGCCATGTTGTCTTCGATTGATCCGGATGGCAGAAGAACGGGCCGGCGCATCCTAATTTTCACGGTGATCTTGTTTGGCTTGAGTGTTGTCCCGGTGACGTCGGGTTTGACGGGGACCGTATATCTTGTGGGAGCTCTTGTTTTAGGTTCAGTATTGCTGTGGTTTGCCGCCAATGCGGCCCTCTCTCGAACGACAACCGCGGCACGCCATGTTCTGATGGCCTCGGTGGTCTACCTTCCTCTCCTTCTCTTTCTCATGGTCATTGACAAGAATGGCTGATCAGAGTCCGCCCGTATCTTCCTCAGAAACTGATTCTGTGGTGCAGGTAGCGAATGTGAGTTTCCGCTACGGGCAGCACCAGGCACTTAAAAACGTCGCTCTCTCCGTTGAAAGAAAACAGATCTTCGGACTGTTGGGACCCAATGGTGGAGGCAAGACGACCTTGTTTCGCATCCTTTGCACGCTTCTCGTTCCTCAACAGGGAGAGGCGAGAGTGATGGGAGTGGATGTGAAGAGAAATCCCCATGAGGTCCGCCGCCTGATTGGGGTTGTTTTTCAATCCAATAGCCTGGATCTGGAATTGACCAGCCAGGAAAACCTTCTCCACCAGGGCCGTCTTTATGGACTCCGGGGCCCAGAGTTGAAGGAGCGTGTGGCGCACTTGATGGTCCAGTTCGGATTGGAGCAGCGGAGCAAGGATCGAGTCCGGACGCTTTCCGGAGGTCTGCGTCGCCGTGTGGCGCTGGCAAAGGGCCTTCTCCATCGTCCTCAGATTCTGATGTTGGATGAACCGACTCAGGGATTGGATCCAGGAGCTCGACTCGATTTTTGGAGATACTTGAGGACTTTGCGTGATGAAGAGGGAATCACCATTCTCTTTACCACTCACCTGATGGAGGAAACCGAGCAGTGTGATCACCTGGTGATTCTGAGCAAAGGCGAGGTGGTGGCCAGTGGCAGCCCGGAAGCTCTGAAAGAAAAAGTGGGGGGGGATGTGATCGTGATACGTACTCCTGACCCCGAGAGTCTCGGTGATTTGATCAGGAAGCGATTTTCCTGCGAGGCCACAGTGGTCGATGGGACGGTTCGGCTGGAACGCCATCGAGGGTATGAACTGGCGGCCAAACTCATGGAAAGCTACTCAGACCAAATCGAAGCGCTCACGGTCGGGAAACCGACCCTGGAAGATGTTTTCGTGCACGTAACCGGACATCACTTTGAGGAGAGTCAAGAGAGTCAAGAGAGTTCAGAAGTCAGAAGTCAGAAGTCAAAATAATTTTGTGGCGGCTTGTTCCGCCGGCGCTTCCGCCGCTTCGCCACCGGCAGCCTATGAATAATCCTGGCTCACAGACTTCTGTAGGCACCCCGGTAGTAGAGTAGAGGCTTTTTTTCAGGCTGGAGGATTTCCGTCCGTTTGACTTCACCCAAGACCAGGAGGTGATCCCCTCCCGGATACAGGGTGGAAATCTCGCATTCCATTCTGGCCAGGACTCCTTCCAGCAGGGGAACTCCGGTTTTACCGGTCACGTAGGGACCTTGGGAACGATCCGTTCCTGCTCGGGCAAAGTGATCGGATAGATCCTTCTGATCCTCTGCCAGAATGTTCACCCCGAACTTCCCACTCTCCTTGAAGGCACTCAGTCCACTCAATTGATTGTCCAGGCAGATCACAACCAGCAGTGGATCCATAGAGACGGAAGTAAAGGAGCTGACGGTCAGTCCATAAGGGGTACCTTCGCTGTTGGCGGTGGTGACAATGGTGACACCGGTTGCAAACTGGCCCATCACTTTTCGAAACTCATCTGGAGTCACAGACATCAAAGGGCTTCCTCCAGGGCAGGGGTAAAAGCTTCGAGTGTATTCTCTATATGAGATTCGCTGTGAACGGCGCTGACAAACCAGGATTCCAGAGCTGAAGGCGGCAGATAGACCCCCCGACGAAGCAGGGCGTGAAAGAGACGTGCGAATAAAGCACGATCGGTGGAGAAGGCAGTTTGTGAGTCGTTCACAGGCTGTTCACAAAAGAAGAGGCTCAGCATCGAGCCCACCCGATTCACCTGGCCGGCGATTCCACAACGATCCACGGCCTCAACGATGCCCTGTTCCAGAACCGCGCTCTTTTTCTCCAGTTCGGAGTAGAGATCCGGAGTCAGTTTCTCCATCGTTGCCAGCCCTGCCGCCATGGCAACCGGATTGCCTGAGAGCGTTCCTGCCTGGTAGACAGGACCCAGCGGCGCCACCTGTTCCATCAACTCTCGACGGCCTCCGTAGGCTCCCACCGGCAGTCCACCACCGATGATTTTTCCAAGACAGACCAGATCGGGTTTTACATCGTACAAACCGGCTGCCCCGCTTGAAGATACCCGGAAACCGGTCATGACTTCGTCGAAGATCAGGAGAGAATCGTGGCGTTGAGTCACCTCACGCAGTCCCGCCAGAAAGCCCTCGGTAGGAGGAACCACCCCCATGTTTCCGGCCACCGGTTCAACGATCACTGCGGCGATGTCCTGGCCGTGTTTCTGGAACAACCCCTCAAGATCATCCAGGTGGTTAAAGGGCACCACCATCGTGTCCTGGGCCATTTTCTCGGGGACACCTGAGCTATCGGGCAGCCCAAAGGTGGCAACTCCTGAGCCCGCTTTGACCAGCAAATAATCTACGTGGCCATGATAGTTGCCCTCAAATTTGACAATTTTATCGCGGCCCGTGGCGGCACGGGACAAGCGAATGGCGCTCATCCCTGCTTCGGTTCCAGAATTGACGAAACGGAGCATCTCAATCCAGGGCATGGCCTGGGTAATGGCCTCAGCGAGAAGGAGCTCTCCTTCGTGGGGAGCACCGAAACTCATTCCCTGGGCGACCGCTTCCTCCACCCGACGGACCACATCAGGATGGCAATGGCCGAGGATGAGCGGGCCCCAGGAGCCCACATAGTCGATATAGGAATTCCCATCGACGTCGGTGAGAATCGGGCCCTCTCCCTTGGCGATGCAGATCGGATCTCCTCCGACGGCTTGAAAGGCCCGCACCGGACTGTTCACGCCCGCAGGCATCAATTTCTTGGCTCGTTCCATCAACTCTCTGGATCGGCTCAATTGCATGGCTGATCTACTGGGTGCCACTGAAACTGGACAGGATCTCGTCCTGGGCTCGATAGATGGCCGTATAGATGGGCGTATCTCGCAAGGTATATTTTCTTCCTTCAGTACTTCGGAGTACGGTGACCAACTCAGAGAAATGAGCTAGGTCGTCGGTTTCATACACGACCACGAATTCCTGATCCTGAAGGCCGGTTGAATAGAGAAGAAGCTGGGAGATTTCAGGATATTTCCGTCCCACCTTGATGTGCTCGTTCATCATTTCCTGTCGAGTCTCCCTGCTCATTAAATACCATTCGGAGGTCTTCACAAAGGGGTAAAGGACAAGATAGGGTCTGCGTTCGGGCACCAAAGGATCCAGTTCCTGAGAGGACTTTCCCGTCGAGTAAACGGAAGGACGGGTGAATCCCCACAGGGTGGTGAGTGGCTTGAGATACTGTCTCCAGGAGGCGGTGGTGGAGGAGAATTGGGTGAAGAAGCTGGCCGGTCTTAGAGGTTCATCCACTTGAACGGCACTCCAGATCATCAGGTCGCCTTCAGATCGAGTGGGGAAGATGTGATAGAGGAAAACCTGTTCAGCGAGTTGGGGGATCTGTTTGCTGAGCTGTTTGAGGAAGGCTTGCTGCTGCGTGGACGGCTGCTGCCAAAAGAAATCCGTGAAGCTGAACATGGAATAGTGGTTCAGTTGCCTGCTCGACTTTGCTTGGGTCATAACTCGTCGTCGTCCTCCTGTTCGAGGGGGGACGATATCATAGTGTCGCGGGCGATTGAAGACATTTGGAGCAGGAGGCTCTTGAATTTAGTGGAACTGAGGGCTAGTGTCTCGTCCCAGGAATACCATGACGTTTGCTGATGGGGCTTGGGAGGCAAGGTCAAGGAGCGAGGAGAAGGCGATGTCAGGGCATCGGCGACGACGAGTGACGCAGAGATTGCCCGTAACCCCCATCAGCCCGAAGGGTGGCGGCGGGACGGCATCGATTTCTTTGTCGTTCCTCCTCCGTGATATACACTGACATCGCGTCGTCGTTACTTCGCGAACTCTTCACCGTCGCGCTCGCCACAAACATTATGGTATTCCTGAGACGAGACACTGGGGTTAAACGGATGAGGACCTTCCCGTGGCGATCACCTTTGCTATCGATAGCGCTACTACTGGCGTTTTCATTCCAGGGCGCTTCCATTGCTCAAGTGCCACAGAGTCGACTTCTCTCCGGCATCCGTCAACTGAGCTTCGAAGGCCGTCGAGCCGGGGAAGGATACTTTAATCCAGACGGATCTTTGCTCGTTTTTCAGAGTGAACGCGAGCCGGGAAACCCCTTTTTCCAGATTTATTTGATGGACCTGGAAACGGGCGATACTCACCGTGTTAGCCCGGGTTTTGGTAAAACCACCTGTGGCTGGATCCATCCCTACCAGTCGAGGCTGCTCTTTGCATCGACCCATGAAGATCCCCAGGCACGCCTCAAGCAGGAGGAGGAGCTTGAACTGCGGGCTTCCGGAAATGCTGGCCGTTATTCGTGGGATTACGACGAATATTTTGACATCTTCGAAAGCGACCTCGAGGGAGGAAATCTGAGGAACTTGACCCAGGCTCTAGGTTACGACGCCGAGGGGTCCTGGTCGCCTGATGGAAGTCTGATCGTCTTTTCCTCAAACCGCCATGCCTACACCGAAACACTTTCTCCTCAGGATCAAAGCATCTTTGAAAGAGATAAGTCTTTTTTGGTGGATCTGTACCTGATGAATGCCGACGGCACCGGGGTCCGGCGCCTGACCCATACCCCGGGCTATGATGGGGGACCCTTCTTCAGTCCGGATGGTCAAGAAATTGTGTGGCGAAGATTTTCCGAAGACGGCACCACTGCTGAAATTTTCACCAGGAAATTGGATGGTTCCCCGGAAAGACAAATCACCCGTTTGGGAGCCATGTCCTGGGCGCCCTATTTTCATCCTTCGGGGGACTACTTGATCTTTGCCACCAACCTGCACGGATTTGAGAACTTTGAACTTTATCTGGTGGATGGAGAGGGGAAAAGTGATCCGGTTCGTGTGACCTCCCGGGAAGGCTTCGATGGTCTGCCCGTGTTCCACCCCGATGGGAGACAGCTGGTTTGGACCAGCACCGGCACGGGGAATAAGCGATCGCAATTGTTTATGGCCCGGTGGGATGATGGTGAGGCTCGCCGGCTTTTGGGCCTGGATGGAGTCGTCCAGGTTGCTGGGGCCGGGCGCGATGAGACAAAAACCCGTGAAGCCTTCCCCGACCTGGAGGCCACTCAACCTGAAATCAGCGCCCAGGATCTGCGTCTCCATGTGAGCTACCTGGCCTCGGATCAGATGGAAGGACGCCTCACAGGGACCCAAGGGGCAAGACGAGCAACCGAATATGTGGCCTCTGCCTTCCAGTTTCTTGGGCTGGAGCCTGCGGGTGACGACGGAACCTATTTTCAAAGTTTTGAGTTTACATCCGGGGTTACCCTGGGGTCGGAGAATCACCTGAAGGAGAAGGGAGCTAGTTCCGGGGATGACTTTGTGGTCGATCAGGATTGGAGGCCCCTGGCTTTTTCCAAGAGTGGCAGAATCGATCCGGCGGGAATAGTGTTTGCCGGGTACGGGATAGTTGCGCCTGGAACGGAGGAACACGACGAGTATGATTCCTACGTCCATCTGGACGTCACCGACAAGTGGGTGCTGGTTTTTCGCTACCTGCCTGAAGAGATTGCTCCGGAATTTCGGCAACATCTGAGCCGTTACTCGAGTCTGCGATTCAAGGCGATGGTGGCTCGGGATCGAGGGGCCCGCGGAGTCCTGATCATCAGTGGCCCCAATTCCCAAGTGAAGGAGGATCTGGTCGGCCTCTCATTCGATAGTTCGCAGGCCGGGACCAGCATTGGGGTGATTTCGGTGACCGATGCCTTTGGGGAGCAGCTGCTGGAGTCTGTCGGTGAAAGCTTGAAGATCCTCCAGGACAGGCTGGACACAGGCCAATCGGTCATGCGGTTTGAACTTCCGGGTCTTGAGCTGGAGGTGGAAATCGATATTCGGAAAGAGAAGCGGTGGGGTCGCAATGTGCTGGCCCGTCTAAGCAGCGGTGGGCAGCCGAACGATGCAGTCGTTGTGGGTGCCCACGTGGACCATCTCGGTTATGGTCGAGGCGCCGGTTCTCTGGCTCGAGAAGAAGAACGCGGTCTGATTCACTACGGGGCCGATGACAATGCCTCGGGTGTGGGCGGGGTGCTGGAGATCGCTCAATATCTGGTGAATCTAAAGGCGGGAGGAAAGCTCCCCATGAGAAGGGATCTGCTTTTTGCCGCCTGGTCAGGTGAGGAACTGGGTTTGCTGGGTTCCAGCCATTTCGTTCAGACTTTGCTGGAGGAAACTCAGTCCTCTACATTGACTTCGCAAATCGCGGCTTACCTGAACATGGACATGATTGGACGGTTGAGGGAGAGTCTTGTTTTGCAGGGGGTGGGCTCGAGTTCTGTCTGGCTGGGAGAGACGGAGAGGCGCAACGTTCCCATCGGATTGCCCATCGTCATCCAAAATGACAGCTATCTGCCGACCGATGCAACCAGCTTCTACCTCAAGGGCGTTCCACTTCTGAGTGCCTTCACAGGCGCGCACCAGGATTACCATACCCCTCGGGATACGGCGGACAAGATCAACTATGAGGGTACGGAAAAGATCGCACGCTTCATGGCGCTGATCACGCGTTCCCTGCTCACCAGTGAAAGTGCCCCCGACTATGTCAAGATGGAGAGGCCCGGGAGCTCCACGGGCCGGGCCGATTTGCGTGCTTACCTGGGGACGATTCCTGATTATTCTCAAGGCGATGTCGCGGGTGTCAAGCTTTCCGGGGTGATGAAGGGAGCGCCGGCCGAGCAGGCGGGCATCCAGGGCGGAGACGTGGTCATTGAGCTGGCAGGTCAGAAAGTCGAGAACATTTATGACTACACCTATGCCATCGATGCCCTCAAGGTAGGGACTGCTGTGGAGATTGTTGTGTTGAGGGGAAACCGCCGAGTGACCGTGACGGTGACCCCGACCTCGCGGGAGTAGGGGACCGCAGGCCCGTGGGCTGAAGCCCACGGCTCTGACTGCTTCAGAACTTATCTCCCACCAGCTCCGCCAGCATATCCACCAGCAGCGGATCGTCGTTGGGCATCTCTGTTCGCGACAGGACGACGCCCATCTCCTTGGCCTTCTCCTGGGCTTTCAGATCGAGGTCATAAAGGATTTCCAGGTGATCCATCAAGAATCCAATGGGTGTCACCAGGAAGGACTCTTGGCCCTGCTCTTGTAATTCTTGTAAACGGTCGGTCAGATTGGGTCCCAGCCAGGGCTCACTGCCAGCCCCTTCACTCTGGTAGGCGGTCGTCCATCGGGATAGACGGCACATCTTGGCCACGGCCTTGGCTGCTTCCTCAAACTGATCGGCGTAGGGATCGTTCCATTCCTGAATTCGAGCCGGCAGGCTGTGATTGGTGAAAATAACGGTGGGGGGCTTCTCTTGCCGATGCAGAATGTCCTCGATTCGGCTTCTCCAAAGTTCCAGAAAAAGAGGATGGAGGTTCCAGTCCTCCGCAAAGGACCACTGGATCGGATCGTCCAAGGAGTTGTTGGATTCCTGAACAAGCCGATAATATCCTTCACTACTGAGCCGAGAGCGAAAGGGGGCCAGAGCTATGGCGATGGCTTGTGTTACCCCGTCCTTCGCCATTTGAGACACCACATCCTCGATCAAGGGAGGAGAATGTTTCATGCCCCAGTAAACTTGAAAACGCTCAGGAAATCGCTTGTCGAGAGTGTTCTGGAGGGCCTGGGAGAGATCTTCCGTGATGCGGTACAAAGGAGAACCCCCGATGGCCTGATAGCGTTCCTTCAGGTGCCTGCATTCTTCCTCGGTGGGCTCGGCTTTACGATAGTACTGAAGAATGTGTCGCAGGTAGTCCGATATGGCTTGATCGTCCAGCGAGGGCGCACTGCCGTAAGCCATGATCAGAACGCCCACCGGACCGGATTTCATGGGCTCCTATTTTACCTGGAAAGGCTCTGCCCCACAGCCAGCATTCTTTCCAGAGCTCGCCGGGCCGGTTCAGCAACCTGAAGGTCGACCTCAACCTGGTGTTCCAGGGTCTGGAGGGATCTGAGGATCTTGGGCAAGGTAATTCTCTTCATGTGAGGGCAAAGATTGCAGGGGCGTATAAACTCAATTTCGGGAAACTCCACGGCCACATTGTCACTCATGGAGCACTCCGTGATCAGAACGACTCGTTTGGGTCGTTCGTTCCCGACGTGCTGAATCATGGCTGAGGTAGAGCCCACAAAGTCGGCTTCCGCCAGAACGTCGGGGGGACACTCAGGATGAGCCAGGATTTGGATGTCCGAGAACTGTTGTCGATAACCGGAAAGATCATCGCTGGTAAAACGTTCGTGCACCTCGCAACGACCCTTCCAAATGATCACATCGACGTCGGTCTGGGAAGCAACGTGTCGTGCCAGAAACTCGTCGGGCAGGAAGATGACTCGCTCACTGCCCAGTGACTCTACCACCTCTACAGCGTTGGCCGAAGTACAGCAGATATCGGATTCGGCTTTCACGGCAGCCGAGGTATTCACGTAGGTCACCACCGGGACCGAAGGGTATCGCTCACGCAAGAGTCGAACATCTTTGGCCGTGATCGATGCCGCCAGTGAGCAGCCCGCTTCAAGGTCAGGAATCAGAACCGTCTTTTCAGGGTTCAGTAACTTTGCTGTCTCAGCCATGAAATGAACCCCGCACAGAACGATCACGTCGGCGTCGGTTTCCACCGCTTGCCGCGCCAGGGCCAGAGAGTCACCGCTGAGGTCGGCAACACCGTGAAAGATCTCTGGAGTCTGATAGTTGTGGGCCAGAATAATGGCCTTGCGCCGCCTTTTCAATTCGTTGATGGCAACAATCAGAGGGGCATGAACAGGCCACTCGATTTTGGGAATCACATGGCGCAAGCGTTCATAGGTCAGCGCGGCTGCCTGAGCCACCTCAGGCGTATACGGTAGATCGGTCGCCCCCGGTTCAGTCGCTGGTGTAGCTGTCATCGAAAAACACTCCTTATGCTTAAAGTGAGTATAACTAACATTTCTCTACCTGATCAAGCAAGTTCGCCATTTTTTCTTAGGTGCAAACTTTCATTTGGTCAGGGCTCCAGGAAGGCCGATTCCCGGGGCCGGGCGTTCGCGAAGCACCTCGCGGCGAAAGCAAAAAAGCTCGGCGGGTCGGCCGCCGGTTTTAGGGTCAAACTGGCCGGTACCCTCCACCAGCCCTCCCTTTTCCACCAAGCGCCGAAAGTTTTGCTTGTGTAGACGGACTCCCGCTAGAGCTTCCACAACCCGCTGAAGCTGCAGCAAGGTAAAGGTGGGGGAAAGCAGTTCGAAGACCACGGGACGATACTTGATTTTGCCCCGAAGTCGGCCCAGTGCAGTAGCCAGAATGCGGCGGTGATCCAGTGCCATCGGTCGACCCAGCAGGCTCGTTTTGGTTTGCCGGGAGGAGCCTTTAGAACTCTTTTGAGATTCTTGTCGCTCTCTTCCCGCAACGATCGTGTCCAGTGCCTGCTCGGCAACCAGGCCGGCTTCGTAGAGAAGCTCATAGCGTTCCAGCACTCGCTCCTGGTCCCAGGGAGCTCCCTCCAGTCCAAAAGCGATCTCGATCCTTTCCTGCCGGCGGCTGCGAAGACTCGTATCGATAGCCGCTTTAGCCCACCGGGCCAGAGCTGGGGCGATTTGCTCATCGATCATGGATGGGCGCCTCCACAGCCAATCCTCCCAGGGAAAGTACTCGTACCAGTCTCGCCAGTTTGCTTCACCTCGAACGGAGAGCTGTTCTTCCCTCACCAGGGCTAGATAGGCTATGGAAATGACCCGCGGTCCTCCTTGACGAACTCCCGGTTCTCGATTGCGGTCCCCGAAACTGTAGAGTTGCTCGACATACCCCAACTCGATCCCGGTTTGTTCTCGCACCCAGCCATTGAGGCCCAACTCAAGCGTGCGGTCAGTAGCCGGGTCAAGAGGCCCAAAAGGGAGTGCGTCCAGGGCTGCTCCATCCCCCAAATCGGCCGTCTGCACGCTAAGAGAATCATCCGGATTTTTTACGGTGAGGATTCGTGGCCGGTCATCCGTGACCGCCACGATCACTCCGTTTAATACAATCACAACCGGAGTGATCATCGTTCAAAGTTTCCATTGAGGGGAGCGGCCCTGACACAGGTGCCGGTCAGTGGGTGTTGAAAACCTCCTGGTACTGGTTCATCTTATCCTGTACCGCCTTCTTTTCAGCTTGAGTGGGATTTCTGGGATCAGCAGCCACCGGAGGGCTTCCGAACTTCATCAGGGCAGCCATGAGCAGCAACCTTGCCTTAAGCGGAGACAGATTGTTGCCTTCGACGGTTAAATTCGAGGGGTTGGGTCGTACCATGGTCCACTCGTCGCCCCGGGCCACCCTCACCACGGGCATGCCACTGAGTGCGGCGATTTCCAGGGCCGCCTCCAAAGGCTCGTGGACCCTTCCACCCATGCCTTCTGCCACGAAGCCGCTCAACGGTCTGTCCCTGAGATTCTTTTCGATTCTGGCCGAAACCTCGACCTCCTCTTCCGCTTTTGCCAGCGCATTATCTTTCACGTAGCGGTTGTATCTCACCATGGTGACCTTGGGAATGGCGTCCCCCAGAAGAAAACCTTCCTGATCCTTGATCCTGACCTCGACGTTTCTGGTTTGTCCGTCTATTTTCCTCACCCCTTGAACTGTGGAAGGGAGCCGGGTCAGATTGAGGGCCGATTTCCAGGTGTGCAAGCTGGTGGGTTGAAACCAGATGGTGGCGGGAGGACCAATGGTGCCTAGAATGCCTCCATGCCCGCCGGTGGCTCGGTAACCCCCCGGCCGGGCGTCTTCCTTTTCCACTTCACGAGAGGTAAAGATCTGCTGAGCTGCCAGCATGACCGCGCCAATATCATCCTTTCCTTCCTCGTTTGCCCATATCCTGGAGAGGATGTAATCCACAGAATCAATGACGTTACGGTCGCCATCATTGCCGACAATGCCATGGGGTCGTTGGGAGGAATTCCCGGAAATGGGAAGTTCGGTGTCAATCAGCAGGTTCAGCCAATAGGTCGTCCCGGCAACATTGTAGCTGCTCTCCAGCCAGATGGCACCCACATAATCACCCGTGCTCAGAGCCCTTTGAACGGTGTTGGTTACTTTGGCAAGATCTTCCATCCGTGGATCCTTGCGGTAAGGAGCATAGGGAAAAAAATCCTCTCCCACGGTCTCAGGCTCAATACCACCGGAGCCGACGTCGGTGCGGTCGGTGTGAGAAAGACCCTTGGTATAGCCTCCGGAAGGGAGGGCACGAAAGAAGTCAAAATCGGCTTTGGAACTCAACAGATTGGCTGATCCGCCTCCGCTTTTTCCTCCAATGCCGCGGTCGATCTCCTCGAAAAGTCGAGAGGGATCAGGAAAAAAGGTCTGCCGGCATTTCTCAAATGGGGAGTTCGGAAAAGCGCAAGGGGCGTCCCACGCCGTCCCATCAGCCTGAAGGGCCATATAGGGTAGTAGATAGAGCCCGTCTTCAGGTTGCAGGGTAACTCGATAAACGGGTTTGTCCTCTGGATTTTGCCGGGTGGTGTGAAATCTGCCCTTGGAATCCACGTAGCCGTCAGGCGGCCCGTACAACTCGGCCACGTCCCTTTCCAGAGGATGCCCACTGAACTGCTCGATCAGTACTTCTACCGGCGCTGCCAGTCGCTGAGGAACCAGATGGTCGAAGCGATCAGGACTCCCATCAGGATTCGTTCGAAGAGGGAGGCCATGTTGAGCCCTGGCCTTGTTGCTGCTCACCAGGGGTACGCTGTTCTGGACCGTTGCGTTACTTCCGGCAAAGACCGCTATCTTGGGCTTGTTCTGGGCTTGCGTGGTCCCACAAAGGATGACGCCGACGATCATAGACATTGCCAGAAACGGAATCAGTTTGTTTTCCATAGTTGCTCCTTAGCCGTGATTATTGTTCATCCCGGCTTTAAATTGCATGCTTCCCTTCAATCCAGACGCCCAGGAGTCGCCGCAAGAGCACCAGCTGTCCCAAGTGATAGGCGTTATGGTCTGCGACCAACAGGGCTTCTCTGAGGATCGTCTGTCCGCTGCCGTGGGGAATCCGGGCATAGAGATCCGTGGAGGGATCCGCTACCAGATCCGCCATGGCCTGAAGATCGGCAGCAAACGAAGTCATGCTCTTTTGCCAGGCCCCCTCATCAGGGGGAGCCTCGCTATGCGGCCAGTAACCCTCCGGAAATTTCGGGGAGACATGCTTGGGGTCGCGGCTGAACTCCAGAATGTCCCCTTGAGCAATTCGCATGTGCTCCAACAGTTGCCAGGGAGTATGGGGTGCTCCTTCCGGCTTCTTCCCCTGAAACTCTCGAGGTAGGTTGGCCATGACGTTCTCAAAGTCTACATGGCCCTGACGTCCTTTCAGGAGCTTCAGTATATGATCTCGAATCACCTTATCATCAGGCATCGTTTCAATCCCCCGTTGTTCCAGAACGGTTGGTAGAAGTGGGACTTATTGTAGTTTCAAGGAGTGGGGATGTCTATTCGGTGTGAGACACTAGCCTGGGTTATGCATCATCCAGGCTATGATTCAGGCAGGCTTCCAGATCGACGTTGCCCCCCGAGAGAATAATTCCTACCTTCCGGCCAGCCAGGTTGACCTTCTGTTCCAACAACACGGCCAGGGGAACCACGGCGGAGGGTTCCACGACGATCTTCATCCGCTCCAAGACCAGCCACATCGCTTCCATAATGGCCTGCTCGCTGGTCAGGACAATGGCATCCACCAGCTCCTTGATGATGGGGAAGGTCTCTTCGCCAAGACTCGTCCGCAGGCCATCGGCGATGGTATGGGCTTGCTCCAGCACAATCCGCTTGCCCGCCTTCCAGGAACGATAGGCGTCGTCGGCCCCGGCCGGCTCGGCACCCATCACCTGGATATCCGGTTTGAGGCCTTTGGCGGCGATGAGAGTCCCACTCAAGAGGCCGCCTCCGCCCGTGGGCGTCAAGATGACCTCCAACTCCGGAACCTCCTCCAGCAATTCGAACGCTGCAGTTCCGTATCCACAGATGTTGTGAGGGTTATTGAAGGTGTGAATCAGATGGGCGCCGGTGCGCTTTTGAATTTCCGCGGCCCTCTCTTCCCTGGCCGACATGGTGGGCTCACAGATGGTGATCTCTCCACCGTACTCTTTGACTGCCGCTTGTTTGACCGCGGGTGCATTGGAGGGCATGACGATATAGGCGGGAATACCTCGGTTGCGGGCGGCCAATGCCAGGGCCGCAGCATAATTACCGGAAGAATGTGTCAGGACGCCTCGGCTCGCCTGGGACTCATCCAGCGATAACACGGCGTGGGAGGCACCACGAAATTTGAAGGAACCACTCTTCTGGAAATTCTCACACTTGAAGAACAACTGGGCACCGACCTTTTGATCGATGGCGCTGCAAGTGAGGACCGGAGTGCGGTGAATAGACTCTCGGATGTGCTGAAGTGCCTGGTCAATGGCTTCAGGGTCAGGGCGTTGATACACTCCTGTGATCCTTACAGCGCCTCACAGACCAAATCACCGACTTCGCTTGTGGTGTAACCCATACGGCCAGCCGACATGCTTTTCATCTTGGGAGTGGTCTTGCAGATGGCTGCCTCGATGCGTTGGGCGGCTGCCACCACGTTCGGTGCTTTCTTTTGATCACCCACCAGATTCAGCAGCATGCCCATGGCGGCGATGGCTGCGATCGGATTGATGACCTCCTGTCCGGTATACTTTGGGGCTGAGCCTCCCATGGGCTCAAACATACTGCAACCGCCGGGGTCGGGATTGATGTTGCCACCGGCCGCCACCCCCAGGCCCCCTTGAATCATGGCACCCAAGTCGGTGATGATGTCCCCAAACATGTTGGAGACGACCATCGTGTCATAGTATTCAGGATTCTTGATAAACCACATGCAGGCTGCATCGATGTGATTGTAGTCGCGTTTGATGTCGGGATAGTCGGCCTCACCGATCTCCTCAAAGGCACGGAACCAAAGATCGCCCGCGTAGGTGAGGACGTTGGTTTTGTGCACCAGCGTGAGTTGGTTACGATCTTTGCGCCGCCGGCAGAGCTCAAAGGCCCAGCGCAGGCATCGTTCAACGCCGAAACGGGTGGCAATCATCTCCTGGGTGGCTATTTCCTGTGCGGTGTTCTTGCGCAGAAATCCACCCGCCCCACAGTAAAGGTCCTCCGTGTTCTCACGAACCACCTCAAAGTGGATATCTTCCGGACCTTTGTCCTTGAGGGGGCAGTCGACGCCCGGATAGAGCTTGACCGGGCGAAGGTTGATGTATTGATCTAACTGGAAGCGGATCTCCAGCAGCAGGCCCTTCTCCAAGATGCCCGGTGGCACCTCGGGGTGGCCTACAGCGCCCAGGTACATCACATCGAATTGCCGAAACTCATCGATCTGCTTTTCGGTGATGACCTCGCCTGTTTTCAGATACCGATCGCCGCCGTAATCAAACTCGGTTGTTTCGTATTTGAAGTTCTCCAGCGGTGCTACGGCGTTGAGCACCTTGCAGGCTTCCCGGGCCACTTCCGGTCCGGTTCCGTCACCGCCGATTACGGCAATCTTGAGTGTATCTGCCATCCATTTATCCTTTTCGAATCAGGTCCATTACAAAGGAGGGAAATGTAGCAGAACTTGGCTCATCCCACAAGGCACAGTAGTGACGAAGTCACGAAAGCACGAACCCACGAAAAGAGGGGTTGACAACTTTCGGCTCTTGCTTCATTAGTAGACACCATCTAAATCGGGTACGTTTACCATTAAACCTGTAGGGAGGTGTGATTTGATGAGAAACCATCAATCCAATAGAAAATATCTGGGTGTTTGGCCGATTCCGGCCCTGCTGTTTCTTTTTCAGCTGTCGAGTGCTTTCGGCCAGCTGCCGCCAGAGGTAGCCAAATTTGGATATGCGGATACGATCTTCGTCAACGGCAAGATCGTGAGCATGGACGATCGGTCTTCCACCGCCAACGCGGGAAGTATTTACCAGGGCGTGGCCGTCAAGGGGGACGCAATCGTTAAACTGGGGACGAGTGCGGAAGTTCGGGCCTTGGCGGGACCGGACACGAAGATTCTGGACCTGAAGGGACGAACCCTGATACCCGGGATCGTTGAGCCTCACAGTCACATATATGGAGCTGCCATCCAATACCTGGACCGGTTCGGCTTCAAGTATCCGCCCGACGGGATTATCGTCTCGATGCAGGCGGACCGGTCTCTGGAGAAAACTCAGGCCATCATGCGGGAAACCATCCAGGAGGCCGTCAAAAAGGTGGACCCGGGCCAGTGGGTGGTTCTGCGCATTCAGGGTCATCCCGAAGCGCCCAACGAGGCCAACTTCTGGGGGTGGACTCGACGTCTGACCAACCGCAAGACATTGGACCTGTGGTCGTCCGAAAATCCCCTTTTGGTGCGGCCCGGCCCCAGAGGCTGGATCAATTCCAAGGCCCTGGAGATGTTGAATGACTTTCTGCCGGGATACTCGGCATCCATTCAGGAGACGATGCATGGGGATGTGATTCACGAGGACATTGCTGCCATCGGGTGGGTGGGAAGCCAGGAAATGTCGGTGATTGATTGGGAACTCTTTCTCCAGAAGCTTCCTCCAACCATTCTGGCACAGGCCCTCAAACTTGTTTCGGAGGACTTTGCTGCTCTGGGAGTGAGTACCTTCTCCAGTCGAATTCAATTCCCCAAGATCATGACCGGCTATGCAACCCTGGCCGGTTTGGGCCAGATGCCCATTCGTTTCGCCGGGCACTACGAAATACATCGCATGCCCACCGATCCTCAGCAGACGCGGCAGATCTATCGACGCACGGGAGTCCTGCAGGGCATTGGTGATGACTACTTTTGGTTTGACGGAGTGGCTTCAGAGCGCTGGGATTCGATCTACCCGGAATCCTGTACGGGACCCGATACCCAGGCGCCGCCGCACATCAAGGCTCGGGAAGTTTGCCCACAACCGGGTGAACTGCCCTGGGATACCCTGGAAAATGCCCTGAAGGCGGGCTGGCGGCTGGCAGGGGTGCATATGTGTGGGAGTGAATCTGCCCGGTCCTTTTTTAAAATGATCGATCGTGCCCGGGAGGTGAATGGCTGGAGCATGGAGGATGTGCGCGCCGCCAGGTTGACGGGCGAGCACTGTAACCTGATCGGGAAGGCCCCGGACATCATCCAGGGGCTGAAAGACTATGGGATCTATTTGAGCTGCGGTCCCAACTACCTCCATGATACCCGTGATTGGATCAAGGATTATGGCCCACAAATCGAGCCCTTTATCTTGCCCTTCAAGACTTGGCTTGACTCGGGCGTTAAGCTGGTGGGACAGCATTACGGAGCGAGGGCCAGGGACCAGGGAACGGCGCGTTTTCAGCCGCCCTTTTATCTGATGTGGCTTTCGACGACCCGCCAGTTCGATGGAGAAGTTTGGCAGCCGGAGGAACGAATCGACCGGGTGCAGGCCCTGAAGATGTACAGCACCTGGGCCTCTGAATACGTTCTGAAAGAGGACAAGCTCGGTTCGTTGGAAGAGGGCAAGTTCGCCGACTTGCTGGTCATTGATCGGGACTATTTCACTATTCCCGTGGATGACATTCTCAAAATCCGTCCCTTGATGACCATGGTGGGGGGCAAAATGGTCGTGCTGCAGGAGTCCTTGGCCGAGGACTTCGGAATGCAGGCGGTCGGACCGGCCTACACTTTTGCAGACGAGGATGTGGCGCATATCGGAAAACCCCGTTCCGAGATAGTGGAAATGTTTGCCGGGAATTGAGTAGAGGGAGAACTGCTGTTACTTGAGCCCGTGCCACGGGCCGGGCAAGGACTCCGGATGGCCCGTGGGCTAAAGCCCACGGCTCTGCCTGTTCGTCGTTAGCTCCGTCAGAGCCGCAGGCTTTAGCCTGCGGGCCGGTGCCGATCAACGAGGGTTGCACCTTCCAGTCTCGCCCCAGAGCTGCAGAGACTCTCAGGACTCAAAGATCCCATTTGAGGTAATATAAGGACACGAATGAAAGAGGGATAAGGCCAGTGCTCAAACGGGTGATGCTCCGGATTCCACTTTTAAACCTGATTCTCAGAGGAGCAGTGCCTTCCTTCTACCACCTCTTGGGAGCCCTGGTTGTGGTGGGCTTGGGGATAGGGCTGATCGCTCCCAGTGGGCAGAAGGCCTACCTGCCCCAGTCCCAAGAGCAGGTCATCTCGGCAGCGGAGTTCTCTCGTATGATCCGAGAGTTCTCCGAGGAGGAGGGTTACTTCCTCTCCGACAACTTTGTTTCCAACGAGACGTCCTACTTGCATGTTCTGGGTAAGTTGGAGGAACTCGCCCGTACGGGCGAGGGAGCCTACATTGGAGTCGGACCGGAACAGAACTTCTCCTATATTGCCAAGATCCGTCCACAAATTGCTTTCATCGTCGATATTCGCCGCCAGGCCATGATCCAGCAGCTCATGTACAAGGCCATCTTCCATCTCTCCGAGAACCGAGCCCAGTTTTTGTCCTGGCTGTTTAGCAAACCTCTAGGGGGAGAGAACCCTCCAGGATCCGATACCTCTTTACCCGACCTGGTCAGCTACTTCGAGCGGACACCGGGAACGGAGGAGACCTTCAGAGAGAACTTCGGCATCATTGAAAAGACCATCCAAACAGACTTCCAGTTTCCGCTTTCCTCGGATGACCGAACTGCGCTGGAGTACGTCTATGCTGTTTTCTGGGAGGAGAATCTCGAAATCCGGTTTTGGTTTCGGGGGAGATGGAGTTGGGGACGTTTTCCAACACTGAGAGGCATGATTCTGGAGAAGGATCTTCAAGGCCAGCTGGGCAATTTTCTGGCTCAGGAGAAGGATTACCAGTTCGTTCGAGAGCTGCACCTGAGCAATCGGATTATTCCCGTGGTGGGGAATTTTTCCGGGGACAAGGCCCTCGCGACCGTGGGAGACTATCTTAAGAAGAACGGATATTCCGTCAACGTCTTCTATACCTCCAATGTGGAGCAATATCTGTTTCGCAGCGGAATCTTTGATGCCTTTGCTGAAAATATCCGAAAGTTACCGATCGACGAGAAGAGCCTTTTCATCCGTGCTTTTACGGGTCTTGGGGGACTCCATCCTGCCCGGGTTCCCGGCCATCGGTTGAGCACCATCCTTCAGAAAATGACCGTCTTCCTGGAAGACTACGACCAGAATCTCTATCCCGATTATTGGGCTCTGCTCACCACCAATTTTATCGCCGGCAACCAACCCTGAAGGAGGTTGAGTCATGGGAGAAGAAGAGAGCAGCGCTCAACTATCCACTCCCGAGGTGGTCCAATCCGCCAACGCAGTGACGAAGAATGAGGTGGCGGCGGGTTCTGCTACCCAAACCCAGGTGTTGATCGGTGAGAAGGAGGGTGCGCCCAACTTCTTTTTGCGGCGGTTCATCATGGGAGAGGGAGGGGGTATGCCACGGCACACCAACACGGTCGAGCACGAGCAGTACGTTTTAACCGGCCGGGCCCGGGTGGGTATTGGTGAAAAAGTTTATGAAGTGAAGGCCAATGACGTTCTCTTTATCCCGGCAGGCAGGTCTCACTTTTACGAGGTCATTGAGGCGCCTTTCGAGTTTCTGTGCGTGGTGCCGAATACCCCCGACCGCCTGGAGATTCTGGAGGACGAATGTTAGGGGGAACTCGGGGACAGGCTTAAGCCTGTCCCCAGAATTCCCCGAATTCGTTTATCCCCAGCTGAGGTCGTGATGCTTGAAGGGGATGGAGCGAATACGCTTGCCCGTCGCCCTGAAGATGGCGTTGGCCACTGCAGGCGCAGCAGCCGGCAGGGAACACTCACCGATTCCACCCCACTTGTCACCGCCGCTGAGGGCAAAGTGGGTTTCCACTTCCGGCATCTCACCCAGCTTCATGATGGGGTAGTCATCAAAATTGCTCTGTTCGACCCTCCCATCTTTCAGGGTGATTTCTCCATATAACGCTGCACTCAAGCCGTAGGCAATGCAGCTTTCCACCTGATGTTCGATAATGAGAGGATTGATGGTGTTTCCGCAGTCCAGCGCACAAACGATCTTCTCCACATTCAGCTCGCCCCGCTTGCTGACCGACACCTGAGCCACTTCCGCTACGATGGTTCCGAAGCTGTCGCTGATGGCAAAGCCCTGTGCGGTTCCCTCAGGTAAGGACTTGCCCCAATCGGCTACGTCCGCCACCTTGTCCAGTACATTCAACAAATGGGGGGCATCACTGAGCAGGGCGCGCCGAAACTCGATGGGGTCCTTGCCGCTGGCGTGAGCCACCTCGTCTATAAAAGACTCGAGCATAAAGATGTTGTGGTTGACTCCCGGAGCACGCCAGAAAGACACGGGAATGTGTTTGTTCCGCATGATGAACTCAACCCGCTTGTTGGGGACCTGGTAGGGCATATCGGCCAGCCCTCCAACGGCGATCCGATCGATGCCGTTTGCAACCATCTGCGGCCGCAGCCAGTAGAAGATGGAATCGCTGGTGATCCGGTTGAACCAGGCCACAGGCATGCCGTCTGTCCCCAGTCCGGCCTGGAATTTGGCCATTGGACTCGGGTTGTAGAAGTCGTTGTTCATGTCCTCTTCGCGGGTCCAGAGCAGATTGACGGGACGTCCCCCCAAGGTTTTTGCAATCTCTACGGCTTGCGCCACCTCGGTGCGGGATCCCCGTCCTCCGAAGCCGCCGCCCAGGAAGCAGTTGTGGACGTGCACGTTCTCCGGTGCCACGCCCGAATGCCTGGCAGCCTCCTGCAAGGCACCCTCGGGACCCTGGGTTCCCAGCCAGATGTCGACCCGGTTGTCCTTGACCTGGGCCGTACACCCCAAAGGCTCCATGGTAGCGTGGGCCTGGTGGGGCGCGGAATACACTGCTTCCACCACTTGGGCGGCGCTCTTCATGGTGCTCAGAGCATCGCCTTCGTCAAGCGCGATGGCGCCCGTTTTTTCATTGAGCACCTCAAGGTCCTGTAGGGCGACATCCTTGGAGTTGACATCGGTGTTGGGGCCGTAATCCCACTCGATGGGTAACAGCTCGAGAGCTGTCTTGGCTCGCCACCAGGTGTCGGCCACCACGGCCACCCCGCTTCGCAGACCTCTTCCTTGGTTACTGGCCTGAAACTCCACCACGGAGTGCACACCGGGACGGTTCTTGATGGCGTTAAAGTCGTAGCTCTTCACTTTCGCCCCTACGATGGGAGAAGTCTTGGTTGTGGCAAACAGCATGTTTGGCAGCCGGACATCGGCACCAAAGGTGGCGCTTCCGTTTACCTTCAAGGGGGTGTCGAGCCGCGCCAGCGGTTTTCCCAGCAAAGTGTACTGGCCGGGCTTTTTGATGGCCGGTTCCTGGGTTAGCTGGATAGTGGCCGCTGTGCTGGCCAGTTCGCCGTACCGGAGCGTTCGGCCCGTGGCTGTGTGAGTGACCACGCTGTCCTTGGCCGTACATGAGGATGCCGGCACCTTCCATTGGTCTGCCGCTGCCTGGATCAATCGCTCTCGGGCGCTGGCGCCCGCCTGCTGCAGGTATTCACGGGAACGCCGAACGGCGCCGCTGCCATTGGTGGACATCCGCTTGTAGACCCCTCCCTCTTGCAGGCTCCGGTTGGCCGACGCGTACTCCGCCTTCACCTTGCTCCAGTCGCATTGGAGCTCCTCGGCTATGATCATGGGCATGGAGGTGAAAACTCCCTCCCCCATTTCCGACTGGGCGACGCGGATGGTGACGGTGTCGTCAGGAGAGATGAGCAACCAGGCGTTAACCTCTGCGCCTGCTCCATCGGTGGGAGGTATCCACGGTTTTCCCGAGATAGCTCCTTCCAGGTCGGTAGCTGCAGCCAAAACCTGGGGGCCGGGAAGGTAAAAACCCAGTGCCATCCCCCCGCCCGCGGCGGCGGTGGTGACGATGAAATTTCTGCGAGTCAATTCTCGATTGAGTGTCATGATGGTTTCTCCCTCCTATGCCCGAGATAAACCTGCC
>Ga0066376_10000660_pt1 | contig 32461 bp, 29 predicted proteins | sample Knorr_S15_td_Bot_FD_77009 | JGI IMG/M metagenome (GOLD analysis project Ga0066376, IMG submission 77009) | Marine microbial communities from Southern Atlantic Ocean transect - Knorr_S15_td_Bottom_ad_5009_LV_A | ecosystem: Environmental > Aquatic > Marine > Oceanic | place: Southern Atlantic... | reverse complement strand
TGCGGCACCGTTGCAGAATCACGCAGTGATTCTGCACTCGGGCGCAAGACACACCAAAGACTTCAGCGGCCACCATATGCGCCCGTCGGTCTGCGGCACCGTTGTAGAATCACGCAGTGATTCTGCACTCGGGCGCAAGACACACCAAAGACTTCAGCCGCCCACGAATGCGCCCGTCACTCTCTGGTCACCAGCGGCCTGAGGCTGCCGCGGCTGATCAGGGTGCGGATGTACTCGCGGTTGAGGAAGGCGATGTCGTTGGTCGAGATCTCCTTTGGGCACACGGCCTCGCACTCGTACTCGTTGGTGCAGTTGCCGAAGCCCTCCTTCTGCATAGCCTCCAGCATGGTGGCGGAACGCTGGCGTCGCTCGGGCTGTCCCTGGGGCAGTACGCCGAGATGTTTGACCTTGGCGGCCACGAACAGCATCGCCGACGCATTTTTGCAGGAAGCCACGCAGGCGCCGCAGCCGACACAGGCGGCCGAGTCCATAGCCTCCTCCGCCGTGGCCTGCGAGATCAGGATGGCGTTGCCGTCGGGCGCCGAGCCCGTGTTGACCGAAGTGTAACCGCCGGCCTGAATGATGCGATCGAAGGCGGAGCGGTCGACGACCAGATCGCGCACCACGGGGAACGACCTGGCGCGCCAGGGCTCGATACGGATGCGTGAGCCGTCCTTGAAGAGTCGCATGTAGAGCTGGCAGGTGGTCGTGCCTGTCCCCGGTCCGTGCGGCACGCCGTCGATGACCAGTCCGCACATGCCGCATATGCCCTCCCGACAGTCGCTGTCAAAGGCGAAGGGCTCCTCCCCCTTGCGCATCAGATCCTCGTTGAGGACGTCCAGCATCTCCAGAAACGACATGTCCGGGCTGACGCGCGTCGCCTTGTACTCCACCATGCGGCCGGCGTCATCGGAGTTGCGCTGGCGCCAAATTTCAAGGGTGAACGTCATCCCGCTGGCCCGGCGCTCGGTCGGTACGGCGGATTCCGTCTGGCTCACAGCACTCACTTGTAGCTCCTCTGGCTGAGCGATACGTTCTCGAAGACGAGGGGTTCCTTGTGGAGGACGGGTTCCTTACCGACGCCGGTGAATTCCCAGGCCGCCACGTGCGCGAAGTTGTCGTCGTCGCGTCGCGCTTCGCCGTCGGCGGTCTGGTGCTCCTCCCGGAAGTGGCCGCCGCACGACTCGTCCCGCTCCAGGGCGTCGCGCGTCATGGTCTCGGCGAACTCCATGAAATCGGCCACGCGGCCAGCGCGCTCCAGTACCTGGTTGAATTCCCCTGGCGTGCCCGTAACCGTGACGTCCTCCCAGAACTCCTGGCGAATTTGCTGCACGCGCTCGAGGGCCAGGGTGAGGCCCGAGGCGTTGCGGGCCATGCCGCAGTGATCCCAAAGCAACAGGCCGAGCTCTCGGTGGAAGTCGTCGACGGTGCGTTTGCCCCGCACGGCGAGGAGCCTGTCGATGCGCTCGCGGGCCGCTGCCTCCGCTTCGGCAAAGGCCGGGTGATCAGTCGTCACCTCACCCAGGTTGGTTCCGGCCAGATAGCCGCCCAGCGTGTAGGGGATGACAAAGTAGCCGTCGGCCAGTCCCTGCATCAGCGCCGAGGCGCCCAGTCGGTTGGCGCCGTGGTCGGAGAAGTTGGCCTCGCCCAGCACGAACAGGCCGGGCAGGTTGCTCATGAGGTCGTAATCCACCCAGAGACCGCCCATGGTGTAGTGCACGGCGGGGTAAATACGCATGGGGGTCTCGTACGGATTCTCGTCGGTGATCTCCTCGTACATCTGGAACAGGTTGCCGTACTTCTGCCGGATGACGTCGATGCCGTCGCGTCTGATAGCCTCGCCGAAATCCAGATACACCGCGCGTCCCGTAGTGCCCACGCCCAAACCGCCGTCGCACACCGCCTTGGCAGCGCGGGAGGCGACGTCGCGCGGCACCAGATTGCCGAAACCCGGGTAGCGCCGCTCCAGATAATAATCGCGCTCGGCTTCCGGTATCTGGCCCGGAGCGCGCTCGTCAGCGGCCTTGATCGGCACCCAGACCCGACCGTCGTTGCGCAGACTCTCGCTCATCAGGGTGAGTTTAGACTGAAAGCCGCCCGAGACGGGGATACAGGTCGGGTGGATCTGGGTGAAACACGGGTTGGCAAAAAAAGCCCCGCGGCGATGGGCGCGCCACGTCGCGGTGACGTTGCTGGCTTTGGCGTTGGTCGAAAGGCAGAAGACATTGCCGTAGCCGCCGGTGGCCAGCACGACGGCGTCGGCCGCCCAGGACTGCAATTCGCCGCTGCACAGGTTGCGGGTGACGATGCCGCGAACGCGTCCGTTGACGACAACGGGTTCCAGCATCTCGGAGCGCGGAAACAGCCGCACCCGTCCGGCTGCCACTTGGCGCATCAGGGCGCTGTAGGCCCCCAGCAGCAACTGTTGGCCGGTCTGCCCCCTGGCGTAGAAGGTGCGCGAGACCTGCGCCCCGCCAAACGAGCGGTTGGTCAGGGTGCCACCGTATTCGCGAGCAAAGGGCACGCCCTGCGCCACGCACTGGTCGATGATGTTGGAGCTGATCTCGGCCAGGCGGTGGACGTTGGCCTCGCGGGAGCGGTAATCGCCCCCCTTGATGGTATCGTAGAACAGGCGGAAGACACTGTCCCCGTCGTTCTGGTAGTTCTTAGCCGCGTTGATGCCGCCCTGGGCGGCGATACTGTGGGCGCGGCGCGGCGAGTCCTGCAGGCAGAAGGACAACACGTTGTAGCCCAGCTCGGCCAGCGTGGCCGCGGCGGCAGCGCCGGCCAGTCCGGTCCCCACGACGATGACGCTGTGATGTCGCTTGTTGGCCGGATTGACGAGCTTGAGCTCGAACTGGTGCCGTTCCCATTTCTGCGCCAACGGGCCACCAGGAATGTGACCGTTCAGGGTTGCCATAGGTCGAGTGCGCCTCCTCACCTCCCGAAATAGATGACAAGGGGAATCATCGCAAAGCCGCCTGCAATGAGGACGCACAGACCGATGCTGAAACGCCGCAGTTTTATCCGCGCCTGCAGGCCCATAGTCTGGAAGGCGCTCTGAAAGGCGTGCCAGAGATGAAACCCCAGCAGCACCATGGCCACGACGTAGCCGCCGACGTAGAACTCGTTCCCAAAGGTGGTTGTCACCAGGCCGTAGAGCGAGCCGCCAGCGTGGTCGGCGTATTTGAAGGTCTTCAGGTGCACGACGACGAAAATCAAGGTGATCAGGCCCGAGTAGATCATGGTGCGTGACGCCACCGAGCGGCCGCCCACCGCCGCGGACACCCGGTAGCCGATCGGCCGAGCGCGTCTGTTGTCTCGGGCCACGCTGATGGCCAGGACCACGTGCAGAAGGAAAATGCCCAATAGAATAAACTCGACGGGGATCAACAGCGGATGCTGCACCAGGAAGTCCGAATAGGCGTTGAAGGCCGCTCCGCCGTCTCCCCTCAGCAGCAGGAGGTTGCCGCTCAAGTGGCCCAGCAGAAATCCGAACAGCAGCAAGCCGGTTACGGCCATGCCCAGTTTCTTGCCGATGGAAGAGGAGAACAAAGTCACCGGATTCCCCCATCTGAACCGGCCGCGCGGTTGGATTCACACACGCACGTGAAAGGTGCGCGAGGCGGGCCCACGGTGCAGCCAGAGATACCAACGATCCGCCAGCCCTCCTCCACAAGGTAAAGGATGTCCGTCATCTTTTCAGTCAGACTGACGATTCGTTCGTACCTGGGTTGGCTTGGGGATGTGGGTCATTTGCCTCCGGTATCCATATGACCAACCGAGCGACCTTGCCCACGCATAGGACCCATAAAAATGGTTATCGACTGATTAGTCAAGGCCTACACGCTTTTATGTTTGGGGCGGGGTCGGCACGGGTTGAGTTGCTCGCCATTCATCACCGCCTTAAAGTCCGGCCAGCGCCTCCAGCAGGTGGGCGATCTCGCCTATCTCTCGGGGATCTTAGCGGAAAGGTAGACGCTGAACGCCGAGCTTGAAGCGCGACCAGCGTAGGAGCAGGCGCGTCAATCGATCGATGTCGTCGCTGAGCAGCCGGCGCTGCGGCGTATTGCCGTCCAAGCGCTGCCCCGAAGTCATCTGATGCTTCATATGGCGATACCATCCTGTCCTTCGCTGTACTCTTCCGTAGATTTACTCGGGAGACCGCGCGGGGTCACTCACCTGTCGGTGGGGCCGGTGGAGGAAGAGGAGCAGTAAGGATGGCAAATGAAACGGGCAGCGCAGTAGCAATTCCCGGGGCCGATGTCGAGCTCGATCTGACGCTCGCTACCGAGATAGCCAACCTGCGAGATGTCGCCCTGGAACTGCACAGCTCGGGAACGCACTCGGTACCCACGCTGGCGCTGATCGACGCCCACGCCTGGGCCGAGCGCACAGATGATGAAGACTGGCTCTTCTGGCGTGCCCGTCGCACGGCGGCCAGGCTCGGCGCGATGGCCATTGCGCTTTCCCCCGGTGAACGCATCGTCGGCCGACCCGACCTCCGAGCCCCGTCTCGCCAGGAGGCGCGTGAGATCGCCGCGGTTCAAGACGTCATTGAGTCGATTCCCCCTTTTCCCGGCGGCGACACCGGGCATTTTCACCCCGACTTCGACAAGCTCTTCGCCGTTGGCATTGGCGGGATTCGGCGCGAGATCCAGTCGCGAGTCGACAGCTCTACCGAAGAGCGCGCCATCTTCTTCATAGCCTGCGACGTCGCCATCGAGGGGATGTCGCACTATATCGGTAGAGTCGCCACCGAGTGCGAGCTTACCGCTGCCGCCGCGGACGAGTGCAGTCTCGCCTACGCCGGCAACGGCGATGAGGGCTCGCAGGCCTTGCGGGAGCTCACGCGCATCTGCCGGCATATCTCTACCGAGCCCCCGGCGACTTTTCACGAGGCCATTCAGCTGATGTTCCTCACCATCGTCGCCCTGTGGTTCGGCGAGGATCACGCCCTGACGACACCGGGTCGCATGGATCAGACCCTGCGTCCATTCTACGAGGCGGATATCGCCGCGGGGCGACTCACCCGCGAGGAAGCCCTCGAGCTGATCTGCTGTTTCTACATCCAGCTCAACATGATCCTCGGCGCCGGGTCCGCTCTGTCGGTGATGATCGGTGGGCGCGATCGAAACGGTGTCGATGTCACCTCCGAGCTCACCTTCCTCTGCCTCGCCGCGCGCCAGGCCACCCGGCTCGCGTACCCGACAGTGGGCCTGGCATGGCACGAGGGCACACCAGCGGAGCTCATCGATTTCGCCTGCCGCATGCTCCGCGGCGGGACCGGCGATCCCGCTTTCTTCAACGATGAGCTCATCGCCTCTGGCCTGCGGGATCTCGGCGTCTCCGAGCTCGATTCGTATAACTATATGAACTCCACCTGTGTCGAGATAAAAGTCGTCGGCGCTTCCCACATTTGGGCCACCGCGCCGTACTTCAACTGCGGACAGGTGCTGCTCGACGTCGTCGATCTCGTCGCCGACGGCAACGTGGAGGAGCCCGCCGGCTTTGACGAGTTCAGCTCTCTGCTGAGCGAGAGCTTCGCCACCGCCGTGCGAGAATCCGCCGAGCGTCTCGACGCGATCTGGCGCCAAAGGGCGCAGACCGGCTGCTTTCCCCTGGGCAGCTGTCTTATCGCCGACTGTCTCGAGAGAGGCGTCGATTTCGACCGCGGCGGTGCCCGCTACAACTGGGTCGAGAATTCCTTCGTCGGTCTCGCCAATCTCACCGACAGTCTGATTGCCATAAAGCATCTCGTCTACGACAAACGCGAGCTCACCCTAGCCGAATTGCGGGATATCCTTCGCGACGATTTCGAGGGCGCCGAGCCCCTCCGCCAGCGTATTCTCAACCGCCTCCCCAGCTATGGCAACACCGACGACGAGGCCGATGCCATGGCCGTCACCTGGGCCGAGATCCTCCAGGAGGTCACCGCCGAAAACAGTGTTGGCGGGCACACCTACGTCCCGGGCTTTTTCTGCTGGGTGATGCACGGCCGTCTGGGCGCCGACACTGGCGCTACACCCGACGGCCGCAAGGCCGGAGTCACCCTCGCCGACGGTGCCGGCGCCGCCCAGGGGCGCGAGCAGCACGGACCCACAGCCTCCCTGCTCTCCACTACCAAGTGGAGTCACCGCCCAGCGATCGGCGGGTTCGTGCACAACGTCGTGTTCTCGAAGAGCGCGCTGGACACCGATGCCGGTTTGCAGACGCTCCGGGGCCTGATCGAGACCAACATGCGTCGACGCGGCTTCGAAATCCACGTCAACGTCGTCAGCGCCGACACCCTGCGCGACGCCCAGGCCCACCCGGAAGACTACGCCGATCTCCTCGTCAGAGTGGCCGGTTACTCCGACTACTTCGTCCACCTCGATCCGAACATGCAGGCCGAGGTCATCGCCCGAACCGAGCACAAGTCCCTGTAGGAACCCAACCCCACCGCTCCAGAACGAGTTCGCTCTCGCACTGCTTAAGGCGTGCAAGACTGAGGAGCTCCACACTTCAGTGGACACTTGCGGTCAGACCGTGGCGAATCTTTTAGAGGCTGCTGCAGTGGCCGCGGCCGAAAATTCACCTGCGCTCAGCCAGCCGTCATCTGCCTCAGACTCTCGAGGGTGACACCGTCGGGGGCATCGCCCAGTTCGGCAACGACGCGGTCAGCTTCGGCGAAACCCTCCTCCGCCGTATACGCGGTGGTGGTTACCAGGCAATGCATGCCCGCTCCCGTGGCGGCCAGCAGACCATTGCGGCTGTCTTCCACCACTACGACCTCTTCCCCGCGCACACCCAGACGCTGCTTCACGAGCTCGTATATCTCTGGATCGGGCTTCTTCTTGGAGACTACATCGCCGGCGAGAATGGCGCTGAATTTGGTCTTGCGCTCGGTACCGAGCATCTTCTCGAGGATAAGATTGACGGCCCTCTCGTTCGAGGTCGAGCACACCGCCAGAGCCACACCGGCGTCGATCGCCTCGTCGATAAGACGCTGCACCCCGCTGCGCAAGGGAAGTTGCCCCGACTCGACGATCCGCATGAACAGATCGGTCTTGGTCTTGTGCAGCCGCCCGATGAACTCGTCGCGGTCATCTGAGCCCGTCGGCCAGCCCCGGCCGTCGAAGTAATGCCGCATGCGCTCTTTGCCGCCGGCGATCTTCAGAAGCTCAGCGTACCGAGCGACATCCCATTCCGCATCCACACCGAGCTCGGCGAACGCCCGATTGAAGGCTATTCGGTGGCCGTCGCGCTCGGTATCCACCAGGACTCCATCGCAGTCAAAGACCAGCGCTTTCACAGCCCCACCTCCGCCGACAGCCCCCGGCCCGCGCCGCCGAACTGCTGGATTTTTTCGATGGCGACAGCCTTGATGCGGTCGAACTGAGCCGCCATGATCTTGAGCGGTTCGTAGTCGTTGGGGTTATCGCGCCGGTACTCGGTGAAAGCGTCGACAAAGGCGTGCTTGAGCTGCGTCGAGATATTGACTTTGGCGCAGCCCAGTCCGATACAGCGCTGAATGATATCATCGGGCAGACCCGTTCCGCCGTGGAGCGCGAGGGGCGTCTCCGTATTGCGGTAGATCTCCTCGAGCCGATCAAAGGCGATCTTCGGCTCTCCCTTATAGACACCGTGCGCGGTGCCGATCGCCGGGGCAAATACCGCCAGATCCATCTGCTGGCAGAAGGCCAGCGCCTTTTGCGGGTCGGCGAGATGGGCGTCCTCCTCGGCGACCGAAAGGTCGTCCTCCACGCCACCGATCTCTCCCAGCTCCGCTTCCACGCCCACGCCGGCCGGAGCAGCCATCTCTACCACCTGACGCGAAACGGCTAGATTCTCCTCGAACGGCAGCGCCGAGGCGTCGATCATCACCGAGGTCCAGCCAGCCTCGATGCACCTCCTGATCACCTCCACATCCTTGCAGTGATCGACGTGTAGGGCTACGGGTACGGGCGCGTTGGGCGCAAGCTCCGTCATCCATCCCGCTATCGCCTCGAAACCCCAATGCGTGATCGTCTTTACCGAAATCTGTACGATCACGGGCGCCCCGAGCTCTTCGGCAGCGCAAATGACCGCCTTCGTCGACGCGTAGTCGATGGTATTGAACGCTCCGACGGCGTAGCCGTCCCGGCGAGCGCTCGCCAGCATCGCCTTCATGCTGACCAGTCCCATACTTCCACCTCCTCAGTTGATCTGTCTCTGATACAATTTCTTGCCTCTCAACCCACCCCACCCGAGCCGAATCGATCCCGACATCGTCGATGCCGGGACGCGGGCATTCCTGGAGCTACCGACTACACACAGCCCGCATGGCTGTTGCCCACAACCTGCTCAAATTCTGGCTTGGGGCCCTTGCCGACAAACTTCGAGGTCGCGCTCATGTAGGCTATTGTGAGACCTATGCGACGGCCAGCGCTGGTATTCACGTCGGTGCGGTGCAGAGCCAGGCTGTGGTGAAAGGAACAGCCCCCTGCCTTGAGGGGAACGGCGACTTCGTTGGCGTAGTCAAAATCGGCGTCCTCGACGCGAAAGTCCTCCAGGTGTTTGTGCTCGACCACGCCCGCTTTGTGCGATCCGGGAATGAACCGCATGCACCCATTGTCCTCGGTGGCGTCGTCCAGCGCCATCCAGCAGATAACCAGATTGGGGGGATCGATGTTCGTCCAGTAGGCTGAGTCCTGGTGGGGCGCCTTGGCCGATCCCACTCTGGGCGGCTTGCACAGGGTCTGATCCAGGTAGATTTTCACATCCGGCCCGAGCAGACTGGTGACGACGTCGAGGATCTTCGGGTGTCGGGCGTACTGCTTGAACAACTCGTCGTGCTTGGTCAGATTCCAGATCTTGCGCACGTTATTGAAACGCACCGCGTCCTCCGGCAGTTCGCCCTTGGACACGAGAGGCTCGATCTGGACGTACTGTTCCGGATAGTCGATCACTTGGTTGCCGATATCTTCGAGGCGAAGGTGAAGGGCCTTGGTCTCCAGAGGAGTGAGTAGATCCTCGGACACCAGGAATCCCCGATCGTTGAATTGATCGATCTGCTGTTGCGTCAACGGCATTTGGATCCTCCTGATTGTTGCCGGTCACGGGGTTGGAATTGGTTGGAACTGACTTGCCGATGACACAATCCATGGCCAGGACACTTGCTCACCGGTCCTCAGCCGTCAGCCGGTAGGTGAGTGTACACGACTGGCGCCTTTCGTCAAAGTATATGCAAAGATCACTTGAGGAGCCCCATGCAGGGAATCACTTTGGCCGCGCCGGCTGCTGTCCGCGTCCGTGGGAGCGATTGCAGTTCCTGCGCGGCACCGAGAACGCGATGCTCGATGTGATGTCCCCCGAAGAGGGTGGCGGCGACCTGCCCGCCGTATTCACGAGTACTATCTGAAAGAGTTGGAATTCTGGGTGACCACCGATGTCGATGCCATCGTCAGCACGTGCTGCCCGCCGACGATCCTCAGGTCGGACGGGACGCCGTGCACGAGGTTACCCGCCGCCTCTACGACCCGCGAGGCGGCATCATCGATCAGTTCGAATTCGGCGCCGGCACCAACCCCGCACTGCTATCGCCATCTTTGAGGAACTGCTGGAACTGCTGGAACGGTCTGGGAGGATCCCGGAGGGAAGGAATGAGACGCGATGCTGGTGAGCGCTGCGCAGCAGGCCCTGGTGAAATCTGTCAGCCAACCGGGAGGTAGGTCAATGCAAACGGCAGGATGCTCATGACGACTACGGCCGCGGCAGCAGCCCACAGTAGGATCTTCTGCCCTGCGGCGCTCTTCCTGGAACAGCGGGTGCCCGCCTCGCACATTTCCCCATCATGCCGTCGATAGGTGAGGTAGAAATTCGCCCCTAGCAGGAGGAGGGCTACGCCCGAGAAGTACGGTGCATACGGCAGCAGCGACAGTCCCAGGCTCGCCGTGCCCAGCCCTGCCAGGAGCAGCGAAAGCGGTCCCAGACAGCAGGCTACCGGGAGAAACGCGAGCACCGCAGACAATACCGAGCCACCAAGAGCCAGCGTCTTCTTCATCTCAACTTCGCTCCAATCGGCTCAAGTAGCTCTCAGGACTTCCTGCATGTCGGCGGCCCCCCGACGACATCTCCGCTCGCACCTCCAAGCGCCGTGACGATCATCGTCTGGCTCGGAAATCCGGCCAACTCGCCGTTGTCGCCCCAGTATACGCGGCAGTTGTTGGCGCCGGGAGCGGATGCTCCGGCGATGTCCCGGCCGTTGACGAGAATCGTCGGTGAGCCGAATCCGCCGACACGCGAGGGGCTGTCCGCATGGGCGCGGTCCCACTCCCGCCACTCATCCGGTAGACCGGATGTGTTGAGGGCAAGCCTCAGCTGCTTTCGGGCCGCTTCAACGTTTGGACATTCAGGGTCGTATACCAGCTCGATAGTCGGTGTGCTCTCACTCAAATCAACTCTCCCTCCTTTCCCATCGCCAACGCCGTGCGAGCTTCTACCAGTCCTTCGCTTCCTTCCTCAGCAGCCGCGCTCCTCCGCTTCCAGCGCCTCGACGATCGGACACTCGCTCGACGGGCCGGTGCCGCTGCAGCTGCAGCGAGACGCGATAGCGCCGTCTCAATCTCTCTGACTGGTAAGATGCACTCCGCACTAAGGTACGGTTCAAGTGTTTTTTTACCGCGGCTTCCACTACGATTTCGACATCGGCACTCGGTTCGAGGTGCTGACCGCCACTCACGTCAAGATCGACAAGGGCGAAGCAGAGGCCGTCCGGGCGACCTCAGAATGTTCGTGGGAGTAAAACGCCGAAACGCCGGCCATCAGCTGAGTTTCTCCAACAGGATGCTCGCGGTGCTCACCAGATCTCCGAGAGCGTCTACCTCGGCCAGCGGCTGTAGCAGGATCCGCAGGATGGCCGGGTTGATCGAGGATTTGGTCAGCTGCGAGCGCAGGCTTTGGACGTCTACCATGAGATCTACTCTCTGCTCCTCGGAGAGCGACTCATCCTTCCGCAAGCTGGAGTCCATCCGGTCCAGCAAGGCCAGGAGTTTGTTCAGACTCCAGCCCCGCTCCGCTGCTGTCTTCCCTGTGGCGCTGACCGGCGCCGACGCCAGGCACGCTGCGACTATCTGTTTGACCTCGCCGACGATCGAGTCTTCAATCGAATCTCTTATGTCGTTGAGATCCTTCTCCGCCAGACCCAGATCGTTCAGCACCGCGGGGCTATAGACGGCGCGCTCATCCTTCAGGTACCCCATGCCCATATCCTTGCAGATGTTGTCCGCCAGGTGTATCAGCGAAGTGAGCGGCGTAGGCGCATCCCCCCCCACCGTGGTGATTGCCCACCGACTCGACCATTTCCGGCCCCGCGTCCACCTGCAGCATCAGCAGCTGTCCGATTTCCTCGTGTAGCCCGACGTGACCCACCTTGGCCTCGGCCTCGCGGAAATCACGTCCAAAATCATCGTCCCGGATATTGCCCAGCACCTGCTCGAAGTGGGAGAAAAAGAACATGCCCAGGACAAACTTCCCGATATCGTGGAGCAGCGTGCTGAGCCAGTAGTCGCTGAACTTGGGCGGGGTCTTCAGCGGGAGAGATCCCGCGGTGACGAGCTTATCGGCGATCAGGGCACAGCCGACCGAATGCTCCCAGAAGCGCCGCAGGTCGAAGGAACTCTGTCCGGTCTTCACCAGGCTGTTCATCAGGACGATTTGCTGGGCGATGGCGCCGACCTTCTTCAGACCCAGACGCACGATGATATCGTGCATATTCCACTCTTTCTTCCTCGTCCCCGCAAGAGTTGAGGATTTCATCACCTCCAGGAGCTTCCAGACGATGGAGGGATCGGAAGAAAGCATGGTTTCCAGTTCCTGGACCTTGGCCTCCGGGTCGTTCACCAGCTTCATAATGCGCAGCAACAGCTCCGGTAGAGATGGCAGCGTATCCAGGTGGCTGATATGCTGAGCCACGCGGTCCCGCATAGCTCCGTAGGGGAGTTCCTCGATGCCATCCAGCAGCTTGGCGATCTCGTTCTGCCGGAAGGCCGCCTCGATCGTCTTTACCAGGGTGGGTCCCCTTCTCGAGGACCCGCGCTCCCAATCCCAGAAGAAGACGTTGCTCATCCCGAGACACAGATCTTTCACCGCCTGTAGCTGTTTGACGGGCACCAGCACGAACAGCGGAATCTGACCTCCCCGACTCAAAGCGGTTATGGTGGTCTTGTTGGTGAGCTCGATATTCTGGATGACAAAAGCACACCGTATCTCGTCGCCGCGCTGTCTGAGTCGGGCCGCGCCGTCCATCATACCGGGGGCATGCAGCAACGACAGACCGTATTGGTAATTGAGGAACATGTGGAGGAAGTCATCCAGGACCTGCTGTGGCCTGCCCTCCTGCTTGACGACCAGCGCCAGGGTCTCTCCTTCCCGCGTTCTTGTTCCGGCGGCGGCCTCTTTCTTAGGTGACATATACAAAGCTCTCTTTCCGGTCAGCTCGAGTTAGAGAGTGCCGGACATGAAGTAGTAGTCGGTGAAATGGAGAAATCTCGCTGAGGTGCTTTGGGCAACAGGAGAGCGGGCCTCCTGTAGTGCCACACCAGCGTTTCAGCGGATCTTCCTCAGCAGGTCGCTCATGTCGGTCGCCAACTCGCAGACACTCTCTATCTCGGTCAGCGGCCGGATCAGGGTCCGCACAATGGGTGAGTTGATCACGGACTTGGTCAACTGCGAGCGCAAGTTTCCGACATCGACCAGGAGATCCTCTCTCTCCTCATCGTTGAGCGATGTGTCTGCCCATAACTGCGCCTCGATTTTCTCGAGCAGCTCTGCGAGTCGACGCAGGTTCGCGTTTCTGTCGGTCTCCTCCGCCGTCCTCGCGCCATCGTCGGACCGGCTCGCCGCATCAGCCGAACGAGTCGCCCCATCGTCGTGGGGCCCCTCCACCGCATCGTTCGCGTTGGTCGCATGTTCCGCGGGCTCCGCTGCATCGGACGAGCGGGGCGCCCCTGACTCTGGGGAGGCTGCCACTGGGGAGCCCGTCCCCGGGGAGCCCGACACATCCGGCGAGCGCGTCGTTCCAAGGGGAGATCTGGCGACGGACGGGGTCGGCGCCAGGCAAGTTGACACAATCTGCCCGACCTCGGAAACGATCGTGTCTTCCATCGCCCGTCTTATGCCCTCGATATCCCCCTCATCCAAACCGAGGCTTTCCAGCACCGCCGGACTGAAAGTGCCCTTCTCATCCTTCAGATACCCCATGCCCATGTCCTTGCAGATGTTGTCGGCCACGTGTATCAGCGACGTAAGGGGCGACGGCGCGTCCCCACCGGTGTGGTGATTGCCGACCGATCGGACCAATTCGAGCCCTGCGTCGACCTGCAGCATCAACAGCTGTCCTACTTCCTCGTGCAATCCCACATGACCCATCTTGGCCTCGGCTTCGCGAAAATCACGACTTTCGCCGCCACTGGCCTCAAGATTGCCCAGCACTTGCTTGAAGTGCGAGAAAAAAACAGTTCCATGACGAACTTCCCGATATCGTGGAGCAGCGTGCCGAGCCAGTAGTCGCTGAACTTGGGAACTGTCTGCAGAGGGAGAGCCCCTGTGGTGACGAGGCGATCGGCGATCAGGGCGCAGCCGACCGAATGCTCCCAGAAGCGCCTCAGATCGAACGAGGTCTCTTTGATCTTGACCAGGCTGTTCATCAGAATAATCTGCTGAGCAATGACACCCACCTTCTTGAGACCCAGGCGCATGATGATATCGTGCATGTTCCATTCCCTCTTCCTCAGTCCCGCGAAGGCCGGGGATTTCACCACCTCCAGGAGCTTCCAGACGATGGCGGGATCAGAAGAGAGCAGGGCTTCCAGTTCGTCGAACTTTGCTTCCGGATCGTTAACCAGTTTCATGATCCGCAGCATCAGTTCCGGCAAAGCCGGGAGCGTATCCAAATGGCTGATCTGCTGACCCACCTTCTCGCGCAAAGCATCGTAGGAGATCCCGCCAATGCCGTCCAGCAGCCTGCCGATGCTGTTGCGCACAAAGGCGACCTCGATAGTCCTCACCAGGGTAGGTCCCTTTCTCGTGACTCCGCGTTCCCAGTCCCAGTAGTAGATATTCCTCATGCCGGAACACACGTCTCTCACCGCCTGGAGCTGACGGACGGGGACCAGCAGGAACAGTGGGATCTGACCTCCCCGGTTCAGTGCGGCCAACGTGGTTCGGGTATTGATTCTCAGGTTCCAAATGACGAACACACAGCGTATGCCCTCACTGTGTTCCTGGATCTTGGTCGTCGCTTTGTTCATGTCCTCGACATCGATCAGCGTCAGACCGTATTGGAAGTTGAGGAACATCTCCAGAAAATCTGCCAGGACCTGCTGGGGTTTGCCTTCCTGCTTGACGACTAAGGCGAGGGTTCCCTCCTCTTCGGCTGGCATTTTGCGAAGCTCTCTTTCGATTCGGTTCCGAGGGCAGGACACAGATCGACAACAAAACAGTCACAGGAGCGGTATCGGGGGATATATCCAGGGCCTTCTCACACGTAAAGCCGACGTGAGAGAGCCTCCCCTTACTCCTCGCATCGCCGGCCGGCCTTGGCAGCACGCTTGATATCACCCATTGTACCCTCCTCAACCAACCTGGCGCTTATCCCGACCTGGAAAGGAATGCAGATGGCAGATTCCGCTCAGCTCACCGTAGAGGCATGGGCTCGCTGCGACGCCAGCCACCCGGAGGCGCTGCAGCCTCTGGTGTCGCAGTGGCAGCTCTTGGCATCCCCCACCTTCACAGCCTACGACGCAACTGGCACAGACGGGCTGATCTGCGCCGGTTATTACGGCGCCGTCTTCGACGGGCGCTACGTATACTGCTGTCCGATCCGCTCGCACCGGAGCCGAGAGTCGGTCCACGGCCACGTCCTGCGCTGCGACACGCACGGGGACTTCGGCGATCCGGCGAGTTGGGAGGCCTATGACGCCGGTGGCACCAGCGGGCTGAACACCGTCTGCTATTACGGCGCGGCCTTCGACGGGCGCTACGTCGTCTTCACGCCTCGCGACGACAGCAAGGGCTATCACAGCCGCGTGTTGCGCTGTGACACCCTGGGGGAGTTCAAGGACCCGGCCTCCTGGGACGCTCATGAGGTGGATCTTCCGGTTTCGGGCCAGGGAGTTGCCAGCGATGGCCGTTTCCTCTACTTCTGCCCGGGGTACGAGAGTGTTCCGGGGGAGCCCATGGACGAGGACCGTCACAGCGGCCGGGTGCTGCGGATGGACACGGGAGGTGACTTTCACGCGCCGTCGACCTATCGCGTCTTCGACACCAGCGTGCTGTCACCAGAGGCGGTCTGTTTCGACGGCGGCGCCTTTGACGGGCGCTTCATCTATCTGATCCCGCTCATTCACGGCGTCGTGGCGCGTCACGACCCTGGCGGCGACTTCGAGGACCCGGAAAGCTGGGAGACCTTCGACGCTCGACCCCTCGGTATGAAACTGAATGTGGGCGCCGTCTTCGACGGCCGCTATCTCTACTTCTGCGCCTACGGGCACAGCCGCATGGTGCGCTACGACACGCGAGCGACCTTCTCCGAGCAAGACAGCTGGGAGTCGTACGACGCCGCGGGCACGAGCGGGCTTGATACGGGCGGCTTCGACGGGGGATTCTTCGACGGCCGCTTTGTGTACTTCTGTCCGTGGACTCGACAGGCTCCGGAGGGAGAATCGGTCTATCACAGCAATTTCCTGCGCTACGACACCGCGGCAGCGTTCGATGAACCGGCGAGTTGGTCCGGCTATGACGCCAGTACCACCGACGGGCTGATGACCATCGGCTATAACGCCGGCGCCTTCGACGGGCGTTTTTTCTACGGGGCTCCCCTATACGACGGTGAGGGAGATGCCTATCATGGCAGGATGCTGCGCTGCGACACTCTCGGGCGGAATGGTACCTTCAGCCTGCGCTACAGTGATTACGGTCATAACGGCGGCTTGTGCGCTGCGGTGCCGGGCCCGAGTTTCCTGATCAACACCGAACAGGGCGTCCGCAGCGTCGCCCCGCACAGGACGATCGGGGCCGGATGGCACCACCTGGCGGGGGTGTACAACGGCCATCGACTGCAGCTGTTCGTGGATGGTGAGCTGGCTGCCGAGCGCGCCGCCACTGGGCAGTTGATTCAATCACGGGTGCCTGTCACCATCGGCGACCTGGGCAGGGGCGCGGCGCGTTTTGAGGGCGAGATAACCGATACTCAGGTGTCTCCGGCTGCCCGCTCCGCCGACTGGATCCGCGGAGCCTACAACAGGCTGTCCGCTGGCAGACAACCGGCGTGAGTGGCGGTTTCCTGCCCTCTTCCTGACAACTCAGGTTGAGTCATCGACTTATTTTCTGGCTAGAGCGCTGAGCCTCCGGTTGCACCTCTCCCGCATCCGCAGGAGCCAGAGTGCCTCTCGTGGGTAGCACTTCATGGTGATCGGCTCGTCCAGCCCGCGTTCCACCAGTGCCACGGTCTTCTCCCGTCCCTGCAGCCTCTCCAGCAGTTGCAGGGCGCGCTGGTCCTGCAGGGCTTCCCGGAAGACCTCGCCGCGAATGGAGTCCACCGGCCCCTGGTCGCCCGGATACACCAGGAAGGCATCCCCCGAGGGGAAAGCGTGGCCGGCGTCGGTCACCTTGAACGGATCGACCGGGCGGATGGAGTACTGCGAGTACCAGAAATTGAACCCCCACTGCAGAAACCCGGCCAAATCGTATCTGAAAAGCTGGGTCCCCAGGATGCGGTTGCGCGCCGAGGGCATGCAGAAGAACCGATTCGACACCTTCCTCCACTGTGACACGCAGTAATAGGTCCACAGATCCTTCACCCCCCGCTCGACGAAGGGCTCGATATGATCGATAGCGGGAATGGGGTGACGCACCAGTCCCCGGTCATAGAATTCGATGTTCGACAGCGCGTCGATGAAGCGAAAGTCACCCAGATGGCGATGGACGATGGCGGCGGCGCTGGCAAAAGTCTCCAGCTGATCGACGCCCGGCTCGTCCGATACGTGGAAATAACACCGGCGTCGCAACCCTCGCTTGTCGATGAAACGCACCAGAGCCGGAAGAAACTGATCGAGGAAATTCCGGTACTTCGCCCCCGAGGCGCTGTCCTTCCAGCCGAAAATACGGCGATTCCGACTGCCTTCGCGCGCCGTGATCTTTGGACAGTGGGCGGCCCCCCACTGGGTGAAGAGGTGCGACATTTCGAAGTATTTGACCCCACAACGACTGGCCAGCTTCACCCACCGGTCCAGTCGCGCAAAACCGAACTTGTAGCGCTCGCCGTCTTTTTCCACATCGACGAGCTGTACGGTCGGTCGCTCGCCGCCTACTTGCGTATCCAGCGGCGGCGTGAACAGCGGCGTCAGCAGCATATTCACGCCGTGGTCGACGGCGTTGTGGACGAATTTCTCCACCAGAGCCCAGTGCTCCCGGCTCCACACTTTGACACCGTAGTGGGTGGCAATACAGTCGGCGTGGAACCAGCTCGTGTGAATCAGCTTCTGCATCGGCAGCGCCACGGGGATGATCTCCAAAGTGAAGGAGGCGCGTCCCAGCAGCCCGCCGTCCTTGGAGAAGCTCAGCTCGATGCGGTGCTCTCCCTGCACGCTGGTGTTCCGAGGCACTCTCACCGTGATCCATACCGAGCGCCACTGCCCCGGAAAGGCCATCAGCCCGTCGGCGAGGGGATAGAGCGGATCCGGATAGAGCCCGGGTGTGGTGCGCAGAACATTATCGTCGAACGCACTCCCGGGGAACTCGGAAGGCGCCAGACCCACCGAGCGCACTTCTATATATCCGGCCAGCTTCGACTCGACATCCACTTCCAGCTGCGGGATCCGCGACGCTGAGCGGTAGGCGATCTGAAAAGAGAACACCTCGCCAAGCAGACACGAGGCTTTGCGAAAGGGCGTCGCGGCTAGCTCTTCATCGGCAAAAACCTTGGTCAGTGAGCTCAGAACTCGAGTCTCGAAACGCGCTGCGTTCAACGGTGCCATTCGCCCCCCTTGATCGGCAAGGAAATCGTCACCACGTGCGCTCCTTCAAAAGCTCCTGAATAGCTTCCTTCGGCACCGACAACTCGTCGATATGATCTTCGAGCCAGACGGAAAAATCCTTCTCGATGTCGTCTGCCCAGGGCCCGTCGATCTGACCGGGAGTGTATTTCCCCTCCCGCAGTCGCTGCTGGCCGAATTGATCCCGCAGCGCGACCAGTTCGCAGGTTTTGACGACCAGTTCGGCCAGGTGCGGGGGAATGAAAATGACGCCGTCATCACGGCCGAGTACGACATCGCCCGGCATCACCGTGGCTCCGCCGATGCGCACCGGACAGTTCACCCCCAGCAGCATGATCGTCGGCGACGCATAGCTGGGATCATAGCCGCGCACGAAGCTGGTGAAGCCGGGAATCTCCCTGATTCCGTCGATATCGCGGACCGCGGCATCGTGCACCACCCCGTTACCGGAATTTGCATAGATGGCAGTGGCGAGGTTGTCGCCGATAATGGGGCCCTGGGAGATCTTGCCGTACACGTCAGCTACATAGACGTCGCCCTGCACGAGCATGTCGATGGGCCAGGATATCTGGTCACCGACGCAGCCGGCCGTCTCTCCCTTCTCCTCCATCACTTTGCGCATGGCTGGCCGCCGCGGCATGTACATAGCGGTAAGGGCCCGGCCGACAAGAACCTGACCCGGATGGGTGCGCACCCAGTTGTCCTCGTACTGCCACTCGTAACCATGCCCTCTCAGCACACCCCAGGCCGCCGTGACGGTGACGCTCCTCATCCGCTCGAGTATGCCGTCGGGGACCTTCGGACGCCCCCCTTCGAAGCGCTCGCCGTCCCACGCTGGCGTGTATTGGATCAGTTGTTCTTTTGAGAGATTCAGCGGACAGGGCTCTTCCATGGAATTTGTACCTCTTTCTAATGTCTGGTCACAGATTGCGTTGCCTTAAGGATGCCTATCTCAGGTAGGACGTGCGACTGACGGCTCAGACACGCGCTGGTCGGAGAAGTGTATGTGGGGAAACAGCTCTGGCACATGCGAATCCACCACGCCGTGGGGGCTCCAGAACGAGGCGCCCGAATCGTTGGCCGGTGGGGCCTCCCTGTATTGATTGAAGCGGGAGAAGTCCATGCGCCACACATCACCGTTTCTCGGCGGCAGCGAGCGGCCGTCCGGCAGAGCGAGGCTTTTCAGTCCGGGCCAGGGAAGCGCCAGCTCCACCGTCCAGCCGCGGTCCCGATCGGAGTTGTCGTTGAGCGTACCATCGACGTGGACGGCGCTCTTCAGGCCGGGGTAGTCCCAGTTCCAGTAGCCGATGCGCTTGCCCCGCGGGTGCGGCCTGAAGCCGACGCCATCAAACGGCTTGACGCCCTGTCGATCGCGCGCAAACTCGGGCATCTGGCTGTAGCCGGAGCGCTCGTATTCCTCCTCCCAGATAAAGAGGACTTCATAAATGGTGCCTCTAGCGTTGACCTCGAATTCGTAGTACGCGTCCCTGCCGGCAATGAAAAGCTCGACATCGTTATTGGTGTAAATTGGCGCGTCCCGCTCAGTCAGAGTCCCCTCCACGAAGGGCTCCTCAATCCAGTATCCGACATACAGGCACTGATCGTCCCACAGAACGGCGGCGCGCGTGTCGTGCAGGCTGCGAGTGCCACTGACCATATCGGCGAATCGGGGCGAGCGCGGCGCCAGCTGCCAGCTCTCCTCGTCGAGACGACCGTCGATCTGGAGCGACTCGTCGATGCGGTAGGCGGTATAGTGGGTGATTTTGTCTTCGGGCCAGGGAAACGGCCAGGGTCTGGTCATGGCTATAATCCTCTAGGTGTCACCAGCGCGTGCCAGAGCGCGCACCCGCGGGTGGGGTAGGCCATCTGCCTGAGTGTAGTTGGTGAATATCCCGTCGTGAAAATGAGAGAGGCCGGCCGCCGTCCCGAGCCACACATCGCCGTTCGCATCCCCTAGCACGCACAGCACGTGATCGCTGGCCAGCCCGTCCGCTTCGGTGTACTCGGTGTACACTTTTTTCAGCTGATCCTCGCCAAGAACGGCAACACCGCCTCCGGGCCAGGTACCCGCCCACATGTTGCCAGAGGAGTCCTCTCCCAATGCCAAGAGCCGGTCCTCCGGATCGCTCGAACGTAACGACCGTCACCCTCCGGCCGGAAGACCACGGCCATGGTGTCGGCCGAGTAGTGGCTGACGCCACCGCCCCACGAGGCGAAAATCAACCCGTCCGCCGCTTCTTCGAGGCTATACACCCGGTCCTCGGCCAGTCCGTTTCTCGTCGTCCACGTTTGAAATTGCTCGAAGTCGTATCGGCTGAGACCACCCCAGGTACCGACCCAGACACTCCCCTCTCGATCGATGAGGAGCGACTCCGCCCAGCCATGGCTAAGGCCGTCAGGGACGTCCACCACCTGCGTCGTATCGCGGTTGTAGATGAGAACCCCCATGCCGTTCGTCGCTATCCAGAGACGACCTTTCCTGTCCAGAGCCAGGTCGTTCGGCGCCATGCCCGGCGGCAAGCCATCCTGCTCGCCAACGCGACTCATCCCGCGGGCATTCACGCGCAAGAGACCCGGGTTTCGACTCTCGAACCCAAGTCCGATCCAAAGTCGATCGCCGTCAGCTAACAAGACTCCGATGTTCTCGCCTGCGAGCTCCGAGTGATACCGATGGAGAGAACCGTCAGACTCGAGGCGGAAGAGGCCCGCAGCCGTTCCGATCAAGAGATCGCCCGAATAGAGAGAAAGGGAAAGGACATCCTGTCCAGCCGCGACGAGCTCCGGGGCGCTGTTCGGCCCCTTGGAGACGCGAAAAAGCCCTTGATCACTGCCGCTCCAGAGACGGTCGCCATCCACCAGCAGAGCCTGGATACTGCGGCCAGCCAACGTTGAATCGACGATCTGATTCCCGGAGATCCGCGCCAACCCCCTGTCCGTGCCGATCCAGATCTGACCCCATACGTCAGCCAGGCTGAGGACGTGGTTCGAAGGCAATCCGTCCTGCAGGCTGTAGGTGGTAAACACGGCACCATCGTAGCGACATACCCCACCCATCGTCGCCATCCAGATGTGCGCGTTGGCGTCCTGAATGAGATCGCGAATCTCCGCGGACGGCAGCCCGTCGGGGACATCGAAAGTCTGCCACCCGAGTCGGCGGACACCGTCACCCGCCACCACCTCCACACCCGCGGCATGGAGGGCACTGACGGAGAGGAGGTTGATCAGCGCGGCTGACAGGAGTGCGGATGTACTTGGGACGGTTCGCATGCCAAACCGGCGCCACTCTAGTTCAGGGAGCCGGTGAAACCCCGAGGCACGTAGTGGAAGAAAATCACGGTCACGGAGCGGTTTCCTGGAAGGACAGGTCTTTGATGAGGAACGGAGCCCGGAAACAGCACCGCTTCGCCAACCCCGAATCCGACCTCAGTCTGGCTATCGTCTGTCATTATCCTGATCGGCCACGGCTCGGTGTCAGCAGCAGCGCCGAGATCGTCGATCAGCCACGATACATTCCAGACACATTGCTCCCGATCCGTGTGTACGGGCTGCGACGCGCCGGGCAGATAGGAGCGGACATAGCAGTACGAAGGCTTTACCGGTTCACCGACGATGCGCTCTACAGTTCCCCTTAGTTCCTGATGAAAGTAACGAGCGACGCTCTCGTTATGAAAGCCCTGGCGGGTTGGGCTCTCTGCCTTCATGTAGCCGTCCATGCGCAGGGCCCGATAGTACTCGATCAACGCCCGCCGATGGGCAGACTCGACCAGGGGCGGGATACGCCTCCATTGCTTCCTGACGAAGTTACTGCAACAAGTCTCCAGATCTCTCTGCCATCGCGACTGGACCGCCGATTCGGCAGCGGGCCTCACGAGCAAGCCATGGGCGCGGAGTCTGCCATGGCTGACGGGATCGAGTCGGCTGGAGGTGAGGGCGCCGCTCTGGAGCTTCCCTATGGTCTCCGCGGTTTCGAGATCGCAAAGGTAGGGGAGGGCGATTCCCAGTCCCGAGCTTCGGACCCATGCCGCGGGTGAGCGTGGACAGACGGATTTCCAGGTCGAAGGAAGGACGCCCAAGGACGCGGGGGCACTCTCGCCGGTCTGCACGTGCAGATCTGATCGCAGTATCCACTCGCTGTCAGCATCCACTTCGGCATGGCTCCCGCCTGTGTCCGCAGACAGGTCGGCCCCGTAATTCAGTTGATACGGCTCGGGTTGATTGGGTTCAGGCAAGGAGAATTAGATCCATCGAATAGGCTCGGGTCCAGACAGCCAGGTTAAGAATACGTACTTCGTGCCCGAGCGAACCGGATCCGCCCGGTGCAAGTAGTCTGACGGGAACAGGACAGCCCGACCAGTACTGGAGTGATCTCGCAATCGAGCAGTGGGAAGCTGGTTGTGCCCCCCTGGAAATCCTCATTGACGTAACAGAGGACGGTAAAATAGCGGGTGCGAAAATACGAAGGCGTCGTGTCAGTGTGAGGGTGGTAATAACCCCCGGGTCGATAGCGCACGAGCTGAGTCCCGCGCACGTCCCGGACCTGCACCCCAGAGATGCGGGAAGCGAAGGGCAGCAGTTGCTCCTTGACGACTACTTCGAATTCGTCCAGGAGGCGTGGATGCGAATTCGGCCCGAGCGACTCTGCATTTCTGGCGTTCTTCTCAACGACTGTTCTATTCTCCCCCGCCACGCTTTTCCTGATCGGGGCCGCCTCCCAGTGATTCTCGTCCTGCACGCTGTCGAGTACAGATCGACACCTTGCGGGACTGAGCAAGCTCACGCTGAATACACCGTCTGCAACGGCTTCAGGACTTATCTCACTTGCCTGAGACATGGGTGAGCCCACAGTCTACCTCGTATAAGGAGTAGGGCGTTGGGCCCCTGACTGTCTCCGACCTCAACTTTCGGGCGGCGGAACCGGGACTTCCTCGCGCCCCTCGGGCGGACGGTCGGGCGGCCTCTCTTCGGTACCTTCGGGGGACGATCAGGGACTCCTTCTCCTCCCGTGGGTCCGTTGCCAGGCGCACCTTCCCCGCTCATACTTGTGAGTCTCGTCGCCACGTCCGTGCCCGCAAGACCCATCAGCTCGCGAGGGGTGGCCAGGGTCAACTCAGAAAGCCCACTGTCGCTGACCCTCAGGCCATGCTCCCGCAGGAGCCGCGACAGAGACGCATGGAACTCCAACCGCAGCCGGTTGTTGAGCCTGATATTGGTGCGCAGCTGAGCGACGCCGATCTCTTTGTCACCCATGTTGCCCTCCATATATCGTTTTGCATGACAGCAGTGCCCATTGACAGCAGTGCCCATTGACAGCAGTGCCCATTGACAGCAGTGCCACTGATTGGCGCGAAATTAGCCGCGCGAATCCCGGCTGTCAAGCGACGTTCGCGGCATGGCGTGGCCTTGACTGTCCAAACCGAAGGAGACTTATTCGACACATCTCACGAGTCTGGCGAACAGGCCGAGACCACACAGGAGCAGTGTGAATGAAGATCACCGCGGTAAAACCGTTCGTTCTCAACGCCGGCATCTTCGTCAAAGTGGAGACTGATTCCGGCATCTACGGCATCGGTGAAGCGGGCATGAAGAGGCGAGGGAAAGCCATCGCCGAGGTCGTCTCCTCCATGACCCCCGACCTGCTGGGCGAAGACCCTTTCCGCACCGAACACCTGTGGCAAGTGATGTTTCGCGGCGGCTTTTTCCCGGGCGGGGGTGTGCAGACCAGTGCGGTGAGTGCCGTGGACATCGCCTTGTGGGATATCAAGGGCAAGGCCCTGGGCGTGCCCGTGTACGAGCTTCTGGGTGGCAAGGTGCGCGATAGAGTGGTCTGCTACCCGCATAACGGGGACCCGCACAGGATCGAAGATCTGGTGGCCAGCTGCAAGAAAACCCGGGATGCCGGCTGGCAGTTCGTGCGCTGGGGCCTGGTGGACCCCAGGGGAAAGGAACTGCTGGACCCGAGTAGGGCGGTGCGCTACGGCATCGAACAGGTGCGGGCGGTGCGCGAGGAGTTGGGCGAGGAAATCGAGATTCTGGTGGACGTGCACACGCGCTTGGATCCAGCCGCCAGCATACAGTTCTGCCGAGGGGTGGAGCAGTACCGCCCCTACTTTGTCGAAGACCCGATCCGCAGCGAGAGCGCCGAGAGTCTTCGCCTGGTGCGGCAGCAGACGGCGGTCCCCATCGCCGTGGGAGAGCAATGGGCGGGCAAGTGGGCCTTCAGGCAAGTCATCGAGGAGGAGCTGATGGACTACTGCCGCGTCGATCTGTGCATCGTCGGCGGTCTGACCGAGGCCCGTAAAATCGCCGGCTGGTGCGAGGCCCACTACATCGCCCTGGCGCCTCACAATCCCCTGGGCCCGGTATCGACCGCAGCCTGCCTGCATCTGTGCCTGGCCTCCTCCCTCGTCGGAGTGCAGGAATGCCCGCGCATACCGGGCACGACCCACACCGATGTATTTCCGCTGCAGGTGCCCTTCGACAACGGTCACTTGCTGCCCCCTGAGCGGCCCGGGCTCGGCGTGGAGTTCGACGAGGAAGCGGCAGTGGACGGCGAAGCCAGAGCGGGCAGGGGAAACTGGTTCCTGCGGGACGACGGATCCTATACCAATTGGTAAGTGTCAACACCATGGTAGGTGTCAATCACCGGACCGGGGTAATAAATCTTTCACTGAGAGGGAGTGGGCACAGGTGAAAATCGAGAGCGTGGAGACCGTTCCCATCAGCAGAGGCGGACACGGGACAGCGGGCTATCTGGTGATGGTCCGCACCGATGAGGGCATTACCGGTATCGGCGAAGTGGCAGCCGACTGCCATCCCGGTACCGTCGCTCACGCTATCGGCACGATGAATCTGAAGGGCCGTGATCCTCTGCGCATCGAGGAGTTCTGGCAGGCATTCTATCAGAGGGTGTTCTGGCGAGGCGGCCCGATATGGACAAGCGCGGTCAGTGGCGTCGAGCAGGCGCTCTGGGATGTCAAGGGAAAACTGCTGGGAGTACCGGTCTACCAGCTGGTGGGCGGCATGCTGAGAGATCGGGTCAAGCTATACACCCATACGCTGTTCGGCGCCCAATCTCCCGATGAGTTTGCCGAGTCCGCCCGCGAGGCGGTAGCGCTGGGATTCCGCGCCGTAAAGTGCGATCCCCTGGGCCTGGCCGAGCAGCAGATGGATGGCGCCCAGATGCGCCTTGCAGCCGAGCGCATCCGCGCCACGAGAGCGGCGGTCGGGGAGGACGTGGATATCCTGATCGAGGGGCACGGGCGCTTGAGTCCGAACGCCGCCATCCGCATGGCGCGCATGCTGGAGGAGTTCAACCCCTTCTTCTTCGAGGAGCCGGTCCCGCCGGAAAATGTGGACGAGATGGCCAAGGTAGCCGCCGCTATCAACATGCCCGTGGCCACGGGTGAGCGGCTGTATACGAGGTGGGGGTTCCGCGAGCTGCTCGAGAAGCAGGCAGCCGACTACATCCAGCCTGACCTGTGTCATTGCGGTGGCTTCAACGAGGGCAGAAAAATCGCCGCCCTCGCCGAAAGCTACCATGTGCGGGTGATGCCGCACAATCCGAACGGACCCATTTCCACCCTCGTGGGTGTGCACCTTGGCGCCTGCACGGCAAACTTTGAGATGCTGGAGTATCCCCGCCAGCCCGATGGGCAGCCACCGGTCTTCCGCAACGCGCCGACGGCCGTGGACGGCTATATGGAGGTGCCCACGGGACCGGGCTGGGGCGTCGAGATCGACGAGGATGTCATAGCGCGGCTGGCGCTGGACGGGTGATTGGCTGCGCTTCCGCCTGCGTGTGCGCAAAGGGCCTCGCACCGTCCCTCGATGCATCCGGCCGCGAAGAGGGCCAACAACTGCCCCTATGAACGCGCACTTTCACCGAACACACCAACGACGGAGATCACATGACCACCGCTGACCCCGGTCCTTCCCCTCTGCCCTTTCGCACCGCTGCCGTGTTGGGCGCCGGGGTGATGGGCGCCCAGATCGCCGCCCACCTGGCGAACGCGGGACTTAGCGTCCACCTGCTCGACATCCCCGGGCCGAGTGGCGACAGGAACGCGGTGGTCGAGCAGGGCTTTGCGAGGGCTCGGAAGCTGACCCCCGATCCGTTCTTCAGCGAGGCGGCGTCGCGGCGCATTGCCCTGGGCAATTTCGACGACCATTTCGACCGCATCGCCGCGGTGGACTGGGTGATCGAAGTCGTGGTGGAGAAGCTGGAGGTGAAGAAACAGCTCATGGAACGCGTCGAGCGTGCCGCCTCCCCCGATGCGATCATCTCCACCAATACCAGTGGCATCCCCATCCGTCTTATCGCCGCGGATCGATCGCCCTCCTTCAAGAGGCGGTTCCTCGGGACTCACTTCTTCAATCCACCCCGCTATCTCCAGCTTCTCGAGCTCATCCCCCATGCCGATACCGACTCGGCCACCATCGAACGCGCCGCCTGGTTCTGCCGGGTGCACCTGGGCAAAGGCGTAGTCATCGCTCGGGACACGCCTGGCTTCATCGGCAACCGCATAGGAATATACGCCTTGCTACACGGCATTCGCGGCATGACCGACGGCGGTTACACGATTGAGGAGGTGGATGCGATCACCGGTCCGCTGATCGGGCGGCCTCGTTCGGCCACCTTCCGCACCGCCGACGTCGTCGGCCTCGACACGCTGGCCGACGTCGCCACCTACCTCCTGGAGGCCGTGGTCGACGACGAGAGCCGGGACTCATTTCAACTCCCCGAATTGCTGCGCACACTGGTGGACGCAGGAGCCATCGGCGCCAAGGCCGGACGCGGATTCTACCGCAAAGAAGGCAGAGACATTCTGTCCGTCGACCCGGCGACCACCGCCTATCAACCAGCGAAAGCTCGGAACCTCGACGGTATCGACGACATCGGCCGACGCCGCGATCTATCCAGCCGCCTCGCTGCCCTGTACGCCGATCAAGGCCGCGCCGGCGCCTTCTTCCGGCCGCATATGCTGGATATCTGCGCCTACAGCGCCCGCCGCATTCCGGAAATCACCGGCAGTCCCGCCGACCTGGATCGAGCCATGCGCTGGGGCTTCGCCTGGGAGATGGGGCCGTTCGAGATCTGGGATGCTATCGGCTTCACCCGAATTCTCGCCGATATGAGGACCGGCGGCCTCCCCCTGCCCGCATGGATCGACGACATGGAGCGTGCGGGAGCGACCTCCTTCTACCGCGGCGGGCGGGGAGATAGCGAGGTGGCGGTCTACGGCCCCAATCGGCAATACGTCGAGCAAGCGCTTCCCGCCGACGAGATTCCCCTGTTCGCCCTCAAGCGCAAGGGAGAGGAGGGTCTCATCCTCTGGCAGAATGCGGAAGCCGCGCTGCTCGACCTGGGTGACGACGTCGCTCTCTTCGAATTTCGCTCGAAGGCGAACTCCCTGGGCAGAACGGTCGTCGGCGGCCTGGTCGAGGTCATCGAAATGATCGAGACCGGAAATTTCCAGGGGCTGATCATCGGCAACGAGGGCAAGAATTTTTCGGTGGGTGCCAACCTGGGTGAGATCGCCGCCCTTGCTATGGAAGGGGAATTCGAGGCCATCGACCAGATCGTCAGGGACTTTCAGCACCTGACCATGGGTATCCGCTATGCCGCCCGGCCCGTGGTCGTGGCCACCCACTCGCGGGCTCTGGGTGGTGGATGCGAGCTCGCCATCGCCTGCCCCCATCCCGTGGCGGCGGCCGAGTCCTACCTGGGGCTCGTCGAGATGGCTGTCGGCCTCATTCCCGCCGCCGGCGGCACGATGGGCATGGCGGCATGGGCTTGCGAGCGCGCCGCCAGCGAAGAGCCCACACACATACAGCCGTTCCTCGCGGCGGCATTTGAGACCGTCGCCACCGCGACCATCTCGGCCAGCGCTCACCATGCGCGCGAACTCGGCTATCTGCCCACGCACGCTCTCATCGTCATGAATCCAGACCGCAGACTGCATGTGGCGAAGGAGGAAGTGATCCGGCTGTCGCGTCAGGGATACGCGCCGCCGCCGGCGCGCCCGGTCATCAAGGTGTTGGGCAGACCTGGAGCCCAGCAGTTACAGTTGACGACCAACAACATGCTGGAGAGCGGCGACATCACCGAGTACGAGCACCATCTCGCCGGCCGTCTCGCCCACGTCATGTGCGGTGGCGATCTCAGTGGCCCGGCCCTGGTTGACGAAAATCACCTGCTCGACCTCGAGCGCGAGGTATTCCTGTCACTGCTCGGGCATGAGAAGACCCGGGAGCGCATCGCCAGCATTCTCAAGAGCAACAAGCCGCTGCGAAACTGACCCGATGATGAACGAAGGGGGGGCCGCATGGCAAAAAAAGAGTACGATGTCGTAGTCGTTGGAGGCGGGCACAATGGCCTCGTCGCCGCGGCCTATCTGTGTAGAGCGGGTCTGGACACCCTCGTCGTCGAGAAGCACACGATTCTCGGCGGTTGCAGTGTCACCGAGGAGGACATCTTCCCCGGCTACAAGATCAGCTCTGCATCCTACGTGGCCAGCCTCTTTCACCCCACAATCATCAAAGACCTCAACCTGTACGATCACGGACTCGAGTTTCTCGAGCGCGATCCGCCTTCCTTCACGCCCTTCAAGAACGGCTCGCACCTGTTCAGCTGCCTGAGACTGGAGGACACGCAGCGAGAGATCGCCCGGTTCTCTCCGAAAGATGCGGAGAAGTACGCCGAATACGAGGCAACCCTGACGCGCATATCGGAGCTGGTCGACCCCTTGTTGCTGATGACGCCCCCCGCGCCTGATTCGAACAGTCTCCCCCAGCTGTGGGACATTCTCAAGCTCGGGCGGGCGGCGAGGAAGCTGGACGGCGACTTTCTGACCGCGCTCCAACTCACCGCCTCGAGCGTGGCCGACTTCGTCAACGGCTGGTTCGAATCAGAAGAGCTAAAATCAACCCTTGCCACCGACGGTATCATCGGCGCCTACGCCGGCGTCGAGTCGCCGGGAACCGCGTACGTGCTACTCCACCACGTGATGGGCGGGATAACCGACAAGCAGGGGACCTTCCACCGCGGCCGCTGGGCTTACGTGCGGGGGGGAATGGGCGAGATTCCGCAGTCAATCGTCCGGTCCGTCCGCGCTGGTGGCTATCCCCTCGACATTGTCACCGGCGAGGCGGTGAAACGCATCGCCATTGAAAACGGCGAGGTGACTGGCGTCGAGCTCGCCAACGGCGACTTCATTAACTCGCGCACCGTAGTATCTGGCGTCGACCCGAAAATAACCTACCAACAGCTCATCGACAGCGAACACCTGCAAGCGGAGTTTCTGACGCAGATAGACAATTACAAGGTCAACGGAGCCACGGTGAAGGTGAATCTGGTGCTGTCGGAACTGCCGGATTTCACCGCCTGCCCGGGGGTCGAGGCGGGTCCTCAACACACCGGTACCATTCACATCTGCGAGAGCCTCGCCTATATGGAACAGGCGTGGGAGGACGCCAAGCATGGCCGCGCCTCCAGCGACCCGGTGCTCGACTGCACGATCCCCACCGTCTGCGACCCAAGCCTGCTGCCGCCCGAGCACCCCGACCATCACATTGTCAACATCTTCGCCATGTACGGGCCGAAGGAGCTCATTGGCGGCAATTGGACGGAGGAAGGCCCGCGATTTCTGGACAGGATCATCGCCAAGCTCGCCGAGTACGCACCCAATGTGCCCGACGCTATTGTTCACCGGCAGATCATCACCCCCGATGACCTGGAGCGGCGTTACTCGCTGACCGGCGGATGCATCTTCCATGGAACCATGAGTCTCGACCAGCTGTTCTGGGCGCGACCGCTGCCGAGCATCGCCCGCTACCGCGGCCCCCTTGGCGGACTCTACATGTGCGGCGCCGGCACTCATCCCGGAGGCGGTGTCACCGGCATTCCGGGGCTGAACGCCTCCCGGGAAATACTGCGGGACTCAAGCACGAAACCCCGCTGAGAGCCGGTCCGAGTATTCCAAGGCTCGCGACAGCGCCGCCAGGGTTCACCAGATCGACTCGTACTTCTCGCTCAGACCAAGCTCGAGCAGAATCGCTTCGAGTCTCGCCCGCGTGGGGGCATCGACGGGGATTCCCTCGCGCAGGCGCCGCTCCCGCTCTCTGTGGGCCCGTTCGCCCGGTATCAGAATTTCCTCGACGCCGGGGGCGCGTCCGGACGCTTTGATACTCTGGAGAAACACCGCTACAACCTCCTCAAAACGCTCTCTGGACGAGAATTTGGCCGGATCGACGACCATGACGAATACACCGTTTCGGTCGACGTTCGCCACCTTGCCGGTACTGCATCCCGCCCCGCTCAGCGCTCCGGACAGTACATCGACGAGCAAACTGAGAGCAAACCCTTTGTGACCGGCTGTCTGTCCTCCCAGAGGCAACAACGCACTCCGCTTCGGTGTGGCGAAAAACGTGTCCGCGTCGCAGGTGGACTCTCCCTTGTCGTCCACCAGCCACCCTTCGGGCACGGGTTTGCCCTGATTCCGCAGCACCTTCAGGCCGCCCACTGACGAGACACTCGTCGATACGTCGATGATGACCGGTCCACGCCCCCTCCAGGGGATGCCTGCGGCGATGGGGTTGGTGCTCAGGAAAGCATCGACACCTCCCCACGGGGCCGCATCTGGACCGTGCCCGGCATCATTGACGGTCATGATCGCCATCAGGCCAGTTTGGGCGGGTTTGGCGACGTAGCCCCCGAGACGGGCGACGTCGTTGCAGTTGACGATGCTGACGCACCCTACCCCGGTTGCCAGGGCTTTCTCGCTGGCCAGGTCGATCGCCCTTGAGGCCGCCACCGGCCCCAGACCCGCCCTGGCATCCAACAGCGCGCTCGCCGACGTCTCCTGGAGGATCTCCGGCGGGGCGGCGGGTGCAATCTGACCGCCGCGAATCCCGGCGACATACATGGGAATGCGCATGATTCCATGGGAGTCGTATCCGGCCAGGCTGGCCTCCAGCAGAACCTGGGTCACCAGCGCGCACTCCCGACTCGGGACCTGCAGCTCCAGCAGGATGTCTCGCATCAGCGCCGACAGCGCCCAGCTGTCGACCGCTACCCTGGTAGGTGCCTGCTCTTCAGCCATCACCGGCCCCATTTCCTGCGTTCTGATTCATCGCGCGCGAAGTCGATTCCAGCAGACCCTCCGTTTGAGAAAACAGCCATTGCTTGGGAACTCCGTCGTTCGACTTCCGCACCCCGTGCGCTGCGAGCGCTATCCCGGCTCAATCACCTCGCGCAGATGCGTCACCGCTAGCCGCACACAATCTTCGTAGGGAAGCGAGTTTCTCTCGCCCAGCTCGAAGACGAGCCCCATGGCCCCATTGAAGCCCACCTCCCGTAGAATGCCCAGGATTCGCTCGTAGTCGAGAAACTCCTCTCCTCTCCCCCCGTCGATCTTGTAGATTTTCGCCCTGACATAGACAGCGTGAGGAGCGGTAGGTCGCAGGTAGTCCTCGTAAAGGTCCACAGCCGGGTCGAACTCCCCCCGCGGATGCGAGCCGATAGCACCCAGCCACTGCCCGGTGTCCATGAGAAAGCTGAAGTTCCCGCGATCGACTTCGCGCAGGATGCGCAGTACCTGATTCGCGGTCATGGCGAAGCTGCCGTTGTCGTGGTTCTGCAGACCGATGGCGACCCCTCTGTCGGCGGCGTAGTCGGAGATCTCCTGAAAACTGTCTATCATCGGCCGCCACAGGGCCTCCTGCTCGGACTCGGTGTCGGGCCACTTGTGGCGGGCGAAAACGCGCAGCAGTTGCGCCCCGAGAAAGGCCGCCGCGTCCACGTCCGCTCTCCCCTGCACCATCCGCTCAGCCGCCCCCTCAGCCGTGCCGACAAAACTGCCGCCTCCGGCGTAGCCGATCGAGAGTCCGTGCTTCAAACACAGGAGCTTTACCCGCAGTAGATATTCCCGCTCGCGTGGCATGCCCGACATGTGGATGTCGACACCATCGAGCTTCAGCCGGTGCGCCAGCCCGATGACGTTGTCTATGGAGTTGTCCTTCGTCTCCCGCGCCATCATACTCAGTCGTATCACCTTTGGGATCTCCTTTTTTCTCGCATATGATCTCCCTAACTAAACTCCCCCTTTACGCGCCTGTCAGGCGACGCCACTCGACCAGCGCCTTGTTGTAGCCGACGATCGCCTGCAGGCGGCGGCGGGACTCAGCGAGATCGTCCTGGGCGTCGAGGACTTGCCTCACCGTTGACAACCCCAGGGTCACTCTCGGGCGACGCCGCCCTGACCGCCAGTCGGCTGATCCTGGCGATCGTCTCTCCCCCATCCACGTCGTCTGCGGAGGCGAGTCCGTAGGCCGAAATCAGCAACGGCCCGGACGCGAGGTAGGCGATCCCGGTATTCCCCTTGATGCGCCCGCTCGAGCCCGTTTTCTGCGCCACGTCGATCTCTGGATTGATGTGCCTGGCCATCATG
>Ga0066376_10000659_pt1 | contig 32463 bp, 22 predicted proteins | sample Knorr_S15_td_Bot_FD_77009 | JGI IMG/M metagenome (GOLD analysis project Ga0066376, IMG submission 77009) | Marine microbial communities from Southern Atlantic Ocean transect - Knorr_S15_td_Bottom_ad_5009_LV_A | ecosystem: Environmental > Aquatic > Marine > Oceanic | place: Southern Atlantic... | reverse complement strand
CGGAGACCCAGACCAGGTATCACGTCGAGAATCTTCAGAATGACGAAGGTCACGACGAATGAGTAACCAATGGTTGACAGCACCGCTATGGCGTTGTAGCCGAGTACATCGGCATTGCCACCGATAAGACCAAATCCGCCAATCGCGAAGATGCCTGTCGCCAGTGCACCCCAGATGCCGCCGATCCCGTGAACCGCTGCTACTTCAAGCGCATCGTCAAATCCAAACTTGTGCCGAATGCGCACTGCGTAGAACGTCAGCACACCTGCGCCCAGACCAATGGCGATCGAACCCATGGGCCCGACAAAACCAGAAGCGGGAGTGATGGCAACCAGACCGGCTACAGCACCGGTTGCAGCCCCGACGGCACTCATCTTGCCAGTGTGGATGTGGCCAAGAATCAGCCAGACGACCAGCGCAGTGGCTGCGGCGGTATTCGTTACAAGGAAGGCACTGACGGCAAGTCCGTCGGCTGCCAGTCCTGAGCCGGCGTTGAAGCCGAACCAGCCGAACCAGAGGATGCCAGCACCGAGAATCACAAACGGTACGTTGTGCGGTTCTACGCCACGGTCAACACCGCGGCGCTTGCCAACCAGCCAGGCAGCTGCGACGGCTGCGACTCCGGCGTTGATGTGAACGACCGTTCCGCCGGCGAAGTCCAGGGCACCCAGGGTGAACAACCAGCCATCGGCAGCCCACACCCAGTGGGCGATCGGGGCGTACACGAAGGTGACCCACGCAACCAGGAATACCAGGTAGGTGGTGAACTTAAAGCGCTCCGCAATTGCGCCCGTTATAAGCGCAGGAGTGATGATCGCAAACATCATCTGGAAAATTGCGAACAACATCGGTGGGATGCCCTCGTCAGACTCGCTGGCGACATCTTTAAACCCGAGGAAATCAAAGTTCCCAATAAATGGGCCACCTTCACCGAATGCGAGGCTGTAACCCCAGAGCACCCAGACGACCGAGACAACTCCAATCGCAACAAAGCTGTACATGACCGTGCTTATGGCGTTCTTGCCGCGGACTAAGCCGCCATAGAAGAACGCCAGGCCCGGAGTCATGAACAGCACCAGGGCGGATGCCACGAGCATCCACGCTATTGATCCTGAATCCATAATGAAATCTCTCTCCAAATAAATCTGTCACTAAGAGTTCAGATCACAAGCTATGGCCTAAATATTTCGGGAATGTTGCGGCGGTGTGACACATTGGTTACACCTGCACACAATCGCGAAACTCAGGATTTTCTGGCGAGAACGACTGGTTTTTTGTAGAAAAATCGGTAAACATGCGTACGAGATGATTATCGATTCACACTGCCACTCGTGGGCCTACTGGCCTTACCTGCCCGCCGTCCCCGACCCCGAAAGTCATGGCGCGGTTGAACAGTTGATCCACCAGATGGACGCCAACGGTGTCGACCGGGCGACTATCGTGTGTGCCCAGATATTTCAAAATTTCGACAATAACGAATATGTGGCCGCCGCACTCAAACGCTATCCGGACCGGCTGGAGCAGTTCGCCGATGTCGATTCGATGTGGTCCGACACGTATCACACGCCCGGCGCAGCGACCCGGCTTGAAGAGGCCGCCGAAAAATGGCCCATGAAAGCCTTCACCCATTACGTTGCAGGCGAAGATGACGCCAGTTGGTTCTCTTCACCCGACGGAGTTGACTTCTTCAAGACCGCCGAGCAACTCGGACTGATCGCCAGCATTGCGCTGGCCCCACACCACCAGGGACAATTGCGCAAGGTCGCCGAACGACACCCTGATCTGAGCATCCTCTGTCACCACATGTCGGGGCTACGGGCCCACGGTGACGACGCACGGGCAAACGTCGACAACGTGATCGAATCGAGCAAACTTCCTAACATCTACCTGAAACTGTCGGGCTTCCATTACCTGACGGACACGCCGTGGAACTTTCCGTATTCAGATACCCGCTGGGTGTACAAGGAGTGTTACGAAGCTTTTGGTACGAACATGTGCTGGGGTTCCGACTTTCCGGTGGTCAAGAAATCGATGACCCACCTCCAGACACTGGAGGCTTTCCGGACCCACTGCGATTTCGTAAGTGATGAGGATCGAGAGGCAATTCTGGGCGGAACGCTCGACGGATTGCTCGCTCGTTCGCGCAACGTAGACAAAGTATGAGCAGCCAGGGCGTGCCGGTGCGATACACGGTTCAGCACCCACCTATTCACCCATTCGCTCTACACGGTTCATTCAAAATGAGCCATAAGTACTACGCCTACTCGTAGATCACCCGTGTCGTCGGAAGCCGTTGCCCGTAGAAGGTAGTGAGTAGAAGCCGTGCTCGCCATTCATACATGTGACGATACCGGGGGGTGTTGAGGGTGACGTTTGGGGAGCACCAGAAGATATCGGCAGCTGTGAAACACAGGACGTTTAAGTACGCGCTGTCATCAGGGTCGATTGAGACAGGACCATGTACGGATGGTCCATAAGGTGGGCACTCGAGTATATGACAGCAATCGATTGGCGATCGTTATGGCGATTTCTTGACTACTCGGGGGATCAATTCTCCGCGGTACAGTCGGAATCTCTCCGCTCTCAGTTTGCTGACATGTCGAACAACCCGGCAATGTCAGCCCTCTCGCCGGGCGGCACCGACTTCACATCGGTCGATAATTTTCGCTCGCGCGTGCGCCTCAGCACCTGGGACGACTATGCCGACCATCTGAAACCTGTCGGGGTCGATTCGGTGGGCCCGAGAGGCGACAATGGGTCGAAAACCTGGGTGTATACCCAGTTCGGGGCAGGTATTGCAAAGTGGGTCCCCTATACCGGACCAGCCCTCGGTCGTCTGGCCGACTCTGTCGTCGCCTCGATCGGCCTGGCCGCTTCGACCAATGGCGAGGCGTCGAACATCGAAAGTGGCGATCGTGCGCTTTTCAACGTTCCACCTCGGCCGTACCTTGCCGGACACGTGGCGTTTGAGGTTTCTGAAAAATATGGCTTCAAACCCCTGATCCCGCTTGAATCGGGAGAAGACACAAAGTTCAAACAGCGGATCGCCGATGGTTTTGCCAGCGCCCTGAACGACCGGGTCGACATACTTATTTCGATGACTTCGGTCCTGAACCGAGTCGCCGAAAGGTTTGACCCGAATTCCAATCGTTCAAACAGTTCGAGCGGGCTCATGAAGAAAGTCAACGCCAGGGGCGCCTTTCGACTTGCCGGAGCAAAGCTGAAGAGTACGTTTACGCAGCACGCGATGAAGCCGCGCGATCTTTGGGAGCCTAAGTGCATCGTCGGATGGGGACTCGACACCAGGTTCTACTCCGACCAGATTGAAGAAGCCCGGGGCCGACCACCCTATGAGATGTACGCCGCGACCGAAGTCGGCGTGATGGGCACCCAGTTCCGCGACCGCGGCGGTATGGGCCTGGACCCCCACACGTGCTTCTACGAGTTTATTCCGGAGTCTGAACTGAAGGTGGAACGCTCCGATCCGACATACATGCCGCGCACATGCCTGCTGGACGAGGTCGACGCGGGCAAATCTTACGAAGTTGTGGTCACCAGTTTCTTCGGGATGCCATTCGCCCGGTATCGCCTGGGCCACATCGTGCGGTTCACCAGTGACCACGTCGGCTACGGAAACGAATTCCTGTTCGAGGGCCGTTCCGATGAACGCATCGACATTGGTGGCTTCACCCGCATCGACGAAAGCACGGTATGGAAGGCCATTACACGGGCCGAACTGCCGGTGAGCGATTGGACTCTGCGACGCGAAGTCGAAGGGATAGTTCCTGAACTCCACATGTACCTGGAACTATCGAGCCCGTACGAGACGACGAGCCTGATCCCGATGCTGCATCAGTCGCTGAAGGACTGCGACCCGCTCTACTCCGACCTGGAAACGATGCTCGGAATATGTCCCCTGAGGGTAACTGTGCTTTCACCCGGCACATTCGATACCTACACCGATATGCAGTTGAAACAGGGGGCATCGCTCGTGGGCAGTCGCCCCTCGAGAATGAACCCAAGCGATGAGGTGGTGGGCCGACTGGTAGCACTGGACCGGGCCCTGGCGCTGTCGGCATAGATGGCAACCTGAAGTTTTATGAACGCAATTTACATAGCATTGCCATTCGTTCAGTTCGCAATTAGTGCGTTCCTGGCAGTACTTGTGCTGTTCTCAAACCCCACCGACCGTTTGAACAGGGTCTTCACCCTGTTCCTGGTTGCGATGGCGGCGTGGGGCATCACGATTTTTGCGATGCGGGATGCGTTCCCCGACGCTGCCACGGCGTTCACTCGCGAAAAATGGGCGCTGGCAGTCATTCCGTTCAGCAGCATCTCTTCCTGCATTTCGTTCTCCGCTACACCCGTTCGAAGCGCGGCAACCTGCCCCTTTACGCCTTCTACGCCATCGGTATCGCCTCGGCCATCCTATCGCTCGGCGGCTACACAGCCACTGGCATGGTCGAAAAGTTCTACGGCTTCGCCGCCGAACTCGGCTGGGCATTTCCGCTGGTGCTCATGGCATCCTACCCTGCGGTACTGTGGTCGCTGATCCACCTCCACCGGGCTGCCAGGACCGAAACATCCGCACAGCGCCGACAGCAGATATCCCTGCTGAAGCTGGGTGTCATGGCTTCCGTGGCTGGCGCAACCACCGATTTCTTCCCGTCGCTGGGACTGAACACCTACCCGCTCGGGGTGGTTGGAAACATTATTTTCATCGTCCTTGCGACCTACGGGGTGACCCGCTACAAGATGATGAACCTCCGGCTGATGCTCAGGCGGGGCATGGCCTACAGCGCAGTAAGTTCATTCCTGTTCGGGGTGTACGGCCTCTGCATCGGCATCGTGCTGCTGGTCACCCGCGATTTAAGTTCGGTCGCCGCGCTGCTGTTTGGCGGCGGGGCGGTGCTCATCGTCGGCGTAATTGTCCAGCCCGTGATGCAAAGGGTCCAGGCCGTGGTCGATAAGGCTTTCTACCGCGAACGCCACGACCGCATTTCGGCGCTCGCGAGACTAAACGAACTCACCAGGGACATCACCGACTTTCCAACCGTCGCTGAGGGTATCGTCACGACCGTCCGTGAGGCCGCCCAGCTCGATTGGGTCGCGGTGTTGCTTCCGTCTCACGATGGCAAATCGTTCATTTCGGTAGCCGATACCAGGGGCGTTTCGCCACACTTCGAACTATCGGCATCCGGTTCAGCAATCTCGAAAATGAAACGGTTCGGCAAAATGCTGACCTCCGATCCGACCGTTGGCGATCCGACCGTTGGCGACCAGAACACTGCAACTGACGACGATAGCGAAATGGCGCTGTTCGAGCAACTCGATGTCCGGATGATAGTGCCGATGATGGCCGCCGGGGACCTTGCCGGGCTCCTCACCGGCGGCCGGAAACTTGTCGGTTCCGGGTTTCTTGCAGAAGACATTGAATTCGTGAAAACCGCAGCGGGTCAGGCTGCGGTGGCGGCCCGAAATGCAAGCCTGTATGCGGCAGCACGCAAGGAAGCGAGCGAGCGGTCGGCACTTGCCGAGCTGGGACGCGTGGTCAGCTCTACACTCGATCTCGAAACTGTATTCGAACGCTGTGCCGAACAAGTCCGCACATTGCTCCCTACCGACCGGATAGCGATGGCGCTGGCCGATGATGAAGGGCAAACTTTCGAGTACACATATGTGTCTGGAGTTCACGTCCCGGGATGGGACCGCGGCGCCACCGATTCGATCGCTTCATCTCCCCTGCAGCCGGTGTTCGAGTATCACACCGGCATTACGCTCGGAACGGCCGACGACCCCGACCACGGGCCACTGCACAGCATGCGTGAGGCCAGCGTAAACGCGGGCCTGAACTCATTTGTGGCCGTGCCCTTTATCGCCCGCGGGCGCGTTATCGGGGCGTTGGTCCTCGAAGCAAAGCGATCGCACGCATACCGCGTTGACGAGCTTGCACTTGCCGAGCGGGTCGGCGGTCAGATAGTCAACGCCATCAACAACTCACGTCAGTTCGTCCAGGCGATGGAACTGGCGGAAGCCAACGAAGCCAAGCTCAAGCTAGACGCCGAGAACCTTGAGCTCCAACGGCTGAACGAAGCGAAAATCCAGTTCCTTTCGACCGTTTCGCACGAATTGCGGACGCCGCTCACCAGCATGCTGGCGTTCACCGGTCTCCTGAAACGGAACAAGGATGACAACCTGACCGAGAAGAATCTGCGGCACCTCGACATCATCGATAACAATGGCCGGCGGCTGAACGTGCTGATCCAGGACCTGCTCGACGTATCGCGCATGGACATGGGAAACTTGCAGCTTGAGCCATCCGAGTTCGACATGGTCGAGTGCGTGACCGAGGTCGCCGAAAGTTTCGCCCCTATATACGACCAAAAATCGCAAACCCTGCATCTGGACACTCCTTCTGGCGAGGCACCGATCTTCGCCGACAAGAACCGCATCATGCAGGTCATCACCAATTTACTGAGCAACGCTTCCAAGTACTCACCAGAGTCCAGGAATGTCTGGCTCAGCCTGGTGAAAGTCGACGATCATCTTGAGTTCGAGGTAAGGGACGAGGGATTCGGTATTTCAGAGGAAGACCAAAAGCAGATGTTCAACGCATTCTTCAGGGTCGATAGCGAGGAAACTCGATCGATTGAAGGAACCGGGCTCGGCCTGGTAATCGCCAAAGGCATCGTCGAGATCCATGGCGGTCAGGTGGCGATGGAAAGCGAGGCAGGAGTAGGCACGACGTTCAGGTTCGAGATTCACAACCTGGACGCCAAATCACCGGGGGGCGATGAAATACCGGCCGAACCGGACGAGATCGCTGCCTGATCCGATTATTCTCCGTGCCGGAGAAAACGTCGGCCGAAGACGAGACCTACAACTACCAGCAGCCACGCCCCGGACGTTCCATCGACCGAGCCCACTACCGGTGCCGAACATGTACCGCCCGGTGCGCTCTCTTCCGATTCGCCGCTGGAATCTGATTCGGTCAACTGGACCGGCTCATCTCCCTCGCCCTCTTCTTCCGCAACGACTTCTGCCACGTCGGCTTCAGTCGGCTCTGGCATCTCGGTCGGGTCCAGCGCCCTGACCACTTCCTGGCCATCTGCGCTTTCGTCCGGTTCCGGTGTGGGCGGACTGGACTCTGGTGGCAGGGTGAGCAGTTTGTATCCCGGCGTTGGCTCCGGATTCGGTGTCGGCGTTGGACCGGGGGTCGGCTCGATGTACGGATCCGCGCCAATCGACTCGCGCCAGTGATTTTCAAGCCCCTCAAGTTCAAAACCGTAGACGTCTCGCAGCGATGCGTCGATTCCGATCCCTGTGCCGAGGATAGCCAGGAGCCGGGCCATACGCTCTTTGCCAAATTCATCGATCATGTATTCGACCACGCTGCGGCCCTGGCCATAGGCCACGAGGGTCAGGTTCGGGTCGCCGGGGAACGAAATCAGGGACTTCAGGGGGATTAGCCGGTCGGTCCCCTCAGCCCATTCGAGATAGCGCTGGTACGAAATGGTCTTATCGAGGTTGCCGTACTCGGCCAGTCCTTCGTTCAACCACAGGGGAATGGGACCGCGCGATCCGCTTGCCCGCGCGGTGAGTATGTGTGTCATCTCGTGGGTCGCGGTGCCGATGTCTGATCTACCGGCGAGCACAATGACAACGCTCTCCGAATCGAACGCCTGTCCTTCAGTTATCAATTCGCGGCTCGCGGCAAGACTCCTTGCGACGACCGCTCCGATCATCTCGGCGTTGTTGTTGTACAGGGTCATGACGATCTGGGTATCGACTTCAGCACCGGTCACCGGGCCCATGATTTCCAGTGATTCGACGGCGGCTTCGGCGAGCCTCTCCGCCCTGACGCGCACCGGGCCGTGATAGAGGATCGTGATCGCCCCGAGGGTCACCTCTTCCCATTCGTAACGTGCGTCGTCAAATCGGAAATTTTGTGGCTCGGTCAAAATCGAATCACCGTTCTCGTCGGTGATCTCAAACCAGTAGACAATGTTGGTGCCGGGCGGGATGTAGCGGCTGTTGGTGTTGGTCCGGTGAAACAGTTCACCGTTCACGAGCGGCCGGGTCATCTGGTCGAGGTCAAGGTAGGCGTACTGCGTTGTACCCCGGGCTCCAATCTCAAATGTCACGCGGACATCGTCGATCCGGAAGTCCGACTCGATCTCGAGTTTGAACCGCATCCCTTCAGGAAACTCCGATGTGACGCTGGAGGAAATAACCCTGATCGCTTCATTCGATTGCGCCGAAACCGGTGCCGTGGTCGGGAGCGTGGCGATCATCACGGCGAGGGCGGCAGACAATACAGTCACAACTACCGCGGCATGACGGTGCGACTGATAAATGTGTATTCGGGTCAAACTCAACGGACTTCCCAACTCATCGCGGAAAAATACGGGCTCCCTCCGTTTTACGCTATCGCGTGGCAATTGGGATGCAATTTCTGGACTATTCAGAACCGATTGCGCGCCAGGCGTCGATAAAGCGCCAGGCTGCGCTGAGCGGTGTTCCAACGCCAAGAATCCATAACGCGACCATCGGATACCCGGCCACGAGGGCCACAACCATGATTACAACCCGTTCGGGCCGCGTGAGAAAGCCGGCCGTGCCCTTTACTCCCAGCCCTTCAGCCCTGGCCCGAACATAGCTGACCATCAGCGAACCGGCCACGGCAACGAACGCCAGCACCACGCCCGTGTCACTCTCTTCGGCACCAGAGAGGTAATAAATCGCCAGCCCGAGAAGAACGACAACTTCGGCCACGCGGTCGAACACGGAATCCATCAGAGCACCGCGCTTGCTCACCCGCCCGGTCGAACGGGCGATGCCGCCGTCGAGCAGGTCGAATACCGATCCGACGAGCACCAGCACCCCGCCCAGCAGGAATTCGCCTTCACTTACGAAATAGGCTGCAATACCCGCAATGAACAGGCCGACAAAAGTGGCTGCCGACGGAGTGAACTTCAGGGCGACCAGCAACGAAACTGCGGGACGCTCGAACCACTTTGAAATCGATCCGCGAACCGCGTACCGAACCGTTTGCAAGTCGGGCAAGTCCTACCAGCCCTTGAACTGCGCTGGCGTTACGGGCTGTGCTTCTCGGACCTCCTCATAGAAGTCGATCACCTCATCAGCCACACGGCCCCAGCGGTATCGGTTTACGACGGCCCTGCCATCGACACCGAACTGCGTCCTCAGATCCGGTTTCTCGATCAGCAACTTGATCGCCTCAGCAATCGCTGCCTCATCCTTGGGCGGGACCATCAGGCCCTCTCGCCCGTGGGTCATCACCGAGGCAAATCCCGGAATATCGGAGGCGATGATCGGAGTCGAGGCCGACATGGCCTCGATAATGATGAACCCGAAGCTCTCCTTACCGGTGTTTGGTGCAAGAAATATATCGGCGTTCTGGTAATAACCCGGCAGCTCCGCCTCGGAGACCGGCCCGACGAACACCACATCGTCCAGCGAACGCTCCCCCATGATCCGGTACGATTCCCGGTCTGGAACACCCGCGCCCACCACGATCAACCGGAGGTTCGGATACTCCCATTTCAACAGCGAATAAGCTCCAAGCGCATATCGAAGACCTTTTCGCGGTTCGTTCACACGCCCCACGAACAGCAGGTTCATCGCGTCGTCTTTCAGCACGCTGGGCTTCGGACCGGGCTTTGAGAATTTTTCCACGTCCAGCCCGTTGGGAATTACCCGGTAATCGCCTTTAAAGTACCGATTGGCAAAGTCTTTGGCAGGCTCCGAAACCGCGATGCGGCCATTCAACCGGATGGCTCCCCGGTTCAGAACTTTCTTCCAGAACATGTAGCCCTTGCCCCGGCCTTCGTTGTAGGCGTGAAACGTACCGACGGTGGGAGATGGCGAAAAGCGTGATGCAGTGAGCGCAAACATCGGCATTAGCGGTTCGTGGATGTGGACGATATCGAACTGCTCATCGTCGAGCATCGTCTTCAACCGCCACTCGTGCCAGACGGAAAACGAAATCCTGGCTATCGACCCGGCGCTGGGGATCGGCACCGACCTCCCAAACGTTCGCAGGTCAACATCGCCGATGTCTACGGCCGGTTCGTTGCGAGTACACGGTGCGAGGATGGAAACTTCATGGCCGCGGGACTGCAGTTCACGACTCAACGAGGCAATGTGGCGCTGCACACCACCCGAGTGAGCAAAATCGTAGGGCGAAACCTGCGCAATCCTCAAACCATCGTCCCCGTGCGTTCAACAGAAGAATAAAAAACTGGGTACTGCAGCCGATCCAGGATGACGCCATCATATTGGATTACCAGCGGCGAGCACCAGTTTTTTAGGGGCGAAAGCCACGTGGCTTGGGGATCATCGACTTTCGCTCGAGTGGCAAAAAGCCCAATATCACATCACCGGGCGATCATCGTCTTGCTGAAACTGAGCCACAACCAGCTCGTCCGACGACGCCCGGGAATTAACAAGGACCGGGCCCTGTCCTGCATCCCTCCTTCGGGAGGGACTGAGGGAGGGTAGACTGCGACGCGCGATTTGCTCAGGCCAGTCCTCTGCCAAGTCGTCCGACGACGCCCGGAGCATAACGCCCGCGCCCGGAGAACAACGACATTGCGCTGACCGCACTACTCGGCCGCGGGATCGTTCCCATCGGCGAACAACTCGACCGCACGGCGTGCGTCATCGTCACGCATCTGGATCGGCGGCGACTTCATGAAGTATGCAGAGGCCGGTTCAACCGCCCCGCTCACACCCTTGTCGAGCGCGATCTTGGCGCTGCGAATGGCGTCGATGGCGACTCCGGCCGAGTTCGGGCTGTCTTCAACTTCAAGCTTCAACTCAATATTGAGCGGTTGGTCGCCCCACGAGGTGCCCTCAAGTCGGATGTAGGCCCACTTGCGGTCCTCGAGCCACGGGACGTGATCGGATGGACCTATGTGCACATCGTCGGTCGGCAGCTCCTTTTCGAGCTGTGACTGGACGGCCTGGGTCTTCGAAATCTTTTTCGACACCAGGCGGGAACGCTCGAGCATGTTGTAAAAATCGGTGTTCCCACCAAAGTTCAACTGGTACGTCCTGTCGAGTCGCACGCCGCGGTCTTCAAACAACCGGGCAAGGACACGGTGGACGATGGTCGCACCGACCTGCGACTTGATGTCGTCGCCAACGATCGGCAAACCCCGGTCGGCGAATCGCTTCTGCCAGTATGGCTCCTTGGCGATAAACACCGGTATGCAGTTCACGAACGCACAGCCCGCGGCCAGCACCTGCTCCACGTACCACTTGGTCGCCTGCTCGGATCCGACCGGCAGGTAGTTGATAACAACATCGACTTCGCGGTCGCGCAGGATCCCTACGATGTCGGCGGTCTCGCCGGGTGCCTTGTCGATCACCTCTTCGAGGTATATGCCGATGCCGTCATGGGTCATGCCACGCTCGACCTTCACGCCGGTGTGCGGCACGTCGTAGAACTGGAGGGCGTTGTTGTTTTTGGAAACGAGGGCTTCCGAGAGGTCGCGGCCGACCTTTTCTTTGTCGACGTCGAATGCAGCGACGATGTTGACGTCGCTCAGCGCATATCCGCCGAGGACGTTGTTCATGAGGCCGGGAATCTTGGCCGAACTTTCGTCGACTTCGCTGTATTTGTACAGCCCCTGAACGAGTGACGATGCACAGTTACCCGTACCAATGATCGCGACGTTGATTTTGCCCATGACGGAGTCTCCAGAAGTGACGAGATAATTTTGAGTGATCGTCGGCAGGCGGCAACACACTCTTTCGGTAACGAAAGAAAGGATATTTGGCCTGGAGCAGCCTCTGGCGGTACATTTTCGCCAGTTTTCCGGCCGAAGTTCCTGAATGTTCCGGAACTGCACCGATAATTCGACCGGGAATAACCGGGAGCCAACACCCCCTACACCGTTACCTGCATCGCTTCGGCTACTTCCGCTAGGGAATGCGTTTTGATGTACGGGTTCTTGCCGGACCAGATGTAGTTGAAGTGCTGGCGGAGGATCGCGGCATAAGAACTGCCAGAGGCCAGTCGGAGCATGGGGACCAGCCCATCGATCGATGAGCCATCGAGGGCCGAAGTGGGCTTGCCAAAATGGTAGGTCTCGAGGAAACAAGATTCGGCAGTCATCACCAGGTAAACCGAGGGCCAGTGGTCGACGAACCGCACGTCGATTCCGAAGCGGTTACGCGACTCGGCCTCTTTTTTCATGGCGGCGATCACGTTCAAGCTCCGCCAGCTGTCACTGTAAAGCGGTCCGCCCCTGAAGCGCCCTTCGTCCGCAAACTGCGCACCGTCTTCTGCAACGGCCCTGGCCCTGGCAAACTCGCTGACCGGGTTGACCAGGGTCGCCCTGACCTGAACGGCTCGATCCTCTGACGCCATCTGCCTGAGGACCCGCGTATGGCCGTGATCCCCAAAAAATTCCCGCAGGCCAATCCCCTGCAGCAACACCTCGCCCCGCGCAGTATCGAGCGCGGCGGCAATTGCTTCGGCCGTTGTAGGATCAGACCCCCGGGGTCCGAGAATTCCCTCGACACCCTGTGTTAACGCGCCTTTAAGAATGCCATTGAATCTGTTTAATACCCCGACATCCAATTCTCCACCGGTTGCCGGCACGGGGTCGGAAACTGGCGCAGTTCGCGGGGTTGTTGCCCGGGTTGTTATTGGTGAAGAAGCAGTACGAGGAGCAAGGACCGACTGTACCGACTCCTCGGTGATTATCCAGGTTTTACCGATTCGCCGTGCGGGAATCAAACCAGCCTGCAACCACTTGTATATCGTCTTTTCACTGACGTTTAATCGGGCAGCTACGTCGCGTACGCGCAAGCTCATGTCTGTTCCAATCGATTCCTGTTAATTCCATTTATTTCTATATGATTCCACAAAAGTCGGTGTTAAGACAAGTTATTCCTAATTACAGTGTCGCTTGGTAATTTTCCTGGAACACAAAAAAACCGCTCGTTTCCAAGCGGCTTTTCAGTTGAAGGCGTCAGAAATTACCAGCCGGCGGCGAGGCCGTCTTTTCTTGGCTCGGAACCTGCAGTCAGCACACCGGTTTCTGGATTCCTCGAGATTACCTGTCCGCCGCCGAACCCGGTACGGTCGTAGCCTGATTCAACACGAACCGTGTGGCCACGAGATTCAAGTTCTCTGATCACGTCGGGCGACAGGTCTTCCTCGACTGCCACGTCCTGGTTGCCCGTGACATCGATCTTGAACCTGGGTGCATCGAGCGCCTGTTGTGAGTCCATCGCGTGGTCGACCATGTTCGAGACGACCTGCAGGTGACCCTGTGGCTGCTGGAATCCGCCCATGACCCCGAAGCTGAGCCACATCTCGTCGTCCCTTGTGGCCATTGCCGGGATGATCGTCTGGTAGGGCCGCTTGTTGCCCTCAAGGTAGTTGGGGTGATCGGGGTCGAATGAGAATAGTGCGCCCCGATTCTGAAGCGCCATTCCGAGGGTCGGGACCACGAGACCGGTTCCGAAGCCGTTGAACAGGCTATTGATGAGCGAGCAGGCAGTGCCTTCTCCATCGACGGCAGTCAGATACACCGTGTCGGCCCCTCCCATCGGGTCGCCGTAGGATACGTTTGGGTCTGCATGGATCCCAGATATCCCCGCCCGGCGCCGGTTGGCGTAGTCCTTAGATAGCAGGGGACCGATCGGGACCTCGGCGACGCGTGGGTCAGCTACGTACTGGAGTGCGTCTGCGTAGCCGAGTCGCATCGATTCGATCAGGTAGTGGTACCTGTCTGTGGATTGCGGTCCCATCGACGGGAGGTCAAATCCCTCGGCGAGGTTCAGGGCGATCAGCGCTGCGATTCCCTGTCCGTTCGGTGGGCATTCCCAGATATCGACACCGCGGTAGTTGACACTGATCGCTTCGTCCCAGTCGGAGTGGTGTGCGGCGAGGTCTTCGGTGGTGAGCCAGCCGCCTTCCGACTGGATGAAATCGGCGGTCTTCTTTGCGATCTCGCCTTTATAGAAAGCTTCGCTCCCACCCTCGGCAATCATTTGCAATGTACGGCCTAATTCGGGTAACCGGACGACATCGCCGTATTTCGGTGCCCTGCCACCGGGGAACATTTGCATACCTGAGGGACGGTGCGACAGTTTTTCAGCGATTCCAGCGCTCTGCCAGCCGTTGGCAATTACCTCGGAGACTGCGTAACCGTTCAGCGCGTAATCGATGGCAGGTTGCAGCACTTCGCGAAGGGTCATTCGACCGTATTTGTTCAGTGCAGTCTCCCACCCGTGAACTGTGCCGGGTACGCTGACTGCAAAATGGCTGCCCGGGCCGTTGTTAGGAATCGAGTCGTATCCGGCTTTTCTGACATCTTCAACGTTGGCAGCGGCGGCCTGTCGGCCCGAGCCATTCAGGGAGACTACTTTTCGTTCGTTCTTGTCCCAGATCAGGGCGAACATGTCACCGCCGATTCCGGTTGACATTGGTTCCACGACATTGAGAACGGCCGCCGTCGCCACGGCAGCATCAATCGCGTTTCCGCCATCTTTCAGCATTTGCAGTCCGGCCTGTGCAGCGAGTGGCTGACTGGTTGCTACCGCGCCTTTTCGGGCGATAACTGCGGACCTTCTGGACTGGAAATAACTCATCTGGGATGCTCCAAATCGGGTGGCGGATCATGCTTTCACGGCGAGTTTGATCGGCGATTCCGGCCATCGTAGCACTGCCTCTGTTTTACCACTGCCGTTGGGGACGCAAAGTGACTGGATCAGGGCTACACGGAAAGCGATACGTGGGATATCGATATCGTGTGGGTTTCAGGCGGCTGTCAGAACGATGGGAGATGGGTCACGATAACGTGTATTCCACACGGAAACGGAAGTCGCAAGGGGTTCAGGGCCGGGTCAGCGTGCGCGCGGGTTGAGCACGTCGTTGAGTGCATCACCGATGATGTTCCAGCAGAAGATCATCAGCCAGACGACTGCGATTGGGGCAAGCAGCTGCTCCGGGTGATCGCGCAGGACCGACACGCTGGTGTTGCCGCGGGCCGTGACTTCCCCGATCATCACACCCAGGCTTGGTCGCGGGGGCTGAACACCGAGTCCAAAGAAACTCAGGATGACTTCGGACAGGGCGATGGACCCGATGCCGAAGCTGACCGCTACGATCACGGGACTTACGACGTTCGGGAGTATGTGGCGAAACAGAATCCTGGTTGTTGATGTGCCCATTGCGCGCGCTGCTTCCACATATTCGGCCTCGCGCAGCGCCAGCACTTGCCCCCGCACAAGTCGCATCATTCCGAACCAACTGAGTGGCAGAAGTGCGATTCCGATAACCAGGTAATCGACCAAACCCGAACTGACGATTCCCGATATTCCGGTCGAGTCCTCAATGTTGCGCGCGAATTCCACGATTCGCGGTCTTAAAGTGGCAGCCAGAAGAATAATTAACAGGATGTCGGGAAAGGCCGATATCACCTCTCCGATTCGCGAGATCACGGCATCGATCTTGCCGCGGAAATATCCGGCTACAAGGCCCATCGTCACGCCCAGGAACAAACTGCCCGTGATGAACGTGGTGAGCGTGATGATGACAGTGGTCTGGATTCCCCAGACGACTCTTGTGTAGATATCCCGTCCAAGGCGGTCGGTACCGAGCCAGTTTTCAGAGTCCGGTCCCTGCTGGGTCTTGAACAGGTTCGTTTCCTGGTAATCGTGAGTCTGGATGACCGGGGCTAAGATTCCAAGTAGATAGATGATCGCCACAACGGTCAGGCTCACAACCGCAAGCCTTCGCTTCCTGAACCGCGCCCAGACGTTCCGCCAGTGTCCCCGGTTGGGAAGCATCGGTGCGGTCGGTTCGGAAGGTCCGGTGTCAGACTCGGTACCGGATGCGGAAGTCGTCATGCCCCTAGTTCAATCTGATCCGCGGGTCGACGATGGTGTATGCAATATCTATAACCAAGTTTGCCAGCACGAGCATCACCGCACCAATCAACACGAATGCTGTCATCACCGGAAAATCACGCTGGAAGATGGCATCCAGCGCAAGTCTGGATACTCCGGGGATGCCGTAGATCAGCTCGACGATCAGCGATCCGCCCAAAATACCGGCCATTGTGAACCCGAGAAGAGTCAGAATAGGCAGTAGTGCATTGCGGGTGATGTGCCGGTAATTGACCACAAAGTTGGACATCCCCTTCGAGTAGGCCGTTCGGACGTACTCCTGCCCGATAACTTCGAGCGTGCTCGCCCGCATATGCCGCACGAAGATCGCAGCACCCGGAATTCCGATGGTCAGCGCAGGGAGAATTACCTGTGTAGAGAACATTCCGTTCCACCCGGCTGCTGGAACCCAGTGAAGTTGCACGGCGAAAAACAGGATCAGCAATGGCGCGGTGAAGAAAACCGGCATTGCATACAGGATCAGCATCGTTATCACGATGGCTGGATCGCGATTCGTCCCCTGCCGTTTGGCGGCGTAGAACCCGAGCGGTAATCCAATGGTCAGGGCGATAACCGATGCAACGATGTTGAGTTGTACGGAAACCCAGAGCCGTGGCCCGATGAGCGAAGTAACCGACTTGCCCAGGTACGTGTAGCTCTCGCCCAAATCGCCCTGGAGGGCGTTACCGATGAACCGGATATACCGGATTGGCAGGGGGTCGTTCAGGCCGAGTTGTTCGCGCAACTTTTCGATTCGTTCGGGCGTCGCACGATTCTTCAGTTGGAGTTCGGCCGGATCGCCCGGGGCCACCGTGCCCATAAAGAACACGAAGAAGGCCGCCAGCAGCAGCAGGATGGGCGTCCAGAGCAGGCGTCTGAGGATGTATGCCAGCATTGGCGGTCGCAGGCCTCCAGGATCGCCTGCAATTTAGAGAGAACAACAAGTACCAGACGGGGAGATAAACCCGTCGTCGGCACCGAAGCGCGTAAAACCACTCCGGCCACGGCATGTTACATATACCGCCTGATTCCGGGGCAACCCAAGCCCCCTCGCTCCCGTGGGTTTCTAAGGGTGAGGGGATTATTTGTCGATCCAGACATCCTTGAACTTGGCGATCGTCAGCGATGAAAACGTGTAGCCCTTAACCCATGGCTTGATGAGCGCCTTCGAATCGACGCCCCACCACAGTGGCAGCCACGCCGCGTCGGAAACGATTATCTGCTCTGCGTCGTTGTAGAACCCGACCCGGCGGGTGGCGTCCTGCTCGGTCTGAGCCGAAATAACGTACTCGTCGACTGTCGGGTTCGCATAGCCACCGTAATTAATGGCGCTGTCCGAACGGAACAGTACATCTATGAAAGTCTGGGGGTCCGGATAGTCTGCCTGCCATGACAGGCCGCTCCAGGCCTGGAGCCTGCCCCGGTGGAGGTCCTGGATATAGGTTGCCCATTCAACCTGTTGGATCTCGATTTCAATTCCCAGGTTCTGCCGCCACATGTCGGCCACTACTTCGGTAGTCAGACCGGGCGAGCCCCCCGTGCCAGGCACGGTGAGGATAATGCGGGGACGTGTTGAGGCATCGGCGTATGCGGACTGGGCGAGCAGGTCCCTTGCGAGTTCAGGATCGAACTGCAAACCCTTGATTTCAGGCGAGTAACCGGGGAATCCGGGCGGAATGATGCCATACGCGGGCTTCACGAGATTTGAGAAGACCTGATCGGCGATCAGCTGCTTGTCAACTGCGTGATTCAGGGCCTGGCGGAATGCCGGGTCGTCGAACGGCGGCTCGTTGATGTTGAATCCGACGTAGGAAACCGCAAAGTTCGGCGGCACTTCGACGAGGTCTTTGTTGATCTCTTCGGTCGGGTCTTGCACACGCTCAAGGTCGGCCAGGCCGACGCCTGTCGTATCGATTTCGTCGTTCTCGTACATCGCCATTGCGACGCCGCCCGCAAGGTTGAACACAACTTCGTCGAGGTATGCGGTGCGGTCCCAGTAGTTGTCGTTTCGTGCAAGTCTGATCCGTTGACCGATTCTGTATTCCTTCAGCCGGAACGCGCCGGTGCTTACCGGGTCGTCCGTCCAGTTCTTGCCGAGAGATTCGACGTTGTTGCGGTTGAGCACGAACGCGGTCGGGTAGGTCAGCTTGGCGATGAAGTAAGCCTTGGGGGCGTCGATCGTCAGGCGGAGAGTCCGCTCGTCGATCACCTCAATGCCTGAAGCAGAGGTGGCGTTTCCGTCGACGATGTCCTGAATGCCTACGATGTCCCCGAGGAATTCTTCGGCAACTGTCGATGCGGTGTCCGGGTGGGCGGCACGCTCCAACGACCACTTGAAGTCTTGTGCGGTGACGGGTTCGCCATTTGAGAATTTCAGGTCCTTTCGGAGTTTGAATTCATAAACGGTGCCACCGTTTGAGATCGTCCAGGATTCGGCCAGGTCGGGTTCGAACGGATTCAAGGTGTTCGGGCCGAGACGCACGAGGCCCGAGAAAATCTCAATAACGATTCCGTACGAAGTGCCGTCTGTCACGAGGTGTGGGTCGAGCGTCGGGGGGTCGCTCCACAGCGTGTTGAATATACCGCCCTGTTTCGGACCCGACTCCGTTGCGCTGGCCGAGCTGTCGTCAGCCTGTTTCAAGTCGGGCGCAATTGCCGGCTGGGTAGCCCTCGCTGCGGGCGCTGTTGAGGTCGGCAGGGCCGAGGCCTCGGTGGGTGCTCCTGTGTCGCCGCTACATGCGACCGCGGCCATGAGGCCGAGGCCCAGTACTGCACCAGCGATCAGTTTTCGTGTCAAATTCGATCCTGAAATCAAGATTCTGTCCCGTTCACTTCTGTCTACTAGGTAACTCTTACGGTATTTGCTGGGTAATGGTTTTGGGGGGGAGTCGATATTTGGCGTGTGGTTGATACTAAGTCTGGTTTAGGATGTTGCTTCGGCCGTGGCTGATGCCGATTCCATCTGGGAAGTGAGATACGACTTCAGCAACTCGTCGAGGTCGCCGTCGAGGACTGCCTGCGCATCGGCGGTCTGGAAGTCGGTCCGGTGGTCTTTAACCATCTGGTACGGGTGCTGCACGTAGCTCCGCACCTGCCTTCCGAACTCGGCCGATACGTGCTCGCCCTTCAACTTGGCCCGTTCCTCGGCCTTTTCCCGCAAATCAAGATCTACCAGACGCGCCAGTAGTATCTTCATGGCGACTTCACGGTTCTGGGCTTGCGATCTCTCGTTTTGAACCGCCACGACCAGCTTGGTGGGCAGGTGAGTGAGCCTGATGGCAGTCGAGTTTTTCTGCACGTTCTGGCCGCCGTTGCCGCTTGCACGGAAGACATCAATTCTGAGGTCGTCGGGGTTGATTTTGATCTCTTCCGTTTCGTCGGCCTCGGGAAGGACTTCGACCAGGGCAAAACTTGTGTGGCGCCTATGATCGGCGTCGAACGGTGAAAGCCTGACGAGCCGGTGGACACCACGTTCCGAGCGCAGGTAGCCGTAGGCATACATGCCATCAATCTTGATGGTGGCGCTTTTGATTCCGGCTTCATCGCCGGGAGTCAGGTCCAACACTTCTACCCCGAACCCGCGCCGTTCTGCCCAGCGGGTATACATGCGCACCAACATTTCGGACCAGTCCTGGGCGTCGACCCCACCTGCGCCTTGCTTGACGTAGAGAATTGCCGGGCGCTTGTCGTATTCGCCGCTGAGCTGGAGTTCGAATTCGAGTGAGGCGACGATCTTCGAGTGTTTTTTCAACTCGGCGGCCAGTTGAGTCCCCAGCGTGTCGTCGTTTTCCTCGACGGCGAGTGCCAGTAGTTCGGCCGTGCTGGCAACGCTGCTTGCAAGGTCGGTCCAGGTCTCGAACTCGCCTCGCACCGCCGCCAGGTCACGCATCATCGACTGAGCGTGCCGCGGGTTGTCCCAGAATCCTGGAGCGGTGGCTTCTTTTTCTAGCGAATCGGCCTTTCGCTGCAGTGCAGGCAAGTCAAAGTCGCCTCACGATCTCACCGACGCGTGAATTCAGTTCCTCAGCGCTGCTGAGAAGCGTTCGCATATTCGAGGTTGTCGGTTCGTGTTTCGCCATCGCTGCGCGAGTCGGTTTCTAATCTTGGTCGGCGTGATTCGTTTGCAACCTGTGAATTATAGCAACCGGCGAATTCAATACGCCCGGATTATTTGCGGTCAGAAAAGTCCATATCGCGGGCCATATGGCATGGTTCAATGTTATCTTTGGCTCATCGGGGCGTGGCGCAGTCCGGTAGCGCATTGCACTGGGGGTGCAAAGGTCACAGGTTCAAATCCTGTCGCCCCGACCATATGGAAAACCCGAAAAGACCCGTCACGGCCGGCGGGTCTGTTCGTTGTGAAATCAGGTGGCCAGCCGGAGCTGGCGCGTTGGCTTTTTGACCGATAGGAACACGAGGGCAGCGGCGATAAGCAACCCGGCTCCTGCCCACAAAACGATTTCGTAGGAACCGGTTTCGTCTTTGACCCACCCGGCGGCTACCGGTGTAATGAACAGGGCGGCATTGTAAATAGGCGAAAGCATGCCCCGAATGGTGGCAAACCGCTTTCGGCCGAACAGATCGCCAACCAGTGCCCAGTTCAGTCCAGAACCGATTTCTGTGCCTGTGAAAAGCAGCAACGCGGCAAAGATTGGCCACGGGCCGTCGACCACATTGAGTAGCATGAGCGATGCCGCCGCAGAGATGTAGCAACCTGCCAGAAGTCGCTGGCGGCCCAGGCGATCGCTGAGCCACCCGAACAGGATGATAAGCGGTACGGAGCACAGCGCGAGCAACCCGATGAGGTTGGCGGCCGATTGTTGCGATTCGCCCTTCCACACAAGGATTGGCACAAAATGCACGAAGATTGTGCCGTGCACTGACATCCTCAGGACCGTGCCTGCGGCGAGTGTCCAGAAAGCCCGGGTGCGAATCGCATCTCGCGGGGTCCATTCATCATCCCCGTCCTCGATTTCGGCGTCTTCAAGTCGTAGTCCGGCCGACCGGGTCGGAATTCTCTTCAGTGCGTCTCCGTCGGGTCCGATTCCTATCGATTCGGGTGAACGCTTGTACACAATTGCGAGCGGGGTGATGAACACGATCATCCCCACTCCCACCCACAGTGCAGCTGTCTGCCAGCCCCACCTGAGTACGGCAACCGAGAGGAGCGGGACCATGAACGCACCGCCCAATCGGAAGGCAGCGCTGTTGATCGACATCACCATTCCGCGCCGGCGGGCGAACCATGTGTTGAGCGCCGAGGTCGAGGCCTGCATGAAGCTCGACGATGCGCCGATCGAGATTACGAACAGGTAGACCAGCAGGAAGGCCAGGAATGTGTTGGTTTGCGCTAACCAGACGTAACCGATTCCGGTCATGAGCGTGCCAATAAACATCAGGCGACGGACGCCGTACCGGTCAATCAGCCAGCCGGTGAGCGGCCCTATCAGCCCGTTTTCTGCCCTGGAAAGGGCGAATGGCATGGCGGTCTGCGCCGATGTCAGTCCAAGACTTTGCGATATGGGGATAAAAAATACGGTAAAACCCTGCCAGTGGAGGGAACCACCGAACCCGTTCGTTAGGGCCGAGGCTGCAAGGATGTTCCAGCCGTAGAACCGTTTCCTGGTACGAGGTTTCGCGTCTACGGCATCTGTTTCGGTTTCAGATTTGTTCACGATTCGCTATTTCTGGTCGATTTGGCGAGGCGGTCGTACATGACGATGTTGACCGTCATTCCCAAGTTCAGCGACATGGTCGTCGGTATTTTCACAACGAACTGGCATTTTTCCAGTATTTCGGAGCTTATCGAGCCGTTTTCGGGGCCAAATATGTAGCAGGCGCGTTCTGGATGAACGAAGTTGACCAGGTTGGTTGCGTTTTCGGTAATTTCGACGGCAATCGGGGTGCAATCGTTTGGAATGACGTCGAAAATATCATCCACCTCTAGCACCGGGACATGCCGGTAGGTCCGCCCGGGGTCGGTCGAGAGTTTCCGCACGTTGATCTTCGAGTCGGCCCCGCCCAGGATGACCAATCGGGCACCAAATCCGAGGGCGGCCCGAAGTGTGTGGCCAACGTTTACGCCATCGGTCGGCCGGTCGAGTGCAATGCAGGCGAAACCGCGCTCTGCGAGGGTCGATTTTCGCTTTACGCGCCGGGCCAAACTCTTATTGGTCGCGGGTACACCTGACGAAGTTTTGTTTGCTGTCCGTTTCGCAGGACCTGCAGGGGTATCAGAGGTCATGTTGCTGCCGGAATATCGGCCGGTGGTCGCTGGTGCGAATCGGTCAGGGCTTCGTAAGCGTTTCCGACTCTGAGGACGGTAACTTCGTCAAACGGGTGGCCGGTGATCATCATGCCGATCGGCATGCCGCCGGTGGTGAACCCACAGGGAATCGAGTGTGATGGCTGGCCGGTCACATCGAACACTCCTGTAAACAGTGGAAGCTCGAGCCCGCTGCCGGGATTGCCCAGTGACGGCGTGCAGTCTTCGATGGTGGGCGTCTGAACTGGCACGGTCGGGGTGATCAAAACATCAATTTCGTTCATCGATTCGGCCGTGTGGTGATTGAACCACTGGCGCGCCCGCTGCGCCCTGATGTAGTCGACTGCCGAGACGTTAAACCCCGATTGAATCCGGCTCCGCACGGCGGGTGTGTACAGCTCGGGGTGCTCGGAGAGCGTTTTTTCGTGAACGGCAACAACTTCGGAAATGATCACGCCCAGGTTTATAGCCCGGCCCATTTCGACCCAGGGCATGGGCAGTTCGACGATTTCGGCACCATTTCGGGACATCAGTTCGATGGCAGCACGGACCGACGCGAGGATTTCAGAATCGACTGAGTCATTGAAAAAGTAGTCGGTCGGAACACCGATTCTAAGATTTTCCAGGTCCTCTGCGAGCCCGGACGTGAAATCTGGAACTGGCTCGTGCGAAGAGGCCGGATCGCGTGCATCATGGCCCGCGAGCACATTCATCATCAGTGCACAATCGGCGGTCGTGCGGGTCATGGGGCCGACGTGATCCATACTCCACGACAGGTCGAGAACTCCCGCCCTGGAAACGCGACCGTACGTCGGTTTGAGTCCGGCAATTCCGCAGAGCGACGCTGGCATACGGACCGAGCCGCCGGTGTCGGTGCCCAGAGCGGCGGGAATCATCCCCGCTGCCACCGCCGCGGCCGAGCCCGAGCTGGAGCCGGCTGTAATCCGCGTCTTGTCCCAGGGATTTTTTACATCGCCGGTGGTTGGGTTCAGGCCGGTGATCCCGATAGCGAACTCGACCAGGTTGAGCTTGCCCACCAGTATTGCCCCGGCCTCGCGAAGTTTTTTAGCGACTGTCGAATCGGATTTCGCGATGTTGCCAGCGAGGATTTTCGATCCGCCGGTGGTTTCACGACCTGCGACATCTATGAGGTCCTTTAGCCCGACCGGAATACCGTGCAGCGGTCCCAAATAGCCGCCCGTCGTAATCGCTTTTTCTGCTGTGCGGGCGTCGGCAATCGCCTGATCGGACCAGACATCGAGGAAGGCGTTCAGTCCGTGCGGGCCGGGATCGAGCTGTGAGATTCTGGCAAGTGAGGCTTCTACGAGATCAACGGGTGACAGCTCACCACTTTCTATTTTTGGGGCGAGCCGGGTGATCGAATCGTAGATTAAATCCGGTTCAGCAGATGGCGCCGGTGCTGGTTCAACGTTCGACATGTTCAGTCAGACTCTCGTCCAGGTGGTGCCTTCGGGTTTGCGGAAGCCCTGGGTGTGCGGCCGCCAGACGGCGTGGGTACAAAAATGGCCGCTGGCTCAAAGCCCGTTGTGTCGATCTCGCGGATAGTCGAAATCGCAGCCTCGACCGCATTTGCGAATCCTTCGATTGCCGCGGCATGGTCAAGCGAGATGTGCAGTCGATTTTCCTGCGCGCGTTCGGCGAATTGTTGAGCGTCGTTACCTGTCGTCATTTACGGACCTCAAAAAACGTTTTTCCAGTTGCACGGCAGTATAGACCTATGGTCTTTAGGTCGTGCTAGTCTGATCGTTCCATGCAGATAACAGACACACTCGCGAGGCTTGTCGCCGAGGCGCTGGAAACCGTTCAGGCGTCGGGCGTTCTCCCCGCGGCTGGCGATGTTGAAATCAAGATTGAGCGACCAAAACTTGCCGAGCACGGCGATTTCAGTACGAGCCTGCCGCTGGCGCTTGCTCGCACGATGCGGATGGCCCCGATTCAGATTGCCGAGTCGATATCTGGCGCGGTCCCCGATCACGAAATGGTCGGCAGAGTCGAGCACGCAGCGCCAGGTTTTGTGAACTTCACGCTTTCGACCGCGTGGCTTCAATCGCAGGTGGATGTGGTCAGGAATGCCGGCGAAAACTTCGGGTCGGTGGAGGTCGGTGTCGGCAAGGGTGTCCAGGTCGAATTCGTAAGCGTGAACCCGACCGGACCGCTGCATGTGGGGCACGCGCGGGGAGCGGTGATCGGCAGCAGCCTCGCGAACGTACTTGATGCTGCCGGATATGACGTGCAGCGGGAGTACTACGTCAACGATGCGGGGAACCAGATGCGGGTATTTTACGACACCCTGTACTCCCGGTACATGCAGGCGGCTGGTCACGACGTCCCGCTTCCCGACCCTGCTTACCCGGGTGAGTATTTGCAAGAACTTGCAGCTGATTTGCTCAAAGATCTGGGCGACGGCGCGGTTTCAAAAGACAGGGCAGATGCGACAGCCGACCTTGCGCCCGACGGGTTGAAACGGACGCTGGCTGATATTCGCCGCGTGCTCGAATTGCTTGGGGTTACCTATGACCAGTGGTTTTACGAGGGCGAGCTTTTTACGACGGGCCGATTCGAGCTGGTGCTGAAATTACTCGAAGACTCCGACTTAATTGTCGAGCGCGACGGGGCCAAGTGGTTCGCAGCAACGAAGCTGGGTCTTGACGAAGACATCGTTGTCATTCGTAGCGGTGATGGCGGCCCAACATACTTCGGCACCGATATCGCTTATCACCACCAGAAGTTCTTTGAACGCAAATTCGATCGGGTCATCAACGTGTGGGGTGCCGACCACTATGGTCACGTTGCCCGGATGAAGGCGCTTATGCAGGCATTTGGTATCGACCCCGATCGGCTCAAGATCATTATCAACCAGATCGTCAATTTCAAAGACGATGGCAAATCGGTCAAATTCAGCAAACGTAACAACGTGATGGTGACGATCGAGGAGCTGCTCGACGAGGTTGGTGCGGACGCATGCCGGTTCATTTTCCTGAGCCGGGCTCCCGAATCGCACATGGAGTTCGACCTGGGGCTGGCAAAGTCGCAGTCATCCGAGAATCCGGTCTACTACGTGCAGTACGCGCACGCACGGATGTGTTCCATACTGCGGGTTGCTGATGAACGAAGTATCACGTTTGATTCAGCCGATCTTTCATTGCTGACGCACGAGCGGGAGCTGGATCTGATCCGCAAGTTGATCGAGTTGCCGGCGGTGGTGGAGCGTTCGGCCGAGAGGTTGGAGCCCCATCACCTGCCACACTTCGCCATGGAACTGGCGAAGTCGCTCCAGAGGTTCTACGAAACCTGCAGAGTCGTGTCGTCAAAGCCCGAGGACCTTGAAATTTCGCGCGCACGACTTCAACTGGTCGACGCGGCCCGGTTCGTGCTCAGCCGGACGCTGGGGTTGATGGGAATGACCGCGCCGGAGCGGATGTAGGGGTTTGCTGGCCGGGGAGGCGTCGGGGTTAATCAGTGTGACCGAGGCCGGCTGATTTGTAGCGGGCGATCCGGTTGACGTAAGAGGCGGCAGCCCGGCGCATTAGATCGACATGTCTCGTGCGGATGTTTCCGATCGCTTTTCCGGGAGTGCCCCGCACCAGCGAGCGCGCCTCGAATACGGAGTTTTCTGTAACCGTGCTCCCTGCGGCGACCAGACAGTTCTTACCAAGCACAACACCGTCGTTCAATGTAGCGCCGTTCCCGATCAGGCTCCCATCGCCGATCGTTTGCGCGTGACAGACAACGCCGTGCCCGATCGTGACGTCATCGCCGATCTCGGCATCGGCGTCGGCATGTAAAACGGAGTTGTCCTGGATATTGGTCCTGGCACCGATTTTTATCTTGCCAGAGTCGGCGCGAATTACCACGCCGGGCCACACGCTTGAGTTGGGACCAAGTTCGACATCGCCAACGATATAGGCAGCTTCGGAAACGAACGCTGTCGGGTGAATTCTGGGTTTCTTTCCATCGAGTGCACGGATCAATTGGTTGGCTCTCCGTTCTCAGCTATCTGGAAAGCGAGGGAACGACAGGTCGAGGATCTGGTTGGTGGGCGTGTCGACCCCGATCCAGTCCCAGGTCTGGTCAGCTTTCACATGGTCGCCCTCGCGAGTACCGAGATAGAAGCTGATCACGCCGTGCTCGATGTCGTCGACGCTAACGGGGCTGAGTATCACCTGGACGTATTCGCCTTCAAGTGTCCGTGAATTTCCGGAGCCGCCATGAATGAACTCGGCATATATCGTCTGGTTTGCAGGGCCGGGTTCGCCAGCAACGGTGAACTTGCCTTCAAAGATCATCGGGAGCGGGGGCGGACCGGCAATCGGGGTGAAGACGTCCCGATTGTAGGGCGTTGGCTCTACATCCGAAGAGCACCCGAGGATTGCCGCGATAAGCAGGGCGGAAATGATGAGGATCAGACGGGGGCCAGGTTTGGGCCGGGTCAGGTGGGTACCGGTTGTCGTCGAGCTGGAGTTGGCGCGGGATGATCTGGCTTTTGTCGGGTAGGTGTGGGGTGATTTTGCAGACAAGTAATTCGAGTTCAATGTGTTCAAACCGGGGGGTGTCCCCTGTGCCATGGAGTAGCACGTTCGTATGCTGCGGCCGCCTGTATTACCACTGTGTCACCAAACTGCGGGCCGATAAATTGAAGCCCGACCGGAAGACTTTTGGACATTCCTCCGGGGATGGATATCGAAGGCAGACCGGCGATGTTTACGGGGATTGTGCAGATGTCGTTCATGTACATCTTGAAAGGGTCGTCTGTCTTTTCCCCGATTTTAAACGCGACGCCCGGTGTGGTTGGCGTCACAAGTGCATCGAACTTCAGGAAGGCATCGGTGAATTCGCGCCTGATGAGCGTCCGGACCTTCTGCGCTTTTTTATAGTAGGCATCGTGATATCCGGCCGAGAGGGCATATGTGCCCAGAAGAATTCGGCGTTTTACCTCTTCACCAAATCCTTCTGCCCGTGCCGATTCGGTCGCTTCCGCAGAGGTTTTCGAACCGGTCGAGCCAAGTCCGTACTTGACGCCGTCGTATCGCGAGAGATTTGCCGACGCTTCAGACGGGGCGATGATGTAGTACACGGCCAGTGCGTGATCGGTGAGAGGCAGGGAGATTTCGGAAACGTTGGCACCGAGATCTTCGAGCGTTTTCAGTGATGCTTCAAACGCTGACCGGACACCAGGTTCGATTCCGTCGACAAGGTACTCTCTCGGAACCCCGATATTCATCCCGGATATTCCAGATTCGAGGTCACGGCCGAAGTCGGCAAACGGTGCGGGAACTGAGGTCGAGTCGCGGTGGTCGTGATTCGAAATAACGTTAAGCGCGTCGGCGCAGTCGGCCACACTGCGGGTCATAGGACCGATCTGGTCGAGGGAACTGCCAAAAGCGAGCAGACCATACCGGCTCACAAGGCCGTACGTTGGTTTCATCCCGACGACCCCGCAAAGCGCCGCGGGTTGCCGGATGCTGCCCCCGGTATCTGAACCGAATCCTACGAAACATTCTCCGGCAGCGACCGCGGCACCAGGGCCACCTGAGCTCCCGCCGGGCACGCGGTCGGTATCCCAGGGGTTGCGCACCGGCCCGAATGCGGAAGTTTCGTTCGATGAGCCCATGGCGAACTCGTCGAGATTGCCCTTGCCGAGTATTACCGCGCCGGCTTCTTTTAAGAGTTGAACCGCGGTGCCATCGTAAGGAGGGATATACCCCTTGAGGATTTTTGATGCCGCGGTGGTTTCGACGCCTTCAGTTGAGAAGTTGTCTTTAACCATTACCGGAACGCCGGTCAGAGGGGTCGGCTCCTGGCCGCTGCCCCGGAGTCGTTGATCGGCCTGTTCGGCCTGCTTAAGGGCGCGTTCTGGCGTGAGGGTAATGAAAGAATTTAAATTCGGTTCGAGCGATTCGATGCGCTCAAGCATCAGGCGGGTCGCTTCTACAGACGAAAGTTCCCGGTTGTCGAATCTGGTTCGGAGTTCTCGTGCTGTGGCAAAGTGGAGTTCGGAGTTGGTTGACCGTGTTGTCATTCGAAAATCGAGTTACCCGAGAGCGGAAGTTCAGAAAATTGATATTTGAGCAGGGTTGTTCCGGCGGCGTTATTCGAGTTGCGCTACTCCAGGACCGGGCGGACCCTCACAAATTCGCCGTCGCGATCGGGAGCGTTCTGGAGCACATCATCCCGTTCCAGAGGCGGGTGTGGTTCGTCTGTGCGCATGATCGTATGAGCGTCCGTGGTGTGGCCGGTCGGTTCGACACCTTCGGTATCCACGGACGCAAGCGCCTGAAATTGGCTGAGAATGTTCGTAAGCTGAATTCGCATTTTTTCAGACTCAGAATCTGAGAGCTTGATATACGCGAGTTGAGCTATGTGGCTAACGTCTTCGGGTGTTAGAGGGTCCATTGTTTTCCGGGCTGTTATCTGGCGTCCGTGATATCCGACAAACCTGTATTACCTGACCGTGACGGCGTTTCGGTACATTGTTTGGGGCACGATCGCCTATCGAAGCGAACCCAGGTGACCTGGCCAATTGATTACAGGGCGATTCCGGACAGGAATTTGCGGCACCGAATCGAGTGTAGCAGCGGGTCGCTGCACCGGGTGGGGTCAATGAAGCGCGCTGAACGCAGCTCTGAGGTATTTGACACGCTCGATTACGGTTGCCTAAAATCGAGTTCCGTGTAGGGTTAATTTGTATCTGGCAATTCCTGAAGCGATCAACCCTGCCCGAGGACGCGAGCGATCTCTGCAAAGTGCCGCCTGAACCAGATATCGGACCTGAAATCAAAAGCTCCGATATTTATTTTCACCTGCTTCGACAGGCGGCTGCGCATCCCCCGCCAAACGATACGTTATCTGATTGAATCGCCCGTGGTGACGGCTGGCCGCGCGACCAGCAGATCTGGTGGAGTCAGCGCTTGAGCAAGTTCATTTTTGTAACTGGCGGGGTCGTAAGTTCGCTGGGCAAGGGTATCGCCGTCGCCTCGATCGGGAGGATGCTGAAAAGCCGCGGTCTCACGGTATCGGTATTGAAGCTCGACCCGTATTTGAACGTTGACCCCGGCACAATGTCGCCTTACCAGCACGGCGAGGTATTCGTGACCGTGGACGGCAGCGAGACAGACCTCGATCTGGGCCACTACGAGCGGTTTATTGATGTTGAGCTTACGGCCCTCTCGAATGTCACGGCAGGCCAGATTTATTCGGAGGTTATCGCCAAGGAGCGCGCCGGCGAATATCTTGGCGGGACCATCCAGACCGTACCCCACGTAACCAACCTTATTAAAGACCGCATCCTGATGCTTGCCGAAAAATCGCAGGCCGATGTCGTGGTCGTTGAGGTTGGTGGAACGGTTGGCGACATTGAAGGTCAGCCGTTCATTGAGGCGATTCGCCAGGTGCGGAACACCGTGGGGCACCAGGACACGTTCTACATACATGTGACTCTGCTCCCCTACCTTGGTACTTCCGGCGAATTGAAAACCAAGCCAACCCAGCACAGCGTTCATGTTCTGCGCGGGATGGGTATTCAGCCCGATGCCATTCTGTGCAGGGCCGATCACGAGGTGGGCGATGATGAGCGCAGAAAGATTTCGCTGTACTGCGACGTTGCAACTGAGGCGGTGATCGGGCTGCCGACGCTGCCGAGCGTGTACGAGGTTCCGCTCCACCTCGAGGCCGAAGGACTTGGCGAAATTCTCATCAGGGAGCTTGGCCTGCCAGATTCTGTCGCCGATCTCGAATCATGGCGGACCATCGTCAGGGTTGACGAGGAGGAGCATCCCGAAATCGAGATCGCCCTGGTCGGGAAGTATGTCGAGTTGAAGGATTCGTATCTGTCGGTAGTCGAAGCGCTTCATCACGCCGGATTGCACAACGACCGCAAGGTCAAAATCCAGTGGATTGCGGCTGAGGACGTAGAAAAGCATGGCCCGGAGCTTTTGCTGGGTTCGGCCCGGGGGATAATTGTTCCGGGCGGGTTCGGCGAGCGCGGGCTTGAGGGCATGATCGCCACCGCCAATTATGCGAGGACTTCCGGCATCCCGTACCTTGGCCTGTGCCTTGGAATGCAAGTCATGGTTGTGGAGTACGCCAGGAACGAGGCCGGAATTCCTAATGCGTCCTCGCTGGAGATCGACCCCGAGGCCGAACACCCGGTGATCGCGTTTATGCCCGGGCAGGAGGAGCTCCACTCAACCGGTGGCACAATGCGGCTCGGCGTTTATCCCTGTGTGCTGAAAGAAGGCACGGTGGTACGCGGCGCGTACGGCAAAGAATTGGTGAGTGAGCGGCACCGCCATCGCTACGAATTTAACAACGATTACCGAATTCAACTGGAAGAAGCAGGGCTTGTCGCTTCCGGAACATCGCCCGATGGAACTCTTGTCGAAGTGACCGAGGTATTTGGCCATCCGTTTATGGTCGGCAGTCAGTTCCACCCTGAATTCGCCTCTCGGCCTGAACGGTCGCACCCGTTGTTCAGAGAATTTATCAGGGTTGCAAAAACGATTTTGCGTGAAGGTGGACAGCACGATCTGTTCGAAGATAAGTAGCACCGCTGCCCTTAGAAAATAGGCTGATCGTCCCGGGGATGGAAATCTTTCCCGTAATTTTGATAACATGGGTTGTAGTAGGCGAATGAGTCCATCATGGAATCTCGCTGAATTTGTTACCTCGCCCAGCGTTCTTTCGATTTGTTAGATCACGGTTGGGCTATCCCTTTACAGGAAAACAAAATGCCCGCTCACGCGGGTAACGCTGCCGGTGTTGAAACTGGCAGCGATATCCATATGCCGAGCAACCACATAACAGACTCGTCGACGACTGGCTGAAAGATGCACGGTCGATCTCCAATAGCGACAGTCTCACTCACTCACCCCATTTTTTTCAAGAACATTTTCTGTAGTTGAAGCGCACGGTGCATCTCCAGGTTGAGGTCAGCTTGGTGCGCCAGTTACAGATAATTCGTTGCAGGAACAACAGCTGCAGGAGGAACCTAAGCTGACTACCCAAACCCGATCCCAATCTCGTGGTGGCCGCCGCAGGCCAGGCCGACGTCGCCCGCGTGGCGGTGGCGGTGGCGGCGGTGGACGGCCCGCCGGATTGCCAGCGGACAACTTCGAGGTCGATGAGAACACTCTGCCCGATCTGGGGAACCTGGGCGCAAAGACCAACGATGAACTCCGTCAAATTGCGATCGACAAGGGAATCAAGCGGGTTCCCATTCAACGGACCGAGCTGGTGCTCGAAGTCCTTGCAAATGTAGCGGAAGAGACAAATCAGCTGGTGGGTGCCGGGATACTGGACTTGCTCGGCGACGGTTACGGCTTTCTCCGCACACCCGGCAAGCGGGGGGATACTGACGACATTTACGTATCCCAGAGCCAGGTCCGGCGGTTCGGTCTGCGCCAGGGCGACATGATTGCAGGACAGGTGCGGCCCCCGACCGAAGGTGAAAAGTATTTCGGCCTGATACGTGTCGAACTTGTGAACGGTTACGACCCTGAGTCGGCGATGAAGCGGCCGAAGTTCGAAGATTTCACTTCTATTTATCCTGACGACCAGATCATGCTGACGACCACGCCCAAGATGATGTCGACCCGAATTATCGACATGGTGGCCCCGGTCGGCAAAGGCCAGAGGGCGCTTATAGTGGCCCCGCCGAAGGCCGGTAAAACGATGTTGCTCAAGCAGATTGCGGCCGGGATATCGGAGAACCATCCGGAGATTTACGTCATTGTTGCGCTGATCGGCGAGCGACCCGAAGAAGTTACCGACATGCGCCGAACCATTACGGGTGAGGTCTTCAGTTCGACTTTCGATGAGCCTGTGGAAGACCACTGCCACACGGCAGAGGTCGCGCTCGACAGGGCGCGGCGGCTGGTGGAAAGCGGCGAGAATGTGGTGTTGCTTCTGGACAGTCTCACGAGGCTGGCGCGTGCCTACAACCTGTCGGTCCCGAGCAGCGGTAAAACGCTCTCGGGTGGCATGGACCCCAATGCCCTTTACCCGCCGAAGCGGTTCTTTGGGGCTGCACGGAATTGCGAAGATGCGGGAAGCCTGACAATTGTCGCTACTGCCTTGATTGATACGGGATCACGACTTGACGACCTCATCTATGAGGAGTTCAAGGGAACCGGGAACATGGAGTTGCACCTCGATCGCCGAATGGCAGATCGACGACTGTGGCCGGCCATCGACATCGAGAGAAGCGGTACACGCCACGAGGAGTTGCTTCAGGACGAAAGTACCCT
>Ga0066376_10000658_pt1 | contig 32496 bp, 28 predicted proteins | sample Knorr_S15_td_Bot_FD_77009 | JGI IMG/M metagenome (GOLD analysis project Ga0066376, IMG submission 77009) | Marine microbial communities from Southern Atlantic Ocean transect - Knorr_S15_td_Bottom_ad_5009_LV_A | ecosystem: Environmental > Aquatic > Marine > Oceanic | place: Southern Atlantic... | reverse complement strand
TTCTGAGGTGCTCACCTCCGGATCGGCCATTACCGCGCTCTCCTTCGGCACACCCGTCATTCTCCCCAGGCGTGGCTGCCTCCCCGCTCTGATCGACGCTAGCATGGGCATACTCTACGACCCGTCCTCTCCCCAGGGCCTGGAGCTGGCTCTCCGCCATATCCGGGAACGCGATCTGGTCGCCGGCGGGCGCGCAGCCCTTGACAGACCCCGACAGCTGGACTGGGATGGCATCGCCGCTCAGGTGGCTGGAATTTACCGGCGGCGGGCCTGACCCTCTCGATGATATGCCCCCGGAGGTTGGACTGACCCCGGGGGGCTTGAAGGGTTCTGGCGATTGGGTTACTATGCGGAGCCGGTAAGACTTTACCAACCTATGCTGCGACGAGAGGGAAAGCGATGATGAGGATATCCGTTTGGGACGGCGGTTTGTCGGATAGCTATCTAAAGAAGGTCACCCAGTTGGGCGCTGACTGCATCGATTTTGGGGGCGGCGACAGCTTTCCAGGCGTCGAGCAGCAGGGCTATCCGGATCTTGACGAGCTCCTGAAGATAAAACGGAAAATCCACTCCTGGGGGCTGGAGATCAACCGCGTGACTCTGCCAGATATTACTGAGTCTTTCATGAAGGGCGAAGACGGCGGGGAGCGGGATCTCGATAATTCAGCGTCAGCGCTGAGAGTCTTCGCCGAGGCGGGTGTGCCCATCGCCAGACAGCGCTTCGCCGGCGACACGTTCAACGAACAGCTGACCCGCTTCAACGTCGAGCACCGAGGCGGCTACAGATCCCGAGCAGAGAGTCTGTACCTGACCAGGGACAGACCCGCCACTCCCGACAAGGAAGAGCTGGAACGGTGGTGGGCAAACTTCTGTCGGGTCTACGAACGGCTGGTGCCGATCGCGGAGGAGTGTGGCATCCGTCTGGCCGTCCACCCCTCTGACTCCCCCCTTCCCGATACACCTTTCGGCGGGCTTGGATTTCATCGCGTCAGCGACACTTTCCCCAGTCGCCAGGTCGGCTATCTCTACTGCTGCGGCACCCGTGCGGAGGCTGGGGGGGAACCCCTGGTGCTGAGTGAGATCAACAACTACGGCCGCAAGGGTCGCATCTTCATGATCCACCTGCGCAATGTGAGGGGCAGTCTGGCCACCGCTGGCGGATTTGAGGAGGCTCTTCTCGATGACGGGGATATGAACCTGTTCAAGTTGCTGCTTGAGCTCCGGAAGGTTGGCTTCGACGGCTGCATCAACCCGGACCACATCCCCGGCATTGAAGGAGATGGCGACGATGCGCACCAGGGCCTGGCTTATTCAGTGGGGTACATAAAAGCCCTCCTGGCGGCTCTGGCGGGAATGCCATAGCCGCTACACGATCCTCCCCGCGTCCATCGATATCTTGCTCTCTGCCAGCCGTTCCGCCTGTCGCTGGGAGTGAGTCGTAAATACCACGGCCGCGCGACGCTCCCGGGCCAGGTTTGCCATCAGCTCTTCGATGGCGTCGATGTTCGTCCCGTCGACATTTGCAGTGGGTTCGTCCAGCAGATACACGCCCGAACCGAGGACAGCGGTTCGGGCGATAGCCACTCTCTGCGCCTCGATGCCGGACAGGGCATACGCCGACCTGTGCGCCAGGTGGGACAGGGACAGCTGTTCCATGGCCGCCGCCGCCTTGCCGACCCCGCGTATCTTGATTACCGCGTAGATGTGGCCGCTGTTCAAAGCGAGTTCGTCGATGTTCTCGGTCGATGGGTGTATGATCAGCGAGCTTCGCCTTCCAGTAGATTCAACTGCCGACGGACCTTGCGTTTGAGTTCATCCTCTTCGGAGTAGCGTTCGACGAAGCTTCGGTACACGGCAGTCGCCTTCTCCTGCTCCCCCAGATTCACCCAGGCAGAGGCCAGATTCACATAGACCTGGGCGTACTCCGGCGCCAGCGCCGCCGCCCGTTCGTAGACCGCGACCGCCGCCTGAAAAGCTCCTGTTCCAGAAAAAGATTACCCAGGTTGAAGTGCGCGTCCACCAGCTGGGGATCGATTTCGAGCGCGGCGCGGTACATCTCCTCCGCCTCATCCAAGTGGCCAGCTCTCTGAGATACCAATCCCAGGTTATTGTACGCGCCAGCCAGCCTGGGGTTCAAACGAACAGCTGCTCGATACGCCTCGATGGCGCGCGCTGTCATGCCGCGAGCCACACTGGCCTCGGCGAGCAGTGCCCAGGACGTCGGCGACTCCGGATCCACTGCCACTGACCGCTCCAATGCTGCCACCGCATCATCCGCCTTTCCCCGGCTCAGCAATTCGTGGCCCAGCCTGGCGTCTGCTTCAGCCATCATGCGCTGAAAGATTTTGTTCCGCGGCCACAGAGTCAACGCCTCTTTCAGAGCCTGGCGCGCGGCCCCCACCTGGCCTGTCGCCAGCATCACTCTCGCCAGGCCCTGGCGAGATCCCTCGCTGTCCGGGTGCGCCTCTAACGCGCGACGATAGGCCGCCAGCGCCTTTTGATAACGACCCATCGCGCCGTTGGCCACTCCTGTCTGGAAGTGGGCTTCGGGGTCGTCGGCGTTCATCTCGAGCACTCCGTCGAAGGCAGCCAGAGCCTGCTCGTGCCGGGCCATCTTGTTGTAGGTCATTCCCAGGTTGAGCAGCGGGATCTCCTTCTCGTGGGCGTATTTCAGGCTGTGCTCAATGGCGATGACCGCCCGCTCGTACTGCTGATTTCTGAACAGTCCCTCCCAGATGTGTCGATAGATCGCCGACATCGTCGGCACCAAAGGATCTCCAGGACCGCTACCCCAGTCCAGATCTGTGATCGCTTCGATCCGCTCCAGTCCTCGCCGCCGTACTGCGGTGTCCGCTGCCGTGGTCTCGATTGCCCCGAGGACAGCGCGCACGGCGGGGTTGTCCGGATCGCTTTCGATGGATCGTCTCAAGACCGATGAAGCCTCCTCCTCCTTCCCATCCAGCACGAGGCCAAGAGCGAGATCGACCGCGACGCGTGCCCGCGGCAGAAACTCTGGGTATCTCATCGCGGCCTGGCGCAGCCTGTCAACGCCCTGGGCGGTGTCGCGTTTCCTGATCAGGTATTTGCCCTCGTTGTAGAACGCGATCCCCTCCCCTCGCTGTAAAGCACTGTAGCTGCTTCCCAGGAGGGCACCGACGACGCCGATGTAAACAGCGGCACCAAGGCCAATACGATCGCTTTCGCAGCCACTGCCTCCCCTGGGACAGAAGCCAGGCCAGCACCAGCGATGAGCCCGCGCTGGCCATGTACAGGTGACGGGAGGGCCCGGCGCCGTCCGCTGCCAGGGACCTCAGGAACAGATTGGCGAAAGGGAGCGTCGTCAGGGCGATCCAGACGCCCCACACGGTAACGAAAGAGGTGCGACGGCTCACGAGCGCCGCTGCCACACCGAAGGCCAGGAGCCCGACTACCGGCTCCCACTCCCGGTATTCCCACAGGGGCACGAGCATCCAGTGGGCGGTGGTGACCAGCCGACTCCACAGCCAGAAGTAGTGGCGCAGGGCAAGGGGCAGATCCGGCAAGTGGGCGCTGTGGTAGACCTGTACCGTATGCGGATACAGCCAGACCAGGCTTGCGACAACGCCCGCTAGCAGGAGCGAAAGGGGCAGCAGACGAACAGCGGCAAAGCGAACATCTCGGTTGTTGAGCCACGAAGTGAAGAGGCAGAACGGCAGCACGGCGACAGCGGACACATGGGCCAGTACAGCGACGAGAAAGGAGCCATAGGTGCCCGCCAGCCAGACGGTATTTTTCCTTTCCTCGAACCGCAGATAGAACAGGATTGCGACCAGACTGAACAACAGCGCCAGCGGATAAGCCGAGGCCGAGATCCAATGCACGGCGCGAAAGTGGGCGACATTGACGAGGAAGAGCACGCCCCCTAACAGACCGATCTCCAGACTGCCCCCCAGTCGACAGCACACTCTCGCCAACAGGAAGGCCGCAAGGGTGTGACAGAGGATGGTCAGGATGTGGTAGGATGCGGGAGCCGTCCCCGACAGACAGTGGACGAGGGCGAACAGGAGGAGAACTGTCGGGCGCCCCGGATACAGCCAGTCGGGTGACCACAGGGCGGACAGATCGCCACTTAAGATGCCGCTGTGCTGGATGTAGATCTCGTCGTCAACTTCGACGCCATGCCCCACCAGGGCGCCGAAGTACAGCCAGGACCCAAGCGCCAGCAGGATGGCGTATCCAGACCAGACGGCGCGGCTGTGGCTCAGGACCTTGGCGCGACCCGGGGGCGCTGGCCGCGGACGTTTCACGCCGCGTCGACGAACATGCTCAACCCAGGATCCTGCGGCACGCCGTCGATGTAGTCAGGCGGATGCGCAGCGATGAAATCCTCGTCCAGTTCAACCCCCCAGCCGGGGCGGTCCGAAACCTCGAAATAGCCGTCGACGACTTCGGGGTAGTTGCTGCCGGCTTGCTTGACGTGAGCATCGGAGAATTCGTTGAAGTGCTCGAGCACCTTGGCGTTCCGCAAGGTGCACATCAGCAGCGCGCTGGTCGAGATAATGCCGCCGACATCGTGAAGTGCCACCATTTCCGAATGAGTCTCCGCTGTCGAGGCAATTTTCTTGGTCTCCAGGAAGCCGCCGCCCTGCCCCTGCGTCATGACCGGCTGGATCACGTGTGCTGCCTGGAGCGCCCACCCGATCCGGGACTTCCCCATAGCCGACGATACCGGCTTCGGTCTCGATGATCAGATAGGAGATATTGCGCCAGGGAGTGCCCAGGGTCAGGGTGCGGAAATCGGTAATCCTCATGCGCTTTACTCCTGTCGAGGCCGCGCGTTGCATCGATTCAAGGTGATCAACAAGCACTTTTTCTACACTCCCGTCAATGCAATTCTCGACTCGAATCATCTCCTCTTTACAGCCCGTTGATAAAGTCGCTTTGTCAGCGAGATGAGCCCTGGTGGTCGAGGATCCCCGCCGCCGATCCCGAGATCCTGACGTCGCCATTGGCCCCGCCGCGACGTCAGCTGGGAGGCCAGTACAACATCCAGACCCCGTGCCCAGTACCGCTCCTCACCATGCGCGCCTGGGCCGGCGCGTAGAGCTCTCAGAGCTCGCGAGCTGGCAAACCCATACTCCCGGGCGACGACGGTCCCTTGTCCCTCGCCCCGAAGACGTCGTCTGCTCTTGAATTCCCTGCATGGAATCCGCTAAATTATCTCTGAGGCAGGACGCATTACTCAGCATCAGGTAACTCGGGCGGCGTTAGTGATGCAATTCCGTGCCCGCCAACAGCAACCCACCGGAGGGATTATGATGGTCGAATTGGGCTCAGGTGATTATGTGTATGAGACTTCCGGAAAAGACTGGGGAAATCTCCCCGATGACTGGACATACAAAGAAGCCACCGCCGTCGCGGTAGACCAGCAAGACAATGTATATGTGTTCAATCGGGGCACACACCCGATGGTCGTACTCAACTCAGAGGGCGATGTCATCGACACCTGGGGTGATGGCCAGTTCTCCAATCCACATGGCGTCACGATCGGACCCGATGGCAACGTCTACTGTGTCGACAACATCGACCACACGGTGCGCAAATACACGGCTGGCGGAAAAATGCTGATGGAGCTGCAAGCGGGACGTCCCGCCCCCGCCATGAGCGGCGATCCCTTCAACACCCCGGCGCACCTGGCAGTCGACGCCAGAAACGGGAACATGTATGTAGCCGACGGCTACAGCAATGCCCGCGTACACAAATACGACCCCGACGGCCGACTGCTATTGTCATGGGGCGAATCGGGCACCGATGCCGGTCAGTTCAACATCGTGCACAATGTGATCGTTGACAGGGAAGGGTATGTCTACGTCGCCGATCGCGAGAATCAGCGAGTGCAGGTGTTCGACTCAGACGGGAATTTCGAGGCCCAGTGGAACGACATGTCTCGCGTCGCCGCCATCTGTATGGACGACGCCGACGACCCACTGGTCTACCTGGGCGAGTACTTCTGCGGCATTGCCAGCAACCAGATGGGCGAGAACCTGGGGCCCAGGGTATCGATCATGAGTCGAAGCGGAGAGGTGCTGGCCCGACTCGGGACCCACACCTACGGGGACGAACCCGGCCGCTTCTACTCGCCGCACGGAATCGCCGTGGACTCAAAGGGAGACATCTACGTGGCCGAAGTTTCGTGGAGCGACTTCGGCTCCAGCATGGACCCAGCGCGCCAGCTGAGGTCAATGCAGAAACTGATCAGAAAGAGAGACTGACCTCGTAACCATCACCCCAGATCTCCCTCCTGAATTCCACGCCGAAGTCTTCGCCCGACACGAGGAAGTCTTCGAAGAGAAGGGAATCCCGGCAACGACCTTCTGCCCAGAATCACCCTCGTCCGCCAGATCTTCGAAGACGCCGCCGTCGTGGGCGCGCTGCAAAGCATCGTCGGCGACGGACCCGACAGAAGAATACGGTCCTTTGGGTTATTCCGGGATCTCATCGCTCCAACATGGGCATAGAGAGAGAGGAGATCTGCAAACCGCATCGGGATGAGATCATCGTTCCCGTCCAGTCGGGTGACGTCGTGTTTTCGCACGCAGCTGTCTACCACTCCGGCACGCCCAATTATTCGGGACATCCCCGTTATTTCTGCAGCCTCTACTACAACAAATCCTGGTTGAAATGTCGGGACGACCACGAAGGGCCGGCGGTGCGGACTATCGTCGCAGCGGCCCGGGCGAACGAAGACCGCCGCCTCCTGCGGTGGTTTGGCGAACTGGGCGACGGATGGCCCGTCTGCGGACTGATACACCGCCAGCAGGTGCCTCATGAGATTCTGGATAGACACTGAATACGATGACTCCGGCGACAGGGCTGTGCTCATCAGCCTGGGTGCCGTCGCCGAGGACGGCCGTGAGTTCTACGCTGTCTCATCGGAGTTCGATCCAAAGACGACCAAGCCGTGGGTCCAGGAGAACGTGTTGCCTTACCTCCCGGCCAAGGGCTCGTCAGCGTGGAAGCCTCTGAAGGCGATCGCAAGAGAGTTCACGGACTTCGTAGGCGAGGAGCCACCGGAGTTCTGGAGTCTCATCGCCACTTACGACTGGTACCTCGTGACGCACGAACTTCTCGGTGGGATTGACTACTTACCCCATAATTGGCCTTTCGAGTGCTGGGACCTGCACGAATGGGCGTGGCGTCTCGGCGCTTCGGAAGTATACCCTCAGTTGCAACCGTCGCTGCAAGGCGGCGCACCGGGTCACGAGGCTCTCAGGGACGCACGGGGCCACAGGCGGATCTACGACTACCTGGTCCAGTTCGAGCGGGACAGCAGGTCGTCGGATTGACACACCGACGGGCGCCATGCCCTACTGGATACTTGCTGTCGCACTGGCGTTGATCGCGAACGTAGTGTGCCTGCGAATCGTGGCTGCGCTTCGTCGCCGATACTATATCGGCGCCGACCGCCGTTGGTGGCAGACTGGGTGGAGAGTGGCTACAACGGCTATCGTCGCACTGGCATCTGGATGGGCCTTTGGGAGCTATGCCGAAAGGAATATCGAGTGGGCAATTCCGCTGTACCTTCACGGCTCCCGTTTGAGGGTCAGCTTCTGCGTCCACCTGTCAATGACGACTCCGTCTATCGCCACCGCTTCCGCTCGAATCGTCGATCCCGAGAGAGAAAAGCGGACATAATTCTGTCGCTCGTCGAAGGCTCTAGTCTGTTTGCCCGGTTTGTCTCGCAGCTCCTCGATGAAGAGGTAAGACCCACTCGCCATGACCTGCATCAGCGTCTTGTAGCGATCGCGCTCGTACGCGTGCAGATGGCCGCACAGATATAAATCAACACCTGCGTCGAGCAGCAGGGGAAGTAAGTCGCCCTGGGCGCCAGTTTTTTCATTGTACAACAGCGTCGGATCTGCCGAGTCGTACAGACACGACGCCAGCACGATCGGATAGTGACCGACCGCGACGGTACAAAGCGCCTGCCGGGGACGCCGCAGATGCCGTCGCAGCCAGCGCGCCTGGGCGCGATCCGAAAACCCGCCACGATGTCTTCCCGCCACCACATCCAGGTTCACGATGTGGACTCCGCCAATCGTCCGGGCGTAATAGTTCAGCTGTCCCCGGCGCCCGGTTTGACGAGCGAACTCGGCCGAAGACACGGCCGCACCTGTCTGATCGTGGTTTCCGATCGTCGAGATCACCGGACAGAGTTTCTGGAGCGGGGCGATAATGTCGTGATAGTCCGCCCACATCTTCTTGACGTTTCTACGTTCTTCGGCGCCGGCCTTCACCGCTCCGTGGATATGGTCGCCGCCGTTGATGACAAAATCGGGTTTCTCTTCGGCAGCCTGCTCGACGAGCCGACGCACCCTCTCCGCGTGCCCGTCAGCCTGCCCGACCTGCAGGTCGCTGATAAAGACCCACCGTGTGGGGCGATCTTTCATACGCTTGTCTCTCGTGGTTGCTCCGACGAGTGTGCGAACTCATGCCGTGTTGAGTCACGAATCTGAAGAATCGGGCGGAGAAGCTCAAGCGCTTTGCGAGAGCGATCTGCGGCGATCGGGCTGCTAACGGCGGTCGTCCCGTGATGACCTCTCGAAAAATAAAGCCAACAGGGACAAGACGGATAGAGCCGACGACTCCTGGACGCCGCGACGCGTGGCCCTACTCCGTCTCCCGCTGACTCCGGCGCAAGCTCAAGCAGACGGCCAGATCGACTTGGTGACGGGTCCGTCGCGGTCGAGCCGTCCGGGCCGGTCGTCGTACAGGAATTACGGCGGGAATTTCCGTCAGACGCAGTAAGTTTTCGCCTCTACTTGACCATGCAACCGATAAAGCCCTCTATATACCCCCTAATTCTCGTTCAATTTGTAGATCCATTTCCAGGGGATAGCCAGATTGTGATCACCATAGAAACCGTTTGGACCCAGTTGAGAGACCTCGAAGATAAGATGTTCGGGACACCTCTGAGTGTTGTGGATGTGGGCTTGATCTACGACGTTGAGGTCCGGGACAGGGATGTCCACGTCACGGTCGCTGTGTTCAACCGGGGACATCTCCAGATCAACAGTCTGTCCTCACCGGTGCGGCAGAAGGTACTCGAAATGGACGGAGTCGGCGAAGTCACAGTAGAATGCGTCTGGGAGCCGGAGTGGACACCTGACCGTCTATCGCAGAAAGCCAGAGATGTGCTCGGCTTTGAGAAGGACGATCCTGTTGAGGGGAGCCTGCACGTCAGATCGGAAGAGAAGGCCGACCCGGATGTCCCTCCCTTTGACAAAAAGGAGCTCGACAGGGATCACCTTGTTATCCCAAGGGATTCGTGGGGGCTTGTTGTGCAACTGCCGAAAGACCGGTTTGCCAAGTGGTGGGGCGGATGGCGCTTCTGCAAGCGATTCAAGCTCGAGGAAAGAGACGGTCTTCCCAGACGCGGCGAACCGATCTATATAGACTGCGCCTTTGCTGCGGACCAGATTCGCGATATGGCCAAGGAGATCCGCCTTGTAGAAGAAGGATCCGGAGAGGAGATCCCCTGTCAGGTCTATGCCCAAAAGAAAAACGACAGCACAAAGAGCTGTACGATCGTCTTTCTGGCCGCGGTGAACGCAGCGGAGTACAAGACCTATCTCGTGCTCTACGGCAATTCCTCTCCCGCCTGCTGGAAGCCGATATATCAGACCGATTTAGAGGTGCGGGGGGAGGAATACGCCCTGGAGATCGAAAACAGCTACTACAAAGCCCGCCTTTCCCCGGTTATGGGTCATTTGAGAAACCTGGAGTTCAAGAGGTGGGGAAAGACCATGCTCGACTGGTATGCGGAACCGACACCTATCAACTTGACCGATGCGTCGAACGATCCAAAGGGCGAGTTAGACATCGCCTGGCACGGGGAGCACAACTGTATACACTGGACTCCGGATTTCAGCAATCAGCTCCGCTTCCGCATGACCAACTGGCCCGAACCACCAAACTACGAAGTGGTAAGAGGTCCCATCTGCACCATAGTCAGGCGCTGGGGATACCCTGTAACGCCGATCCATCCCGCCCTGCCGCAGACCGCTGTGAGCATAGAGGTTACCTACGTCTTCTACAGTGGGCTACCCTACTTTACGATGGAATCCCGCCTTGACGTAGAGAAGGAAGTGGACATAGAGGTGGTGCGCTACGACCAATGGCTGTTCGACAATGCCTTTACTCATGCGCTGTACATGCTGGAGGGAGAAGACGTAGAAATCTCAGCCGAAGGCATGCACTTTAAAGAAAGCAATCCCGCGCTGCTGGGCTTTTTCAACGAGCACCTCAAAGATGCCTTTGCCTCTTTGAGACTCTCGTTCGATGGGCGTGGCTTCCCGAACGCGTACCACCCGAAGGATACCGGTATTTGGATGAGGTCGTTCGGCCAAAAGATCTGGAACAGGACGGCGTTCCAGGCAGGAGGTAAAACTATAGCCATCCAGCCAGGGGCAACAATCTGGGAATACAACGCCTATCTCGCGTACAACATTGGAGAAGAAGGAGGACATGATCAGGCGGGGGCCTGGTATAATCTGCTGCGCCGGCCTTTGCATGTGACCCGATAGGGGCCAACAGAGTGCGAATGTAGCGTCGTCCCTCGCTTGCGGGCCTCGTTCAGCAGCAGCCTCGAGCGGCAATCTCCTCCTTAGGCAGCTCGTCGCTCATGTCGATGAGCGCGGCGATCGCACGAGAAGGCGAGCCACCAAAGAAGGTATCGAAGCCCGCGCGCCCTCGTCAAAGTTGCCGCTGTCGACACCCTAAATGCAGGATTTCACCGCGACACCGTCCAGGTGTGGTCGATTTGGATGCGACCGCCGGGGGGCACCTCGCGTTCGGCGCTCTGGATCTCCATCAGCGCCCACCCTCCCCGTTGTGAAGTGATCAGATGACAGGACGCGACCTGGTCGACATCGAAGGAGCTCTCAACCACGTAGCCCTGTTCGAGATGGGTGAGTCGCCAGCCCCCAGACGGCTTGTTGACCCCATCGTAGCGGTAGGTCATCAGCGGGAAGAACTGGTGCATCTTCGCCTCTGATGCGGTGGGTATAGCGAAACCGCCATCGGACCGGCGGGCCTCTACGGTGACCCGTTTCGCATCCGCCTTCAAGTACATGCGGCAGACGAGCTTGTAGGTGCGGGGCTCGTTGCCGGTATTGATGATAGCCGACGAGATATCGATCCGCGACCCCGTCTTCGGCAGCGCGATGGTGCGCTCGAAGCGCAGCCCGCCGCTGGCGTCCGCGGTCAGGTGCAGCTTTCGCCCCTGTAGTTCGGCGGCGTAGACGTTGGCGAAACCGGTGGCGCCCCACGTCCACGCCGTCGACTCGCTGTAACCGCCCGACACCGGATAGTAGATGGCCTCCGGGCCCGAATCGTGCAGCAGGTCGACGCCCGTCTCCCTATCGATCAGACCGGCGATCTTGGCGCCCAGTTGGGGGACGACGTGCAGACGCAGAGATTCGTTCTCCAGCGCCACCACCTCGTGGGTGTCGACACGCTGACGCAGCATGGTGTAGAGATCGGAGTCGCGCGATTCTTCGCGGATGGCGGTCACGTCATACGCCGCCAGCTGCTCGAGCAAGCGGGCGTGATCGGCCGCGGTTTTGCTGCTGCCCACCGGACGGTAGACACCGTCGACGACACGCAACAGGCCAGTGCTCAGCTCATAGTCGACGAAATCCACCGCCAGTCGACTCTTGCCGATGTAGTAGCGCGCCGTCTCGTCGCCTGCGGCCAGCGCATAGGCTGCCTCTTGCAGGCGGAACGCCTCGGACACGACATCGGCAGGAAATAGATCACGGGACGGCGACTCGAATATGTGGAGGTGGGCGTCCGGCGCGGCGACCTGCGCGTGGATGAGATCGTAGTAGGCTCGCATCGGCGCATAAGCTTTTCCGTACACGGCGTGCATCCACTCGTCGACCAGGGCGTCGGCGTCCTGATACGGATCCCACAGCAGGCGCGCCATCACCCAAGCCCGCAGGTCGGCATCGCCGCCACCCGGAGAAGCGGCCGAGCCCTGGAAGAAGATCCCTTGCACGCCGTTGCGGTGGTAGGTGACGATGTCGCGTGTGAACTCCCCGAAGTTGGGGAACGGCATCGGGAAGTGCTTGAAGTTGGTGTTGTAGTGCCAGATGATGATGCGGTCGGTGATCTTGCCCCATTCGGACAGGTATTGGGCGAAGTTGCGCGACGCCGCCTCGCTGCACTCGGTGAAGGGATGGGCGACGCAGATGGAAATCGGACACAGGCGGATGAAGACGTTGTCGCGAGGTCGCACGGTCTTCGGCGGTTTCTCCGTGAACCAATAGGCCAGAGTACTGACGTATTTGTCGGGATGATGAGGCTCTACGATCTCGGCCACCTGGTTGACGAAGTCCAGGTAGAGTCCCATCGGCGACTCCTCCGCCTCCATCTTGCGCGTACACGGGACGCATTCGCACAGGAGCTCGGTATCCTCCTGACTGACTGAGAAGAAAACTCCCTCGGGGTTCCGGTCCATCCACGCGACCAGGCTGTCAGCGGCGACGCGCACCACGTCCGGATTGGTCAGGCATCGCTGCACGTAACCGGTGACCCGCTGGCCGCCGATGAGCGGGAAGTACTCGGGATGCTCGTCGTACAGCGAAACCGGGATCAGGCGTCCGAACGTGTGCACACCGTGGACCCCGACGCGCCCACCCCGCGACTCGTCGAGACGGGCGCTCATGGAGTTGACCCGGTTGCGCACCGCCCAGTCGGCGTCGAAGGCTTCGTGGATGTAGGGCTCGCGATACATGAACGCCGGGCCACCGACCTCGTCGACCGGCGCCAGGCGCAGGACGGCAGCCTCAGGGTACCACGTCTTGCGGTTGGTGTACCAGCGGAAGCCGAGACGGTCGAGGAGCGTGTACACTCCGTACATCGTCCCCCGCTGGCGGCCTCCGGCGATGACGATGTCGGTCCGTTCACCGGCCTCGACGCTGCGCAGCACGAAGCCCTCGTCGCCCAGTTTCTCCCAGTCCACTGGGGCGCCGGCGCTCAGCCGCTCGCGCGCCAGTTTGCCAGCGCCGACGAAGATGCGGGGCGCGCTCAGTGCGCTGGCCTGACCTTCGGTGACGATCGGCAGCTCCACCCCCGTCGCCCCTCCGAGGGAGTGCCGTAGATCCCGGGCGGCATGCTGCTCAGAGGGAGAAGCTTGCGCGGCAAGCACGATCACATAGGGGCTGCGACCGTCCTCGACGAGCACGATCGACCGCGCCGGCTCAACGGCTGCCGCGGTCGTGCCAGACCAGACCAGCAGAGCGACGATCACGGATCTCATGGGGCCTCCTCACGCTTCGGTTCGCACGTCGCAGCCGTTCGAAAGATCTCCTTCGCGGCGCGCCGGTCAAGGCAAGGCTGTCGGACCGAAGGTCCAACGACGGCCAGAACTCGAGCAGAGCCATCGGTCTGCGCCTCCCACAGGACCCCCGTTGCACGGGCCGAGGGTCCGTGAGCACGACCGAAAGCGACAGTTGGAGGCCGTGTCCTCCTGTCAGCCTGACTGAAGCTACGCCGTCACGACCGCCTCCGCAAACCTATGCGCACCCCCCCAGGGGCTCGACGCCGAGACCTTTCAGTATCCCGTGAATGGGCTTTATCAACCGGCTGTTAAAGGACGCAAAAGATGCTGCATTTGGGTGCCGATTCATTTTCGGCCAACTGCGCGGCGCTCCTCTGGAGGGTCCGTCCGGTTGACACGCCTTGTTGGGTGGAACCTATTACCCCATCGCCCGAACAGACACGGTCGGGTCGCCGACGGGAGGTTTGAGCGAGGCCTCTCTCCTTTATCGGATTCTGTTGAAACAGCTGAAGGAGCCAAGAGCCATGACGGTCAGAAATCTGAGTCCACAGAGAATGTTTGCCAGCCTCGTGGAAGGACAGCGCCCGCAGCTGGCCTTCAAGGGTGGAGATCGCCGCAAGTTCGCCACCTGGAAACGGCAGGCTCTGCCCAAAGTGCTGGCCTGTCTCGGCGAATCCCCCAAGACCGTGCCCGCAAACCCCGAACTCCTGGCCGAGTGGGAACTCCGAGGTCTGCGGCGTCAGCGCTGGATCATCGATGTGCAGGAACACCTGTCCGCCACTCTCCTGGTCAACCTTCCGGGCGATCTCAAACGCGGGGAGAAGCGACCGGCCATCTTCTGCTGTCACGGCCACGGCCCCTTCGGCAAGGAGCCGGTCATGGGCAACGACTCCAGCCCCGCGCTGGCCGCCAACATCGCCCAACACAGCTATAACTACGGCGAGGTCATGGCTCAGAAAGGCTACGTCACCTATTCCATCGACTGGATCGGCTTCGGCGAGCGCAACGACGACAACAAGCCCAACTACATCGGCAACAAGGGCGGGCGGGACTGGTGCAACGTCTATTATCTGCACGCGACGATGCTGGGGATGACGTCGATCTCCATCAATGTCGCTCATGGTAAAGCCGCCACTGACTTCGCCGTCTCCCTGCCGCAGGTGGACGGCGACCGGCTCGGGGTGATGGGGCTGAGCGGAGGCGGCACCATGACCCTGTGGATGACGCTGTGTGACCAGCGCTTCGGGGCCTCAGAGATCATCTGCTACAGCGACCTGTGGGCGGTCTTCGGCATCCGCGACCTCAATTACTGCGGTATGCAGGTGGCGCCGGGCCTGTTCAAGCTGGTGGATCTGCCGGACGCTCAGGGCCTGATCGCGCCGCGACCGCTGCTGGTCGGGGTGGGCGCCAACGACACCTGCTTCAAGGTCGACACAGCCATGGCCTGCTATCGACAGGTAAAGCGCATTTACCGCGCCGCTGGAGCAGCGGACAACCTGGAACTCGACCTGCATCCAGGAGAACACGGCTGGGGGGCGAACCGGTCAGAGGCGTTCTTCGGGAAGCACCTGGGATTCTGAATACCTAACACCGTCGGGTCGGCTCCTCTTCACCCCTCAGACGACCTGCTCGCGCAGGTAGTGACAGACCGCGGCGGCCTGTCCGGGGTAGCGCTGGTGACCTGGCGCCCCGCGAGCTCACAGAGTCTGGTCCCCCTCGGGGCGAAACAGATCAAACGGCCCGGATGACTGACCGAAGTGCTCGGGTTTGAAGTACCAGATATATCCCATGTCCGCCCCCACCACGAGTTCCCACTCGCCATCGCCGTCCCAGTCAACGGCCGTGGGATGCGCGCCGTGCCGCCAGAATTCGAGCGGCTGGCCCTCGGTGTTGAACAGGAGGGGGCGCGGCCGGCTGAAGAGAGGATCCTGGTTGGTGCCGACGTTGCGGCACAGCAGGACATAGCTGCTTTTGAACGCACTGCCGCCCTGAGGGCCGACGCCCAGCAGCAGGTCGAGCCGGCCGTCGCCGTCCCAGTCCACCACCTGGATCTTGGTGCGACCCCGGCCATCTCCTCCCTGCGGGGTGTACACGCCGTGCGTCTTGATGGAAGCGCCGTCTTCGTAACGCAGTTTCTCCCCAGGCTGCAGGTCGGAGAGATCCTCTCTGCCCGATCGTCGGTACAGCGCCAGATCGAGATCGAGATCCATGGTGACGATGTCGGGCAGTCCGTCGCCGCTGAAGTCGCCCACCCCAGGCTGCACCCGCCACGGCCCGAACAGGGGCTCCTCTCCCACGAAGAGGCGGAAGGGCGGATCCAGCCGGGGTGTGGTCTTTGTCCCCCGATTCGGATACCAGCGGAAGAGACCAACCATATCGCCGACGAGCAGATCGAGCCGGCCGTCCCCACTCCAGTCCACCAGAACCGGATTGCTGTAGCCTCCGTTGGATCCGTCCAGAGGACCTTGTGAACCGCCCCAGTGAACGCCGCCGGCGGGATCCGGCTTGGCATAGCAGCGGATTTCCTCGTCACCGACGCGAACCCGCTCGGGTGGGGCAAAGCGCAGCGGGGCGGTGGAGAGGGTTTTATACCAGAATACGTACCCCTCAATGCTCCCCACCAGGAGGTCGGCCACCCCCGTCCCGCGCCAGTCTCCGACGGTGGGCACGCTGAAGTACCCACCGTTTACGTGGGGGGCGCTCTGGGTGATCTTGCGGGGATCGGCGTATACCGGCCTGCCATCGCTGTCCCTGCCGTGGAACGCGCACCAGCAGACATTGCTGGAAACATCGCCCGCGAAGAGGTCACCGGGGCCGCTGTCCCGGTTCTTGAGGGAGGCGGTCTGAATATTGAGGAAATTGGCCGACCGCGAGAACGGGGCGCCATGCGCGCTAAAGAGCTCGGCCACTTCCCCCCATCGGGGATTCTCACCTGGCTCGAGAAGAGGCAGGTGGAAGACCTCGCCATAGTATCCGAGAATCAGCAGACCCGCGGTCGGGTCGCCCACGTCCACCGGCGCCAGTGGTCCCCCGGGCGGTGGCTGGGGCAATGGCACCGGGCCCGCGTAGGTGAACTCGGGCCGACCGGGGGAGCCGGTGTTGCGAAACAGATGGATCGACCAGTCGCCGATCCGGCCCGTCCACACGCCATCCCGGTGATAGCGACGACGCTGATCTTCGGGCGTCTCACCCGTCGCCGGATCTATCCAGTAGTACCCCTCCCCATCGCGGACGGCGGCGATCAGATCGACGCGCCCATCACCGTCCCAGTCGAAGGCGGTCAGCTGGGCCCGCTCCCACCTGGCCGCCGCTTTCTCATCGGAGTCGTCTGAATTCTCGTCTGAATTCTCGTCTGGGCTCTCGGCCGGGCTCTCGGCCGGGCTCTCCCCCACCATGCGCAGCGGCACACCCTCAGACCGCTGCGACGGTGGCGAACCAGCTCCCAGTGAGAGCACGACCGTCGGAAGTTTCGAGTAACCCCGCGGGCCGAGGATGATCTCGGTCTGCCCGTCGCCGTCGAAGTCACCGGCGGCCCGGATGGGACCACACAATCCAGCGTCGTTTTCGTCGCGCTGGTGGGACCGCGACATCACCCCCAGGCGAAGACCGCGATCGACGCTGGGAGTGCCATCCGCCATCGCGCCGGTGAAGTGATAGGCGAACAGGGCTGAGGTTGAATCGATCAACTCTAACTGACCGTCACCATCCCAGTCCACCAGGGTGACGCTCCCCCCCTTGAGGAACGCGGCCCCCGAAAGCTCCCGATCACCGAGCGTCAGCGGCGAGCCGTCCCCACCGTTGCCCGCTTCGATGGGTAGTGGAAATACTGTCGTCTCGGACCGTTCAGTCATCGGCAAGTCATCCCATGCCACGAGTGAGATTCAAGCGCTTCGAAGTCGTGCGGCTGGATATTCCCTATTACATGCGCAGTCCTGGCCAGCTCCTGCATCCGTCTTACCGGTAAAGCAGCTTGTTGGCAATACCGCGCATCTCCCTGGCGCATGCCCCGTCCGGATGGGTCGACACCACCGGCACTAACTCCAGCGTGCTCTTTTCGATTTCCGCCTGCAGGGATATGTCGCCAATATGCGGCACGGATAGCGACAGAACCCGCTCCGAGACGCTGTTGATGTGCCCCGCGATCCGAGCCGTGTCGTAGCCGGCCGGCGCCTTGTGCCGTTCAGAAAATCGTTGATTTTCTTGTCGAGGGCGGTCTCGCCCAGGTAGAAGTGCAGATTGGCACCGCCCAGGTCCAGATCTACCACAATCGTCTTCAACCCGGCAGACGACAGAATCACGCCCAGATTGGCGGCGAACAGGCTCTTGCCGATTCCGCCTTTGGCCCCGCCAACGGCGACCAGCTTTCCCGGCGCGCGCTCTTTCAGATTGGAAATCAGCAGCTTATAGGATCGCTGGATATTCTTGAAGCGCCTGATCCGCCGCTCGATCGTGCCGTTCGACTCACCGCGGTGCAAGTCTGGGTGATAGCGCTTGGCTTTCGCCCTGTACGCCTTCTTGATCGTTTCGGAGTTCAGGCTGGCGATGAACTGGCTGCTGGTGGCGAGTTCGGGCGGAAAGAGGTATTTGCAGGCGATTTGGACGTCCCGCAGCTCCCTCTCCTCCAATTCATCTATCGCCAGCATCGATCAGACTCCCGTGATTATCCACGCCACCGTATCCTCTGGCGCGACCTCGCAACAGAGTATCCTCTCAGGTTCCAACTCAGCAAGCAGGAAGATAATCAGTATTTCGGCCTGAATGAAATATCCCCAAGTGAAATATACCCGTCCCCGTCTCAAAGCATGAGATCGCCGCCGTTGATGTCGATCGCGGCCCCGGTTATGTAAGTAGCATCCGATGCCAGGAACAGAACCAGCCCGGCGACCTCCTCGGGCGTGCCCAGCCTGGGAATCGGAAAGCTCTCTTCGTAGGCCCTCAGTCTCTCGGGAGAGCAGTTAGCCCGCGCCATGTCGGTATCGATCAGGCCTGGGCACACCGCGTTCGAGGTGATCCCGAAGCGGGCGACTTCCTTGGCCAGTGCCCGAGTAAACCCGAGGACCCCGGCTTTGGCCGCGGTGTAATGCGCCCCTCCCAGGGTACTCACGCTGCGCCCGGCGGACGACGAGATATTGACGATGCGCCCGTATTCCCTCTCCTTCATCGCCGGAAGGATCGCCTGGGAACATAGAAACGTGCCCTTCAGGTTGACGTCCAGCACCAGCTCCCATTCCGCCGTCGTTATTTCATCGATCCTCGTCTTGCGCAGCACACCAGCGCAATTGACGAGGATATCAGCTCTGCCATGCTCGCCCAGCGCAGCACAAACCATCTCTTCCACCTGAGGCTGTGACCTCACATCGACTTCGATCCACGTACTGATGCCACCGCTGGCCTCGATCGAGAGGGCCGTGCTCCGAGCCTTTTCAGCGTCGATGTCGCCAATGAGGACCTTCGCTCCTTCGTCGGCCAGCAGCTGCCCGATGGCCGCCCCCATCCCCTGCCCCCCACCGGTCACGATGGCGACACGATCGCCAAGCTTCCCCTCACGCATGGCGGCTCTCCCGCATCCGCGTCAGAAAGCGGCGCGCGTTCCCCGAGAAGTGATCTTCGATCTCCCCGCTGGTAAGCCCGAGGATTTCAGCCACTTGACGTTCCTGCCGCAGCTGCTCGTAGATCACCAGAGTCGGCGTCGGGTCGCAGTGCGGTAACTCACCGTGCCCGGGGAAGAACTCCCACGCCCTGCCATAGGTAATGTATTTGCCGCGGGCACACCCGGCGACGATGTTGTCCGAGCCGAACATGACTCGCCCGCGGTCTTCGTGCTTCATCAGCAGGAAATGCGTGTACAGGTCGTTCACCGCGGAGGTGTCGTACCAGATATTGGGCAGGCCCGTCAAAAACTGGATAGCCTCCTCCATCATGAAGGCGTTGAAGGCGCGGGCACAATGTGCGAGAATCCACTGAGCGCGCGGGTATTGCCGCGTGTAGCGCGCCAGGTCCTCCTGGTTTTCCTTGTCAGCGGCTCCCGATTTCTTGGCCAGGTGCATGGTGATGGCCAGCCCCATATCGTCGGCGAGTTCGATCTGGTGCTCCGGCAGAAAATCGCGCATGCGGCAATCAGCTGGATCGTCCGCAAACAAGCGGTAGGGCTTGAGACCGAGAAACCCGTGTTTCTTCACCTGGGCGGCTAGGTATTCGGCCGACATGTCCGGTGTCACCGTCATGTTCACCGCCGATTGTGGATCCGCCGTCAGCTGTGCGGCCATCCAGTCGTTGTGCCCTTCTGCATCCATACCGGGAACGGGCGTTCCCAGGACGAGATAGTGCATCTCACGCCCCGGATAGAGGTCGGCAGCCCAGTCCAGGTGAGCCTGATAGTCAAAATCGGTTCTCAGTCCTTTACCGGGCCCGCTCGCGGCGCCCTTATGCGCTTCTGACCACATATGCGTATGCATGTCGTAAATTGTAGAGGGCACGAATTCCTCCAGTTCCCTCTCCCAGATCTCCCGATCGAAATCGATGTAATCGAATTCAGACAATTGGTCTCTCACTCACTCACTCCCTCGCTCGATGCTGAGTCCAACTTCAGTGCCCCGCGGATGTTTTCTCGCCTGCCTCGACGCGGATGGGCAAGCGATTCCGCGCCGGTGGTAGAGGGCAGGTCGCATACGGCGTGAACACACACGGAGGATTATAGGCCTTGTTGAAATCGAGCATCACGCGGCCACTTCCGAGATCTTCCAGGACGAGAAACCGACCGCCTCCGTAGGTCTGCTGGCCATTGGTTCGATCGGCGAAAATGGACCAGCTGTCCTCGACCGTGTCGCCAAAAACCGCGAGCCGGTACTCTTCACCCGCCACCTCGAAACGCACCATCCCCGGCCAGGGAGTTTGCGCCGGTGTGCCGATTACGGTCGGCACCATGATCGTTCTCGATTCCTCGAACGCCTCGAAGCTCCCCTCGATCCGCCATCTCTCGCTCCACGAAAACCGCTCGATACCGGTAAATTCAACCCGGGCAGCGCTGTCGATGTCTTTCAGTCGGATGGCGAATCTGCCCGATCGCTCGATCGGATAAAAACGCAGAGAGCCGAGCTCGAGCGCATCGGGATCACTGGCGGACAGACTTGGGAAGTGCCGGACCCTCACCGGGGCGGCGCCTCCCTTCGAATCGCGGCCGATCACGCCGGCTTCCGGCTCGACGACCAGCGACACCTCTCCCGCTCTCAGGGTAAACACGCCGATATGTGCCGGCGCTGACTCCGGAAAGAGGAGGTCGCTGTCCGCCGCGGATCCGAAGCTGTTGTCGCCGTCCCTCAACCAGAACAGGCCGGCCAGAGTCAGCCAGCCATCCTCCGCTTTCAGGCGGTTGATCCGGTCCGCTGCCCACGCCTCGAACTCCGCTTGGTAGGACACCACCTCTTTGCCGGAATGGCTGTCCTGGGCCGCTGAGCCAAGTGGCAGCAGAGCGGGAATGAGCAGCAGCGCTGTGATTCTCCTCGCACTCGTCATATGATCCGCACCGTGGCGTAAATCGTGGCGTAAGAGGAGTAGGTGGGCACCCGAGACCTGCCCGACTTCTTGCCGACGCGCCTCTCTAGCGTCGCTAAATACGGCATGCCAGACCAATCGCACCAGCCCGGCCCGCTTCCACTTCGAGCGATCGGCTCGGCAGCCCAAGCCAAACCCGCTTGACTGTCCGGCTGAATTGCGGCTTTATCCCCTTTGCCGCGCGACGCCGCATCCGTCAGCCTTCCCGACCCTCAAGGTTTTCTAAGGTGAGGAGTTCCAGTTGAAGATCGAGCATATCGACCTGTACGAGTTGGACGTACCGCCGATCCCCCCTATCGCCAAGTACAGTCCCGACCTCTTCCACCTGACGATATGCAGAATCCACACCGATGAAGGCATCGTCGGACTCGGAGAGACCTATGGAGCGCCATCGGTATTCGCCGAGCGCGCCGCCTCCTACACCGGACTTGATCCGCTCGCACTGGACCCTCTCTCCCAGCCGGATCCCTTTGCCTGTGCCTTGCTGGATATCGCCGGACAAGCGTACGGAATCCCCATACACCGGTTCTTCGGTCAGAAGGTTCGCGACCAGGTGCCGGTCTCCTACTGGTCTCGTCCGATGGAGCCGCACGAGACCGCCGCACAAGCCGCGGTGGGCGCGAGTCTGGGGTTCACCAACCACAAACTGAAGGCCCGCCCGTGGAATATCGTCGAAACCATAAGGCTGATGAAGGAGAGCGCCGGACCGGATTATACCGTGGGGATCGATCCGAATCAGAAGTTCCGGCTACCCCATATCGCCGCCCGTCTCGCCAAAGAGCTCGAGCCCTTTGGCACGGTTGCCAACTTCGAAAACCCCGTTCCCAAGAAGAACCTGCAGTGGTTTCGCCAGTTGCGGGAACATACCCACATCCCGATTGCGCTCCATGCGGATTCGGCTGCCTACGTGCTTCAGGCGGTGAAGGCGGAGTGCATCGATTACGTCAATCTCAGCGGCTCCGCGCAAGAGGTCAAGATGGCCGCGGCCGTCGCCGAAGCGGCGGATGTTCCGTGTTGGGTACAGATGGGAGGGCTCTGCCTGGGGGTGAAGGCGGCGTACTCCGTGCACGTGCAGGCGACGATCCCCAACGCCACCCTGCCATGTGACGAGCTCCCATTCACGCGGGAAGCCGACATTCTGGACGAGGGTCTGGTACTGAAAAAGGGCCATTATGAAGTGCCGACGAAATCAGGTCTGGGGGTGACATTGAATATGAGTGTGGTAGAAAAATACCGGGTAGGATAGGACCGCATACGAGAGAGGCCCCAAAACACCAGAGGCCGATCTCGAAAGCCGACCAGGAAGGGTAGATAGATGGGTGACAATGTCCGCAAGAAGGTCCTGATTACCGGTGCAGCGGGAGCGATCGGGGGCGTCCTGCGCGAAGGGCTGAAAGACCGCTACGATCTCCGCCTGATGTACCACAGGACCGTATTGCCGGCAGCGCCGGGTGAGGAAGTATACACCGCCGCTATCACCGACCTGGAAAAGCTCGCGGAGGTCGTCGATGGCGTCGATGCCATCGTCCACATGGCCGGCAACCCGAGGGTGGATGCCACCTGGGAAGAGGTGCTGGAAGCCAACATCAAGGGCACCTACTGCCTCTACGAGGCGGCCAATCGCATGGGGGTGAAGCGCGTCGTATTCGCCAGCACCAACCACGTTACCGGGTTCTATGAGCAAGAGAGCATCTACACGAAACCGGACATGCCCGAGCGCCCCGACAGCTACTACGGCACCAGCAAGGCGTTTGGTGAAGACCTCGCCCGCTATTATGTCGATGCCTTCGGCATGGAGATCTTCTGCCTGCGGATCGGCTCCTTCCAGCCGGATGACGCCGTCGTCAACCGGAAAACAGATCGGATCCTCTCGACCTGGCTCAGCCATCGCGACTGCGTGCAGCTGGTGTGGCGTTGTATTGAGGCGGTGGGAACTCGCTTCGGCATCTACTACGGTATCTCCGGTAACACGCGCGCCTACTGGGACCTGTCGAATGCCCGCCAGGAGCTGGGGTACGATCCCCAAGACGATGCCGAACGCCTGACCCGATGACCCACCCTCACCCGCTGACCCTGACCCGAGGACCTGACCCGATGACCCTGAGCCCAGACACGATAGTGCCACCGATTCAGATTCACCAACGCGGACAAGGAGAATCAGTATGAAGCTCGCCGAGCTCAACTGGCCAGACCTGGAGCAAGTCCCCAGAGATGTTGTGGTCATCTTCCCCATAGCGTCGTTCGAGCAACACGGACCCCACCTCCCGTTCATCACCGACACCGCCGAAATCACCGCCATAGTTGAGCGCCTGGACCTTGAGCTCGCCGATGAGATTCTCTGTCTTCCCACCCAGTGGCTCGGTTACTCCCCGCACCACATGAAGTTCAAGGGCTCCATTACGGCGAAGTCGGACACCCACATAAACATGATCGTCGATACCGTGACCAGCATGGCCAGCGCCGACTTCACCAGCGTGCTGATCGTCAACGGACATGGCGGCAATATGGCCAATATGGACGTCGCTCTGCAGAGACTCATGGAGGAGTGCCGGGAGACGCTGGTATACGGTACCTCGTGGTTCATGTACGACGAAATTGGAGCAATCAGGGAAGCGGGACCTGACGGGTGGGGCCACGCCGGAGAGATGGAGACCTCGGTGATGATGGCGGCACACCCCGACCTGGTCAAGACGGACAGATTTCAGAAGGACGGTCATCCTATTCGGTCTGAGCTGGCCTCCCAGGTAAAGCGCTATCGTTGGATGCACGACTCGACCGACAGGGGCAACTTCGGCGACCCCACCTTCGGCACGGCGGCCAAGGGAGAGCGCTTCCTGAAAGCGGCAGTCGATGTTCTTGTCCGCATCGTCGGCGACATCCGCAGTGGAGATCTGTAGCCCCCACCGGAGATGTCCACGAAATGCCGCTTGCGCCTCGGTGGGCTTCAGACGCGGGGGGAGGCTGCTATTGCCGGTCGGCGCGGGGTGTCAGCCACGAAAGGAAGAGAACCAGTTGGCCCGGGGCGTCAGCCGCGAGAAAACTTAGTCATAGCCGGTTGGCACTGGAGGTCAGCCACGAAAGGAAGCGGATATGAGCTTACCTCTGCAGGATCGAATCGCTATTGTGGTAGGAAGCAGCAGTGGCATGGGCCGGGCAACTGCCCTGGCGTACGCCAGCGCTGGCGCCAAGGTGGTGGCTGCCGCCCGGACCTCGACAAAACTGGAAGAACTGGTAGCCGAGATCGGCCCGGATGCGGTCTCCTGTCCAACCGACGTGCGCAATGTGTCCCAGGTCGAAAACCTGATCGCGACGACGCTGGATAAATTCGGCCGCATCGACATCCTCGTGTACGCGACCGGCACCAACATTCCCCACCGCAGCCTGAAGGAGCTGACCCACGAGACCTGGGACTTGATGATCGGCACCAATCTCACCGGGGCCTTCAACTGCACGAGCGCCGTTCTCCCGGCTATGCGACAGCAACAGTCCGGGCTGATTATCTATCTCTCCAGCGGCTGCGTACAGTCACCGGACGTGTCCGGCGTATCCTATCAGGCGACCAAGCAGGGACTGAGTGGACTGGCTCACGGGACTTTCCAGGAGGAGCGGGAAAACGGCATTCGCACTACCGTCATCTTTCCTGGCTTGTGCGACACACCGCTGGTCTTGAAGAGACCGACGCCCACCCCGCCAGAGGTGATGGCCAAAGCGCTTCAACCGGAAGACGTCGCCGATACCTGTCTGTTCGTCGCTTCTCTTCCACCCAGGACCCGGGTACCCGAGCTGGTGCTGCTGCCGGCGGGATTGTAGGTGAGCTCTTCGCGACGCGGGCCATCTCATCGATCCGGCCAACAACATCGACGCGGGACTTCATCCGCGATTCACGCACACTCCGCCAGGCATCCCACCAACGGCGACGCCGCGAGAGCTCAGTACCGATAATCCCGCGACCACACAAACCGGAACTCCAGGAGGCCACAATTTGTGAAAGACCGCATCGCCGCCACACGCGTAAACGCCATCGCCCCGATCCGCATCTGCGACATCGGGGGATGGACGGATACGTGGTTCGCCGGGCACGGAGCCATTTTCAACATAGCTGTGTACCCGTACGTGGAGGTCCAGGTGCAGACGGTGCGTCGCGTCTCTGGAAGTGACCGGGTCGTCATCAACGTGGAAAACTTCGACGACAGCTACGCCGTCGATCCCGATCGCGTCACCTACGACAAGCATCCACTCATCGAAGCGGCGATCGATGTAATGGAGCTTCCCGACGATATCGGGCTCGACATCAACATCTATTCCGATGCGCCTCCTGGCGCGTCGGTAGGGACGTCGGCGGCCGTGTCGGTAGCCTTGATCGGCGGGCTCGACCGCCTGACCGACGGCCGCTTGACCCCCCATGAAGTAGCTGCGCTCGCACACTCGATCGAGACCGAAAAGCTCGGCCTGCAGTGCGGCATCCAGGACCAGCTGTGCAGCGCCTATGGCGGCATCAGCTTCATTCAGATGCACGCTTTCCCCCACGCCAGCGTCTCCCCGCTCCACATCCCCAACCATACGTGGTGGGAGCTCGAGCAACGCCTGTCCGTCATCTACATCGGCAGCCCCCACAGTTCCAGCGAGGTGCATGGCAAGGTGATTGCCGATCTGGGGGAGAACGCCAGAGATGACGAGCGGCTCGAGGAGATGCGCCAACTCGCTCATCGGGCGAAGGATGCCCTGTACGCTGGAAATTTCGAAGTTCTGGGACAGATCATGAATGCGAACACCGCTGCCCAGCGGCGACTCCACGCCGATCTGGTATGCGCCAAGTTCGAGGAGATTATCGACATCGCCCAGACCTACGACGCGCTGGGCTGCAAGGTGAACGGCGCCGGTGGGGACGGCGGCTCTATAACCCTGCTCAGCGACGGCGACATGGCCAAGAAGCGCCGTCTGCTGTCGGACCTGCTCGGACGGGACTACCAATCACTGCCGCTGTACCTGTCTCGTCAGGGATTGCGGGTGTGGTGAGAGAGCATACAGAACGACCTGCCAGACTGATGACGGAACGACCTGACATCGGGGAGAAATGGAAATGTCTTACCGCGTAGGCGTAATCGGTTGCGGGCGGATGGCTGGCACCATCGACGACGAGATCGACTATCCACACCCGGACTTCATCCTGCCGTATGGGCATGCACCCGGGTACGCGGCTGTCCCGGAGACCGAAATAGTAGCGGCGGCCGACATCGACCAGACCAGGCTCGACACCTGGTGCGACCGCTTTGGCGTGACCGCCCGGTACACCGATTACCGCGACATGCTGGCCAGCGAGGACCTCGACCTCGTCTCCACAACCACCCACGCCGTAGCTCGTGCACCGGCGGTTATCGCGGCTGCCGAGGCCGGGGTGCGCGGCATTTACGCGGAGAAGGCGCTGTGCGCCTCAGTCGCCGAGCTCGACGACATTCTGGCGACCTGCCAGCGCCGCAATACCCAACTGGTGTACGGCGCCATGCGCCGGTATTGGGCCGGCTTTGAGACCGCCAGGAAATTCCTCGATTCGGGGGCCCTCGGATCGCCCCTGTCGGTCCTCATCGGCTGCGCCGGCACACCAGCTTTTCACGGTGGCTCGCACTTCATCGACGCCGCGCTCTACCTCCTCGGCGACCCGGTGCCGGTCTCGGTCCGGGCCGAGTTGCGCGGACGAGATGGCGGCGCGCTCCCACTTCGAGAGGAGGCTAAAGGCCTTGTTCTGGACGAGGATCCGGGCATCGCCTTCGCCTCGGTGGAGTTCGACAACGGCTTGCGGCTCACCTGTGGCGATCTGCCCTATACCGAGATTGAGGTCGTCTGCGAAGAGGGGACGTTGCGAAGCTGGGGAGACTCGTCCGGTTATGCGGCCAGACGGAAAACCGATCGCTACACCTGGGAGGATGTGCCCTTCCCCGACTGGGAGTCCCGGAGTGGGACCATCGCCATCATCGGCGACCTGATACGCTCGATCGAATCGGGTGAGCCCGGGCGGAGCAATCTCGAGGTGACCCGCCGAGGGATGGAGATTCTCTTCGGGATGGTCGCCTCACACGCAGGCGGCGGGGTGAAGGTTGCCCTGCCCCTCCAGGATCGCCGGGTCCGCGTCGGCTCGCGCTGAGCGACTCTCAGATGAGCAGGCCAGCGTATACTTTTCGGCCCTCCTCGAATAGGTGCAATACCTCTTCCCGCTGCTCGTCCCGGGTAAAACGGCCGGAGCTGCGTATTCTCTCACTCGCCGCTTCGATACCCCGCTCGAAAAAACTCGCCGCCGCCTTTACCACCGCCTCTCCCGGCAGCCCCGTGCCCACATAAACTGGACTTGTGTGCGCGTACACGGCTTGTGCGAAGCTGTCGCGCGCCTCGCCGTAGGCCCGAGCCGCCAGCCAGCCGTCTCCCGACATCTCCACCCCCAGCTCCCAGACACCCTCCCGCTGCTTTGCCTCTTCCACCAGGACACGGGACTCCACTACCTCGCCGTTGGCGACGACCTCGATCCGTCGCAGCGGATAGTGGGAGCACCACTCCAACCGCACGGAGATCTTCCGCGAGCCGGACCTGGCATCGAGGCATCCTCCCGGACCCTCACCATCCGCCTCCAGGAAGAGGGCCGGACCATTGGTGATGAAGGTCCTCCCCGACTGCAGTCCGCGCAGCCAGCTTTCGTGAGTGAAGGCCTCCTCCGTCTGCACGTAAACCCGGTTGTTGGAACAGATGTACCAGTCCGAGCCCGTGGAGGCAGGTAGACGGATACCGCAGTTGAGAAGTCGGTACCAGATGTCGTACTCCAGGTCCTTCCAGCAGGGGTCGAAGAGATTGAAGGCGTCTAGCTTGCCCAGACCGGCGGCCACGGGAGCTTCGACTCCATGCCCATTGTGGCACCATATGACGATCCCGCCCTGGGTGCGGGCATCGTCGCAGGCGTAGCATAGCGGCGGGTAGTCTGGATCGAAGGCGCTGACCAGGTCGCCCCTGCTGACCGGCTCCACGAGATTCCTCAGATTCAGCAGCATGACGTGGCCATAGCCGCCGTGGTGGGCGTTGTGCCGGCTCTCTTCGCCGCAGATCACCTGCCGGTGATCGGTGGAGAAATCGGTCATAAAGCCGACGGGGTAGTTATTGCTGGCGTAGGGGAGCTGCCCGCGCTGCAGGATGCTGATGGCGGTGACACTCAGGTCGTGGACACCGGGATCGAGGCGCAAGCGCTCGTCGGGGCGCATCTCGGTCTCGTCGTAGTGGATGTGGGTGTTCCCCGGATACCAGTGACGAGAAGGCAGGTCGACCCATCTCTCCAGCAACAGCTCCACCTCCAGGGTATCCTTTGCCGGCATCGAGACCACTGTGCGGAGAGGTTTGTACTCGGTGCCGCGCTCGACGACGATGTCGGTGGAGCCGCGTGGCGCGTTCACCGAGAATTCTCCCGGACAGTAGAAGAACGGCTCACCTGGTCCCACCTTGGCGATGCTGTCAGCCGGGCTTATGTATTGTCCACCCGCACTCACCACATGGACCTTGGCCTCTATCATCGCCCCGGAGACGGCGTCGCGAATGGTAGCTCTCAGACTCCCCACGATCTCCCTCCTCTCTGATGCCCTACGCCGAAATCATGCATACTGCGACTACCGGCGCGGTTCGCGGAACTGGATGCCACTGCTGTGATCCCAGTCAGTCGCCGAATCGCCACAGGCTTTCAGCCGTCCGGTGAAACAGCCACTCCTTCTCCTCATCGCTGAAGAAATCCATCCGTTCCCTGAACATCTCCAGTGCCCGAAGATACCCGACTCCCTTCAGCACACCGGGAAAGTTGGTACCCCACATCAAGCGCCGCGGCCCGAAGGCATCGAGAATGCGCTGGAAGGTGGGAAAGGTGTCTTCGTGGGGGTACGGTACTTTTGACTTGTGAGCCTGTGGCGACAGCTTGACATAGACATTGGGATATTGCGCCAGGCCCAGCACGATGCTGAGCACCGGATAGGGGAGATCCTCATCCGTGGGCGCACCGCCGATGTGGTCGAGGGCGACCTTCACGCCCGGGAACCGGGCGATGATCGGCTCGAGCGCCGGCAGCAGAGCGGCCGGGCCGTGGACGATGAAAGTGGACCCCAGCTCCTCGGCGCGCCGCCAGATGCGATCCTGATCCGGAGCTGCCCACTCCGACGGATCGTCCGGTCTCGAAGTGTGGATGCGCAAGCCGCTGAAGCCCTCCTCCTCCACCAGGCGCTGCAGCTGATCGGGGGCGTCCGGAGCCTGCCGATCGACGAGGCCGATGGCGGCGAACTTACCCGGAAAGCGCCGCCGACATTCCGCCACATAGCGGTTGTCATACAGATAGTGAATAGGCTGGACGATTACCGCGCGGTCCACTCCAGCCTCTGACATGGTGTCGTTGAGCAGCTCCACCGGAGCGCCCTCCCTGTCTTCCTTTCCGTCGGCAAAGGGATACTGCTCGAAATCGTCGCTCCAGACATGCAGATGGGTGTCGATTATCATCTGTCTCTTTTCTTTCGTGGATACTTGCCATATTGGGGCAGGCAGCCCTTCAGCTGCGCCTGGACCGTGCATCTACGGCGGCTAAGCCGTATCATTACTCTACTCGGATACGCGGCCTCGGCGACGCACGGGCAGGAGCCGCGAGGCGGAGCAATCACAAGGAGAGGCCGACATTCCTGCACAGTGTGATCACGCGTGTTCTGGCCGTAAGATCAGCCGCCGGGATTTCCCTCTGGCCGCGCTGCAACATGCCGCCCACAGCGTTTTGCTGATCCTGCTTCTGAAACACCGCGATGCCTCGGCCAAATCGGATGAAACAGTCGTCGTGGTCGACCTGTCCGATCCGGATCACGCCGCCCTGCGCGAACCGGGCGGTGCCATCAAGGTCATCCTGCCCGACCACGGCGGCTCCGTTATCGTAACCCGGATCGACGGAGACACCTATACCGCCTTCAGTACGATCTGCCCGCATTGGGGCTGCGAGGTGGACCTGCCCGACACGGACCACGTCATCCGGTGCCCCTGTCACGGCAGCAGCTTCGACATGCGCGGCAGAGTGATTAGCGGACCTGCCGAAGTGGATCTGGCGCCCTTCGAGTTGGAGATAAAACCGGGAGCCACGGCCGTGGAAAGCGCCACCTGGGGACAGCTCAAGAGATCTCAAAAGTCGAACAGCAGAGCCTGACGAGGGCCGCGTTCCAGCGCCAACTCACTCTTCGGCCTGTGTCAGATCCGGCTTCACTTCTTTTCAACGAAGCTGGACATCCTCCTCATCCGGGACCTCCACGGCGTCCTCGTGTCTGGGTTGCACCGCCTTGCCCCAGGCCGCCACAACATCCCGGTCACGCCTCAGGCACTCCCCCTCTTCCCGCACGAAGGCTGGATCCCACCCCTCGTACAATCGGGCCAGCAGCTCCTTGCGCAGCGCCTCATGTCCGGGGTCACCTCCCAGGTCGTTCATCTCATCGGGGTCATCTTCGATGTCAAAAAGGGCGGCGGGTGTCTCGTCGTGGTACTTGTACAGCTTCCACCTTCCCCGCCGGATCATGCGTGACGGTGCCTCGTCACGGCCGCCACCCAACTCACTGAACGTCTCGTCGGGACGGCTGGGATCTTCGCCCTCTCCCTGCAGCGTCTTCCACAGGGAATGTCCGTCGGCATCCGGGAGCGCCTCGCCCCCGGCCAACTCCACGCCCGTTACGCCCAGATCCATCAGGTTGCAGATGGTATCGCTTCGCGTTCCCTCGGGCACGACGCCGGGCAGGCTGGCGATGATCGGCACACCGACCGAGCCCTCGTAGTAGTTGCTCTTCCACCAGCAACCGTGCTCGCCGGCCATTTCACCGTGGTCGCTGCAATAGACAACCAGCGTATTCCGATCCAGCCCGGTCTCGGCCAGCTTCGCCAGGACGCGGCCGACCAGCTGATCGAAGTACTCGCACATGCCGAAATACGCCGCCCTCGCCACCCGGATACGCTCCTCGGGAAGGGGCCGATCGATATCGCGTGCCTCTTTGAAACGCCTGATCGCCTCTGGCTCCCGCTCGCGCTCCCGAGCCGTGGGCTGCGGCACGTCAACGCGCTCGTAGTAGTAGTCGAAGAGCTCGGCCGGGGCCACAAAGGGACAATGGGGCAGAAGAAAGCCCGCTACCGCCGCAAACGGTCGCCCGCTCTCGCTCCCCTGCGCCTGCTCATCGAGATAGGCACACGCCGCATCGGCCGCGCGGTCGTCGAAAGCTTGGTAGATCGTCCGTCCGGATCCGGCCAGCTCTACGGCTACGCGGCTCTGGCCCGTCGTTGATGCGGGAATCTGCTGGAAGGCCGGAGCCCCCAGCCAGTCCGCGCCGGGATGCGTCCGATACTCACCGAAAGGCCGGCGCTCAAAGCCGTGTCGCTGATCGGGTCCCTCGAAGTGCATCCTGCCGATGAGCGCCGTCTCGTATCCGGCCGCTCCCATCGCGTGGGCCCAGGTGGGAACACCGGAGCCAAGAATGTGCATGTTCGTCCACACCCGGTTGGCCGACGGCCGGCGACAGCTCATAAAGGACATCCGGCTGGGCACGCACAAGGGCGCGGCACAGTAAGCGTTGTCGAACACCATGCCCCTCGCCGCCAGCGCATCCAGGTGTGGAGTGCGCACCAGCTCGTCGCCGTAACACCCGAGATGAAACTTGCTGTGCTGATCGGAGATTAGAATAAGTAGATTGAGCTTTTCCATCGCGTCGTCCTCCAGTCGACTTCCACCACTTGGTCAGCCGCCCCGTTACGCCAGTTCCGCACCATCGGTGGAGAAGGACGATGCCCGATCCACCGTAGGGGCAGTCCCCCCCGATAAGCGCCGGTCGACTCCGGCGCATGATCTACCGTTGGGTCAGTTCCTCCGATGCGCGCCGAGGGGCCCGCATCAGCGGTGGAGAAGGACGAAGTCATTCTCCACTCCGGCGCATGATCTACCGTTGGGTCAGTTCCTCCGATGCGCGCCGGCCGGTATGCGCCGGTCGGCCGCAGTGAACAGGATTTTCGTCGCCTCCCTGGCGCGCAGCAGCGCGACTCCCTCGGCGTACTGACTGAGGGGCAGTCGGTGGGTGACCAGCGGCGCCAGCTGGACATCACCGGATTCTATCAGCGCCAGCGCCCGCTCGGCGGCGCCGAGATTGTGCGCCGCGTAGCCCATCAGCGCGAAACCACCCCGCGTGCGCGCCGCCGTCAGTTCGATCGTCTCCCGCAGCACGCCAAAGATGGCGACGACCTCTCGGGTGCGATCCACCAGGAATTCGATGGCCGGCTTGAGGCCGGTGGCATCGATGGCGACATCCAACCCGAGCGGATCCTGACGACCCGGCGGAAATTCGACTTCATCGGCGGCGGTCGTCTCGTGCGCTCCCAGCTCGAGCGCGGTCTGCCGACGGCCCGGCAGCGGATCGATGCCGACGACCTGGGAGGCTCCATAACTTCGCGCCATCTGCACCGCGATCAGCCCCGCCGGCCCGAGCCCCGCCACCCCCACCCTCTTGCCGCGCACACCGCCGAATTTCGCCAGCTGGTCGAAGGTGACATGGACGCACATGGCCAACTCCAGCGAGGCGATCGCATCGACCTCCAGGTCCCTTGGG
>Ga0066376_10000655_pt1 | contig 32539 bp, 28 predicted proteins | sample Knorr_S15_td_Bot_FD_77009 | JGI IMG/M metagenome (GOLD analysis project Ga0066376, IMG submission 77009) | Marine microbial communities from Southern Atlantic Ocean transect - Knorr_S15_td_Bottom_ad_5009_LV_A | ecosystem: Environmental > Aquatic > Marine > Oceanic | place: Southern Atlantic... | reverse complement strand
CTAAAATAAGCCTCTCTCAAACGGCTCTTCTTGGGTCGAATTATGAGTTCGCAGCTCTAACCAATTTGGTCATCCTTAACGGACACAAGGCCATAAAGAAACCGTACAATCCGAGACTTGCCATGACAAGGCCAATTTTCATCTCCTCCCTTCTCTCCCTGCTGTCGATTTTTTTGCCTTGCAGCCAGCCCCTTCAAGCCCAAGGCCAAGGGGATTTCGTTTCGAGGGAGCGGCAATTGACCTTTGAGGGGAAAAGAAGCGGTGAAGGGTATTTCAACCCAAACGGGTCAAAGCTAATCTTTCAAAGTGAAAGAGACCCGCAAAACCCCTTTTATCAAATTTATTCGCTTAGCTTCCTAACCGGGGAAACCCAGCGGGTTTCTCCTGGCATTGGAAAAACAACCTGCGCTTTCTTTCATCCCAGTGGAAAGAGGATTTTGTTTGGGTCCACCCATCTTGACCCGGAAGCCGTGAAAAAGCAGAAGGAAGAGCTTGATTTTAGATCCTCGGGGAAAAAGAAACGATATTCGTGGGACTACGACGAAAACATGGACATTTTCGCCTCTTCACTGAGTGAATCCAATCGCATTCGGCTTACGGACGCCCGCGGCTACGATGCAGAAGCAGGGTATTCGCCGGACGGATTAAAGATTGTTTTTTGTTCAACAAGAGGTGCTTATCAAGATGGCTTGAGCGCTGAAGAACTTGAGATTCGTGAGATTGATTTGTCCTACTTTGGAGAAATCTACATTATGAACTCAGACGGGTCCGACCAAAAGCGATTGACTTTCTCTCCGGGATATGACGGAGGCCCCTTCTTTTCACCTGACGGGAAACAAATTGTTTGGCGGCGCTTCGACAAATCTGGAGCTCGCGCTGAAATTTACACCATGAACTGTGATGGAACAAACGTAAAGCAAATCACAGACTTAGGGATGATGTCTTGGGCCCCGTTTTATCACCCCACCGGGAAGTACATTGTTTTTTCTAGTAACAAGTACGGATTTGAGAACTTTGAGCTTTTTTTAGTAGACACCTTGGGGGCCTCTTCTCCTATTCGTATAACCGAAAGGGAAGGGTTTGATGGGTTGCCCGTATTTTCTCCAAATGGCCAACAGCTATGCTGGACATCGAATGCCACGGCTGACAATAGTTCGCAAATTTTTTTAGCGAACTGGAATCATGAGGCTGCACTAAGTGCACTTGGAGAAAAAACTGTAACCAAAGAAGTCTTGATTGACCAAACCGGTGATATTTCAATCGCTGACTTGACACGTCACGTCTCCTACCTTGCCTCAGACGAATTAGAGGGTCGGCAAACCGGTAGTGAAGGAATTCGAAAGGCCGCCGATTACATTAAAAAATCTTTAAGAAACTCTGGACTGCTTCCACTTAATCAACAGAGCGGGTCCTTTGAGTTTGAATTTGAGTTCACTGGTGGCTTTGAAATCGAAGATGGCAAAAATGCCCTATCGTTCAATGGCCTAAATATAGACCTGCAACTTCACTTAGATTTTGTTCCACTATCCTTTTCTGCCAGCGGATTGTCTGAGGGGGAAGTTGTTTTTGCAGGCTACGGGTTGTCTAAGCCTGGAAATTTGGGAATTGGCTATGACTCCTACAAGGACCTAGACCTTAAGGATAAATTTGCGTTGGTACTGCGCTTCGTCCCCGAGGATGTCTCCCAGGAAAGGCGCCTCGAACTAAATCGTTATTCAGGATTAAGATACAAGGCCATCATTGCTAAGCAAAATGGTGCTAAGGGGCTTTTAGTAGTCACCGGTCCAAATTCTCCGGGGGCAGGCACATTAGCCAAAACAGGTTTTGATACAAGCCTGGCGGACGCTGGGATTCCCGTAATTTCTATTAGCGGAAGTGTCGCAAACCAACTACTAGCTCCTTTTGGAAAATCCCTCAAGGAACTTCAAACATCTTTGGATGCAGAAAACCCCCACGCTTCACACGGAATGGAGCTTCAAGGCCTACAAGTTAAATCTCAAGTTGCCATTCAAAGAAAAATAGGGCGTGGAAAAAACATCTTGGCAGTAATTCTCCCCTCAGGAATTCCAGCAGAAGGCAAAACAATGGAATATGTCATGCTCGGTGCCCATTACGACCATCTTGGACGTGGCGAAGGTATTGGCATGGGAATTAAGGGCGAAGAAAATGAAATCCACAATGGTGCCGATGACAATGCATCCGGCGTTGCCGCCCTTTTAGAAATTGCTGGAAGTCTCGCCGAAAGACGTAAATCCCATCCCGAGGAATTTAAGCGAGGAGTTGTTTTTGGATTTTGGTCAGGAGAAGAGCTGGGACTAATTGGGTCGTCCAGATTTGTTGCCAACCCTACAATCCCACTTGAAGAAGTCGTTGCCTATTTGAATTTTGACATGGTGGGAAGACTTCGCAATAACAAACTGACCTTGCAGGGAACTGGATCTTCCGGAGATTGGGATAAGTTAATTGAGCGTCGAAACATCTTGGCCGGATTTGACATCACTCTCCAAAAAGACCCCTATCTACCTACGGACAGCACTTCCTTTTACCCAAAGGGCATCCCCATTCTGGCTTGGTTTACTGGAAGCCATAAACAATACCACCGACCAGGTGACGACACAGAGACACTTAACTTCGAAGGTCTAAAAAGGATTTCCGATTTCGCGTCGTCTATTGCATTAGATTTAGCAAAAAGCTCCAAGCGGCCAAGCTACTTAAAGGTAAGCAAAAAGGACCTTGGTGGCAGCAGGGATGCCATTCGTATTTTCCTCGGAACCATTCCCGACTATGCCTCAGAAGAAGTTAGCGGAGTGTTGCTCTCGGGAGTTAGAGAGGGGGGACCAGCAGACCTTGCTGGTTTAAAAAGTGGCGATGTCATTATTCAACTAGGAGAAAGTAAAATTACTACTATTTACGATTACACTTTTGCATTGGATGCCCTCAAGGTTAATCAACCCACCACCATTGTGATTCTTCGAAATAAGGAAAAGTTAGAGCTTTCTATCACACCCCTAGCAAGGTAGCCACATAGGCTTGGACTAGCGGCCTTTCTTTCGGCGGGGTTCTTTTTTGGGATAGGTTTCCTGCACCCAAAGTCGCCAAGCAACTTCGGCTTGACGCAAATTCATGTCTAGGTATTTTGGAAAGAGCTCTCGCTCTGGAATGTTCCTTTTTAGTCCCTTTAGTATTGGGGCTAATGTATCCGTATGGTTGTGCACCAACCAGTCATAAAAGGACCAGGCTTGGGCATGCTCCACCGGCATCATTGTCCCCGTCAATTTTCGGAGCAGCGAAGGAAGCACAGCCACGGCTTCGTCTTCCTTAGACATTTTGTTCCGCAATGCGGAACGCCAAATGCCTTTGTGATAGTCCAACGCGTGGGCAATCTCATCAATGCAGTGGTTTTGGACCCTCTTGAAAACAAACTCTTCATACCAATGGGCGGAACCGGAATCAAACCAGCCACCCTGCATATCCCCAATCCACATTTCAACGAAAAGGTTTGATATCAACATATGACCGACGTTATGGACACCAAGAGAGTGCAAACTAGATGCATCAAACTTAAATGTATTGTCCCCACAGTGGGCGCTAAACCGGGGATGCTTCCCGAGCCATTTAAAATCTCCGGCGGACCCTGACCCTAAAAAGTGAAGCATTACCTTTCTATGTGTTGCTGCTTCATTCCAAAACCACAAACGCATCGGGGACCTGTAGTCCTTTGGTTTGACCTGGAAATGCTCCGCAATTTTCTTGGCGACCAGCTCTCCATCCCTAGCAACGCGATGCATAAGCAAATGGCCGCTGACACCCTTCTTCCCTTCACGTAGCTCCTTTACATCTCCGGCAAGCCTTAGGTGAGGCGTTTCAATGCGAAGCAAAGACTTTTCGAGGAAGTTTTCTAAATCATGGGGCCGCCCAAACCACTCGGTAATGGAAGCGCGGCGCGCCACCATTAGCTCTGTTTGTGGGCCGCCATCACATTTTGCGCAGGCAGTGAACAACGCGCCTTGACAGGTTTTGCATTGAGCGGCAACCGTACAAAATTCAACTTCATGCTCCATTCCCCCCAGCTCTTTTGGGTGCTTGTTGCATGCAACCACACCCGTGAAATCACATCGGCGACACCCCTCTAGGAGCACTTCTTTTGGCCCAATGTTTTTTGGTTCTTGAGCGGGGGCCGTTGGAGCCAAGCCAAGCAGGAATACACTAAGAATCACCTTGTCATTCTATATAACTCACTTTACTCAAGCGGACCCCCTCAGGTAAAGCTAGGGTGGTTAGAGTGAGAAACATGAGTCTTCCATTACTTGCCCACCAAAAAGACCCGATGGCAGCCATCCGGGTGGGCGGTGTGGAGAATCCGCTCAGAGTCTTAGTTAGCGGTTGTATCGCTGGGGAACCGTGTGGCACTGACGGTACTGACTATGGCCTTGGTAATTGCCTTGGAGATTTATTGAAACTTAAATCGCTGAAAGTTTTTTCCTTTTGCCCGGAAGCCGCTGGTATTGGGGTGCCAAGAAACATGCCTGACATCCACGGCGGGGATGGCTTTACTGTCCTTGACGGCAAGGCGCAAGTGTTGGATGAGCACGATAATAACTTGACCGAGCAAATAGTAAATGGTTGCCGAGCCATGCTTGAATTTGCCAAACAAAGCCAAATTGAATTGGCCATCCTTACCGACATGAGTGCTGCATGTGGATCTCAGGTCATTTCCAAAGGATGTCGGTTGGTAAAAAAAAGAGAATTCCTTGCCAGTGTTGGAATTGCAACGGCATTATTACTTCGGGAGGGGATTCCAGTTGTGAGTCAAAGAGACTTCCAAACCCTAGCCCTACTCCGCCAACACCTTTGCCCCAAGGAAAGCATTAGGCTGGGCCTTTTAGACCACCACCGAACTGAGTGGTTTGAGAATTATTTTTTGCAAGTTTCTGGCGGATGATTTGTAATCTTTTCCTTTTGCTGAACCCTTCGGAAAATTGGTCGTTTGACTGGTATAAACCAAATCCAGGAGGAATCAATGGCTGAGGTCAAGAGAGAATTTGAAGTTCACCGCCCATGGGAGCATGAGGCCTCCTTTAACGAGGTTATGGCTGACCAACTAAAAAAGGCACCCTACCTGATTGCCTCAATTATTTTTCACGGCGTTTTAGCCCTCGCTATCTCAGCCATTATTTTATTGAACTCGGAAGAGTCGGAAGCTCCGGTATTGGCAATGGCTGCGGTTGATGTGCCACCGGAAATCCTGGACGAGGTGCCGCCTCCTCCAGAAGTAGTCGAAAGCCCCGAAACATTAGACCCAGTACTTCATGAGGCCGCACTCGACGAAAGCGATGTGCAGGAGACTCTTGAGAAAACCGGTGACCCGGAATTCACTTCAACTGACCCGTTCGACTCAAACTCTTTCAATAATGCAATTGGTCCTAGCGGTGGCCCAGGAGGAATGATGGGAACTCTGGGTGACCGTGGCACCGGCAAAAGGGGAACCCCTACTGAAGCAGCGGTATTAAGTGCATTGAATTGGTTACGTGACCACCAAAACCCGGATGGATTTTGGGATTGCGATGAATTTATGTTTGAAGATAAATATGACGGGGTTCCCAGTAATGGGCCGGGAAATGCCGTCAATGACGTCGGCGTAAGTGGGTTGGCCTTGCTTGCTTTTCTTGGCAATGGGCAAACTCTGAGCAAGGGGCCATTTTCTGAAAATGTGCGGCGTGGAATCTCTTGGTTGGGCCGCAACCAAGACGACGAAGGGTTATTTGGGGAGGACGTCGGCAACCCAACTTTATACAACCACGCTATAGCCACGATGGCAATGGGTGAGGCGTGTTATTTCGCCAAGCGCCCTCCGAATTTAACCAAGAGAATGAAAAATGCGGTGAAGGTCATCGTCAACGCCCGCAACCCTTATGAGGTTTGGCGTTACTCTTTGGCGGCCAATGGAGATAATGATTCTTCGATCACCGGTTGGATGGTGTTTGCTTTAAAAACAGCCAGGGACGTAAAAATAAATGTGTCCGAAGACAACTTCCATGGTGCAAGGGAATGGTTTAACACAATGACTGACGCTGGTAGTGGCAGGACTGGGTATGCCTATGGTGACGGTGGTGGCCCCGGAGGACGTCCATCACGCCTGAAAGCCTACATTGAGAAGTTTCCTGCGGAAAAATCGGAAGCTTTGACGGCGGTTTCTCTTTTGTGCCGCATTTTCATGACCGATGTAGAAAAGGTAAGTGGGTGGAAAAAACATCCCGATTATGCGTTGTTAAACAAACAGGCCGACCTTTTAATTCGTACTTTGCCGGTGTGGAGTGAGGACGGGAGTACCAATGACATGTACTACTGGTATTACGGAACTTTCGCTTTAAACCAATGGGGCGGTAAACATTGGAGGAGCTGGAAGAAAGCCATTGAAAAAACTCTGTTGGAAAACCAGCACAATAAAGAGGACAACCTTAGGGGCTCTTGGGATCCAAACGGACCTTGGGGTGAAGACGGCGGTCGAGTTTATTCCACTGCCACATGTGCGCTAATTCTTGAAGTGTATTATCGTTACGCCCGCGTGCTTGGCGCCCGCTGAATAAAACTTGGCCGCGCGGCTAGCGTTTAACTTAATGGCCTTCGAATAATCACCGTGCCGTTTGCGTCCGGCAGTTCAAAATAGAGAACCTGTTTTTTTTCACACCATTCATTGACGGCTTTTGAAACGCCAAAATTTGACTCAGGGTTGTGGAAGTCGTGAATGAAAATAAATCCGCCGGGAGACATCTTTGGATAAAACACTTCTAGTCCCGCCAAGGTTGGAATGTATTTGTCCACATCCAAGGACAAGAAGGCGAAACGTTCTTCCGTTAATTCTTCAGCCGTTCCCGGAAAATGCCCCACGTGCATGACGACTTCTCCCGACCCGCCTAAGCAAAGTTGTTTTTCGATTTCTGATGGGTCGGTATCAAGAAATCGGAAATCCTCCGTGTTTTCTCCCTTTTCAAAATCCTCTGTACAAAATCCCTGAAAAGTGTCAAACAGATGGATACGGCGGTCGGGCATCATTTGGCGAAGGAATCGAGCGGTTTTCCCCTGGAAAACGCCAACCTCCACCAAGTCACCCGGGATGTTATCCGCTTCGATTCGCTTGCAGGCCAGGGCGATGGACGAGTAGCGAACGGCATCAATGGTCTTTTTTATTCGGGACTGAGTTTCCGACGAAAATGGAGGATGGCTCATTCGACTTTTGGTAATCCCGAAAGCTCCCTTTAGGCGCTGGTCTAAGCGATAAAGGCCTAAGCGTTTGAGAAAACTCCGCAAGAGTCAAATTTGTGAGGCTTGGGTTGGAAAAAGCAAAACGCTGGTGATTTTGCTCACCGTGCCCCGATAAAGGGGAAGGTTTTTCATGCGATCCCATTCCGGGTGGGACATAAAATCCTGCCAGTGCTTCTTATGTATCTCTTGGTTCGTGGCGGACAGTATATAAGTCAAATTTGGGACATCCCCAGCAGCGAGGGTTTCCCCAAAGAAGACTGGGGATAAACCAACTTTTTTCATCAAGTCTATTTCACCTTGGTTAAACATATCCACTTTTAACTTGGCTTGCTTTTCGTTGTAACTTTCGTAAATACGTAGCTCTAAAATCCGATCTCCACTCTCCATGCTAGGTAATTCAATTTTCGGCATCCCTGCAAATGCGCGCATGATTCGGCTATCAATTCGCAAGAATGCGGGGTCTTTTTCCGGCAATGCAAAATAAGCTGTCGCAGCGGCTTGGTAGGCAGTATCGATTTCAAGTTTGTCATTCTGCTCTACCCATTGCTTTGCCGACGTGTAAGGAATCATCACAACAACCGATGTATTTTTTTTATCACTAGGCAAAAAGGTTCCGACTGTTTCCACGCCTTGGCGATTCAATGCCGGCACGAGGGCGTTTTCCACGTAATTCAGAGTGGCGCTTTGCTTGTCTAAATTGTCGCATTGAAAAATTCTCACTTCCATCAACTGTTGCTCTACCCCACCGGCAGCAGCGGAGTCCTCAGGCGGCGGAATAAGTTCGATTGAGAATTTCTCAAAACCCAAAATAATCAGGGCAAACAAGGCCAAGGCTACAATAACTCTCAGTGTGGTTTTCATTCTTGGATTCTACTGATTGTAGGTGGCTGGGTGAAAAAATCAGAGCGAGAAAACACAAAAATGAGTTCTCGACATGGCTGCCCTTCAAAAACCGACTGCTTCGTTTCCACCTTCTCCATTCCGGCTCTTTCCATCAAACGCACGGCGGAAATATTTCGCTCGTCCACTACTGCGAAAACTTCCAAAATTTCAGTCCCCTCAAAGGCTCGGTGCATTGCAATCAAAATGGCTGATTTGGCCAAGCCCAATCCCTGCCATCGCGGATTCAAGGTAATGCCAATCTCAGCTTTCATTTTATCCCTCGATGTGCAAATCCCGACATCACCAATCATCTGACCTGATTTTATTTCGATGATTGCGTATTGATTCCAATGCCCTGGAAGGAATTCGCCCGCTCGATACATTTTTTCAAGGAATTCCAATGCCTCCCCGTCTGAAAGGGGCGCCCACCCTTGGTAATTACCTACATCCTTGGTGCGATAGGATTGAAATGCCGCGAGGTCGGGAGGAGCCAACCTTCTCAATTTTACCTGTTTCATCTAATGCCACTTTACCTCCATCTTGTTTGGCGAAGGCGACTAAACCTTCCTTCAAAGCCAACGATTCCCTCTGCCACTAAAACTTATATTCTTGGCCAGGCTGAAGCAAGCTCATGCTGAGTTCACGGCCGCTAAGGCGGTCGTCGGGATTTTCAATCTGCGCGGCTCGGGCGTCATAAATATGGACTGGACCTTTGCCCCAGACTTCGGCCGTCTTGCCCCGCAAAACCAAAATGGTGCTTTCCGAAATTCCGACGCCGACCTGGGTAGGGTTATCTAAGACTGCGGTGAGCAGACGGTGGTTTCGATTGCGCTGCATAAAATGTTGGTCAATCAAAAGCCCGGGGCATAATCCCAAGCCGGGGTGAGTCGGCATGGCGCCCTTGAAGTAAGGAGCAGGGTCCGGAGGACCAGAAATCATCAACTCCCCCATGGCCGCCGCACCCGCGCTGGTCCCGCCGATGGCCACACCTTGATGAAACCGCAACTGGATGGGTGAAATCAGTTGAGCGGTGCGCAACGCTTTCACCAATTCCAACTGGCTCCCGCCGGTAAACCAAATGAGGTCGGCTGAGTTAATTTGTTTTAACAGCTCTGCAGGGTGCTCTAGCTTTGCCACCCAGGTTGTTGCGGCCCCAGCCTTAGCCCAAGCGGCGGCAGAACGAGCACCGGTGTCCTCTAAAGCGGATGCTTGAGGAAAAACCAAAACTGCGGGACTGGGGGCGGCCACTTCGGCCAAAGCGCGTTCGAAAAAGTCTGTCGGCAAAGGTCCCCCGCCAGCGATTAAAAGAGTGCCGGAAGTTTGCGCGCAAGAACAAAGCAAGCAAAGCCAAAGCGCGGGCAGCGCCCGCCAAGTTAATCTATGGAAAATGCGCCACTTACTCATCCCCCTCATCCTAGCCGGTTGCGCCCAAACTCAGCCACAATTCGTTTATCCAGACTCCAATCCTGGGAAAACTCAAGAGACTTATCACGGCACCACCGTGGCGGACCCCTATCGGTGGCTGGAAGATGATTTGTCTGCCGAAACTGCTTCATGGGTAAAGGCGCAGAATGAAGTCACTTTCAACTATTTAGATAGCCTGCCACGCCGGCATGAGATTCGGGAACGGCTGACGGAACTGTGGAATTATGAAAAGCTAAGTACCCCTACCCAGCACGGTGACAACTGGTTTTGGTCACGAAACGATGGCTTGCAAAACCAATCGGTGGTTTACGTCGGCGATGGCCCTTACCAAAACGGCCAGGTGCTTTTGGACCCCAATCAATTTTCGGAAGACGGCACCCGGGCTCTTTCCGGAATGTCCGCAAGCGAGGACGGCAAGTATGTGGCTTATTCAGTTTCCGGCGGTGGCTCGGATTGGCAAACCTGGAAAGTTTTAAACGTGGCCAACGGCAAAGACACCAGCGATGAATTGAGCTGGATTAAGTTCAGCAGGATGTCTTGGTTGCATGACAATTCGGGTTTCTTTTACACGGGTTACCCCGCTCCGAAGGGCAGTGAACTTTCCGCGGTCAACAGTAACGCAAAGTTGTTTTTTCATAAGCTGGGAACGCCGCAAACCGACGACCAAGTGGTGCTCTATTTTCCTGAACATCCGCTGTGGGGTTACAGCGCCGAAGTCAGCGAAGATGGCAATTGGCTTTTCATCTATGGGCATGAAGGTACAGAAAGGAAAAACCGCCTATGGAGAGTGGATTTGCACGGTAATTGGAACGACGTGCAACCAGTGTTCACTAAGTTTGATGCCTCGTATTCTTTTTTAACCGCCGACGGGGACCTTGCTTGGTTCAAAACAACACTGGATGCACCCAACGGAAAAATCATCGCGGTAAATCCAGCCAACATTGACCAAGACCACCTACAGACCATCATTCCTGAATCCACCGATGTGCTGACCTCGGTTTCCTTTGTAGGCGGAAAACTCCTGTGTAATTATTTGCACAACGCCCACTCCGTCACCAAAGCCTACACACTTGAAGGGAAATATTTGTGGAACGTTAAATTCCCGGCTTTAGGTTCGTCTGGAGGTTTTGGAGGAAAAGCCACCAGCAATCAAGCGTGGTATTCCTTTAAATCCTTTACTTACCCGCCGACGATTTTCTCGCTGGAATTAACTACCGGGAAATCCACCCTGCAGAAATCACCAAAAGTGGATTTCAATCCCAATGATTTTGTCACCGAACAAGTTTGGTATCCCTCCAAAGATGGGACCAAGGTGCCGATGTTTTTGGTTCATCACAAGAACGTAAAGGCCAACGGCGAAGCGCCGGTGCAGCTTTACGGCTACGGCGGATTCAATATTTCTCTGACTCCAAGCTTCTCACCCGCCAATTTAGTTTGGATGGAAATGGGCGGAGTTTACGCCATGCCCAACTTACGTGGCGGTGGAGAGTTCGGCCAAGCCTGGCATGAGGCCGGCACCGTGCATCAAAAGCAAAACGTGTTTGATGACTTCATTGCTGCGGCGGAATGGCTTTGTGAAAGCGGTTGGACGAAACCGGCGCGATTGGCAATCCGCGGTGGTAGCAATGGGGGTTTATTGGTCGGTGCTTGCATGACCCAGCGACCAGATTTATTTGGCGCTTGCTTGCCGGCTGTCGGCGTACTGGACATGCTTCGTTATCACAAATTCACCATTGGCTGGGCGTGGGCTTCCGACTATGGAACTTCCGACGATTCGAAACACTTTGAAACTCTGTTGAAGTATTCGCCTTATCACAACGTCAAAAAAGGAGTGGCCTATCCGGCCACCATGGTGACCACCGGGGATCACGATGACCGCGTGGTTCCAGCTCACTCTTTTAAATTTGCCGCGGCATTGCAAGCCGCTCAAGCTGGGTCAGCGCCGACACTGATTCGAATAGAAACCCGCGGTGGACACGGCGCTGGTAAACCCACCTCCATGCGGATTAATGAGTACGCGGACTTGTGGGCGTTTTTAGCAGCTGAACTAAATATGTAGTCGGCACAAGTAGAACTGGCGAAACCCCTATTGGTAGCTTGGGTTTAGTTAGCAGCCTCCGACCACATTCTTTCTGGAAATTTCAATTTGCTTCCCCTCCTCCTAGCCATCAGCTCCATTTTACCGGGACCTGCAATTGCGCAACAATTGCCACCGGTCCCCGAGCCAGCTGAAAATCCAGTTACCGAAGAAAAGCGCGTCCTTGGAAAAAGTCTTTTTTGGGACGAGCAACTTTCCAGCGACAACACTGTCTCATGCGGCACTTGTCATATTTTTTCAAGCGGGAGCGGTGACCCGCGCCCTGGAATTAATCCTGGCCCGGATGGGCAACTTGGTACCGAAGACGACATCCTCGGCTCACTGGGGCTGGTTCGGTCGGACTCCAACAATCACTATTTTCCCGACAACATCTTCGGTCTGAACCCTCAAGTCACCGGCAGAGCAGCCCCTTCGGTAGTCGGATCTCAATGGTCCCCGGAATTGTTTTGGGATGGTCGGGCTGGGTCAACTTTCATCAACCCGGAAACCGGCGGGGTGAGCATCGCGACGGGGGGTGCCCTTGAAAATCAAGCTGCGGGTCCGCCGCTCAGTGGCGTGGAGATGGCTCATGAGGCGCGGGACTGGGCTTCGATTACCGCCAAACGCCAAGTCGTAGACCCCCTTCGCCTTGCCACTGACATCCCTCCTGATGTCGCATCCGTGCTAGGTGGAGGCGCTACTTATCCGGATCTTTTTAGGGCAGCTTTCGGTGACCCCCAGATTACCGCCGAGCGCATTGCGTTTGCGATTGCAAGCTATGAGCGAACCCTCGTTCCCGACCAAACTCCTTGGGACAATACAGAGGCTGGACTTCCTGGCGGCATGACCCAGCAACAACAAGCAGGGTTCAACTTCCTTCGTGACCACACGGTTTGTTTCAACTGCCACGTCCCTCCTTTGTTCACCGATAACGAATTTTATAATATTGGACTTCGGCCAACCGACGAAGACCTTGGGCGAAACACCGTAACTGGCTTTGCCGATGACCGTGGTCGCTTTAAAACACCCACCCTTCGAAACGTCGGCCTAAAGAATTCATTAATGCATGTTGGTTGGGTTACCGATGTTCAGGATTCAATTGATTACTACAACGCGCCGGCTTTCCCTGCGGTTGATTCGGTGACTGGCCACACTCAATACACCGCGGACCAAAGCGGGATTCCAACTAACAACCCGGGATTTTTTGCAAACTACCAAGACATTAATATGCCAACTCAATTCCAACCGAATGTGGTGGAGTTTATTACCAATGGATTGACAGACCCACGGGTTGCCAATGAAAGCTTTCCGTTTGACCGGCCAACATTGCACAGCGAGATTCGGCCGGCGAATCCAAAAGTCTTTGGCCGTGGGTCCCCTGGAAGCGGAGGAATTGTGCCAACAATGGTGGCCATCTCCCCACTGGTTGTGAATAATCCGGATTTCAAAGTTGGGATTGGTGGAGCCCTTGGCGGCTCAATTGCTTTCTTGGTTATTGGCCGGGCTCCTAATTTTCCTTCTCCGGGCAGCTTCCCGCTAAATCTTTCGCCGGGAGAATTCATAGGCAAGTTTGGGGTTTCACTTGCTGGGGTTGGTTCAGGCCAAGGTTACGCCACATTTAAATGGTCACTGGCCCCGCTTACTTCCGTTACTGTTGGGATAAAAATAAATGCCCGCTGGTTTGTCGTGGACCCACAAGCCGTGGGAGGCCTTTCCTCAACAAAAAGTGTGGAGTGGACCGTTCTTTAATACTGACCATGCGAAGTTTTCTAAGTCTATTTTTTTTAGTTGCCTTTGCCTCTTCGGCTTATCCCCAAAGTTCATTTGAACTTAATTACTCCCTTAAGTTCGATGGGATCGACGACCGGGTCATGGTCCCCTTCAACCCCTCATTCCCCACCGAGGTTTTCACCGTAACGACTTGGGTTCGAACCCCTGGAGCCCTCCGTCGAAAGGCTATAGTCGCCCGTGGAGAGGACAGCATCACCGGGAATGCCGCATGGAGCCTTTACATGGATGTGGATGGAACTTTCAAGCTTAGGATTGAAGATATCAATGATGCAGACTATTCCTATGCGTCGGGCTCTTTTATTGCCGACGATAACTGGCACCACCTAGCCGCAACCCGTAATTTAGCGGGCGCGGTCGCGCTTTACGTGGATGGACAACTGAAGGCCTCTTTCAATTCAACTGGCGTGCCGTCCTCTGCTAACAACCAATACTTGACATTTGGGTGCACTCATGGAACCTTTGGTCCTCCGTCACCAAGCAACCCGGTAAAGCCACTGTGGTTTTTCCCGGGACGAATTGACGAGCCTTCAATGTGGAATGTGGCCCTGTCTGCGATACAGGTTCAGGACTTGTTCTCGAGTGGTGTTGACCCCACCTCACTGGGACTAGTTGGGCTTTGGCAGATGAATAAAGGAAAAGGGCAATTTATCAAAGACGACTCCCCCGCCGGCAACGATGGGTTCCGTGGAGGGTTACCGGGAAGGGATAGCTCGGATCCAAAATGGAAGAAAGAAATGCCGGATGCGGCTACGCCAAGTTAAAGGTCGGTCAAGGGCAAACGATTAGCTCAATTCCATTCGAAAGGGCACCGTAGGGACCCATGCTTAAGGAAATGGCTTGGGCGTAAAAGGTTTGGCCAATGAGTGCGGTGCTATTTAGCGGCACCAACAAGGTGGCCACTCCGGTGGAATCAGTTTGTAGGGGCTGCTGAAAAAACACCTGGCTCATGTCCAACAAAACCGTGCCCGCCGAAGTCAGATTGGTAATTTCATCTGCTCCACGCGAAGCAAACAGCAAAACTGTACCGGAAGGAGGGGCATTGCGAATTTCAATTTGCACACTACCGCCAATGGTCGGCGAACCAATTCCTACCATTTCTAATGGATGGGCCGCTGGGTCCAGCTGGTCAAAAGGTCGATAGCCACAAATGATTTGATTGGACGAGGCCGGCGTAGCTTCAGCAAAAGTCACCCACTGGGACTGGCCGTCAAACAACCGTCCACTGGAAACGTTTTCTTGCTGGGTACCAAAATAAAACGCGTCCAAAACCGTAGTGCCATCGGCCGAAGTGAGGATTATGGTTTCTCCTGAGCCGGACAATTTAAAGCCGGCGTGCAGGGGGCCTTGGCTTTCATCCCCATCGGCCCACACCAAAATGCTCTCGCCGGCGCCGACCTGGGTGCCCGCCGGAAAAACCCACTTGTCTAAATTGGTGGGATTGTCACTCAGGAAAAATCCACCAAGGTCCAGTGGCGAGGAATCACGGTTGAGGACTTCAATCCAGTCGTCAAACTCACCGGCTTCGTCGGCGATGGTGTCGCCATTGATGGCCATGAATTCGTTAATGCACGGGGTAGTGTTGTTTCCGGCTTGAGTGTTCCAAGCCGGCGGTTGAAATTCTGCGGTGCGCGGCATAAATTCCCAAGCGCCGCCGCTGGCGACATCACAACCTGCCGAAACGTAATATTCCACCCGGCTTCCAGCTGAAAAGCCAGGAATGAGTGCGCCCCAAACTCCGTCATTAGCTTGGCCATCGGCGTGGGCGCCATCGTCAAACATCGGCGTGGCTTGGTAAGCGCCAAATTTGCGCAGGTGCAAATTCACAAAAGCAAGTTGGGAACCGGCCGGAGCACTGGCGGAAACAGTGACGCTGACGACTTCACCGGCGGCGGGGGTTGCCGGGGCGTGGCGAAGCCCGGCGAGGTTTGGGGTGGGCCGATTGAATTCTGGTAATCCGGAAAGATATGCCAGCCGCTCGTCCACAAATTGGCGCAATCCTTTAAACACCGTGTTACCACGATTGACATCCGAATCCAAATTGGTGACGTAATCACTAAAGGAATAGATTTTTTTATTGTCCGCCTGCACTTCGGCGCGAATCAGCGTATCCCAAGCATCTATCAATGGGTCGACCCGGGCCGGGTCCAACCACTCATCCACGATACAGCGGAAATGGGCCAAATAGCGCTCATGTACTTCCGGAAAATCCATGAGGTGCCGCATCAGTGGCAAGTCCACATTGTCATGCTCATAATTCGGGTGCAAATCAACCGAACCAAAGGTGTCCCAAGCGTTCTGGGCAAAAGAACCAAAAGCCTCGTTGGCGTCTCTTTGCAAAAAGTTCCACCGGTTTTGCACGTCATCACGATAAAGGGCATAATCCGAACCCTTGTGCACATAACCGTCAGAATCCATGAAGCAATTTTCCAAAGCCAAAGTCCACAACGCACGATCCAAATGAAAGACCTCTTCAATGTCGGCAACATAAGTGGAGCCGGTGGGTGAATTATCAATCAAACCGCATAAATCCCGAATGCGGTCATAAGCGGAGGCGTCTTCAGTCTTTAATTCATACCATGGGTGGTAGGCGGTGACATTACTTCCCAGCCAATTAAAGGATGCGTTGCCAGGATTGCGCATGGCCGACGGCACTTTGAAGCGGTCACCGGTATCTGTGGGGTACCACTCTTCCAGAAAATCCTTGTTCAATTGTTGAATGTTTGCATAAACTCCCCAATTTTCATTGTTGATAATCAGGTGAATAAAATTCCCTTTTGCGGCGGTGGTGAAACTCCGACAAACTTTAGAAAAAAGAACCTCGCGCATAAAGGTGGGGTCCATAAAGGCATTATTGAGATTCAAGGTGGAATAACCTAAAAGGTCCTGACCGTCCACATAGGTGTTCATTGAAATGCTGAAGGATTTCTTTTGGGTAGTAGGCCGAGTAAAGGAAGTGTTGCCCTTAAAGCGTACGCCGACGTCCAAATAGGTCACCCCGTCCATAGTGAGATCCGCAGGGATTTCTACATCGGTACCGTAATTGGCATCTAACTGATTCCACCAATTGCCCTGCGCAAAAGTGAGGTGGATTTCACGGAGAATGGATTCGTCGTAAAGCTCTTGGGCTGGCGCCGGCAAGGCAAGAGCCAAGCAAGGGATGAGGAAATAGAGGGGCTTCATTGGTGGAATGGGACTTTATCAATCCTAACTCATTAACCCGCACATAACGGATTGGTTTCCGAGTTTTCTCAAGCGTGAGCTTTGCGAGATTCTTCGGCGGACTCTTGAATCAGCTGGCGCAAAATATCCAAGTCCACGTCGGCTAATTTGTTGATGTAAAGACAACTCTTGCCCATGGAATGTTTTCCTAATTTGGCAAGCAGCTGAGTTTGAATTTTTGAGCCACAGGATAAATAAACACTGAGCTTAGCTTTGCGTGGTGAAAAACCAACCAGAGGCCAATCTCCGGTCCGGCCACTTGCGTACTTATAAGTGTAATGCCCGAAGCCAATAATGTTTGGCCCCCAAAGACGTGCTGGTTTACCGGTGACTTCTTCCATCATTTGGCGCAGAATTTTTCCATCTGCTTGGCGCACTGTAGATTCTACCGCATTGAGAAAGTCATCCACACTAGCATTGGTTTCTTTGGTTTTTGCTTCCGCCATTCACCCAGCTTAATCACCCGGCGTAGATTCCGATAGCGCCCAAGCTGGGGCGTCGTGGCCGATATTCCAAAGTGGGCGCACCCAAAGCTGAAAACAAAGCACCAATAAGCCGACGGTAAGGATGTTTAGAAAAAATCCGGTGCGCACCATTTGCGAAACTCGAATTTTTCCGCTGGCAAAGACCACGGCATTGGGCGGGGTGGCAGCGGGCATCATAAAAGCTGCGGATGCAGCAATGGTTGCTGGCATCATAAGCAGTAAGGGATTTAGCCCAGCGGCGGTAGCCATGGCCGCAAGTACCGGCAGTAACACCGCCGTAGTAGCAGTATTGGAAGTCACTTCGGTTAATAAACTCAAAGCAAGCGCCACTACACCAATGATGACCCAGTCAGAGCTTCCTTCAATCAACGGCGCCAAGGCGGAACCAATGGCCGCATCCAAACCGGAAACTTGAAAGCCTTTGGCAATGCAAAAACCTCCACCTAATAAAAGCAGTACATCCCAGGGCAAACGACGAGCGGTTTCCCAATTCATGAGCTGTTCGCGCTTAGCGGTTCCGGCTGGAATCAAAAAACACATCAGCGCCATAAACAAGGCAACCGTGGCGTCGGAAATATCATTTTTGTGCAAGTTGTACCAAGCAGGGTCGGCGGCGGCGGCACCTAAAAACAAACGCGACCACCCCGGCAATGTCCAAGCCCCAAAATTGAGGTCGGCGCGAGTCACCCAAAGCAATGCGGTTAATCCAAAAACGAAAGCCATGCGTTTTTGACTGGTGGCCATGGGGCCCTGGGCAAGGCGTTCTTCCCGAATGGCTGCACCGCCAAGTTGACTTTTTCCGGACAAGGGCAAAAGGACGCGCGTCATTAACAACCAAGCTAGAGGGATAAAACAAATGACCAGCGGGGTCCACGCCAAAAACCAATCACCAAAGGAAATTTTCGGGCCGTCGGGAAAACGCATTTCAAACTGGCCGAGAAATTCTTGGTTGGGGGCAGTGCCGACCGGCGTGCCCATGCCACCTACTGAAGATGCGTAAGCCACTCCCAACAAAAGCGCGACCGCAAAGTTGGAGGAGTTTTTGTCTTCGGCCTCAATCCGTTTGGCTACTGCCAATGCAATCGGAAGCATCAACAACGTGGTGGCGGTATTGGCAATCCACAAAGACAAAAACGCCGACGCCACCATGAAGCCCAACACCAGGCGGCGTTGCGAAGAACCGACGAAATCCACAATTCCCAGCGCCATTCGTTTGTGAACCCCCCATCGTTCCAATCCTAGGGCAATAATAAAGGCCCCTAAAAAAAGCTGGACCAATTGCCCCATATAGAGCGGGGCGGCCTCTTTGGCTGGCATCACGTTCAGCAGGGGAAAAGCAATGGCCGGCACCAAGGATGCGGCGCCAACCGGGATGGCCACCGTGACCCACAAAATGGCGGTGAGTGCGGTGACTGCCGCCACTTTGCGCTGAATGGGGTCCAGGGCCACTCCTGGCCCAAATAACAGCCAAATGAAGGCCACAAGACCAACCAGGGCTCCTAGCCGCTTGCCGGCCAAGGGAATTAAACCCCTTCCCTAGTGGGAGTTCTTCTCGGAGGCAACAAAATAGAACACGCCGCCAACGACGAGTACGACCAATGCGATGAGAAAGATGCTCATGAGTAGGGGTTATTTTAAGCGGGCCGCCCACAATTTGCGAAATACCTTTAGAATGGTTGCCGCAGAAATACCTCTGCTCCGGTTAGGGCTCAAAAGAATCGCCTTTTCCGGTTTTCGTTAGAACTCTGAAACATGCGATTATTTGTTGGAAATTTACCTTGGAGCGTCGGTGACGACGAACTCCGTGATCTGTTCGCCGAAATCGGCGAGGTTAGTGACTCCAAAGTCATCACCGAACGGGGAACCGGCCGCTCACGCGGATTTGGTTTCATCGAGATGGGAGATGAAGAGGGAAAAAAAGCCATTGAGACCATGCACGGCATGGATATAGAAGGCCGTGACCTGCAGGTCAATGAAGCAGAAGAGCGTAAGCCTCGCGAGCGCCGCTTCTAATCATCCCCCCTGCGTAGTGGAAACACTGCGTAACCTGCCGACTATGAATTCCGAAAGGCGTTCGTAGTCGGCTTTTTCGTTATAGACTTGGCAGGAAATCCGCACCATATCGCCGACGGGTTCCGGCCAAGCAATCACCGGCACGATGATTCCAGCTTCACGTAAGGCCAAGAAGATTGGATGACTGTCATCAAAAATCTGTGGGTTGCCTAGCGATGGAAAATCCAAGTTGCTTGGTAGTTTCACCACTGCCATAGAGCCCATTAGGCTTCCCGGCACCAGCGGCGGCGTACCCCACTGCTCACATAAAAAATCACGCATGGCCACCGCCATGGCATGGTTTCGTTTTTGCACCGCCGGGATTCCGCCAGGCATAAGGCCGCCCAGCCAATCCAAAGTTTTGCCGATGGAACACCAAGCAGTTGGGTCAGTGGTGCCGGTCCAATGGAATTCCAAATGAAATCGTGAGCGATCGGTGCGTGGACTATTTCGCCCATGTCCGGTCACTACCGGATGAATGCGTTCTTGGAGTTCTGGCTTGACATGCAGAAAAGCGGCGCCGTGAGGAGAACAAAGCCATTTGTGGCAATTAGCGGTATAAAAATCAGCGCCGATTTCAGCTAAATCCAAGCAAATCATTCCCGGCGCATGGGCCCCGTCCACTAAAACCAAAACGTCTCGGGATTGAAGAGCGGCCGTCAACTCTCTCACTGGAAGAATCACCGCGGTCGGACTGGTGATATGGTCTAACAAACAAATTTTAGTTTTCGCAGAGACTCGTTCGAGTACCGCCGCCAGGATTTTCTCCGAGTTTTGCGGCGGGAAAGGGAGCTCTGCAACGACCACCTGTGCACCATCTCTTTCGGCCACCGCTTCCAGGCATTGCCTACAGGCGTTGTAGGCATGATTCGTGACCAACAACTCATCCCCGGGGGAAAAACGCAAAGATTGCAAAACCGCATTCACCCCATGAGTTGCGTTGGGAACCAAAACCATGTCGTCGGCGGAAGCGTTCACGAAAGAAGCCAATTCATCCAATGACGCATAAAGCCGCTCTTCATAGGAAACGGTGAAAAAGTACATCGGGTCCGCTTCTAATTCGCGACGCACCTGGTTTTGATAATCACGCACTGCCCGAGGCAAGGCGCCAAAGGAACCATGATTCAGATGGACCCGCGCCGGGTCTAGGGAGAACTCTTTTGCAAGGGGGCCACTCATGGCCCCTAGCTTAGTCGGCGATGTCTAAAATCACGAGGTTGGTGAAGGCTGCATCTTGGGTGCCGTAACCCACTACCGCCTGTAGGTACACGCGGATTCCCCGTAAAGCAACCATGTTGGGGATTGGAGTTGGCAAAGTAAATCGACCGGTGGCCCCTAAATTCCCAGAAAAAACGGTGCGCCATGAGCGGCCCAGTAAGAAGTCACCGGCTATGCCAGGAATAGTTCGGTTGTCCTGGTGAATGGCGGCCAGCAATTGAACATCACTATGAGAAGTACCGTCCAAGAAAACGCGGACTGGTTGAGAAATTTTATTGGAGCCCCAAATCCCCATGGTGGGAAGGTCACTCCAAGTTTCTAAGCGAATGTCATCCAAGCAAGATTCGGTCAAATCATTATTGGGGTCATCGCTAATGGTGAAACGCAGGCGCATGTGGGAACTCAGCGTAATGGCATCGTGAAGCGGGAACCGCATTTCCTGCCATTCGTTGCGATTGCCGACCTCCTCTAGAGGATGCCAAGTTTGGCCACCGTCATTGGAAACTTCGGCCAAGAAAACATCATCCGAGGCGTTGCCTGGCAAATTGGCAAACCAACGGGCGTAACTTAAAAACACGGTGTCAAAGGAGTCCACGTCAAAGATTGGAGTCAGCAACACCGTCACCCCATCCACATCATTTTCGCCAACCGAGCTTCCTGCCGCCGCCCCGGTTACCCAACAAAGCGAGCCGTCACCAAAAGGATTGTCCACGCCTGGCTGGACAACCTGACCATTGTTTTCGGTGGCTTGTGGAACGGCAAGTTCCCATGAATAATGGGTGTTATCCGAAACTTCCCAGCCAGCGCCGCCAAATTCCATATTGTCATGAATTAACAGCCGCGGCCGACCCAAGATGACATCGGCTTCGTTGAAGTCTTGGTAACCTTCATAGTCCAAGGCAAGGGTGAAGCCAATTTCTTGACCTACCGGGGCGCTGGCAGAAAAGGTGACTTGGAATGGGTCCGTTTGTTGGGTGGAATTTGCCACCATGTCAAATGCAAGCGCACCACCACTAACCGACAAATCCGCGTGGTTCGAAATCATTTCTACAAAACCATTGCCGACTTGACTCCCTTGGTTGGCCAAAACTAGACGGAGATTCCAGGTTTCGCCAGGCTCCATAATTTCATCGCCGTCCCCTTGGACGGGTTGCCAAATAAATTCAGCCACAGAAATTGCCGCACCACTAAAGCGAGCTGTTTGAGAATAGCCCGGGACAACAGCTTCAAACAAAGCGGGGATACGGCTGGGGTTAGGCCAGAAGCCGTCTTGTTGGCCGCCGATTTCCGGGGTGTAGGCCAAAGCGCCATGCACAGCGTAGTAGTAATCAAATGCTACGCCGTTGGCAACATAAAGGACTTCCCATCCGGTTCCGTATTGCCAGCCATTTTCTTCGCAGGCCCTTCGAGCGTAGTGGCGTAAAATTTCATCGTCCGGTGCGTAAATAGTGTCGTAGCCCCACGGGAATAGCCAAAGGTTGCTGTAAGTGTGACAGGAAAGCGCCATGCTGGGTGGGAACTGGGCCATGTAGTCCCGAATGGCAGCCGTTTCGGGTTCAGAAAATCCTGCAGTACCGTGATAGGTTTCACTGTTTGGGTCACTACTTGACCCGCCATAGCCTGGTCCCCATGCGTAGTCATAGTTACGGTTGAGGTCCACACCGTGAATGCTTCCTCCAGAAGCGCGAGCGTTCTTGCGCCACATACCGCCCCCGTTTGGGTTGGACTGACGATTGATTTCGTAACCGTCTGGATTCACGCAAGGAATGAAAATTAAATTGCGCGTTTGGATGATGCGACTGGCGTCGACATCGGTGGCTTCCGATTCACAAAGCAAGTTGGCAAACTGAACTAAAGATTCCGCCGACATCGGCTCACGCGCGTGATGCAAGGCGTCATACCAAGCAGTGGGTTTGGCTGGGTCATGCGCTTGCGGGGTGGTTGACAAACGGAACGCCCAAATGCTGCGGCCTTGCAAAGATTGGCCGATGGAAAACTTTTGTGAAATACGGTGAGGAAAGGCCGCAGCCAAGCGGTCCATTTCTTGCTCCAGTTCGGCCAAGGTGCGAAAGCCACCCATGCTGCCGACCCCTGCTCGAGTGCCTGCTTGCGCTGCACGATGGGCATACCAAGCCGACAAGTCTTCAAGCTCAACGGCAAATGAAATTCCAGCTGAAAAAAGACTGTCTTGCTCAGCGTCGGTGGCATAAGCAATCACACTGCCGTCGACGGGCCGGTAATGATCGTCTAAGTCTGAAAGCAGACCAGACAAGGTGTCAAATTCCGCGGCCGAATTGGGAAAGATTCGGACTAAGTCCTTAGGCTCTTGTAAAGGAAGAAGGACTTGAGGTAGGGCCAGGAAGAGGGGGATGAGAAGGCTAATCATGAAAGGAGGGGAGCCCAAAGGGCACACCTCCACGTTAACCCTATTCCCTGGATTAAGTTTTGCGAAATCCTAAAACTTCAAGTCAAAATCAAGGCGAATTCGGTAGTCCGTCTCACCGTCATCGTAAGCGGAATTGGTGACCGCCATCCCCCAAAAATGGAGCTGAATGTTGTCGGCAATTTTCTTCTTCAAGCCAATGATTTGGCCAGCCCAGCCGGAGCGCAAATCAGAGGGCAAATCATCCTGAGCAAAACCCGCGAAAACCGCGTCGTTACCGATGTCCGAATATTGGTAGTAAACCTTGTTTCCAGGCATAAGTTGGTAGGAGAAGCCCAATCCAAATCCAGAATCTTCTACGTCGGCGTTGTCCGTGTTGGCGCCTAAGTTTTTGATGTATTCACCGGCAAGCATCAACTCATTCATTTGGTATGAAGCAATGGCATTGACGATGGTGTAATCGGAAACATAATTCCCGTCTCCAGGCTCGGTAGTGGGCCCCTCAGAGCCTAGGTTTCCGCTTCCTGTAACCTGGTCGTACATGGCATCAATATTGTTGCCGTAGTCATAGAAGGCTAATGAAACATTGGCGTTGGAAATCGGCGAGGCGCGAATTTCAGCAACCGTGAGTAATGTCTCTGATCCCGACGAGGCTTCATCCAAAACATACTCACCAATCGTCCAGCTGAAATTACTTTCTTTCCGACCAATCACTAGACCTTCCGGCTGGACATCCCGATCCCAGACCGTCGGTGAGTAAACGGGGTTTTTAGTAAAAGGATGGTTGAATTTTCCGACCTGAAGCCAGGTTCCTTGGCTCCACTTCGGCGTGTAGCTCATATACAAACGGTCCAAAGAAACCTCAAAGGAGCCTAAAAAATCATCCCCCCCGCCGAAGTCTTCATGCGGGCTGGTCGGGACGTCAGCGTTGCCAGTAATTAAACGACTGCCGATTTTGAATTCCTCATTAAATGTGTACGTCCCGCCAAAACGAAAACGCAAGCGGTCACGGTGACGGTCGCGTGGGGTCACCGTGTTATTCAGCTCATTTGAGGATTCGAGGCGAAAGCGGAAATCTCCGCTCCAATCCCAATCCTGGGCTTTAGCTTGGCCGGTCAACCCAAAAGCCATCAGGGCCAGGGCAAAAAAAGTGATACTTTGGTATTTCATTTCTTATGGGTGGACGGCCTCGCCCACGGGTCACGATTCTCCGCAATTCGTTCCCCACTTGAACGTAAATTTTGTGAATTTCCTTAGAATTTCGGGGGCCTGTATTGTGCTGGGATGAAATTTCTCATTCCCCGCTTGGGGTCCGCAGTAGCCCTATTGGGTGGACTTGTTTCTTGCCAAGCGCCAGACGGCCTGGCTTTCCCCGCCCACGAAGCCCAAGGGGCGTGGTCTTTTCACCTGCCGGCGATGACCGAACTCGACTGGAACCGAAAAGAAAGCGATGGAACCAGTGAAACTTCCTTTAATGCCGAAGCCACTGCCAGCGGGTTCGGCTTCCAATATGAGAAGTTTATGGGCAATGGCCTTTCTTACTATGGCGCTATTGATAGTCGAGATTATTCAGTTCAACATGCTGACGTTCCGGGCCACGGAGATGGCTGGGAATACCGCTTAGGCTCACGAATGCGATTCGGAGAAAACTACCAAGGATGGAGGCAATTTTTCTTGGGCGGACACACCTTGTTTGGTTCCGGGTTGACGCGCATCGTCAGTGACAGTGAAACCGGAGAATCAACCAGTTCCTACTGGGGGTTAGGCGTGGAGTGCGGCGCCAATTGGTTTATCAGCCCGATGGTTTCATTTGAAACCGTCTTGATGTACGAATATCACTTAGGGGAAACCAGCTACATCACCGCAAATTCTGCAACCGAAAGAGAAGAGGGTTTGAACGGTCTTACCGCTCAAATTGGCTTAGCTGTTTACTACTAAAGCCGACGTAGCCGGATGAGCAGTTCCCGCGCTTTGGATTCCAATCCTTGGCGCTGGTAGAGAGCGGCCAAGTTCTGAATGGATTTGCGATGGCCGGGGTCCAATTCAATCGCCCGCTGGTAAGCATTTTCGGCAGCAAACCATTCTTCGGACCAGTCGTAAACACAACCCAACACAAATTGACCCTCTATGTGTTGCGGATGTAGCTCTAAACACCGACGCAAGAGAGCCGTTGCTTGGGGAAACCAAGATTCCCCCTGGCCATTTGCTCCTGCCATAAAGGCGGCGAAACCGGCCCGGAAGAAAAAGTCTGGGTTGGATGGATGGTCTTCAATCAGACTTAAGAAGTAAGGAAATGCGTCGGCATACGCGCCGCGATCCAAAGCTTGTTCGGCCAATGCATAGCGATTGTCAGCCTGAGGTTCAGGAACAACCGCAGGCGTTGGCTCCACTAAATCTTCTGCGCTAACCTCTGGGGCGGAAGGGTCGTGGAAAATCACCTCCGGAGGCGAAACCACTTTTGGGGCTGCGTCTACCGCAGGAGGGTTCACGGCCACGGTAGGAGAAACGGCAACTTCAACCTCCGCTTCTGGCGCGATAATCACGACCTCCGGTTCTGGTGCAATCATCACGACCTCCGGTTCTGGCTGGGCGGGGCCTACTTCTGGCTCCGGCGTTACCGCGGCAACCGGCACCACCGGTGTAACTGGCGCAACCGCAGGTTCCGGCTGGAGGTCTGATTCCGCCACCACCATGTCTTCGGGTTGGACATAGACCGCTACAAAGTCGTAAGGCTTAGGGTTCGGGGGCAAAACCCGGACCACCTTGTATCCCGGCGCGACCGCCTGCGACAAAGGTGGGTGGTAATTGGCAAAGGTGCAGGCAGATAACAACCCACATAGAGCAAAAGGGCGCAAAAAGGAGGGGAACGACATGAAGAGTCTGGGAGGAGGGGGAGAATCCCCCGCCCCCGCATTGTAGAATCCGGCTGCCGTTTTACGCCATGGCCACATCCCCCATCAAAGCCGTTTTTCTGGACGCCGGCAACACGCTTTTCACCGAGCACAAGCTCCGCGCCGACCTCTATGCCGATATTGCCGGTGAATTTGGGGGTGCCGTCGATGGGGGTCGGGCCAAAGAGGCCATGGCCCTCGCTTTCGAGGAATTGCCTCAGTCGATTGACGGGGCTTTCCGATTTAGCTTGGCTTGGTTTAGGCACTTTAATGGCAAGGTTTTTAGCACCCTCGGCGTAGCCGAAAGCCAAATGGACACCGCTCACGCCCGCACCGTGGAAATTTTTGAAAGTCCTGCCACTTACCGGGTTTTTGATGAAGTTCCCGCATTGCTGGAAAAACTGCAAGCTTTAGATTTGCAAATTGGCATTGTTTCGAATTGGTCGGAAGGATTGCCGGACTTATGTAAAGGCCTCGGGATTGGTGACAAAGTAGATTTCATCATTGCCAGTGCCGACGTTTGCGCCGAAAAACCCGACGAAGCAATTTACGCCCGCGCCCTTTTCCGCTGCGGGCTTTCTGCCGAGGAAGTACTTCATGTTGGGGACCGCATGGACCGTGATGTGCGGGGCGCCCTCAGCGCCGGTATTCGAGCGGTTTATTTGGACCGCAAAGGCCAGCACGATGCCACCCGTGAAGGGATTCCGGTAATTCGAGATTTGCTCGGCATTATTCCACATTTAGAAACGGCAACTTTCGCCTCATCCTCGTAGCCGTGCGATAATCCCGGCGCATGGATTGCCAAATCGCCCTGTGCCAAATCCGCCCTACTCTTGGGGATTTAGATCGGAATTTTTCAGCCCACCATAAGTGGCTGGAGAAGGCCAAAGATCACGGTGCTGACTTAATTCTCTTTCCTGAATTATCTTTGACCGGTTATTTCTTGCGGGACTTGGTGCAAGAAGTTGCCTTGAGGCTAGATGACCCTAGAGTTAAAAATCTGGTTGCCCAATCTAAACAACACAGCATTGTTTTTGGTTTGGTGGAAGAGTCCGACGACCACCGTTTCTACAACTCCGCTGTTTTTGCCGAAGATGGTGAAATTCTTCAAGTGCATCGCAAAGTGTTTTTACCCGACTATGGGATTTTCGAAGAGGGTCGTTATTTCGCTGCCGGTGACGATTTTCAAACTGTCAAAAGCAAATGGGGTAAATTTGGCTTACTCCTATGTGAAGACGCGTGGCATGCACCGTCCGCTTGGTTGCATTTCTTGCAAGGTGTTGACGCCATTTTAATTCCCTCTTCAAGTCCCGCCCGCGGCATTGACACCGATCAACCCGAACTGTCTTCCCAGCACTCCTGGAAAACTCTGACTGAATCGCAAGGTTTATTTTTGCAAACTTGGATTGTCCACTGCAACCGGGTTGGCTTTGAGGACGGAACTTCTTTCTGGGGGGGGTCCTCCGTGGTGAGCCCTTTTGGTTTTTGTCAAGCTCATGCCGACGGCGAAAAAGAAGAGTTGCTGGTGCAGAAAATAGACTCACCTCCTTTGCGCCGGGCACGCATGTTTTCGCCCCTGCGCCGGGATGCCAAACCAGATTTTGTTCGCCGCCAATTGGCCAAGTTGCTTCAAGATCCCGACGCTCTGGCCGCCGATCAAAACACGGACAGTCGCGAACCATGAGCAAGCTACCTGTTCCACCGGGATGCAATGTGGAATTGGCCACCAGGGTTCTCGCCGCATTTTTAAAGGAAGAGTGTCAAAAAGTTGGCTTTCAAAAAGCCGTGCTTGGTTTGTCCGGCGGTATTGATTCTGCCTTAGTAGTAGAACTTGCTTCCCGAAGTCTAGGGGCGGAAAACGTGACCGCCATCGCCATGCCGCATCAACTTTCTTCCCCGATGAGTTTGGCGTGCGCTAAAGAATCTGCTGCTCATGCCGGGGTGCAACTAGAAGAAGTCGACATTACCCCCATGGCCGACGCCCACATTGATGAAGCCGGCTTGAGTTCAGACATGAGCGCCGCAGCCAAACTGCGCAAAGGAAATTTCATGGCGCGGGCACGCATGATGACTTTGTATGACCGTTCCGCTCGCGACAACTCTTTGGTCATCGGCACCTCCAACAAAACCGAACTTCTGCTTGGCTACGGAACCATTCATGGCGACATGGCTTCGGCAATCAACCCGATTGGAGATTTGTTTAAAAGCCAGGTGGTAGCGCTGTCCACCCACCTTGGGGTACCCGACAGTATTTTAAATCGGCCTCCTAGCGCAGACCTTTGGGAAGGTCAGACTGACGAAGAGGACTTGGGGTTTTCTTACGACTCATTGGATTCTTTTCTGCATCTTTTCGTGGACCGGCGCTATTCAAAAGAAGAATTATTAGCGGCTGGTTTTGATGAAGAGTTCATCGGCACCATTGCCAAGCGGGTTCGCCTCAATCAATACAAACGCCGGCCTCCTATCATTGCCAAACTGGCAAACCGGACCATCAATTTAGATTATCGCTACGCCCGTGATTGGGGTTTTTAGGAGGCCGACCGTGGGGCGGTAAGGCGGTAACACAAATCCTCCACATCCACTTCGCTCAACTCATCGCTCAAGATAGGCCCCAACGTGGACAACTTTTCGTACTCTGCGAAAGAAATCACCTCTAAATATTCACGGTAAGTCATTCCGGAAACGGGACCTGTTTTAGTTTTCCAATTTTTCAATTCCATTTGGGTTCGACGGCACACATCCAACAACCTTGCCACATCGTGCTGAGTGCGCTTTAATCGAAATGGATCTTTTGCGCCCTTCCCGGCACGCTGGCTAACTTGAAAATGCGTCACTTCCAAAAGGGCAATTAAATCACCTAATTTGTTCAAAAGCCCGCGACGAAAAACCGGGTCGGACAACTTGGCGTGAGGAATGTGCAGGAAGGGAGCGGACATTGCAGTGGGGAGTTAACTAAGGCTACCCCCTAAATTCTGCACCAAGCGGGGATTTCCACTAAGTTCCTAGCGACTTTAGAGATATTTTAATAATCTATGGAACCGAATATCGCCACCAGCTCTTCAGAAGGGAGTGCTCCCAAAACAAAGACTGGTTGTTTGCGAATTTCACCATCAATTACTCGAATGCCACCAATGGCGGACTCGCGGGCGAAATACACATGAGCTCCAGGGTCAACTTGACTATTCCCTGGCCTGCGCTGCTGAGCCACAAAAAGCACCCGCAAGCCGTCGGTAAAAGCAGTTAAATGAATATTCGAAATGTCCTGGAATAGGGTGTCGGTAAGAAGCATTTTCTGGTGCATCTCCGTAAAACCCGGGGGAACGTAGTTAATAGATAATGGCGTGAACCCCAAGGTGGTGTCATCACCGGGGGATTGGAAATCATCTTGGCCAACCACTGGAACTGACCAAGAAACGCCATCAAGGTTGGGGGCGTAGTCAACCAAAGTGGTTTCCATTTGCATCACCGTGACCCCCTCTGCATTCGACAGAGTCCAACCTAAAGTCACGCGGGTTTCCTGGTCCACGGTCAGGGTGACGTCACCAAAACCAAATTTAGAACGGAACCGGTATTGATCACAGGTACGACCGGCCATAGAAACGGTGTCCGGAAAACGCAGGTAGCCGTAGTTGGCTGAAAGGTCAGCACTCTCTCCAAGGTGAAGGTCTCGGTAGCGCACTAAATAACGTTGCCGACGCTCATAAAGAGCCACCATTTCTTGAGAAGGGACCCACCGATTATCGGTGACCCCTGTTGCCCAGCCAACAATGTCCAAGCGAAACTCACCCTGGCCGTCGGCAAGGAGAATTTCACTGAAATGTTCAAATTCACCATCAGCGCCAAGAATGGAAAACTCCCGCTCTTGGTGAATGACAAAGGACTCCGGCGCAAGAATGATGGGTAAGTCTTGGCCTTGAGGGGTGGAATCCCGTCCTGGAGTGCTGCCAGAATTTCCAGCGGCAACCGATGCACTTCGGCCTTGGCTATCGCTGGCGGTGGGTGCCGGTAAACATGCGCTCAACAAACCCAAAGCTAAAACAAGAAGGATTCGTTTCATAGAGATTGGCCTCGGGAAATCGGCGCGCCAAGAGCGCCAGCCAAGCCTAGGGCTGTAGAAGAAAGTTCCGCCGGGGAAACTTGTAAAACCAGTGCGCGCGAACGGTATTCATCCCGCAAGGTGGTGTCCCAAGGAGCAATAGAACTAGGTGCCTCCATGGGTTGGCCAAACCAAATACCAACCCCAAATAGCACCATGACGGCAGCAGCAGCGGCCAACCTTGGAAAAGCAAGGAGCCGGCGGACAGGTTGCGGGGCTTGCTTCAGCTCACGGCTCACCCGATTCCACAGTTCTGCCGGGGCGATTTCCATCTGAGTCAAGGCAAGAGCAACCCGGTCATCCAATTCCTGCGGCGCCTTCAACTCACCAAGGCCTCGGAGCGCTTGCTCGAGGTCGTGAGGTAGAGGTTGATGAGAGGAATCGTTCATAAATTAGGTTGGGGAATGAAATTGGCCTCCCCGGTGGCTCATGTATTCGCGAAGTGCGCCGTGGGCGCGATTTAAGCGGGACTTTACGGTGCCTAAGCCACAGTCCAGCGTTTCTGAAATTTCTTCATAAGAAAGGCCTTGTAAGTAGCGGAGCACTAAAAGACTGGAAAATTTAGGGTTAATGTTGGCTAAAGCATGCCGGACGGCTTCCATGGATTCGGCACGTTGTGCCGTTTCCACCGGGCCTAAGCCCTGGTCTTCCGTCTGCGGAAAAATCGCTAAGCCTTCTTCATCTGCGGTGCCGATTTGAGTCCGCACCTTACCCCGCGGGGCATCAAGGCGGCGTCGGCGTACATCAATGGAAGCGTTGACGGCTATCCGAAACACCCAGGAAGAAAACCGACTGCGGAACTGAAAGTCGCCGATGCGACGAGCCAGCGTCACCATGGTTTCTTGGGCCGCGTCAAGAGCGTCATCCTGATGGCCGCAAACCCGGAAGCAAATGGAGTAAACCCGGTCTTTATAAAGAGCGTAGAGGCCTGAGAAGGCTTCTTCAAAATCCGCGCCCTTTGCCGCTTGGCAGGTCTGGACGATCTGTACTTCAGTAGAGGACACGGGATTTGTGGTTTAGACGTAGCGAAGGGCTTAGAGGTTCCCCAAAAGAGGGGCAAAAGCCTGGTTAGCTAAAACTGGCCTAACTACTTTAATCAACTGTGGTTAGCGGGCAAAAAGAAACCGCCTACTAAAAAGTAGGCGGTTTTGCAATTTCCTAAATAATCTAGTCCCCAAGCAGACCAATGATGTCGATACCAATAATGATGTCCTCCACCGAGGTAGCACAACCGGTAAAGCAAATTGCGCTTGCCATGGGCATACAGGCAGCTTCGACAACCCGATAAGCGACCCGACCGCCACCCATATTGCCAATGGCTTCCAGGGTTTGGACGCATACCTCATCCGCACTACCTGGATGGGGAGGTTCACCGCCGCCGGCGGGTTCTAAAGGGCTAATCCCTCCTACAGGGTCACCGTTACCGGTGCTACGCCCCAAGTCTCCACTTGGAATGCGGATTTCGGACAAAATGTAATCCACCTTAGTCATCACCCGAGTCTGCGAGAACTGAACTCCGTCGAGGATGGCAGTAACTGCAATGGCGGAGCTGGGCTGATTGGAAAGCATGGACAGCGGGAAAGCATAAGTGGCTTGCTGGATGTTCCAGCCGCTATTGCTGGAAGAATGTTGGTCAACTTTGGCCAAAAACGGGCGTGCCGCGACGGCGGGCACGGTGAAAATCCGCTGCTGGTTAGCAAGGCTGTATTTCACAGCAGTTGCGCCGGATTGGCTTACTGCGCTCACCATCAAGTAAAAAGTGTCGCCCAGGGCGTAGAGGTCGGCGTAAAGGCCAGCCGCGGGTGTAATTTGGGAAGTGTCTTCCCAAACTAAAGGATCTGTGGCGGCCAAAAGCTCCTCATGGTCCGAAAGGCCGTCGGCGTCTGTGTCCACTGCTTCAGGGTTGGTGCCTAGACGGAATTCCAGTAGGTCATCCAATCCGTCACCGTCCGTGTCCACCAATGCCGCGTAAGTCCCGGCGGCGGCCTGCAAGGGTTGTTGCACCCCATCCAGGCATACCCAAAACCCAAGCACACCCAGCAGGGCGGCAAAGTAAGCGGGTTGTTTTCTCATTTTCATTCGAATCGTGGGTTGTGCAATCCGGGGCCTAAGAGCCAGCCTAGCAAGAATTTTGGTCTTTGACGGGCTTTTTCTTTCTAAGGGAACGGAGGGTAAGGTAACTGAAAAATACGGGACGAAAATCACGCGCCGGCTTATCCTGTGCGGTCTTTTGTGGGCGCCCGTAGCTCAGCTGGATAGAGCGACAGCCTCCGAAGCTGTAGGCCAGAGGTTCGAATCCTCTCGGGCGCACCATTTTGTTGGCGGATTTAGTCACGTGTTGGGGGCAGAAAAGGGCATAAAGGCAAGCCACAGCAACAATTAATCAACAGTTTTCGTAGGCTTTTCCACCTGTGAAAGGCTTCCTCCCAGTTGGGGCAATTTTCGCCGCTGCCTTTTTGGCATTTCTTCCGACCTTATCCAATGGCTGGATTTGGGACGATGATGATTACGTCACCGAAAACCCGACCTTGGTGCAAGGCAATGGATTGGAGGAGATTTGGCTGAATCCCAGTGCCACGCCGCAATATTACCCTTTGGTGCACACCAGTTTTTGGCTAGAAACCCGCCTGTGGGGTTTTGAACCGGCCGGTTTTCACGCCACTAATATTTTCCTTCATGGCCTGGCAGCGGTATTGCTGTGGCGGTTTTTATTACGCTTAGGCTTCCGCGGCGCCTGGTTGGCCGGGCTACTTTTTG
>Ga0066376_10000654_pt1 | contig 32548 bp, 27 predicted proteins | sample Knorr_S15_td_Bot_FD_77009 | JGI IMG/M metagenome (GOLD analysis project Ga0066376, IMG submission 77009) | Marine microbial communities from Southern Atlantic Ocean transect - Knorr_S15_td_Bottom_ad_5009_LV_A | ecosystem: Environmental > Aquatic > Marine > Oceanic | place: Southern Atlantic... | reverse complement strand
GTGGCGCAAGTAAAGGCTACCTCAGTGATAGATACCGTCGCGGTAAACAGCATAGTTGAAAGCGGAGGCCAGAAGCTGGTGCCCATCGGTGGCATCGCGTTCGCCGGTGACCGCGGAATCTCGAAAGTCGAGGTTAAGGTTGACGACGGTCCGTGGCAGGAAGCAAGCTTGAGGGCGCCTTTGTCGGGAACCACATGGGTGATCTGGCGTTTTGAGTGGCCATTCGCTGAGGGCAACCATACGATTGAGGTTAGGTGCTCCGAAGCCGACGGGACGCCGCAGATCGAAGAAGAGCGCGGTAACCGCCCCAGCGGCGCAACCGGCATTCATCGCCGAAAGACCAAGATCTGAGGTCTAAGATTGGGCGGAACCCGGAGGACTGATCAAAGGTCCCATCAACTATCCGCAATGGGCCGGCCAGAGTGTTCCCAAAAAGAGACCGGGCCTTTGCCGCCCGAATTTGACGAACAAACCGGCGACTTCATGGCGCCGCTAGTATTAGACCCCCGACAATATCATTCTGGTCGTTGCCGGTGGAGACGGAGGCCATTCCTCTTGGTTTCCAGCCCGGTCCGCCACCCAGCGGGGAACCGAAGTCATCGGCTGACCATGTCGCGGCACGCCAGTTATTAATCGGCCACTAATGAGGAAACGCAATGCCAGTAACCAAGATGGAGATCAGATCCCGCACCTCATACGCCGGCGGCCAAGTATTCGGAGACGCCGGCGCCTATGAGCAATTGGATGGGGTGTTCCATTTCGCCGTCGACCCGAAAAACGCCGCCAACGAGACCATCGCCGACCTGGAACTGGCGCCTCGCGATTCAGATGGGTTGGTCAGGTTTTCGTCGGACTTTCGGATACTCCAGCCCGTCGACCCAAAGCTGGGCAACCGCCGCATACTCATGGACATCCCCAACCGGGGGAAGCAACTGGCCATCAGGAACATCAACAGCGGGCCGGACCAGTCCCCCGACGCCCCCATAGACCCCGGCAACGGGTTCTTGATGCGGCAGGGCTATGCCATCGTCTGGTGCGCTTGGCAGCACGATGTGCCGGATGTGCCCGGCATGCTGCGGGTAGATGTGCCGGACGCCGTGACACTCGATGGCCTCGTATCGGGGAAGATCGTCGTCACATTCCAGTTGAACGCCCCCTCCCAAGTGGAGTTTCTCTCCAGCAGGAACCACCGTCCCTATACGGCGAGCGACGTAGAAGAGCAATGCGCGGTGATGACAGTGCAGGAGCATGAAGACGCTCCGGAGCAGATCATCCCAAGGGAACAATGGTCATTCGCCCGGCTGGAGAAGGGCCAATTAGTGCCGGATTCCAGCCACGTCCATCTGACCACCGGGTTCGAGCCGGGCAAGGTCTACCAGGTCATCTACACCACCACCGGCGCGCCGGTGGTCGGGCTGGGCATGCTGGCCACCAGGGACTCGACCGTGTTCCTGCAACACGCCTCTGCCCAAGATGGAAACCCGCTGGCCGGGTCTATCGATCACTCCTACACCTTCGGCGTCTCCCAGAGCGGCCGGTATCTCAGATTATTCCTCTACCTTGGGCTGAACTTCGACGAAGATGGCCGCAAGGTGTTCGACGGGTTCATACCCCATGTGGCCGGCGGCAAGATGGGCGAGTTCAACAACCGGCTCGCCCAGCCTTCCTCCCAGGCCACCCGGAGCGGAAACAGCTTGTTCCCCTTCAGCGACACAGCCCAGACCGACCCCGAAACAGGCCTAACCGATGGCCTGCTGTCCCGGCTTTCCGCCCGTGGGGACCTGCCCAAAGTGATGTACACCCACACTCCGTCGGAGTACTGGGCCGGCCACGGCTCGTTGATGCACACGGACCTGACCGGAACCCAAGACTTGGACCTGCCAGACGAGGTCCGGATCTATATCTTCGCCGGGTCGCAACATGCTCTGCCAACATTCCCACCGGCGGACAATGACGCCGACGGGTTCCACGGTCAGCATTCCTTCAGCGTAATTGACTACCGGGGCCTGTTGCGCGCCGCCCTGACCAACCTGGACCGCTGGGTGACCACCGGCGAAGCGCCCCCGCCCAGCCAATATCCGCGGCTCGACGACGGCACCGCGGTCCCCCCGCAGGGAGTTGCGGAAGCATTTGAAAGTATCCCTGGCGTGAAGCTTCCCAACCCGCTGCGCCGGTTTACCCGCTTGGATTTTGGCCCCGACCCAAGAGTCCCAACCAAGACCCCGGCAGAGATCGGCAAGGTGTTTCCCCATCTGGTGTCGGCGGTTGACGGCGATGCCAATGAGGTTGCCGGTATTCCGATGCCTTTAATCACCGTTCCGTTGGCGACCCACGCTGGTTGGAACCTGCGGCATCAGGACATCGGCGGAGGCGGCCAGGTGTTGTCCACCGGCGGCGCTTCGGGGGGCACATTGCGAGGTTCCACCATCCCATTCGCAGTTACCCGCAAAAAAAGGGAGTCGTCGGGAGACCCACGGCTGTCCATCGAAGAACGGTACGAGTCCAAAGAGCAGTATCTGGGGTTGGTGAAACAGGCTGCCGAAGTCCAGGTTGATCAGCGTTACCTGCTGGAAGAGGACTTGGGACCCGTGCTCGAACAGGCTGCTCAGCTATATGACTATATGACCAGCCGGGCCGCTGAAACCCAGGCGGCGGCTGATTAGGGTAGACCCTACAGATTCAGCGAATGCTCTTCGTAGTTCTTGAGCTTGTTGTAGATCTGTAGGCGGTGGCGGGCCGACTCCAACACCACTATCCGGTTGTTGGCGTCCACATTCACGGCCACAGGCCTGCGGAAGCGCCATTCAGGTTCCATATCCGCCCGGCGTCGGGCCTTGAGGTACTCAGGGTTGCCGGCTAGGTAGGTCTGGTGCCAGGGCGAAGGTTCCTGAGCGTCGCCGACCAGCGCCGTGATGTACCGGCCGTCTGCGTCGTATATCTGGACGCGGTGGTTGCCCCAGTCGGTCACGTACACATCGCCATCAGAGTCCACGGCCACTCCCGACGGCCCTTTTAGCGAACCCACACCATTGCTGGACTCTTCGAACTTCAGCAGCAGCTCTCCGGAGGGAGAGAATTTCCGCACCCGGTTGTTTCCCCAGTCCGCCACATAGATATCGTCGTTCTTGTCGATGCAGATGCCCCACGGCATCTCAAAGTCGCCGTCGCCAGCGCCCTGCTGGCCGAAGCCGGACTGAAACTCGCCTATCTGGCTGAAGCTCTGCACCCGGTGGTTCAGGCTGTCCACAACCCAAACAACGTCATGGGAGTCGAACGCGATTCCCGACGGCCCGTTCATCTCGCCTTCTTCACTGCCGGACCGGCCAAAGTGGTACCGGAAAGCTCCCTCGGCGTCGAACACCGATATCCGGTTGAGGTACTCGTCGGAAACGTAGACCCGGCCGTCCTGGTCGAGGTCGATGGACCGCGGCCACATGAAGCGACCATCCTCGCCGCCGAACGAGCCGAACTGGCCTTGGAATTCGTGATCGAAGCTGATCTTGCTGACCCGCTGGCCCAACTGCTCCACGCCCCGGCTCAGCACATAGATGCGCTCGTTCTTCCCAAAGACAAAGTCCTGAGGAGTCCAGAACCCCGTGGCGGACTGGCTGTACATGCCGATGCAGTAGCTGTAGTCGTATACCCGGCCGGCGGCAACGGTGGTTAGCATGAGGACGCTCCAAATGGCTGAATCATACGAACGCCATCTGTTCGAACTGCCCGCCGACGATGGGGACCGGGTCCAGGCCCAGCCACTTGTCCACGAGGGAAGAATAGAAGCCCCGGAAGTCGTAGTTCGGCGCCAGGTCTCCCTGGGTGAGGTCCTCGGGCTTAAGTGAGGGGTAGGTCCCGTACATCCCGCCCTTAACCCGCTCTCCCAAGACGAACGCCACCCCGGCCGCGCCGTGGTCAGTGCCGGTGCCGTTGTCGCGGACCCGGCGTCCGAACTCGCTGAAGACCATCATGACCAGGTTATCGCCCGCGTCGTGTTCCTTAAGGTCGGCGAAGAAACTCTCCACCGCTTCCGATATCTCCATCCACAGCTTGGCGTGGGAGCCGCCCTGGTTGAAGTGGGTGTCGAAAGGGCCGTGGGAGGTGTAGAAAACCTGGGTGCCCAGGTCGGCCAGGTGCACCTGCGCCACGTCTTTCAAAGCCTTGGCGATGGCGCTGTTGGGATATTCGATGGTTGATGTGTATCGTTCCGGAGCAACCTTGATGATGTCGGCCCCCTTCAGCGCGTCCAGCCCGGTCTGCCCCAGGTATTCCATGGTCGGTCCGGTGCCGATGGCCGGAGCGTACATGCGGGCGAAGCTATCCAGTAGCTGGGCCCGCTCTTGCTCTGAAGTGCGGACCGATGAGAAAACGCCGTAGGTCTCAAGATGGTTCACGGACGTAACCGGCACGCCGCGCATGGTCAGTGCCCTGGGCAACCCCTGCCCGAAGTTCACGCCCTTCAGCACGTTCTCGGCGGAAGGGTCCAAGTCGCGGATGACCTTGGCCACCCAGCCGTCGATGCCGATCTTGTCTGGCTCGCAGGTATGCCAGATGTCCATGGCCCGGAAATGCGAACGGGGCGAGTTCTCGAACCCGATGCCGTGGATGATGGCCATGTTGCCCTGGTCATAGATGGCCTTGAGCTGCTCGGTGTCGGACCGGAAGGCCAGATCATCGTCGATGGGCAGCACCTGGTCTTCGGGGATGTTGACCTTGGGCCGGTTGTCCCAATACAGGGGATTGGTGTACGGCACGATGGTGTTCAGGTAATCGTTGGCGCCGGTGAGCTGGAGTATGACCAGCACCGGGTCTTTCTTAGTTGATGCCATTTAACCTTTCTCCCGGATCACTTACGATTACCCGCGGCCGGTCTGCTAGGCAAACTGGTAGTCCCTTGAAGCCGCGATCAGGGTCAGCATCTTGCCCACCCTGTTCTCTGAAACGATGGTCTCTTCACTGGTTGTCCAAGCCAAGTCCCCACCCTTCAGGGCATGGGTCAGCAGTTCCCTGAGGGTGGCGTCGCTGACCTGTAGCGGCCCCATGGCGTCGAGGCAGGAGGCCACCAACGCCTGGGGAGACAGGTTGCCCTGCGAACGCACCCGCTCGATCATCACCTTCACTCCGGGCAACGAGATGTCTCCCAGAACTCCGGCGGCGAAATTCACCCGGCGCATCAAAGCCCCGGCATCGATCCACGCGGCTCCGGTCTGCCAGCCCTCAACACTGGGCGGGTTGAGCAGCTCTTGTCCCTGCCAACCGCACTCCAACGCCAGGTTGTTGTACCCCGGCTTGAAGCCGTTATGGCTGCCCGCCATGCGCACGGTGCCAACGATCAGTTCGGCGGGGCTCTTTACCCTGGCGAACTGGGAGTTCTTGAAAAAGTCTGAGTTGAACAACACCCGCAGGATCGACCGTATATCCCCGTTCGACTGGATGTAGGCCTGGACCAGCGTTTCGATCGCTTCGGGGTCGATGGGCGGTGTGGTGTTCCAGGAGGACACCTGGACCTCGTCGGCCACGAAGAACCGGTAAAGGTGGCGGGCCAGGAACCTGGGCGAGGCCGGTTGGTCGACGATGATGCCCATGATGTCTTCGCCGTTGAAGTTCCCAGTGTGTCCCAAGAACGTCTTTTCCTCTTCATCGTGGTCTTCTGGTTTGTACTCGAACTTCCAGTAGAAACGCCCCAGTGGGTTGCGCGGTATCTTGGGGGCGATGGACCAGCCGGTGAAGGCCCTGGCCGCGTTCTGGATGTCGTCTTCGGTGTAATTCCCGACGCCCAAGGAGAATAGTTCCAACAACTCCCGGCCCCAGTTCTCGTTGATGGCGCCGTCGTGGTTGCCGTGGTTGTCCAGCCAGAAGATCATGGCGGGCGACTTGGCCAGCTCCACCAACAGGTCGCGGTAGCTGCCCAGCCCATATTCGCGGAACATGGCGATCTGCCGGATTAGCTCCGGCGGGTTATCGACCTTGGCATTGCTGGTGGCGAACATCTGGTGCCAGAACAGCGCCATCTTCTCTTCAAGCGGCCGCTTGGTGTTGACCATGCGGTAAACCCAGTCGGCCTGGTTGATGGGCGGTCCGAGGGCGCCCTCGTAGCCGGGGAAGATGCGGTACATGAGCTCGTCGTTGATGGCCGGCTGTTCTTCCGGGTGCAGCAGCTCCTCAACCACGGCCTCGTAGCCCTTGGCAACGCGGGCGTCTAGGTCGCCACGGGGCTCGCCGAAGCCGGCGCGGCGCATCAGATGGGCCATCAAAGCGATGTCTTCCCTGTGGGTTCGATTGGGCATGCACGAAACTCCGAGTATCGGAATTATAGAAACGGCCAGGCTGGCCACAAGATTCAATAAAGAGGCATCTGCCAGTGCAATGACATCGTAAGTTTGGGGGATACAAGTGTCAATGGAAGCAGAGTGCCTGCCAGGCTGATATGCTACGGACGGTCAGCTTCAAATCGAGCAAATCCCGAGGTACATGATGGCCTTTGATATAGAACAAACAGACGAACTACTGAGCACGACGCGGGCAGTGCGCCGCCGGTTGGACCTGGAGCGTGATGTGCCCGACGAGTTGCTCCTGCGCTGTATCGAGTTGGCCGAGCAAGCCCCTACCGGAGCAGGCATATCCAGCCGCCGGTGGTTGGTGATTCGAGACCCAGAGATCAAGAAACAGCTTGCCGACCTGTACCGCGCCGCCGGGGGGGGCGGCATCATCGAACGGGCCAAGGAACACAGCGGGACCGGCCATCCCAAGCAGGGCGTCCTGGATTCGGCAGCCCATCTGGCCGCCAACCTGGAGCGGGTCCCGGTGCTGGTCCTGGCCACGGTCTGGGGCGAGCATGACGGCAGCGGCCGGCCCGGACTCTTCGATTCGGTCATCCAGTCCGCCTGGAGTTTCTGTCTCGCGCTGCGGGCGAGGGGACTCGGCTCGTCGTGGACAACCTTGCATCTCGGAAAGTCGAAGGAGTTCGCCGAGATACTGGGGATTCCCGAGGGCGTGACCCAGGTGGTTCTGCTGCCCGTTGCGTGGACGATCCGGACCGACTTCAAACCGGCGCCACGCAGGCCGGCATCGGAGATCGTTTGGTTCGACCGCTGGGGTTACACGAAAGAAAACCCAGCCGAAACCGAAGACCTGATCGCCGCCGGGCCTGGCGTGACGGTTGAGATCGACATCGCGGCCACACCCGAGCGTGTCTGGGAACTGGCCAGCGACATCAACATCTCGGCCCGGTTCAGCAGTGAATTCCAAGGCGCCGATTGGATCGACTCCGACGGCCCACGAGTAGGAGCATCGTTCAAAGGCAGGAACGAGCGGTCAGATATAGACCGGAAATGGGAGACCACGTCGTATGTCGTGGAGTGTGATGAGCCCCACGTCTTCGCCTGGAACGTCAATGACCGCGACCAGCCCAGCGCCAAATGGCGGTTCGAACTGGAAAAGATACCCGGCGGCACCAGGTTCCGGCAGAGCTTTATCCTGGGACAACGCCTATCGGCCACCGGTACCGCCATGGTGGAAAACCCCGATCAGGCGGGCCAGATCCTAGCCAGCCGCAGCGAACATCACCGCGGCAACATGATGCAAAACCTGCAAGGGATAAAAGACCTGGCGGAGACGAATGGTTGATGCCTTGCCATGTTTGCGCCTTTTACCCACGCGTTTTGACATATTGATGAAATATGAATATTGTTGAGCCGGTGAATAACTTCGCTATTGATTACGCTCGATAAACTTCCGCTGATGAGCGGGGAAAATGGGTAGGTAGAAAATATGGTAAAGCAAGGCGTGGTGCCCGACGAACTGACGAAACCCCACTTCGACGCTGCCAATGAAGGCCGTCTGGAGATTCAGAACTGTAGCGCCTGTGATCGGCTGCAGAACCCCCCGCAGCTGACCTGCACCCAATGCAGATCGGCGGACAACCTTGAGTGGAAGGTGATGAGCGGGAAGGGCAAGATCTACAACTACGGCGTGGTCTACGACTGCCCGGTAAGGCTGCTGCAAGAAGACCAGCCGTTCAACCTGGCGGTGATCACGCTGGACGACGATCCCGGTATCCAGATGTACTCCCACCTCCCTGGGACCCCGGTGGACGATGTCCCCGTGGGCGCCGCCGTGGAAGTGATATTCGAGGCAACCGCCAACGGCCAAAAAGTCCCCGAATGGCGCGTCGTAGCCTAGCCCAACTTTGGTTTGATTTTTAAACAGCTCTCACGAAGGAGTTAGCAATGACCACCGAAAATGCCCCAGCTTCCATGTACCGGACTACTGAAGGACTGGGAGTATGGGAACACAAAGGCAAGGTGGCAGCCGTCGGCATCGGGCACTCCCCGACCACCCGTCGCTGGGACGGCACACCGGAAACCACCATGGGCGCCAACAGCATCTTCGCGCTGCGCCAAGCCATCGCGGACGCCGGCGTCAACCCAGCCGATATCGACGGCCTGGTCCTTGACCCCGTGACCACCACCGGCGCTCACTGGCCCGAGGGACAAGAGATCCCCATGGACGTGGTCAACGCCTACAACCAGACCGACGACCCCTTGGACGGCATCGCCAAGCTGAGCGCCGAGTGGATCCTGAAAAACATGCCTGAACTGACCAACGTCAAGTTCACCATGTACGGCATGGGCTGCATGTCTCACGCCATCGTCGTCGCCGCCCAGGCGGTTGGCGAAGGCCGGACCCACACCTGCCTAGTGCTCAAGAGCTGGCACAACCTGGACGGCCGGTACAACCAGGCCGGCATCAGCGCGTCTGACACCGTGCCCGGCACATTCGTAAATACACCGGGGCGGACCCTCTGGGGCGCGCCGGGCTCATACGGCACTGCGTTACAGTTCGCCGAGTACTGCCGCAAGTACGGCAAGTCCCACGACATGATGGCCCCATTCATGTCCAACTCACGCCGGAACGGACTGCTGTTCCCCGAGGGATACTGGGCCCAGCACCGGCCGGAGCAATTGACCGAAGAGGACTACGTGAACGCTAGGTGGATAGCCAAGCCGGCCAACCTCTTTGACAACGACATTCCGATCATGGTGTCCGGGGCCTACCTCTTCACGACGGCCGAGCGGGCCAAGGACATGAAGCAGAAACCGGTCTACATCCTCAACCATGCATCCAGCCGGGGAGCGCAACGGAGTGTCCTGCCCACCTTGGAAGAGGTTGAGAAAGAGACCGCCGAGACCGGCCGGAAGATATACGAGGGCGCCGGCATCACCGCCGCCGACCTCTCCTTCGAAAATATGTACGACGGCTTCGCCCTGTTCCACCAGTTTCATCTGGAGGGCCTCCGGTTCCGAGGGATGCAGAACGGGGACGCGCTGGACTTCTACCAGACTGACATCAGCATCGAGGGGCCCAACCCCGTGCTGCCCAGCGGCGGGAACATCGGCAGTGGCCGCAGCCGGTTCTGGATGCACACCGACTGTATCCAGCAGATACAAGGAAGGGCCGGGGCCCGGGCGATCACCGGAGTGAAGCCCGAGATCGGCGTCTCCGGCGGCCCCATGCCCATGGGCGGCAACTTCACCGTCTGGAGCGCGACTCCCGACTAGGCGTAATCAAAAACAAGCACAAAATCCCCTCTCCCACGCATGGGAGAGGGTTAGGTTCGACGAAGTCGAGACTCTCGGCAAAGTCGGAGGTGAGGGCACACACTAACCGCCCTGGCGCCTTGGAATGAAGCGGAGGCACTGCGCCGAGATTAAGGAGAGATGAAAACACTTGGTCATACTGATTAGTTTTGATATAGATGGGACGTTGGAAGTGGGCGATCCGCCCGGCGTCCTGACCATGGAGCTTGTGAGGAAAACGCAAGAGTCGGGGATACTCGTCGGCAGTTGCTCCGACCGTCCCATCAGCGGACAGCGGGCCATCTGGGAAAAGCACGGCATCGCCTACGACTTCGCTGTCTCCAAGCATCAACTCCCAGACGTAAAAGCCAAGTTCGAGGCAGACGTCTACTACCACATAGGCGACCGGGAAGACCTGGACCGGCAGTACGCGCTGGCCGCGGGGTTCGAGTTCTTCTGGCCTGATGAAGCCGTCTCGGAACCTTGGCTAAACGTGGACGGCGATTCCAAGAAGAGTTGATTCATTAAAGATGCCTGACGACCAAAATCAGGGCCCAAAACGCCGCAAAGATAGACCGTTGGAGGGAGTCCGGGTTGTGGACTTCACCTGGGTGCGTGCCGGACCCTGGGCGGCGCGCTGGCTGGCCACCCTGGGCGCCGAGGTGATCAAGGTTGAATGGCCGGAGAACATGGATATGCTCCGGCAGAACCGGTTCACCGTGCCCCCGGGCGTGACCCCCGGACCCAACTCCACCGGCCAATTCGCTGACACCAACGCCGGGAAACTGGGCCTATCGGTCAACGTCCGTCACCCCAAAGGCCTCGAGGCCATCAAGAGCCTTATCTCGGTCTCCGACGTGGTCATCGAGAATTTCAGCTCCCGGATCATGAGCCGCTGGGGTCTCGGCTACGAGGAACTGAGGAAGCTACGGCCAGACGTGGTCTACGTCTCTATGGCCGGGTTCGGCCAGACCGGACGCCAGCACTATTTCGGCACCATGGGCCCCGCCGCACAGGCTCTGTCGGGTCTTACCCACCAGTCCGGCCTGCCTGGTAAACCGCCCGCCGGCTGGGGCTGGTCTTACCTGGATGACACCGGCGGCATGTACGGCGCGATGTGCGTCCTGACCGCCCTCCGGCACCGGAACCACACCGGCCAGGGACAGCACGTAGACCTATCCCAGATGATCACCGGAATCACCCTCACCGGCACCGCTTTCCTGGATAAGACGGTCAACGGACGTGAGTCCCGGCGGGAGGGGTATCCCCCCGGCAACCGCACCGTCTGGCCCGGCGCTCCGGTGGTGCACAACTACCGCGGCCCCATCGCCGCCCCCCACAACGCCTTCCGGACCCTGGGCGGCGGCTACAACGATTGGTGCGTGATCGCCTGCTTGTCCGATGAAGAATGGTCGAATCTAGTTAGCATGATCGGCAGTCCTGATTGGGCCAAAGACGGCAGATTCAAGACCCTAGATGGCCGCCTCGAGCACCAAGACGAGATGGACAAGGGAATCGAGGAGTGGGCCGTCACCCTGGGCAAGTATGAGCTGGCCAACAAATGCCAGGCTGCCGGCGTCCGGGCCATGCCGGTGCAAAGCTCCGAGGACCGGGTGGAAAACGACCCACAGCTTCGCCACCGGGGAATGTTCACCAAGGTGAATCACCCCATGCTGGGTGACTGGAAATTCCAGGGTGCGCCCTTCCGGCTGGACGGCAATCAAGTAGCCGTCAAAGGTCCGCCGCCGATGATCGGGCAGCATACCACCAAGATAATGGGCGAACTGTTGGGCGTCAGCAGCGAAGAACTGCTCCAAGGGTATGAAGACGGCGTCTACTGGCCGGAAACGACCCCCAAGTTCGACTACGTCCAGCAAGCCATCGATGAAGAGGCAAAACGATGACCGCCAACGGACCGGGGCCAGAGCCAAAGGACGACATGCCAGGCCCCTTGGCCGGGTTGCGGGTGCTGGAACTGACCGGCGAGCATGCCCAGTGGTGCGGAAAGCTGATGGCCGACCTGGGCGCCGACGTGATCAAGATCGAACCGCCTGGCGGCCAAGAGACCCGCAAACTGGGTCCCTTCCTGGACGACCAACCAGGCCCCGAACGAAGCCTCCATTTCTGGCACTACAACACCTCCAAACGGGGCGTGACACTCGACATCGCCAAGCCTGAGGGCCAAGCGGTCTTCCGCAAACTTGCCGCCACCGCCGGGCTGGTCCTGGAGAGTTTTCCGGCTGGGTACCTGCCTGGGTTGGGCTTGGGTTACGAATCGCTTTCCGCCGATAACCCCGGTCTCATCATGTGCTCGGTCACTCCCTTCGGACAGGACGGCCCCTGGCGCGACTACCAGACATCCGACCTGCTGCACCTGGCGGCCGGCGGGCAGATGGCGTCATCGGGATATGACGTTGAAGACGTGCCCGACGCCCCGCCCATCGCTCCCGGCGGCGGCAACGCTTGGCACATTGCCAGCCATTACGCCTACATCGGAATCATGGGGGCCCTCTACCACCGGGACTTCACCGGGGAAGGTCAGTACATCGATGTCTCGGTCCACGAGGCCTGCTCCCTGACCACTGAGGGCGCGATAGCAATCTATCTCTCCACCGGGGAGGTGGTCCGCCGCCACACGGGCAGGCACGCCTCGGCCGATATGTCACCCGGCATTCAGCATGCCACCAACGACGGCGGCTATATCAACACCACCCGCTCCGGCAGTAACCTCAACGCGGCGAGGATCAAAGTTCTGGCCGAGTGGATGGACGAACATGGGCTAGCCCAGGACCTGCTGGACGAGAAGTATCAGGACCCGGCCGTTATCGAGGAGAGCGGGCAGCACTTCGCGGATGTATTGAAGAATTTCTTCGCTAACATGCCGTTGCTTGAGGCCTATGAGGGCGGGCAGGAACTGAACTTTCCATGGGGCGCCATCCGCACCATGGGCGAGATCGTCGGCGACCCCCATCTGGACGACCGAAATTTCTTCGTGCCGGTGGAACACCCCGAGTTGGGAAAAGAATTCACCTACCCCGGCCCGGCGGCCATCTACAACGCCTCACCGTGGCGCATCTCCCGGCGCGCTCCCCTGATCGGCGAGCATAACGACGAAGTATTGGGCGGCGAGTTGGGGTTGTCTAAGGTTGAACTGGAAGCGCTGAAAAAGTCGGGCGCTATCTAGCTACTCGGTCCACAAGCCGCTGAACTGCGTCCCCACGACTTGATCGTATGCCACGTCCTCCGTTAGAAGGCCGATGTCCTTGGCGAACCTGTTCATCCCCTTGACCTTGTCTTCGCTGATGCCGGGGTCGTAGAAGGGCAGGTCCCGTTCGATCAGTCCCGCGATCATCGACGCTTCCATAGCCGGGAACAGCTTCTCGCCAACCTCGGTCGCTCGGGAAGGGTCTTCCTTGAGGGCCTTTTGCACCTTCACGATGGCCCGCACAGCGGCACGCACGCTCTCGGGGTCCCTCTCGATAACTGCGTCGGAGGTGACCAGGGCCGGGAACGTGTAATGCACGGCAGCCGGAGGACAGATGCCGCGCCTGGCGTCGAGCACCACCGTGCCGGTCCCCTTGCGTACGGCAACCTCCACTCCCATGGCGTTGGCCCAAAAACCGTCTATGACGCCGTCCTCCAGCGCCTGAGCCGCGTTCACCCCGAATGAGACTCCCGCCCCCGTAGAACCGGGCACGGGGCCAACGTCCACCTTGTCTTTCTCAAGATCGATGCCGGCTTCGACAAGCAGTTGCCGGATGGTTGAGTCCGGGCCGGGCGCAGCGCCGATTCGGAGTCCTTTGACCGCATTTACGTCGCCCATTTTTGCGTTCAAGTCGGCCCTAAGCACCAGCATCCAATAGGTGTTCTGGGCCAGCGCGGCCAGCAGCTTGGCGCCCTTCCAGTTGGGGAACGCCTGGAGTGTGGCGTGAGCGGCCCCGGCCACAAAATCCAGCTTGCCGTCCCGCAGGTCTTCCATGGTCTTGGGCACGGGGAAGATCAACTCCAGCTCCGCGTCCAGGCCCTCGGCTTTGAAGAACCCAAGCTCGACTGCCGCCACGGCTGGAAAATAGGAGTTGGATATCAGATCCGGCACTGCTATTCGCATGTTCTAGTCTCCACTGAATCTTCTGACTTCTTCTGAATATTTAGTTTCCAGTAGTCTCGCTGAAGGCAAATTGAGGGTCGGCGGCCCTCACGGTAGCTTCAGGCAGGCCCAATTCCTTGCGGACGATGTTGGTCCCCAGCACCAGGGACACACACTTGTGGAAGGCTATCCGGCGGGAGATTCCCTCCCGGCCAAAGCCGCAGTCGGTGGAGATTATCAACCGCTCCACAGGCACGTATTCCAGGGCTCTGCGGATCAGACCGGCCACCTGCTCCGGCGACTCGACCACCGTGTTTGTGTGGTTGACCACGCCGATGGCGAACTTCTTGGTCGTCTCTAGTCCATCAAAAAGGGGCAGGTCTTTGCCGTTGGAACCAGCGCATTCGAAAGTGATGACATCGGCGTTCACCTCCAGCAGATGGGAGATGGCCCGCTCGTAGGTGGGGTTCGACACCAGACGCTGTTGCGCCGGGTTGCCCCAGCAAGTATGCAGCCAGATCTCGGCATCCACGCCTTTGACTTCACGGTTGAATGCTTCGGTAAAAAAATTGAAGTCGGCGTCGGCGGTCTTCGGGTCCTGGGCCATGAAATGGTGCCGGGGCTCCTCGATCTGGATCAACTTGCAACCCGAGGCGGCCAGCTCACGAAGTTCTTGGTTGATGATGTCGCAGCAATCGAGGATCAGTTCTTTGTCCGTTGGGTAGAACTCGTTCCACATCATGCGGGTCAGGGACTGGGAGCTGATCGTCCCGAACTTGACGGTGTTGGCGGTCATCTTCTGGGCGACTTTCCAGAGCGCGGAATAGTCCAATTGGCCGCCGGTCAGTTTGCCAGTCACGATCGGCGACTGGTACGCCTCTTGGACCTCATATAGGATGTGGCCCGGCCGGATGCCCAAGTCCGCGGACCAGCCCGGTGACTGGCTCTTGCTGCCGTGCAGGCCGCCCAAACGCTCCAACACGTAGAAGAACCACGACTTGCCGCCGACTTCCAAGTCGAACCGGGAATCGCCGTCGGTCAAGATGTCCAGGCCGGCCATCTCCTGGTCCGTGATCACCGTGGCCACGGCGTCCAAGTATTGCTCCCGGAACAGGGTGTCGCCCAAGGCCGTCTTGAACGCCCGGCCGCGCAGCCCCTCGGTGTACCAATTCGGTTTGGGGTAAGACCCGGTCATGGTGGTGGGAAGGACCATCCCTTCCGTGGCTTTGAACATGCTCGCTCCTGCTTCCCCCGGCGTTTTAAACCTTGCCCAGGCGGATAAACCTTCCCCCGATCAACCACTCGGCGACGTAGAGGTTCCCCTGGGCGTCGACCGCCAGGCCGTGGGGGCTGTTGAATTTCCCGGTTTCCAGTAGACTGGTGGCGACGACGTTACCCGAGGCGTCCTTGTTGTTGGGCCATCCTTCAACGTCGCAGACCTGGTCGTTGGCCCCGAGGTAGCAGACGAACTCGTCGTTCTTGCCGCACACGGTGAGCCGGGCCCGTAGCTCGGCGATGACCAGCAGGTCTCCGTGGGTGACGAACCCGCTGGGGGTCGTCAGGAATTCGCTGCCAAACACCCGCTTGTAGTTCCCGTTCAGGTCATATACCTGCACCCGCCCGTTGGCCCGGTCCGCGACATATAATTCAGCCGGCGAACTGCGCCGGTCGATGAAGATGGCGTGGGGGCAATTGAACCTGCCAGCCTCGCCTTCTTCGCCGTTGATGCTGGCGATGTAGTTGCCGGAGCTGTCGTACCGGTGCACATAGCTCTGGCCGTAGCCGTCGGCCACCCAGACGTCGTCGTTGCCACCGTGGCGTTCTTCGTTCACGGCTACCCAGGTGGGTGAATACATACCCTCGCGGTACACGTCCAGGTCCGGGCGAGTCAGACTGGCCAGGACATTTCCTTCCAGGTCCATCTTCAGCACCTGGCCTCGGGTCTCGCCGGCTGGATAGTCGTATCCGACGCTCGGGTGGCGCTTGCGGCCATTGTCCGCGATCCAGAGCAGCTCCCGACCGCCTTCGTTGACCAGGGTTATGCCGTGGGCGTCGCTTATCTCCACCGGGAATGTGCGCACCAACGAGCCATCAGGGTCGAGCACCATCATGGTCGGGTCGCCTTGATGGTAGGTGATGATCTGGCCCGACTCCGTGACCGTAACTCCGTGGTGCGACCAGCCGGTCTTGGCGCTCTCCGATTCCGGAAACGCCGCCCAGGAGTCCTGCCATTCGTAGGTGTTTGCCCCGCTGCCGATCTGCATCTGGCTTCCTATGGGTTCAAGATTACTTTGGTGTAGCCGTCAACACGCTGGTCGAATTTCTTGTAGGCGTCCGGCGCATCGTCCAACGAGACCGCGTGCGACACCACGAAACTGGGATTGGCCCGGCCCGAGATGATCATGTCCCGCAGGTAGGCGTTGTACTTCTTTACGTTGCACTGGCCGGTGCCCAGCCGCAGTCCCTTCTCGAACAAGAGGCCGAAGTTGATGGACAGCGCCCCGCGCTTGGAGTTCTCATCCACTCCGCCTGGATCGGTGGGAACGTAGAGTCCTGGAATGCCCAGGGCGCCGGTGGGGTTAACAACGTCGATGACCTGGTTCAGCACGATGTTCGGCGCTTCGTCCTGCTCACCGCCCTTTGCTGACGAGCCGGCGTTGGCCGCTTGGTAGCCCACGGCGTCGATGCCTTTGTCCACGCCATCCCCGCCGCGGAGGTCTTTGATCTGCGCCACTGGGTCGCTCGTGTCGAAGTTGATCGGGATGCAGCCGATCTCAGCGGCTTTGTCGAGGCGTTCTTTCACGTGGTCGATGACGTAGACCTCGGCCGCGCCCCGGATCATGCAGCTATAGGCCGACATGATGCCGACGGGCCCGGCCCCGAACACGGCCACGCTCTCGCCGGGACTGACATCGGCCAGTTCCGCGCCGTGGTAGCCGGTGGGGAAGATGTCGGCCAGCATCGCGAAGTCGGATTCCCATTCGGTGCCCGCCGGGAGCGGCAGGCAGTTGAAATCAGCGAAGGGCACCTGTAGGTACTCGGCCTGGCCGCCGACCCAAGGCCCCATGGCCACGTAGCCGTAAGCGCCGCCGGCGAATCCGGGGTTGACCGTGTTGCAGAAGCCGGTGTAGCCGCGCTGGCAGTTCTTGCAGAACCCGCAGGCCACGTTGAAGGGCATGACCACCCGGTCACCCTTTTTCAGGGTCCTCACGGCGGGGCCGGCCTCCTGGATGATCCCCATGTTCTCGTGACCGAAGACGATGCCCGGCTGGGCGGCGGTGCGGCCCTCGTACATGTGCAGGTCGGAACCGCAGATGCAACTGGAAGTGATCTTCACGATGACGTCGTTGGGGTGTTTGATCTCGGGGTCCGGGACAGTCTCCACGGCGACTTCGAATGGCCCTTTGTAGACAACGGCTTTCATGGTTCTGGCTCCTGTCAGACTGCCTGTCGGGTTTGATAAAAGATGAGTGGGATGGCGGCAGGGGCGGCGCCGGTTAGCGCTTCTGGTACACCTGGAAGCGGTGTCGGTTGGTCTCGGTCACATAGAGACGGCCTTTGCCGTCCAGCGAAACGGAGACCGGCCCCCAGAAATAGGGCTCAGTTTGCGATGAGATGTGGTACGGGGTGTTCAGATGGGCGGGCAACTCCGGTACGAGGTTGGAGATGTCCCGCTCGGCCTTTTCTTCCGGGTTCGAGGCAAAATAATCCTCGCTCCACTTGGAGATGGTGGCCTCTCCCTTCAATATCAGTTGGAAGCTGCCGTCTGGCCCCAACACCTGGACTCGCTCGTTGCCCCAATCGGCAACGTAGATGAAGCCCTCCGAGTCCACGGCGACGCTGGTTGGCCGCATGAACTGGCCTTCGCCGTCTCCGGAACTTCCGAAGGCGGCCAGGAACTTGCCGTCATTGTCGAATTTCTGGATGCGGTCGTTGCGCCAATCGGCGACATAGACGTTGTCGTCGGCGTCCACCGCCGCGCCCCAGGGCAGGTTGAACTGCCCGTCGCCGCCGCCAAAGGACCCCCAATTAGATATGAACTTGCCGTCTACGGTGAATTTCTGGACCCTTGAATTGTGCTGATCCACTATGAAAAGGTCGCCCGAGGAATCGACAGCGATACCCGCCGGACCGTTCAGTTCGCCGTCCGCGGACCCAGCCTTGCCCCAATGGGACAGATATTCCCCGGATGTGGAGTAGGTCGTGACGCGGTGGCTGTGTTCGTCGGTGATGTGGAGGCGGTCTTGGCTGTCTAGGGCCATGGCCACGACCCAGATGAATTGCCCGTCGCCGGTGCCGTTGCCCTTGCCGAACTCGCCCAGGTACTCCTCGTCCAGGTCGCAGATGCCAACCCGTATGGCGGCGGCGCGCAACGGGTCGCAACGGTTCAGCACGAAGATGCGGCCGTTATCGTCCACTACGATGTCGTAGGGATTGGCGAAGCCACGGCCGTTGAAGCCGTTGTTCACGATGCCGATGGTCTTGACGTAGTCCAGCGCGATGCTGGGAGATTTGGTCTGCGTGCTCATGTTGCCCTCTTAGTCAGCCTTGATCTGCGGAGAGAGAGTTGGACCTTAAGCGAGCTGGTATTCCCTGGTCGCCGCAACCAGGCGCAGCATGTTGCCCACCCGCTGCTCGGCTTCGTCTCCGGGTTGGTGGCCGCTCAGGTCCAAGTCTCCCTGCCGGCTGGCGTATTCCACCAGGACCGACCGTGTCTCATCGGAAACTTCTATGGGGCCCAGCAGGTCCAGGCAGCCGTCGGCCAGGTCTGCCGGGTCGAGCACGCCCTGGTCCGCGCTTGCCGCTAGCCGGTCGATGATGGAACGCACGCCTGGGCTGCGCACGTCGGACAGCTCCTTCGCAACGAAGTTCACCCGCTCTACCAGTGCGCCCGAGTCGATCCACTCCTCCCCTTCATGCCAGCCTTCGACCGTGGGTGGCTGGAGCAGGCCCTGACCCATGTAGAGCATGGTATTGGACACTTTCTCGATGCCCAAGGCCGGGTTCTGGTAGTTGCCGGCCATCCGGATGGCGCCCACGACCATCTCCACCGGGCCCTTGACCCTGGCGAACCGGGCCTCCTCCGACTTGAAATAATCGGAATGGAACAGCGTCCGCAGCATGTCCCGGACTTGGTAACCCGACGAGAAGTAGGTGGCCATCATGTCCTGAACGGTCTTTTCGCCGGCCTCGTTGATCTCATCGGCCGCGAAGAACTGGAACAGCCGGGTGGCGACGAACCGGGCCGTGGACTCCTGTTTCACTATGATGGCGATGATGTCTTCTCCGTTGAACCGGCCGGTCTCGCCCAGGAAGGTCTTCTCGCCGTCGTCGTGGTCCTCTTCCCGGTAGTCGAAGTGCCAGGCGATGCGGCCGTAAGGCCAGATGGAGTCCTTGGCGGCCCTGATAGACATGTATTCCGCGTTGCCCAGGGTCCAGCCGGTGAAGGCCCGCGCGCACTCCTTGATGTCGTCCTCGGAGTAGTTGCCGATGCCCATGGAGAATAGCTCCAGAAGCTCCCGGCCGTAGTTCTCGTTGATGGCGTCGCCATGGTTCTCGTTATTGTCCAACCAGACGATCATCGCCGGGTCTTTGGACAGGTCCACCAGCAGGTCTTCGAAGCTCCCAAGTCCGGACCGGCGGAACATCTCCACCTGGTTGAGCAGAGAACGGGCCTGGTTCAACTTGGCGTAGCCAGTGGCGAAGAGTCCGTGCCAGAACAAGGCGGTCTTCTCCTCCATGGGGCAAGAGGTGCTGATCATCCGGTACATCCAGTAGGCGGCGGAGCCGGGCAGGTCGCGGAGCTCGGATTGCTCAACGTGGTAGCGGCGGATCAGGTCGTCGGGCATGTTACTGGGGTGGGAGGGATTCAGCAGAGCCTCCACGGCGCCGTCATACCCCATGGCCAGATATTGCTCCAGTTCATCGCGGCTGGCGCCGAAACCGGCGCGCCGGAGCAGATGGGCCATCAGGGCGGTGTCGTTATTTATCATCACTATCCTCTATTCAGGGGATCAGGCTAACTTCGGGGAAACGGCTAGGACTTCAGGATTCCGTGCTTCTCAAACTGGCCGTTCACAACAGAAGGGGCGTCCAGGTCGAGCCAGTCTTCCAGGATCTCGGTGTAGACCGAGCGGAAGTCGTTGTTGGAGCGCAGGTCGCCTTCGATCTGCTCGGCCTCGGCCAGGGACGGGTATTCGCCGTACATCCCGCCGTTGACCGCGCCGCCGATCATGAACGCCACGCCTCCGGAGCCGTGGTCGCTCCCGGAGCCGTTGTCCTTGATGCGGCGTCCGAACTCGGAGAAGACCAGGATCGAGGCGTCGTCCTCAGTCCCGTGTTCTTTCAGGTCGTCCATGAGACTGCCGATCGCTCCGGCAACTTCGTCCCACAGCTTGGCGTGGCTGAGCAACTCCCCGGAATGGGTGTCAAAGGGGCCGTAAGAAGTGTAGAGAACCCGTGCGCCCAGGTTGGCATGGAACACCTGGGAGATGCTTTTTACGTTTTGGGCCAACGGGCCTGGGCCGTATTCCACCGATGAGGAATACATGGCCGGAGCGGTGCGGAGGATGTCTGCGCCCTGCAGGGCGTCCTGGCCGGTGCGGCCCAGCAGCTCCATCACGGGGTCCCGGCCGGCGGTGTTGCCGTACATCCTGGAGAAAGCTTCCAGGGTGAACATGCGCAGTTCTTCGTCCTGAACGTCTGGGAACAGGCCGTAGGTGTCCAAGTCGCCCACCGACGCTACAGAAACGCCTGAGACGGCCAGCGCCCTGGGCAGACCCCGTCCAAAGTTGATGCCCGTGAGCACGTTATCGCCCTGGGGGTCTATGTCACGAATAGCCCGGCCCAGCCAGCCCTCTTTGCCGATGGTGTCGGGCTCGGCGGTGTGCCAGATGTCCATGGAGCGGAAGTGGGAGCGGTTGGGGTTCTGGTAGCCGATGCCGTTGATGATGGCGACTTTGCCCTCGTCCCACAGGGATTTGACCGGCCCCATGCTGGGGTTGAAGCCAAAGCGGTCGTCGATGGGGATCACTTTGTCCTGGGGGATGTTTACGACCGGCCGGTTATCGTAATACTTGCCGTCGCTGTAGGGGACGACCGTGTTCAGATAATCGTTGCCACCGGAAAGCTGTATAACGATCAAACTCTTTTCGCGTTTGTTGCTGGTCATACGTGACGAACTCCTAACATCTAAAAGGAAAAGCTGATTAGGTTTTTACTATGCTCAAGTATTGGCGAATATTGTACCCTTTGTTGCCCGTCATTTCGAGGCTCGTGTGTGTAGTTGTTTAGAGCGACTTTGGTTCACCGGCCGGGAGCATAAGAAACGGTGGTAATATTGGGAATACTGAATATCGGTCCAGAGGTGATTCCATGATTAAACCGAAGATGCTCGGACACATCGTGATCAGGGTTAGGGATGCTCAGCGCTCCGAAGATTTCTACACCAAGGTCTTGGGCCTTGAGGTCAGGAACCGGACGCGCGGCGGCAAGATGAGGTTCTTCACCAGCAACCCGGACATCGACCATGAGATCGCTGTGGCCGAGATCGGCGAAGATGCCGTGGGCCCCTTCCCGGACCAGGTCGGGCTGTATCACATGGCCTGGGAACTTGCCGACATGGACGAGCTCAAGGACGCCTATCAAGTGGTGCTGGACAACAACGTTGAGATTGCCGGCTTCGGGGACCATGGTGTCACCAAGGGCCTATACATCCGCGACCCAGATGGCATCGAGATCGAGCTATTCGTTGATGCCCCCGAATTCGAGAAAACGCCCCTTCAGGAGACCCTCACCGGAGGGTCGCTGCAGGAAACAACGGCCGGCTAACAGCCCATCCACATATCCGTGACGCCACACATTTGGGAGGAATCAAATGCTAGACCACGCTTTGAATGACGCTCTGAGCCGGGTTGGACCCGGTACCCCCATGGGCGAAACCATGCGCCGTTATTGGCTGCCCGCTCTCCTCTCAGTCGAGATTCCGGAGCCTGATTGTCCCCCGGTGAGGGTAAGGTTGATGGGCGAGGAACTCATCGCCTTCCGCGGCACTGACGGGCGCATCGGCCTGGTCCAGGAGGGTTGTCCCCACCGGCGCGCGAGCCTGTATTTCGGGCGCAACGAGGAGTGCGGCATCCGCTGCGTGTACCACGGCTGGAAGTTCGATGTGGACGGCAACTGCGTCGACCAGATGAACGAGCCCCGCCAGTTCAAAGAAAAGGTCAAGATAACCGCCTACCCAACACTGGACATGGGCGGTGTCATCTGGGCCTACTTGGGACCGGTCAACAAGAAACCGGCCCCGCCCGAATTCGAACTGACCCAGGTGCCGGACACTCACCGGTACATGACCAAGGTCTGGCAGGAATGCAACTGGCTCCAAGCGATGGAGGGCGGCATCGACACCTCCCATGCGCCCATCCTGCACCGGAAGCTGACCGACGACACAGACGAGCCAGGCATCTCCCCAAATTCCCCGTTCCTCCAGGGCGCGGCCCCGGACGTGGAAGTGGAAAACACCGACTACGGCTACCAATATTTTGGCATCAGGTCCATGGGCGAAGACAAAACCTTCGTGCGCGGCTACCAGTGGGTGATGCCGTTCACCCAGCTCAGGCCCAGCCGGTACGGGAAAGAGGTGGTCGACGGCCATTTCTGGGTTCCGATGGACGATCACAACGTCATGGTCTACAACTTTGGCTACAGTTGGGGCGCCGATCCACTACCGGAAAACGAGAGCGCGCTGAAAGACTCGGGCAACAATCTTGACGAAGATGTGGACCCTTCCAACGGCTTCCGTTCCATCCGAAACCGGGACAACGACTACATGCTGGACCGGAACGTCCAGAAGTACGAGACTTTCACCGGCATCCATGGCATCAACGCACAAGACCGGGCCATCCAAGAGAGCATGGGCCCCATCGTCGACCGGACACTTGAATTCTTGGGGCCGGCCGACATCGCCATCGTCGCCGCCCGCAAATTGCTGGAGCAGGCCATAAACACCGTCAAAGACGACGGCGAGCCCCCGGGAGTGGCGCCCACGTACTACAACATCCGGGCGGCTCAGGGCACGTACTCCAAAGACGAGGACTGGCGCGATATCTTGGCCAGCAGGATGCACCCGTAGGTTCAGCGGCTTGATTCCAGACGACTTCGCTCCGGTGTTGCAACTAACCTGTCATTCCGATCCTTCCACGGAAGGAGAGGAATCTCATTGCCGATGGAACAACATAGCCAGAGCAATGAGACCCCTCGCTTCACATGGGGTGACAGCGAGAGGCGTTCACATAGCAAATCAGGTGGTATAGAAAACTAATTTGGGGGAAGCGATGCGTTTGGAAAACAAGGTGGCCCTGATCAGCGGTGGGGCCAGGGGTATGGGGGCCGTGGAAGCCCGGATGTTCGCCCGGGAAGGGGCCAAGGTTGTCATCGGCGACGTTCTTGACGAAGACGGCAAGCGCACCGAGGACGAGATCAATGAGTCCGGCGGCGAGTGCGTTTTCATCCATCTGGACGTAACCGATGAGAATGCCTGGCAAGACGCCGTGGCCGCTGCCGTAGACCGCTTCGGCAAGCTGGACATCCTGGTCAACAATGCCGGCATCGCCAGGATCAACAGCGTGGAGGACACCACTTCAGAAGAGTGGGACTTGGTGATGGACATCAACGCCAAGGGCGTGTTTCTAGGCACCAAAGCCGCCATACCGGAGCTTCGGAAGGTTGGCGGCGGCTCCATCGTGAACATCTCGTCCATCGCTGGACTGACCGGCGGCCGGACCTCATCCTACGCCGCCAGCAAGGGCGCGGTGCGTCTGCTGACCAAGTCGACGGCCATCCAATACGCCTCTGAAGGGATCCGCTGTAATTCAGTGCATCCCGGAGTCGTCGAGACCCCGATGACCACACCGATGATGCTCAACACTGAGGAAGGGCGGGAACGTAACGCTTCCAGGCATCCGTTGGGGCGCGTTGGCCAGCCCGAAGACATCGCCTACGGAGTGCTCTTCTTGGCCTCCGATGAATCGTCATTCATGACCGGCAGCGAGTTGGTCATTGACGGCGGCCTGACCGCGCAATAGTCGCGTTAACACCAGCCTAACTGACCTGGAGGAAGACCCATGGCCGAGATATTCGTCCTAGGAGGCGGCACTCCCACGCCGACCGCGGAACGGTTCGGCAGTTCCCACGCCTTTAGGATCGGCGATGAATTGCTGATGTTCGACTGCGGCCCCGCGGCAACCCATAAGTTGGTGAAGGCCGGGCTGTTCCCCACCCAGGTGGACAACCTGTTCTTTACCCACCACCACTTCGACCACAACATCGACTACCCCTGTTTCCTGCTTTGCCGCTGGGACCAGGCCGCCGGGCGCGGGGAGGAACTGAACGTGTACGGACCGGCGCTTACTGAGGAGATCACCCAGGGCCTCATCGGCGAGAACGGCGTGTTCTCAGCCGACTGGCGGGCCCGGGTTGGTCACCCACTGAGCCAGCAGGTGTACGTGAACCGAGGGGGCGCCCTGCCCCGCATCCCGCCCAACCCCAAGGCCAAGAACGTGGGGCCGGGCGAGGTGGCCTCGGGGAAGAACTGGGAGGTGACCGCCGCGCTGGCCGAGCACGTGCAGCCCTTCTTGGACTCCCTGGCCTACCGCGTGGACACGCCCGACGGCAGCGTGGTTTTCACCGGCGACACCCAGCCCTGCCAATCGGTCATCGACCTAGCGAGAGACGCCGACATGATGCTCTGCATGTGCTGGGACGACCAGGAAGTCATGAACCAGACTGGCGAAGCCAGCGGACAGTGCGGCACCACCGGAGCGGCGGAGATGGCCCAGACGGCGGGCGTCAAGAAGCTGGTTCTCGTGCACATGGGCCCCAACCTATCCGCTCAAGACCCGTTCTACAACGCAAATCTGGGGATGCAGCGCATCTACGAGGGAGAGATCGTGTTCTCCGAGGAATTGCTTAAGTTAGAGCTTTAGCCGCTGGTCTGCGTTTCGGACGCTACCGATGCCAACCCATGCCCTGGTGGTAGCCTCGCAGGTAGGCCACCTGCCCCCCGTGGACGATGTTGTCCCAGACCAAGATGCCCAAAGCGTCATCGACAACCATCGTTTCCGTGGGCTGGTTCCATTCGATCTCCCGCGCCAGGTCTGCGCCGGTGAGCGAACCGATGTAGGCGGCAGCCGCTTCGTTGGATCTGTCGAAGTATTCCATCAGGACATCTTTGGAAGGCGACTGCCAAGCCGCGGCCTGGTCATTGCTCCAACCCATGCCCATGTCATTGGGCTCATCGGGCATGTTGAACTTGGCATGCCAGCCGTCAACCGACCAGAGCTGGGGTTTGTCCGCCAGACGAAAATGTATGAACCGGTCCGTGACCCGGGACATGTGCCAGACCAGCCAGCTCATGGAGTTGGAGTCGTGGTTCGGGCGGACGGCCATCGTCGCTTCGTCCACGTCCGACACCGCCGATGTCACCATGTTCCAGTTGCGTTTCAGCGCCGATAGGGTCGTTCCAGTACCTGACATAACAGTTCTCCGAAGTTGAAATTGAAGTTCTAGTCCCTGACGTATTCTTCCTGAAGGGCTATGAATTCGTCGGTCTGGTTCACTGAGCGTAGTAGCTCCGCGGTTGCCTGACGTTCCGCCAGGTCTTCAATGGCCTCGCCGTTCTTGAGGTGTTTCAAGCTGTCGTGGATGGCTTTTACCGCCACGGCGAAGGTAGGGTTGCCCAGCATGAGTATCCGCACCCCGTTGGCCGCCAGGAACGCCGGGTCGTTTCGCGCGTCGAGCGGCGGGTTCAGGATGCATATCGGTAATGTGGTCGCGTTGTGGGCCACTTCGATCTGAGCCAGGGTTTTCACGCCAGTCAGCATCACGGCGTCTGCCCCGGTCTTGGAGTATGCCCCAAGGCGGTCCGCGGCGTCGTGCCAAGTAACGAGACCGAATGCGGCAGAGCGGGCGACGATGACCGTCGAAGGATCGGACCGGGCGGCAACCGCGGCTTTCAATTTGCCCACTTGCTCTTCTTTCGATATCAGACCTGGCTCTGAGACATTGAACCGTCTGGGCACGAAATTGTCTTCGATCTCGATGGCAGCCACGCCCGCGGCTTCCATCTCTCGAACAGTTCTAGTGACGTTCACCGCGTTGCCAAACCCGTCCTCGGCGTCAACCATCAGACTGACCTCTGCGATGCGAGTGATACGCCGGCAGGAGTCCACAACGTCAGACATATTGGACAGGACGATGTCCGGGACTCCCAGGTTGGCCACCTTCCCCACCGAGCCCGAGAGCACGCAAACTTCGTATTCCAGCATGTGCGCGATGCGGGCCGACAGCGGGTCGAAGATGTTGGCCGCCAGCGTGCAGGTGTCCCTAGATAGCACCTGCCTGAATCTCTCACGGGCTAAGGACATGTTTACAACCTCTCAGACTGAGTGCGCTAAATAATACTCTCAACCGTGCATACGTGCGACGCGGACCCGAATGCCGCTATAATTCCTGGTGATTTGGCTCTCTTGAACGAATAGGCCGATATCCGAAAGGTATGCATGGCGATCCTATGGTTGGGCGATGAAGCTTGCCACGATGTCCAAGCTGTCGGCGGCAAGGCGGCGAACCTAAGCCGGCTGGCTTCCGGTTACAGGGTGCCGACGGGGTTCTGTGTCACCCCCGACCTGTACCACCAGTGGCTGAGCAGCCGAGGACCGGATTTGACGCTGCCCCAAGGCCTAGCGGAGGTGGTCTCCCGCGAGTATCAAGAGATGACAACAAGGTGCGGGATCGCGGACCCGGCCGTCGCCGTGAGGTCGTCAGCCCTGGACGAAGACGGCGCCGGCGCGTCCTTTGCCGGGCAATATGACACCTACTTGAACATCACCGGCCCCGAGGCCATATCCAACGCCATCGTCAAGTGCAGGGACTCGGTGGGCGGCGAAAGAATGGAGGCCTACCGCAAAGAGCACGGCCTACCCGCCGAAAGCCAGGGAGTGGCTGTCCTGGTGCAGCAATTAATCTCAGCAGACGTTTCCGGCGTAGTGTTCAGCGCTAATCCGGTAAGCGGTAACAGGGATGAAGTGATGATCAATGCCACCTGGGGCTTGGGAGAGAGCCTGGTCTCAGGGAAGGTGACCCCAGACACGTGGATAGTGAACAGGTCCGATTCCGTGATCAAGGACAGGTTTATCGGGGAAAAGGGCACGATGACCGTCCTAGAAGAGGGCGGCACCGCCGAGGTCCGGGTCCCCCGCGCCCAACGGGAAGCCGCGACTCCGGACGACGAGAAAACTAAAGAGGTGGCCAAACTCGCCCTGGACCTTGAGACAGAGATGGGTTGGCCGGTGGACTTGGAATTTGCTTACTTTGCCAACGACCTATATCTTCTGCAGTGCAGGCCGATAACGACCCTCTAGCGCCGAAAAACTGGGCTAAAAAACAACAACATTAGCATTAAAAGGAGTTTTATTTGACCGCCCCCGCTGATTTTCCCATCCCGTCTGACCTGGAAGGATTTTATTTCTAGGACAAGATGCATTGCCCCAGGCCCCAGACCGCCCTAACCCAGGACTTTTTCAACTCCGCCATCTCCGCAGGCTTCACTGGGGCGATGGACGAGTTCGCTTGTCCGGTGGGCGTCACCTGCGTGAACGTCAACAGGTACGCCTATTTCACGCTGGTTCCTCGGGACCGTCTTGCCCAACATGCGAAAGCTTTGGGAGGAAGAATGGCTGCCGTCCATCCTACCCGGTATAAAGTCCGCCATGGAACGGGACTATTCGGCCCTCAGCGACCAGGACCTGATCTCCACTCTGGAACAGATGCAGCAGGATTTCATCGCCCGGTATGTGGTCCACGGCAAGATCAATTTCGTCATCGCCAGCGCCGGCCTGTTCGTGGATTTCTACAATGAACTCATGGACCCCGAGGACGCGACCGAAGCATATGAGACGCTCCAAGGTTATCCGACATTGTCATTGGACGCGGGTAAGGCGTTGTGGGAGCTTGGACGCATCGTCAATAAGAGCCCGGAACTGAGCCAGCTATTTGAGCGCAATCAACCGGCCCAACTGATGATCGAATTGGAGGGTTCTGACATCGGCCGCAGTTTCCTGCAGGCGTTCCGGAGCTATCTTGAAGATTGGGGTTGGCGGTCGGAGGCTTTCGAACTGTCAGACACCACTTGGAGGGAAGACCCGTCAGTGCCTTTGAATGCCATTCAGGGGTACATGCGCCTGGACGACAGCGAGAACCCGGAGAACAAGTACCAACAGGCCATCAAACGTCGTGAGGAGCTGATGGTAGCCGCCCGAGCAGCCGTTGCCGGCGATCCTGAGAAATCAGGAGCTTTGGAGGCGCTGTATGCCCAAGCCGAGCCCTTCGCCACCATCACGGAGGACCACAATTTCTACAAGACCAGAGAGGAAACGCCGTGATGCGTCTGCCGATCCTGGAGATAGGCCGGCCGTTGGCTAAGAATGGCAGCATCACCGAGACTACCGATGTGTTCCACCTGACCTTCGATGATATGAGGTTGGCAATCACCGGCGCGGACCAGAAAGCTCAAGTGTCTGCCCGCAAGGCAGATATAGAGAAATGGGCTAAGATCGTTCCCGTGCCGACCATCGGCGAGCCACCCGACCCAGAGGAGGGCAAGGGTGACCCGTTGGGCATGGGATTCGCCAAGTTCTTCGGGGTGCCCCCGGAGCCGAGCCGCGACCCGGACATCATCCAGGGACTGGGCGCATCGCCGGGAGTAATCCAGGGCACCGCCAAGGTTGTGCGGACGCTGGCTGAAGCCGGCAAACTGGAGAAGGGAGACATCATGGTCTGCGAGATGACCATGCCGCCCTGGACACCATTGTTCTCCATCGCCGGGGCCGTTGTGGCCGACACCGGTGGCCCCTCAGCCACTGCGCCATCGTTTCCAGGGAGTACAAGATGCCGTGCGTGGTCGGGACCCTATTCGGCACCGCAGTGATAACCGATGGCATGATCCTGACGGTCGATGGGGCGAAGGGAATCGTGAGGATTGACTCCAGAGGCTGAACCCACAGGCCCTGTACGCCAGGAAATAGACTCGGAAACGCCAGGTTTAACCCTTAGAGGAGAACGGCTGATACTCCTCACGGTGATGCTTGGCGTTTTCCTTGCCCCGCTGAACTCCACCATGATCGCGGTGGCCCTGCCAGATATCATGCTGGACTTTGACGTGGGCATCTCCAGCGCCGGTTGGCTGATCACCGCTTACCTGATCGCCATGGCGTCGCTCCAACCACTTGCCGGCGAATTGGGAGATAGCTTTGGCCACCGGACCATGGTGCTGAGCGGTCTGTCCATCTTTGGTCTGGTTTCCATCGGCGCGGCGTTGGCCCCTTCCCTGACCGTGTTATTGGTGTTTCGGGTGTTACAGGCCGTTTCCGCCGCCCTGATAGTTCCCAGCGGTTCAGCTTTGCTCCGGCGGATAATTCCCGCCAACCGGCGTGGGGCCGCATTCGGCTTGTTGGGAGCGGGTATAGCCGTCGCTGCCGCATCGGGACCGCCGCTGGGTGGGGCTCTGGTGGAACTTGCAGGGTGGCGGGCGATCTTCTACCTCAATCTGGTCTTCATCATCCCTGCTCTGATGATTGGACTAAAACACCTCCCACGAGTGAGGCTAGACGCAGTCAAACGGCGATTCGACATTTACGGAGCGATGTTCTTGCCGATATTGCTTGTCGCTGCTGCCTGGATATTGATCTCCTTCTCCAAGGGAGCGAATGTCTGGGTGATCAGCTTCGGAGTGCCCTTGGTAATGGCTGGCGCGGTCTTATTTGGCTGGTATGAGCGGCGCCATCCGGACCCTGTTTTGCAACTCGATTTTTTCCGTCGGCGAATTTTTAGCTCTGCGGCCGCGGGAATCGGGTTTGCCAACCTCTCGATGTATTCTTTGCTGGTGTCCATCCCGCTCCTACTGGCCAGCAGGGACGATTCATCATTGCGCATCGGCCTTGTCCTATTCGTGATGTCGGCGGGGATGCCCGTATCGTCTTACGCCGGCGGCCGGTTGATCGACCGCATCGGCAGGCGCATACCAACTACGTCAGGCTTGGTCATTCTTGCAGTCGGGGCACTGCCCATCGCATTCGCCGGCCAAGACGTATCGACGGCAACACTGCTTATAGGGCTGTCACTGGTGGGGCTGGGAATCGGATTGGCTACGCCCGGACTGCAGACCTCGGCGGTGGAGGCTGTCGAGAGCCATCAAGCGGGTTCAGCGGCGGGGCTGTATTCGACCAGCCGCTACTTGGGCAGCATCATCGGTTCCGCCGTGATCGCCGGGATACTGGGCGCCGACAACCTGGACATCGATGGGCTGAACCTGGTGTTCCTCATGTCGTTCGTCGCCGCCATCGTCGCGGCCGTGGTCAGCCTGGGGCTCAAGGGCCGTGCGGAAGGAACCCAGGCCTAAAGCAAGGCAAACATCACCACGGCGCACTACCGCCCGTTGGGGCGGGTTTCCAACCCGCCCTGCTTGTCACTTAGTGATCACCTACATTCCAAGCCATTTGCGTCCGGGATCCTCTCAAGGTCGCGTAAGCCATACGTTTCAAAGAACATGCAGGCTGTATGACAGGGCGGGTTAGAAACCCGCCCCTACGACCAAAAACAGCCTCGCTGCTTATTTGCATGGATTCCGGCCTTCGCCGGAATGACGATGCTGGCGTGAGGTAATTACCCATAAAACAAAAGCGGCCCGTCCTTCAACTTAAGGACGGGCCGCTTGATATTCTAGAGAACTGGCTTAGTCGTAAGGCTGGAGCTTGATCTCCTTCAGCGCCGGGATCACTTCCTTGCCTAACAACTCGATGGAACGCATGGAGTCCTCATGTTTCATGGGGCCTTCATTGCCGTAAATCAGCAGATACCCAGGGTTGAGGTTCTCCATCATGTACTTCAGTTTGTCGATGACGGAGTCGGGAGTCCCAACGATGATCACCCGAGCCTCTTGCTGCTTCTCGTATGACTGGGCCTCTCCCATGTTGCCGGCAAACACACCGGTCGGGCGGCTGGCTTTGACCTCGAGGGCTTTGCGGGACTGATAACCGGGCGGGTCCACGTGCTCCCTGGGGCCGCGCTGCCGGTGTCCTTCCGTCCAGACGAAGTGACGGCCGATCTCCTGGGCCTTCTCCTCGGTGTCCGCCACCAATACCTTGAGCAGATATCCGAAGTGCTCGGGTCCGGCCTTGTAGCCGTGCTCCAAGGCGGTGTCGATGTAGATCTGCTTCAACCACTCGGTGGTTTCCATGACCGCGCCCAGATTCATGTAGGGGTGGCCGTGGCTGGCCGCCCAGACCACGCTCTCAGGGCTGCCGGTGCCGGGGAACCAGATATCGGGGCGGGGTTTCTGCATGGGCATCACCCATGGATTGACCACCCGGTACTGATAATGCTTTCCCTCGTACCGGAAGGGGCCCGGCTCGGTCCAGCATTTTACGATCAGGTCGTGGGCCTCTTCGAACCGTTCCCGGTTCTGGGTCGGGTCGATGCCCGCCTGAAGGGTCTCGACCGCCCCGCCCCGGACGAACCCGGATATGATCCGGCCACCGGAGTAGCAGTCGAGCATGGCCACTTCTTCGGCCATCCTGATGGGGTCGTTGACGGCGATCACGTTACCGAGGATCGCGATCTTGACCTTCTTGGTCACCTTGGCCAGGACGGCGGCGTCCAGGTTGACCGCCGGCTTGCCACACCAATAAGCGGAGTGGTGCTCGTTGGTCATGATGCCGTCGAACCCGACCTCGTCGGCAAACGCATATTGTTCGTGGTACTCGTTGTAGAGCTTGTGGGCCTTGTCGGGGTCGAAGTGGGAATTGGGGAACGCCAACCGGCCAGACTCGAATTTCTCGATCTGTCCCTCGTTTATGTATCCCTGGGCCTGCTCAGAAAACCAATAAACGTCTATATGGTCTTTGGGCCTGCTTAGCTGATCAACCATTTTCGCCTCCCAAGATTTAGCTTGGGACACTATAACCGATTGGGCGCGGGGAGGCATAAAGTCAGATGCTGCTTGATGCCAGGTTTTCTACCGCTCGTAGGCTCCGATGTTGCAGGACGCGCCCCGGGGTCTCGGGACACCCCGTTGGTCCACGGGAGGACAAGGGCCGCCGGCCGCATCGATGGCCGGGCTATCGGGAAGCAGGGCTTCGGTGGCGGTTGTGCCGCCGTTGACCGCCAATCCGCCCAACTTGGGATCGATGGGCTGGGCCTTGGTGCCCTCTCCGGGCATGAACCCGCAACCGCTATCGCTGCCGACCAGATTATGGCCAAGAGGGATGACGACTCCGATACAGTCCGGCGCTAAAGCCGCCGTGTTGCCGGCGAGAATGGTGTTGGACATCGACGCCCCGTCATTCTTGACCATTGCCCGCACCACCAGGCCGCCTCCCTCTTTGGCGGAATTGCTGCTGACGGTGCTACTGGTCAACGTCAAGACGCCACGGTTGTCGATGCCGGCGGCGAACGATGCCGCGTTGTGGCTGATGGTGCTGTTGATCACCCACAGACGGCCCCAGTTGTTGATCCCGCCCGCCAGGGCAGATTCATTGTTACTGACCGTTGACGAGTCCAGCGTCATGATTCCGATGCTGTTGTTGTGGAACCCGCCGCCGCTGATCTTGGAACGGTTGCCATCGATGGTGGTCGTTACCAAAGAAGCCTCTCCCCAGTTGCTCAGCCCGGCGCCGCCGCCTGCCGCGTTGGCTTCGGTCCACAGGGTCGACCCTAAGAGGATGCCGCCCTTGAAGGTGGCCGCCCCGGACCCCGGCGTCCGGTTCCCCCGGATGACGCTGTTCTTGGTGATGACCTTGGCGCCGTTAAAGATGCCGGCGCCGCCACCGGCGTAATT
>Ga0066376_10000653_pt1 | contig 32549 bp, 17 predicted proteins | sample Knorr_S15_td_Bot_FD_77009 | JGI IMG/M metagenome (GOLD analysis project Ga0066376, IMG submission 77009) | Marine microbial communities from Southern Atlantic Ocean transect - Knorr_S15_td_Bottom_ad_5009_LV_A | ecosystem: Environmental > Aquatic > Marine > Oceanic | place: Southern Atlantic... | reverse complement strand
GTTGCAACGAGTGCTGGTTGAAAAGGGGTCAGGCCCCGCCTGCGTGCCGTTCTGGGTGGAGCGGGACTTTCTGTGGGCGGCGTCTGACCCCGTCCCATCCCCAAACTTGTGTTTTTCAACGGGCTGTTAGGCGATCAGGTCGGTCATCACGTGGCCGTGGACATCGGTCAGCCGAAAGTCCCGGCCCTGGTACCGATAGGTCAGTCGGCGGTGGTCGATTCCCGAGAGGTGCAGGATCGTGGCGTTGAGGTCGTGAATGTGCATCGAACCGGGAGTCCATTCCTCGCGGTTGGGCTGAGGATCCATTGGCTGACCGTCCGAGTCGGCGATGTTGTAGGCGTAGTCATCGGTTTGACCGTAGGTGATGCCCGGCTTGATCCCGCCACCGGCCATCCAGACCGTAAAGCACCTCGGGTGATGGTCACGGCCGTAGTTGTTCCGCGTCAGCCCGCCCTGGCAATAGGACGTGCGACCAAACTCGCCGCCCCAGATCACCAGCGTCTCGTCGAGCATGCCTCGCTGCTTCAGGTCCTTGATCAACGCCGCACAGGCCTGGTCCACGTCGCGGCACTGTGACTCGTGCTCGCGGGGCAGGCCTCCATGAGCGTCCCAGCCGCGGTGGAAGATCTGGATGTTGCGGACACCCCGCTCGGCCAATCGACGCGCGTTGAGACAGCAGGCGGCAAACGTGCCCGGTGTCTTGGCCGCCTCGCCATACAACTCGAACGTCCCCCGGGATTCCTGCGACAGGTCCATCAGTTCGGGCACCGAGGCCTGCATGCGGTAGGCCATCTCGTGCTGCTTGATCCGGGCCAACACCTCAGGATCGGCCAAGCGACGGTACTGTTCGCGATTGAGCACGGCGAGCGTGTCGAGCTGGGCTCGGCGGTCGCGGCGGGTCACGCCGGCGGGATTGCTCAGATACAACACCGGATCGCCCTGGCTGCGGAGCAGGATGCCCTGGTGGTCCGAGGGCAAGAACCCCGTGCCCCACAGGCGGCTGAACAGGCTCTGCTCGGCGAAACTCGTCTGGGCGTGCATCACCACGTAGCCGGGCAGGTTCTCGTTCATGCTGCCCAGCCCGTAACTCAGCCACGCACCCAGGCTCGGCCGGCCGGGGATCTGGCTGCCGGTCTGGATGTAGGTGATCGCCGGGTCGTGGTTGATCGCCTCGGTGAACGTGCTGTGTACCACGCACAGTTCCCGGGCCACGGTGGCGGTATGCGGCAACAGGCTGCTGACCCACACGCCCCGGTCGTTGTTGTCCCGCTTGGTGAACTTGTACTTGCTCGGGCAGATCGGCAGAGTCTTCTGCCGGGCGGTCATCCCGGTGATCCGCTGTCCGTTGCGGATGTGATCGGGTAACGGCTTGCCGAACATCTGCTTCATCTTCGGCTTGTAGTCCCACAGGTCGTGGTGGCTGGGTCCACCACTCATGAACAGGTAGATCACCCGCTTGGCCTTCGCCCGATGATGCAGCCCCGAACGGACGTCCGCCCCGTCCGCCGTGACGTCGCGTCCCAGCAGTTGAGCCATCGCCGCGGTTCCCAACCCCAGGGCACTGCGGCCGAAGAGCTGGCGACGTGTGAGATTCAGCTGGTGGTCTCGGAATGCGTTCATGGTGTCGGGACCGGGTGCGTTGTTTGAGCGGATGTGATCAGAAAACAGCTTGTCTGAGGGGCGGGGGGATCCTAGTACAAGAGAATTGCCACATCGCTGGCCAAGACGGTGATCGCAACCTGTGTCCAAGCCGCGTGAATGGCCGGAGCGAGCTTTACGTCTCGAGGAGACGCACCGGTTGCGAGCAGGGCCAGGGCGTCCTTGGGCGACCGGGAGTAACGTGCGGTCAACCGGCCGAGCAACCCCAGGCAGGCGGCACGTTCACGAGCGTTGGGTTTGCGGGAGGCCAGCAGGCCAAAGAGCAGATCCAAACGTGCTCGGTCGTCACCGGCCTCACGCAACAGCCGACCCGCCAGCACGCGGGCCATCTCCAGACGCTGCGTCTCGTTGAGCAGTCCCAGCGACTGCAGCGACGTGTTGGTCCTCGAGCGGCGGACGCAGCTTGCTTCGCGGCTGGGAGCATCGAAGAGCGTCATCATCGGGTGCGGACTGGTCCTTTTCCAATAGACATAAAGGCTGCGGTGGTACAGCCTGCTGCCGGTGTCGGCGACGTAGAGCTTGGTGTTGCTGCCCGGGTGCATCAGAGCCGACCACAGCCCGCGGGGCTGGTACGGCTTGGCCCCCTCACCACCAGCCTGCGTCACCAGCAGTCCACTCGCCCACAGGCCCACGTCGCGGATCACCTCCGCGTCGAGACGATGGCTGGGCCCGCGAGCCAGCAGCCGGTTCTCCGGATCCGCAATCCCCTCACGCCACGACGAACTCTGGCAAAACGTCCGGCTGGTGACCATCAACCGCAAAATCCGCTTCAGGTCCCATCCGCACTCGTGCAGCTCAACGGCGAGCCAGTCCAGGAGCCGGGGATGAGTCGGCTGCTGTCCCTGGAGACCGAAGTCCTCGGGAGTCCGCACCAGGCCGTAGCCGAACGTCCGCTGCCAGATGCGGTTGACCAGCACCCGCGCTGTCAGAGGATGCTCGCGAGCAGTCAGCCAGCGGGCCAGCCCCAGCCGGTTTCGTGGAGCACCGGCGGGGAATTCTCCCATCACGGTCAGGATGCCCGGTTCCAGGGGATCGCCCGTCGGACGGTTGTACTCGCCGCGCTCCAGCAAACGGGTCACTCGTGGCTTGGGCAGGTCGCGGGCAACCAGGGTCGATGTGAACGCCTTCTGCGACTCGGCAATCTGCCCCGACAACGCGAGGGCCCGCTTATGGAGTTCGAGCTGGGCAAAGGGTCCCTTCGGATCGGCCAGCCGAGCCAGGCGGGCCGCTTTGCCGGCAGTCGCAAACGACTTGCGGTACTGTGCCGAAGCCGACTTCAGGGTCTTCAGCCGCTCACCGGCGGTGTCCAGCAGTTTCCGACGCTCGACCTGCAACTCGCCCCAGGACCGCCAGGCGGGCAGGGTCGCCGGAGCACGCATCACCGGGCCGTATTCATACTTGTTGCCGTCCATCGACGACTCGGCCGTGCTGTTGAAGAACGCCAGTAGCCGGTAGTACTCCTGCTGAGGGATCGGGTCGTACTTGTGCGTGTGACATCTTGCGCACGTCAACGACATCCCCAGGAACACCGTCCCAAAGGTCTCTACCCGGTCGAAGTTGTTCTTCGCCTGGAACTCGGCGGGAATCGCACCCCCCTCGGCCGTCGACGGATTCATCCGCACGAAGCCGGTCGCCACGAGCTGTTCGAGAGTCGGATCGTTGAGCAGGTCGCCGGCCAGTTGCCACGTGATGAAATCGTCGAGCGGCACATTGCGGTTCAACGCCTTCACCACCCAGTCACGGTACGGAAAAATCGCTCGACGGTTGTCCAGGTGCAGACCGTGAGTGTCTCCGTATCGCACGGCGTCCAGCCAGTACCGCGCCTGGTGCTCACCGAATCGAGAATGCTCGAGCATCAAGTCGACGAAGCGGAGGTAGCCGCCCTTGCGGCGATCCGCGACAAACGCGGCCAGGTGTTTCGGATCCGGAGGCAGACCGGTCAGCACCAGCGCCACGCGACGAGCCAGCGTCCGCCGATCGGCCGGCGGAGCGAAGTCGATCTCTTGCCGCCGCAGCCGCATCCCGACCAGCCGATCGATGACATGCTCATCGTCGCCCAGCCCGGGCAACTCGACCTTGCGGGGACGCACAAACGACCAGTGCCTGGCATAGGTCCCCCCTTGACGAATCCAGCGATCCAGCAGTTTCCTCTCAGCGGCCGTCAGCTGCTTCTCGGCGTCAGCGGGCGGCATCGGCTCCTCGGCCGAGTGAATCCGAACCAGGATCTCGCTGCGGGCCGGATCATTCGGATCAACAGCCCGATGCCCATCGTTGAGCTTCGTTGCCGCAGCAAACGAATCCAACCGAAGCACATCCCGCGCCTCACCCGCCGGACCATGACAGACAAAGCACTTGTCCGAAAGCACCGGCAGAATCTCACGAGCAAAATCCACCCGCCCATCCCGCTCAGCACACCACCCCAGCCCCGGACCCACCCCCGACCCCACCACCATCAGCAGAAACACACCCCGCACCCGCCCACCACACATACTCCCCTCCTCCTCAACATTGGGGTCAGTCCGCCTGAATGCGGTGACTGGATTGTAGCGAAGCGGGCTGGATTCTGATCACCGGTTGAGGGGCGGGGTTCATCGGAAGTGCAGTGTCGAATCGACGATGGGCAGGATGATCCGCGACGGGCTTGCCTGGCTGTGCAGCACCGACTGGGCGGCCACCTGCATCCGGGTTCCGGTCCCCACGTCCTCGCCGGTGTTCAGGTTGCGACTGAATCGAGGGAAGTTGCTGCTGGAGATATCGAGCCGGATGCGGTGTGAGGCAGCGAAGACGATGCTGGTCGGATAGAGCGTGATCGTCATCTGCTCGGCGACCCCCGGTGCCAGCAGTTCGGTCTGCTCGAGCCCCCGCCGGTAGCGGGCCCGCAGGATGCCCTCGGTCACCAGGTACGCGGTCCCGTCGGGCGCGACGTCGACCAGCCGCGCCGTGAAATCGGTGTCGACGGCGCTCGATTCGGCAAACAGCTCTACGCTGACCGGACCGGTCACCTCCACCGGCTCGGCCAGTTCCGCGGTGGTGTAGACCAGCACATCGCCACGAGTCTCCAGGGGTCTCTGATCAACGGCCCCCGCTGCAAGAGGTTCCTCGGCGGTGGCGGTCATCATCTGGACCGAGAGCACTCCGCCGGTGGTGGGCACCGGCTCTGCCGGATCGTACTGGAAGCGGTCGACCGGTTCGGACCCCGGCGGCTCGGTCGACAGCTTGCCATCCCCCTGGGACGAACCGGCTCGACCGCCGCTGTGCAGAAACAGCGGCGTGGGCTCGGACCGCTGCAGTGGCCACTCCGACTCGTTGCGCCAACTGTTGGAGCCCATGGTGAAGATGCGGATCGGCGGCTCGGACCCGATGCCGTCGTCGATCCCCTTCAGTTGCCAATCGAACCACCGATGCTCCTGGGCACGGATATCAACAAGCGACCCGGCTCCGAACTCACGTCCGCCCAAAGAGGTCGACCCGGGCTCCTCGTGCGTCCACGGACCCACCAGGATCCGCTGCTGTTGGCGGGATCGCTGATTCGGGCCGTGCTGTTGCATGGCGTTGAGGTTACGGAAGCCCGAACCGGTGTAGGGGTCGAACCAGCCGCACTGCTGGAAGGCGGGTACCGTGATCTGGTGGTGTCGACCACGGATGTCAAACGGTTTCCAGTAGTCGCCGTAGGTGGGATTCTCGAGCCACTCGCGCCAGTACGGGACCCGGCGACCGATCGCCAGTTCGTCCATCTCGATCAGTGGCAGGTGATTCCAGAACCGTCGATTCTGGAACACGTGACGTGCCTGCTTCCCGACCACCGCCGCCAGGTTGGTCTGCCAAATCACCGCTGCGCCCAGTGAGAGCATCAGCTGAAAGGCTCCGCCGATGTAGTGGCAGTCGCTGTAGAAGTCGTCGCAGATGACATGCGGAGCCATGCACGTCAACTCGGGATGAGCCAGCGGTGCGGCCAGCCATTGTGTCAGGCCTCCGTAGCTACGACCCCATGTCCCGATCTTGCCGTCACACCATCCCTGGCCGCCCACCCATTCGATCGTGTCGTACCCGTCGGTGGGATCGTCGGCATAGGCCCGAAACGTCCCCTCCGACTCGAAGCGGCCCCGGCAATCCTGGGCCACGAAGGCAAACCCGCGGCGTGCCCAGTAGGCAGCGACATCCAGGAATACGTCCCGACCGCTCTCGTAGGGTGTCCGCGTCACGATCGTCGGGAACGGTCCCTCCCGATCCGGCAGGAATACGTCGGCGCTCAGCCGCACTCCGTCCCGCATCGGCACGGCCTGATCGTGGTACAGCCGCAGCCCACACTCGGCAGGTCGTGGTGTCGTCACGCTGCGCTCACACCAGGTGGAGGGAATCGCGTCAGCCGCTCACCATGATCGACGAACCGGGTCCGGCACAAGAGATCACCGCGTGGGATCGGCCGGGTTGGGACCCGATCGCGATTTCTCCGAGCCCCAAGGTCAACTCCTGGAGCGGCAACACGCAATCGCGGGTTGTAGACTGCTGGGGCATGTCGTCCCACTGACAGCGTATTCCCAACAGCACTTTTTCGACACGCAAACACGCAAACACGCAAACACGCAAACACGCAAACACCCTTGGACCGCAGCGTCGCCTGCCGAGCCATCGCCACGCATCTCGCAACGCTCGTTGATCATCAAGACCGTACCTCATGCTCAATCGCCTGCTCTACGAGTACTACAAGTCGCCGAACAACGGCCGGCAGGTGGCATCGCTGCCGGACGGTCGACGGGTGCTGCTGGTGCATTCGGAGATGTCCGGACCGTCGACCCTGAGCTTGCTGCTGGCCCGGCATGATACGCCTCGGGAAATCGCCGATTTTGAGGACCTCGGAGCGCTGACCGGTCCGAAGAGCATTCTGGATGATGCGGGTCCCTGGGGATCAGGCGGCAGCCTGGTCGCCGTCGATGACACGCTTTACGTGGCCTGGACCGGGCCTCATGGAATTCAGTACACGCGAGCGACCTGGACCGGAAAGCGATTCCGCTGGGTCCGCGTGCGGCAGGTCCTCGAGGGCGACTACTGGCTGGGTGACCTGTTCACCGTCGGCACTCAGGTCGCGCTGACCTATCACCGGGTTCACGATCGGCAGACCGAGTCGGTCGGAGTCGGCCGGCTGGACCGCAAGTGGCGGTTCTCCGAAGTGCATCGCGGAACGCCGATGTTCGCGCCGGTCGCCGACGTGGATCGGCGGGGACACCTGCACCTGGCATGGAGCGACACGGCCGAGCAACTCTACTACGCACGCCTCGATCGTGCCGCCGCCGAACCCCACGTCGAACTGCTCGGCCCGGGCGGACAACCGACGATCCTCGCCACCGACGAGCAGGTCCTGGTTGCCTGCGTCGCCGGCTACGCATACGGCCCGCTGCGGTACTACGTCCGGGACCGCCAGAAATGGCACCGCGACGTGCCCTTGACGGTTACCAGTCCCTGGCTGACCTCCGACCTGCTCCATTCACCCGGACTGACCCACGACCGGCACGGCGTAGCCTGGCTGTTCTTCGCCAACAGCACCCGTCGCAGCACGTTCTGGACTCGCTGGCTGGGAGACGATTGGAGCCCGATCACGAACGGCCCGCGGATCTTCTACCGGCCTCCGCACTTTGACTTCAACCTGCTGCCGATCGGCCGTCTGTCCGTCGAAAAACGCTCGATCCCCGACCCCCTCGACCCCGCTTCCGCCGGGGGCGATCCTCCTGAGTCCGGGCACCCGCCCCAGGAGATCGGCCTGCTGCTGACCTGCGAGCCGCCGATCGACAGGGTCGAGTTCCGCGGTGCCGTCGTCCCGGACCTGCCGACGACTCCCTCACACAAGGTGCTCTTTCTTGACCTGCTCGAAGTTGCCTCCACCGAGAACGTGAAACTGAAGGTCGAAACCGCCGTCAAGCATCCGAAGAATCCGCTGATGGAGACCGGTGCGGCCGGTTCGTTCGACGAGGACCGTGTCTTCAATCATGGCACCGTGCTGTGGGATGGCGGCAAGTACCGCATGTGGTACGGAGGCATCCGCGAGCCGCGACGAGGCGAACCGCGGCCCCCGTGGTGGGACTGGATTCGATGTGGCTACGCCGAGAGCGACGATGGGATTCACTGGAAACGGGTTCGCGTGGGCCTGGTGGAATGGAACGGCTCACGCGAGAACAACATCGTCCCGCACCTGCGACACGCGCCCGTGATGATCAGGGATGAACACGACCCCGACCCCCGCCGGCGGTACAAGTCGTTCGTGTTCTGGACATCCGGTGAACACATCGAAATCGCCCGGTCGGGAAAATACGACAAGCAGTACGACCCTCGAGACGAACTGTTCCTGATGGACCTGTTCACATCCGCCGACGGCATTCACTTCGAGCAACACGCCGGAGAAGTCCGCTTCCCCGGTGAACAGGTCAAACCGGTCTCGACCATTCCCAACAGCGTGTTCCGCGACGACCTGGAGACCGACCCGGCCCGTCGGTTCAAGGGCTACGGATTCATGTCATTGAACCTGCGCCGCCGCGGCACAAGCCTGGTGGTCAGCCCCGATGCCCAACACTGGACCGCACACCCGGACATGCCGCTGCTCGACCCGGCGGTCCGCGGCACACCGCCTGCCGTGGGCGGCCCGACCGGCCAGGTGCACGACACCGTCTGCTTTCCCTACGAGGGCTATTATCTCGCGCTGTATCAGGACCAGCACGATCCGGGGAACATGCCGATCGAATTGGCCGTCAGTCGCGATGCGGTGACGTTTCAGCATGTCCTGCCCGGCAGCAAGGTGATCCCCGTCGGAGGCCCCGGCGAATTCGATGCACAGACCATCCTGCCCTCGACACCGATCATCCTCGAACAAGAAATCCGGCTGTACTACGGTGGCGGAACCGTGCGACGACCTCCCTTGAAGGGTCGCCCCAAAGACGTCGCCCAACCGGGCCTGGCCACACTCCGCCGCGACGGGTTCACCTCCATCAGCCTCGAAGATCCCCGACAGCCGGGATCACTCGTGACGATCCCATTCCGGCTCCCGCAGCATCCCTCGAGCCTGCAGGTCAACGCGAATTGTCCGCCCCAGTCGCGACTGCGTGCCGAGTTGATCGATCACTCCACCGGCAAACCACTGCCCGGTTGTTCGCTCGCCGATTGCCAACCCATCACCGGCAATCAACTCGACGCCACCGTCGGTTGGAACCCCACCGGCACGCTGCCGCGGAGAACCGGGTTGGTCCAGCTGAGGTGGGAGCTGCAGGCCGCCGAGCGTTCACCGAAACTGTACGCGTTCTGGTTTCGCCCCAGCCGCTGAGCAGCGAGACTCTCGGACCGTTCACTAGAGCAGCGCTTCGATCGGACGACCGCGATAGAGGTGATAGGGTCGCCCGTCGGCATCATGGAAGTTGGTGTCCGGGCCGATGCCCAATGCCGAAAAGATCGTCGCCGCCAGATCCGGAGGGGTGTAGGCCTCCCCGGTCGGTTCGCCACCATGAGCGTCGGAGCGACCGATGACCCGGCCCGGCTGAATGCCGCCGCCGGCCAGGAAGCACGGAAAAATGTCTCCCCAGTGATGACGACCCGGTGTGAACTTCTCACCCGAGGCGTTCTTGCCGTTGGGTGTGATCGGCGAGATCTTCGGCGTGCGGCCCATCTCGCCACACATCACGACCAGGGTCTCGTCGAGCAGCCCGCGGTCCTCGAGATCGTCGAGAAAACCGCTGAGGCAGTGGTCGATCGAGGGCAGCAGTTTGCCCTTGAGGTCGCGGAAGGCGTTCTGATGAGTGTCCCAGCCACGGAGGTTGACCTGGACCATCCGCACACCCGCCTCGACCAGCCGACGGGCAACCAGGAATCCCTGTCCCCATTCTTCACGGCCGTAGAGGTCGCGGACCCGGTCCGATTCCTGTGACAGGTCAAACGGGTTGTCGCCGCCGCTGCGAGCGGTCAGCAGCAGCCTCAGAGCCTGCTGCCGCCAAGCGTCCCAGGCGGCCAGCCGAGCCTCACCCGCGCGGCTCTCGATGCCTCGCCTCAGAGACTCGAGCCCGTCCAACAGCGACCGGCGGTTCTGCAGTCGGGGGATCGACAATCCTCCATCCGACTCGATCTGCGGCAGGTGAAACGAGGGATCTCGGCAGCTGGTGTTGTCCCACCAGGCCTTCGGCCCGGGACCTGGTGCCCGAGCGAGATCGTTGGGGTCGTCGTGGCTGTAGCAATTGGGACAGCTGCCGCCGGCATCCGGTGAATTGCACTTGGGGGCCAGGTCGACCCCCCAGCGAGCGTAGCGAGGCCCCAAGAGCCCGGGGCCTCGTCCCGGGTACCGCATCCGCTTGGCCCTGGGAATCTCGATCACCGAGGGCCACCCCACGCTCTCATCCGGCGGAGCCGCGTAGGCGATCAGCGAAGCAAACGACGGCCATTCGAATCGACCGGGGCGAGGTTTGGAGATCGTCGCGTTCGAGTCGCCCGGCGGCAACGCGGTCGTGCCACTGTGCAACAGGTACGTGCAGCTGTTGTGCTCGTTGCGGAACTGGCGTCCCGCGATGTGGTGCATCGTGCGGACAATCGAGAAGCGATCGAGACGCTGGGCCAGCCGGGGCAGATGCTCGCAGAAACGAACGCCGGGAACCCGGGTCGCCGTGGTGCCATACTCGCCGCGGATGCCGTCCGGGGCATCGGGCTTCGGGTCGAAGGTCTCGTGCTGAGACGGACCGCCGGCCTGGAAAATGAAGACCACCGACTTGGCCGTCCCCGGCCTCGTTGGCACCACAGCCTGCGATTCCATTCGCAGCAGGTCTCCCAAACTCGCTCCGAACAGGCCGAGGCTCCCGACCTGCAACAGCTCACGCCGTCCCAGCAGCGGATGGTCACTCGGCTGACAACCGTGTCGCGGCATCCTCGTCGTCTCCGCCAATTGGCTTCGTTGCGTGCCGTCTATTGTATCGTTCGGTCCGGTATCACAAGGCCATTCCTGTTTGACTCATGTGCACTGCTCACAGGTTATACTCCACCGTCCAGGCTCTGACCCCATTTCCTGAAGCTGTGGAAGACGCGCCATGAGCGTTGCCGAACCCGTCATCCCCGAATCGCTGGCTGAGTGCCGTGTGACCGCCCAGGAATGGGAACTCCGAGGACGACTGGCGTCGGCCTATCACGTGGTCGAGCACTTGGGCTGGACCGAGTCGATCTACGGTCACATCACGCTGAAAGTGCCCGGGCCGGAGCGCCATTTCCTGATCAACCCCTACGGGTTGCGTTACGACGAGGTGACTGCCGAGAACCTGGTGAAGATCGACCTCGACGGCCAACCGGTTGGCCCCCCCACGCACCCGGTCAATGTCGCCGGCTATGTCATCCACAGCGCGGTCCACGAAGCACGGCCCGACCTGGCCTGCGTCTTTCACACGCACACTACCGCCGGCATGGCCGTCGCTGCCCAGGCCCGCGGCCTGCTGCCCATCAGCATCCACGCCAGCGGCTTCTACGACCGCATCGGCTACCACGACTATGAAGGACCCAGCCTCGACGGCAACGAAAAGACCCGGTTGGTCCAGTCACTGGGTGAGCACAAGGTGCTGATCCTGAACAACCACGGGCTGCTGGCCGCGGGCACAACGCTCGAAGAGGCTTTCATCACGATGTTCCGGCTGCAGCGGGCCTGCGAGATCCAGGTCGCGGCCCAGGCCGGCGGAACCGAATTGCTGATCCCCGACGAGGAGACCTGTCGTGCCGCCGCCGAAATGGTCGACCAGTTCCTGGCCGGCAACGACGGCAAGGGCGTCGGAGAACTGGAATTCGACGCCTGGGTGCGGCTGGTCGACGGACGCTAGGCAGCCCAGCGGCTAGCGACTGGGGATCCTGGCTTCCATCAGCCCAACCGCGCTGGCCGCATGCTTGCGACCCGGCAACGCCTCGTTCCCCTCGGCGGCATACCAGACCCGCACACGGTCCCGCAGTACGACCAGCTTGGTCGGATGGACCGAGTGGTTGTTACCCTTCTTGCCGTTGGCGGACCCGAAGTTGCCGGCAGGAGCCGGGCCCAGGATCGGACGTCCCTCGCGTGCCGGCTTCCAGTGAATGCCGTCGTCGCTGGATGCTGCAAACATCGTCCACAACGACCCGCCGGTCTTCAGTTCGACAATCGTGTTGTAGTACATCACGTACCGCTTGCCATCGAAATACACCGACGGACCCAGTTGCTTGGGACCGGCCAGCCCCGGCAGCGAACGGCCTCCGTTCCGCTTGGTCCAGCGAATTCCGTCGGGACTCGTCGCCAGCCCGATCGTGTGCTTGCCGTTGTAGGCTCCGTACCACATCACGAACTCGCCACCACGGCGGATGATGTGGCAGCCGGTCGCCTGGACCGAGTCGATCGATCCCTTGGGCCCGACTTTCATGACCGGCCGACCATTGTTGGCCCGCTTCCACGTGATCCCGTCCCGGCTGGTCGCCAGGCCGATCTGCTCGACCCGGACATGAGCCGGACCATCGCCGATGTCCTTGCCCGCCCGGCCGTCGATTCCTCCGTACCACATCATGAACACACCATCCACGCGCAGGACAAAGGGATGAGCGATACCACAGTCGTCAAACGAGCCGTCGGGACCGTAGTCCAGCACGGGCTTCCCGCGATTGGCCACTTCCCATTTCAGCCCATCACGGCTGGTGGCCAGGCCGATCCGCTCATCAAATCCGTAGGGGATCTTCGGGTCCCTGGTCTGGGCCATCCCCACATACCACATTCGGTAAGTCGTTCCGTCGAAGTGGACCGTGGGTGAACCGAGCGTGTGATTGGCCCACTTCGACTTCAGGTCGGGAAACACGGCGGCCCCGCCGTGCTCAGTCCCGATCACGCGGCGGAACTCCACCTTCAGCAGCGTGCCGACAGTGGCCAACGGTTCCTCCGCCGATACGGAGGACGATGCCGGGACTCCGGCGAGCAGCCCGGAAAAACCGACGAGTGCAACGGACAGCAGGATGCGGCGTGTCATCTGAATTCTCGATCTGGTGACTCTGTGGCCTGGACCGGCCGCACGTCGCGCTAACGCGGCTTCACACCTGTGGCAACCGGGCCGGAACCAGTATATCCTGCAACCCGTCGGCGTCTCGTCATCGAGACGCACTGCCGCGAGGAAAACCCCGATGCTGACCATTCGCCGGCCAGTTCGACCAGGCGACAACGATGTCTGCCGGCGGGATTTTCTGACGGTGGGCGGTCTCTCGACACTCGGCCTCTCGCTGCCGTCGATGCCGCAGGCGACCGACTCGCCGTGACGCCTGATCCACACACCCAGAGCAAGCCTGCACCATGTCCCGGAAGATCTCACTACACCTGGTTGCCCTCGTCGCGATCCTCGGCCACAGCACCGCCGATGCCCAGGACACACCGGGCAAGAACCTGATTTCATCCGGAGGTTTCGAGGGCCCGATCGCGAACTTCCCGAAGTGGCATACCAAGGATCAGCAATTCGAAAACGACGGCTGCATCTACTGCGGTCCGACCACCGAAATGGCCTTCCGCGGAAAGCAGTCGTGCAAGATCCAGACCACCGGCACCCGCGGCGATTGCCTGAGGTACGTCTGCACCGACATCAAGCCGGGCAAGGCCTATCGCTATGAGTTCCACTACCAGATCAAGTCCGGCGGCATCTACATCTCCCCCGAGGGGGGACTGCCGCAGTTCTTTCGACTGGAAGGTCCCACCCAAGAATGGAAGAAGTTTTCGGTCGTCTTCGTGGCCGATGAGACCAAGTACGTGGCGACGATCGGCAACTTTCGACGTCAGAATCCCAACCTGATCTACATCGACGACATCAAGCTGATCGAGTTGCCGAAGCTGCCCGAAGAGTTCACTCCCCGACCGTTCCGCATCGAGAAGCTGCCCACGCGGCCACACCGTCCTGCTCGACACACCACGCTGCTGGCTCACTTCGACGAGATCGTCGGCCTCGACGAACGGCACCTGGCCAGCATCCGGTCCCCGGGTGTTGATCCCAAGTCGCCGCTGTTTCGACCCAACGCCGACTACGCACGCTGGAATCCGCTCTCGGCCGGACGCGACACCTCGCTGGTTCCCGGCGGCCGTTTCGGCAAGGCCGTGGCCGTCACCGCGCCACGGGCGTGCGTGATTTTCGGAGGCGAGGAGAACTGCCCGACGACGATGGGCACGGTCGAATTTCATGCCCGCAGTGCCGGCGGGCAGAACATCTGGGCCGACGGCAAGGAGCACTGGTTCACCTACCTCGGGCGGTCGCGTGTGAACGACGTCGTCGGTGGAGGCGGCTTCACGCTCGAGTTCTCAAAGAACGCACGCAACCACCTGGTGCTCTCGTGCGGCCGCGGACGGCGGATCGAAATCAATACCACCAAACTCGACCCCGCCGCCTGGCACCACATCCTGTTCGGCTGGAATCTCAAGACGCACCGCATGTACCTCGCCATCAACGGCCAGGGGCTCTCGACCGCGATGCCCCTGCCGCTTGCAGCCGGAGAGTTCTCGACGTTTCTGCTGGGCAACCACCCCACCCTCGATCAACCCGCCGGCTGCCTGATCGACGAACTGGTCGTCACCGACCGCCCGCCAACGGATCGATCACCGGTTGCCGGCCGGGCTCTGCCGACACCCCGCCGACTTCAACCTCAGAACCTTCAAAGCACCCTCGCCGGCAAGGGGCTCGCGAAACTCGACCTCAACGAGGCCTTCCTGCTCACGACCGAACGGCGTGTCAGGCGGTGGCTGGACCGGGTGATCCGCGTCCAGCGTGGTGGAGGCTGGGCCACCACAGTCGACAACGTGCGTTGGCCGAGCATGCTGCTGGGAGGCTACGACCGGCTCTGCATCCCACGCGGGCAGGTCACGTTCGGCAAGACCTACAACACCAGCCACACCGCGATGCACCTGTGCTTCGCCCACGAAGCCATCGGCGATCAGTACTACCTCGACGCCGCCCGCCGTACCGCCGAGATGTACCTCGAGATCCAGGCGGTCACCAGGCACGAGCGATTCGGAACCATCGGTCGCTGGCCGCGGACCGCCTACGTCATCGGCAACCGCACCATACCCGGCCATGGACTCGATGACGTGATGATCCAGGACTTCTACGTCACCGGCCCCACGCTGACCCTGCTGTACGTCCACAAGCTGACCGGCCGCAGAGACTTTCTCGAGGGCGCCATCCGCGGCGGCAACTTCCTGCTGTTGGCACAGAACCCCAACGGCAGCTGGCCTCACCACTTCGAATGGAATCAACAGGCCGGATACGGAACCGGCAGTGCCAACGGACCCGGTGGCCGCTCGCTCCGCCACGGCAGCGAACTCAACGACAACGCCACCACCGACGCCATTCGCACACTGGTCGCACTCTGGCACTGGACTCGCGACGGCCGCTACCTGGATGCGGTCCGCCGTGCGGCTGACTGGGTCGTCGAAGCTCAACTGGGGGCACCGACGTTCGGCTGGGCCGCCCAGTACGACAGCAACAACGTCCCGGCCTGGGCCCGGGCTCACGAACCCCCCGCCGCGGTCTGGGGCAACGGAGCCCTGATGGCCTCCAATGCGCTGTTCCTGGCCCACCGCCTGACCGGCAACTCGAAATACCTCGATCCGCTCGATCGGTACCTCGAGGCACTCGAAAAGATCCGTACTCCCGAGGGCTGGTACCAGACGTACGACTACAAGAACGGACGCCCGATCGCCGCCCGCAGAGGCAAGGTCTACTACCTCGATGACCCCAAACAGTCGCAGGCCTACCAGGACGCCGGTGGCGGTTCGAGCGGGTACTGGAAACGCGGAGCCATGAGTCTCGAGGAATATGACCTGCTGAAACGCACACTGGCCGCGGCCCGTCTTGGCGAGTTCCTGCCGACAATCCGACGACTCAAGAGCCGCCAACAGGTGATTGCCGTGCTGAAGCGGGAAATGGCCAATAAGGAGTACATCCGCGACGTGGACCTGATGGCCCGGCGGCGGTGGATCCCCGAGGAAGGGCTCTGGTTGAGTACGGCCAACAAGTTCGACGCCGGCCCGGCCTTCAGCCCCTGCCAGGAGCGAACGGTGCGATTCACCCTGCGAGTCTGCCACCTGGCACGGGCGGCACTGGGCGAGGTGCCTCTTGAGCAGCTCTTCCCACTCGGCGGCCGGATCATGGACCACCGCTACCACGTCGTGGCGAAGCCGGGGGAGTTCTTCGACACTCCGCTGCGGAAGCGGTCGGACTAGCGGTAGTCGGCCCCGGTCAGGCTCTGAAGCACCGACTGCTGCCACGCGCGGAGCTTCCGCTGCATCGACCGCACCACCGCCGGCTCGGACGCCAGCAGGTTCTGCTTCTCGGCCGGGTCCTTCCGCACGTCGTACAACTCGCTCGTGTCCGGCTTCCCTTTGCGACTCCGGACGATCAGCTTGTAACGCCTCTCGAGCAACACCCTTGCGCCGCCGAAGTCCTGCTCGCGGATCTTCGGGTGATGATAATTGGTGAAGTTGCGGGTGTAGCGACCGCCGAGCATCTTCACCAGCGGCGTGGTTCCCTTTTGCAGCTCCGAAGCGATGTACGGCCTGGCCCGCACGATGTTAGCCTGGTTGAAACTCCAGAAACCAATCGGCTTGTCCCGTTTCGTCATTTTCCCCTCGATCAGCGGCACCAGGCTGATGCCGTCGATCGGCCGCTTCGACTCTTTCTCGAATGGTCGACCGATGATCTCGCACAGCGTCGGCAGGATGTCGCTGGTGACCGAGTTGACGTCCGAGACGCGTGGTTTGGAAATCGCCGCGGGCCACTCGATCACGCCCGGCACGCGAATCCCTCCGTCGTACATCGTCCCCTTGCGGCCTCGTAACGGAGACGTCACGATCCCGCCGGCCGGAGTCCCATTGTCGCCGCAGTACCACAGCAGCGTGTTCTTCCTGAGACCCGCCTCCTTCAACCAGTCCCTGAGCTGCCCGATCGACCGGTCCATCGCGGTGATCTCGGCATAACGCTCCTGCAACACCTCGCCGAGCGGCCTGGTGGTCGGTCGCCCCGTCTTGTTCGACGTCAAACGGACCGTCTTGTTCGGATACGCCTTTCTCACGTCCCGGTACAAGGCCAGATCCTTGTCGAGACCGCTGTAGGGTTCGTGAGGTGACCCGAACCACACGACCGCGAAGAACGGCTTCTTCTCAGCCGAGGCCCGCCTGATGAACCCGACCGTCTCGGAGATCAGGATCTCGGAACCCTCGCCTTCGATCTTCTTCGGGGCCGCCCCGTTTCGTGACAGCACCGGGTCCAGTTCGAAGAAGTTGTCGTGCGAGAGCCAGCTGTCGAAGCCCATCGCCCCGGGACTGGTCGGTGAGTCCTTCTTGACCGGTCCCAGGTGCCACTTGCCGAAGTGAGCGGTCGCGTAGCCGGCCCGCTTCAGAATCGTCGCCACGCTGATCTCCTCGGGCCGAATCGAAAAGTTGGGCGCAAAAGTGCCGCAGCGATTGGGGTGACGGCCGGTCAGTACGCTGACCCGGGTGGGTGAGCAGGAAGGGTGCCCGGAGAAAAACCGATCGAGACGAAGGCCGGAGGCGGCCATCTGGTCCAGCACCGGGGTCTTCAAATGCGGGTGCCCGTTGTAACCGGTCTCGTCCCAACCGTGATCATCACCCATCAGCAGGATGATGTTGGGCCTCTCGGCCGCCGTGACCCATTGAGTGAACACCAGCGAGGCCATCAACAGGGCCAGCAGGCGGACGCAATGCAGGGACATCGACGTGGACGGTCTCATCAACGGGTCTCCCAGGGTCAGCAAGCTGCGGCCGAAACCGGCATCCTAGCAGACCATACCGACCTCGTCGCCCGGCCCGGCGGCCTGGGGATTCTCAGCCGCGAGGTGGCACGAGGCTCGCGTGTGGGGCACACTCCCCTGCTACCGGATTGCCCGATTCCCCGGCGTGTTCCATCGCCGCGAGAGGCTCAAACATGGTCCAGGTCAGCTATTCCACCTACGGGTTCACTGACATCGCCTACGCAGGAACGCTTGACCAACTTGCCGAAATCGGATTCGAGTGCGTTGAGTTCGCCTGCGATCGACATGGTATCGAGGAGCAACCGCTGCAGCAGGCCGCGGACATCAGGCGGGCCCTCGATGATCGCAACATGCAGGCCACCACCGTCCATGCCCCGGCTCGCCGCAATGTGCTGGGGGCCTCGGACGAACAGTGGCGAGCCGACGCCGTCGCGGTGCTGGCAGGTGCTCTGCGGCTGGCCGGTGAAATCGGAGCCCGGGGGATGGTGATCCACGGGATTCCCAACCCGATGTTCCTGCCCCAGGACCAGGACAAGAGGTCGTTGTATTCGGTGATGGTCGAGGCGATGAGCCGGTCGGTGGCCGAGCTGGTCCCGGTGGCCGAAGAGGCCGGGGTACGGATCCTGCTGGAGAACCTGCCCTACAACAAGGACCTGAAGGTTGCCGGTGAGGTGGGTGACTATCCGTTGATGCACGTGGAGGATCTGCGGGAGTTCATCGAGCCGTTTCCGACCGAGCAGGTCGGCCTGATCGTTGATGTCGGACACTCGTGGACCAACGGCCGAGACCCCGCCTCCGAGATCCTCGCCGCCGGCGAACGGCTCTGGGGCACGCATCTCCAGGACGTCGACCACGACAACCCCAACGACGACCACTGGGCTCCGCTGCAGGGAGGACTCGATTGGACCTCGATCATTAGTGCACTCAAGCAGGTCGATTACGCCGGAGCCTACACCTTCGAGATCATCAGGCCGCGGCATGAAGAATCGGCCGAGGAGATGGCCCGGATGACCCATGCCGTCGCGGTCGACTGGGGGCTGACCTCCTCGCCCAGTGACTGACACATACCGCGGCACTGGTACACTGTTGCGATGACAACACCTTCCCTGCCGATGAACGGGAGTTCCCCGATGCTGTTACGCAGATGCATGCTGTTGTTGGTCTGTCTTGGTCTTTTTGTCGCACCGCCCGGCCTGGCTGCGGCGCCCAAACCAGCCGCGGTCTTCGGAGACCGCATGGTCCTGCAACGCGGACGACCCTTGAACATCTGGGGGACGGCGGTTGCCAGGGAGCGCGTCACCGTCGAATTCGCCGGGCAGACCAAGACCACGACCGCCGATGCCGACGGCCATTGGAGCGTGACACTCGAACCGCTCAAGGCCAACGCCACGCCCCAGGACCTCGTCCTGCGTGGCAAGGACTCCAGCACGGTACTCCACAAGCTACTGATCGGCGACGTGTGGTTGTGCGGAGGCCAAAGCAACATGGCGATGACGCTCCGCAGCACCGTGAACCGTGATCTCGAGATCGGCTCGGCCGACTTCCAGGCCATTCGCTTCCTCAGAGTCCCACTGATCAGCCGGGGCACTCCGCAGGCGAACCTGCCGACCCCGAACCCCGAGGCCGCCGAGGGCAACTGGCACCTGGCGACCAGCGAACACGTCGGCAACTGCACCGGGGTGGGTTACCACTTCGGCAAGGTCCTGCACCGGATGCTGAAGGTCCCCATCGGAATCGTCGATGTCTCGTGGGGCGGCACCATGGCCCAGCACTGGGTGTCGGAACAGAAACTGAAGCCGATCCCCGCGATGGCACCCTACTTCGAGCAGTACGCGGCCAAGTTGAAGCAGTGGGACGCATTCGGTGGGCCGCAAGCTGCGCAACGGGCCTACCAAAAGGCGGTCAAGGAATGGGAAGCCCTCCGCGACGAGGCGAAAAAGAAAAAGGCCCGGGCTCCCCGGCGGCCCAACGCGGGCACCTACCAGGACCCTCGACAGCAACGGCACCCCGCCGGCATGTACAACGGCATGATCCACCCGATTCGACACTTCAGCTTCCGCGGCATCCTCTTCTACCAGGGCGAAAACAACTCGTTCGGCGAATCCTGGAAGCCGTTTCCGCGGACGTTTCCGCTGGTGATCACGCAGTGGCGCGAGATACTCGGGCCGCTGCCGTTTGGGATCATCCAGATCGCCGGCTGGAGCAACCGGAGATCGATGACCTACGACATGAACCACCACACCAACGTCATCCGCGAAATCCAGTTCGACACGTGGCGAGGCACCCGAGACACCGGGCTGATCGCCACCTACGACACGAATTCGAACCAGAGCATCCACCCCGGGGCCAAGCGGCCCGTCGGTGAGCGTGCCGCACGCTGGGCACTGGGCGAGGTGTACAAGCTCCAGTCGGCTACGTCGCGCGAGCCGCTGGCATGGAAAGGACCCATCTACACCTCGCACGAAGTCCAGGGCAACCGAGTCGTCGTCGCGTTCGAAGGACAGACCGCGCGGGGATTGCGATTGGACAAGGACGACGACATCGGGTTCTACATCGCCGGCAAGGACCGGGTCTTTCACCACGCCCGGGCCCGAGTCACACGCAAAGACCGTGTCGACCGACTGGAAGTCTGGTCCGAGGAGGTGAAACAGCCGGTGGCGGTCCGATACGCCTGGTCCAATCTGCCGGTCGGCCGCCTGATGAACCACCTGGAACTGCCCGCGTTCCCCTTCCGTACCGACGACTGGCCGCTGACACCTCACCAGAGCAAAGGGGACTACCACCGCAAGGGCCGAGTCACCCAGCCGCAAAAGACGGCGGATCCCTAGGCCAGAATCTCGGGCGGCACGTGACCATGCACATCGGTCAGCCGCTGGTCGCGGCCTCCGTGACGGAACGTCAGCCGCTCGTGATCGATCCCCAACTGGTGCAGGATCACCGCGTGCACGTCGTGGATCGTCAGGATGTTCTCGACAGCAGCATTGCCGAACTCGCTGGTCTCCCCGTAGCTCATCCCGCCGCGGATCCCGCCGCCGGCCAGGAAGATCGAGTAGCCGTTGACGTGATGGTCGCGGCCGCAGGTGGGTGTGATCTTGGGTGTGTGAGGCGTCCGGCCCATCTCGCCGGCCCAGACCACCAGAGTCTCCTCGAGTAGCCCTCGCTGCTTCAGGTCGCTGATCAACGCCGCCACCGATTGCTCGGTGATCCGAGCGTTCTTCTCGTGATTCTGCTTCAGCTTGCCGTGCTGGTCCCAGGGCGAGTTGTTGCTGTCGAAGCTCGGGCAGGTGATCTCGACAAATCGCACACCCGCCTCCACCAGCCGACGGGCACGCAGGGCCTGCGTCGCGTAGTACTGCTGATGCTCATCCTTGGAATCGACCCCGTACATTCGTTGAATGTGCTGCGGCTCGCCAGCGATGTCGGCCACCCCCGGCAGCACGCTCTGCATCCGAAACGCGGTCTCCATGTTCACGATCGCCGCTTCGATGGCCGAGGCATCCGATGCCTGCCTGGCAAACAACTCATCCTGACGGGCCAGCACCGCCAGCTTGCGGCGTTGAATCGTCTTCGAATCGGCCGGTCGGATGTTGTCCACCGGTATGCCCTTGGCCCGCAGCAGCGTGGCCTGGTGAGTGGCCGGCAGGTACGAGCTGGCAAAGTTCTCCATGCCCCCGTTGGGGACCCAGTCGTTGTTCAGCAACACGTAGCCCGGCAGGTTCTTGTTCTCCGAGCCCAGTCCATATGAGACCCAGGCGCCAAGGCTGGGTGCCTGGCCCAGCACGCGACCGGTGTGCAGCAGCAGGTTCTGCTGACCGTGCAGAGGCTGCTGCCCCTTCATCGACTTCAAGACGCAGATCTCATCGGCGACCCCTGCAATCCGGGGAAACAGGTCGCTGACCCACAGGCCGCTCTCGCCGCGACGTCGGAATTTCCAGGGTGACCCGAGCCAGACGCGGTTGGGATCGTTGTAGAGCGTGTTGTTGAGCTTGTCGCCGATCTTCTGGCCCTGGTGCCTGGTGAGCATCGGCTTGGGATCGAACGTGTCGACGTGGCTGGGGCCCCCGTCCATGAAACAGAAGACCACGCTGCGGACCCTGGGCCGCAGATGCGGCGCCGGCGACTTCGGCTTCGCTTCGGCCTGCTCGGACTGGAGCGCCTTGAAGGCCATCCACCCGAAACTCGCCGATGCCGATTGCAGCACACGTCGTCGGCTGAGTCGGCCGACGGCGGCGTCGGCGACGGCATCATCGCAGGACGGGCAAAGTGAACTGGTCAAACTGGCCATGTCGCTGATTGTACTCGCCAGCAGAACTCGTAGCAGAACCCGTGGCAGAAAGAGCCGAATTGTGTCGGGCAACGGCGACCGCGTCCACCCGTTCCTCGATCATCGGTAGTGAATGAACTCCTTGGTGTTCAGCAGCGTGTGGGCCACGTTCTTCCAGGCCACCCGATCGGTCATCAGCGGGTCGCTTCCGTCGCCGGATACTCCCCGTGCCAACTCAACCCACCGACTCGACTCACCCTTGTGTGGGAATCGGCCCAGGGCACGTACGAACATCTGCTCGATTCGCGATTCCGGTGTCGGGTGATCCTCGGCCACCAGCCGCCGGGCCCATTGGTCGGCCAGGGACACGACGAAGGGGTCATTGAGCAGCACCAGCGCCTGGGCGGGTACGTTGGTCACGTCGCGACGTCCAGTCGACAGCTTCGGATCCGGGAAGTTGAAACTCAACAGGAACTTCGACGGGGCCATGATCGAGACCTTCAGGTAGATCGATCGTCGGCCGTTTCCGTCGATCGGACCCGAGAACAGCCGCTTGGCCGAGTCCTCGGCGTGCCGATGCGGGTTGATCGATCGACCGTACAGCGTCCGATCCAGTCGCCCCGAGACGGCCAACAGCGAGTCGCGAATGGCCTCGGCCTCGAGACGACGGGTCGCGACGTGATGCAGCAAGCGGTTATCGGGATCAAGAATCAAAGCCCGCTCCGAGGGCCGACCCGACTGCCGAAACGTGCGGCTGAGTACCAGTCGCCGCAGCATCCGCTTGTTCGACCAGCCCCCGGCGATGAACTCTCGAGCCAGGTAGTCGAGCAGTTGGGGATGCGAGGGCCGTTCGCCCAGGCGTCCGAAGTCGTTGGGCGTAGCGACCAGGCCGGTACCGAACACCCACTGCCAGAGCCTGTTGACGTGGACGCGGGCCGTCAGAGCATGCTGCTCATCGACCAGGAACCGAGCCAACTCGAGCCGACCGCTGAGAGAATCACGTCGTTTGCCACCGGCTTGTGTCCGAGCAAAGACCTGCAGGAAGCGACGGGGCACATTCGGACCCCGGTCGTGGATGCTGCCGCGGATGTTCAGCGGATAGTCGATCGGGACCACCGCCCGTTCGTCCATGCTGTTGACCGTCCGCGGAAACGGCATCGCCGCCTCCGTCTTGCGATAACTTGCTACCAGGGCGGATAGCTCGGTCCCGTCGGCCGCCGTGTTTTCCAGCAGCCCGCTCTCCAGCAGCCAGTTCAACGCCCGCACGTCGTCCCCATCGGCACGGCCCTCGATCCAGTCGCCCACCGATGCCGCCAGCCACGTTCCGATCCGACGAGAGGCCTCGCGGACGCTCCCCGGCGGTTGCCCGTCAAACAGGCTCTCGTAGCGAGCCAGTTCGTCGGCCGGCTGCCCGGGTTTTGCGTGAGTCACGATGCCGGTGACGCTGAACCAGCTCCGCTTCTCGAATCCCGTGTCGCTGTCGGACAACTTGAGAGTCCCCGCACGGGCGACCCCGGTACGAGGCGGAAAGTTGGGGTTCAGCGCGCTGGTCACCAGGTCGTAGGCCACTCGCTGGATGTCGTTGGTCGGCTCGATGTCGTCGAATTGCTCCCAACGCAGCCGCTGCCGATCAAAGAAGGTCACCGCTTCGGTCTGGAACGCGTTGTCGGCCATGCGGATCGAGCCGCTCCACTCGGCACCAGCCAATTCGAAGCTGACATGTTTCCCCGGCACATCCTGCTGTCGAGGCATTCGCACGGCGCCGGGGAGTTTCGAGGAGAGCGCATGGGTGTGATAACCGCGGCGGAGCAGTCGCTGCACCGTCGCCTTGCCCTCCAGTGCGATCAGCGGCGTCCCGTCGACGACTCGGCCGTGACGCATCCCGTCACCCTCGATCACCCAGCCCGCCGGCCAACCGTCCCGGCCCACATCGACCAGGGTCTTGAACGATTCTCGGTTCTGCTCCCGCCTCAGCACATGGGCCCGCTTCCATTCGCCGGCCGCCTGCATCCAGGCGGCCCGGGCTGCGGCGTCCTCGGGTGCGGAGACCAGCCGCGACACGAGGTACTTGAGCCCAGGCAGCCCGTCCGCTCCGGCTGCCGTGGCAAAGTCCGCGGCCGGCTTGGCGGCGTCCTTGGGCTTGCCCGAAACGATCCCCAGTGCCTTGTGCCACACCGCGAGTCGGGCATCGGTCGCGTCCTGCTTGTCAGACCCAGTGGCCAACGCCGCTTCGATCTCGACGACAAACGACCCCGCCTGTCGTTTCCACGCCCCGGCCAGCCGTTTTCCGATCGTCGCCCGCAGACCCTTGAGCTTCTCGATCCGCGGCCTGTTGCTCTGGGGGGCCTCGATCGAGCGGGTGGTCCAGCGGGGGGTCATGAACATCCCGGCCAGTGCGTAGTAGTCGAGCTGCGAAACCGCATCGAGCTTGTGATTGTGACAACGGGCACATGCGATGGTCATGGACAGGAAGGCCTTGGAAAAGGCATCGATCTTGTTGTCGATCATCTCCTCGCGGACCCCGTTGATCCTCACGTTGTCCCCGTGACGGTGCTCTCCCATGTGATAGAACATCGGCCCGATCAGGCTCTCGTTCAGACCGCTGCCGTGATCGATCCGCGGCCGGGGCAGCAGGTCGCCGGCGATCTGTTCGCGAATCAGCTGGTCGAAACCGACATCGCCGTTGAAGGCCCGGATCAGGTAGTCGCGGTACTCCCACGAGCCCTTGGCCGGGTTGTCCCATTCGTACCCGTAGGTGTCGGTGTAACGGACCACGTCCATCCAGTGCCGCGCCATCCGTTCGCCGAAGTGCGGCGACTCCAGCAACCCCTCGACCAATTCGGCCAGCGAGCGATCGGCATCTCGAGCGAACCGCTGCGGGAAGCTGCGGACCAGTTCGGGCGTCGGTGGCAACCCGGTCAGGACAAACGACAGGCGTCGCAGCAGGGTCAACGCGTCGGCATCCGCAGCGGGCTCCAGTTGGCGCTCTCGCAGCCGTCTCAGGATAAACCGATCGACCGGCTTCGAGGACCAGCGGTTGGATTCCACCCGAGGAGGCGACACGCTGGCCACCGGCTGCAGGCTCCACCAACTGCGTCGCTCCGCGAGCACCAGCTCCCAGGACTGTTCAGCCGCCTGGTTGGCCGAGGGTGGTCGATCACGAGGATCCACAGCCCCCTGTTCGATCCACTTCCGGAAATCGGCGATCACACTCTTTGAGAGCTTCTTCTTCGGCGGCATCTTCAAGCCCCGATGCTCCAGGGCCGAGATCAACAGGCTCTTGGCCACCTGCCCGGGAACCACCGCCGGCCCGGTCTCGCCTCCGGCCCGGATCGCCTCCCGGCTGTCCACCCGCAACTCGCCCCTGATCTCGGTGGCCGCGGCCGAGTGGCACGAGTAGCACTCGCGGACCAGGACCGGCCGAATCCGGCGTTCGAAGAACTCCTTGCCCGTCTGATCGGCTGCCGGCAGCGATCGCGTGGCGGTCAACAGCAGCCCGGCAGCTACCAGCAGCAAGACGGCGGAATGCGGAGCTTGGACAACCCGTGCCGAGTTCATTGCCGAGTCGCTCTCGTTGGGAGCTCAACCGGGAATTGCCACGCTGAGCCGAAACCACTTCGATCAACAAATGGTATCACGTGCCAGCCGCGAGTGGTTGCCACATGCGAGAAGCACGTGGTGATTCACTACACTGCACCTGTTCATATTTCATGACATGATCAACCCGCCGAGGAGCTTGAAAACATGGCACTAGCCAGCGCGCGACACATCCTGGTCGAGGACGAGTCGTCCTGTGAAGAACTGAAGCAGCAGATCGAGGGGGGTGTGGACTTTGCCGATGCGGCCAAGGAGCATTCGCAATGCCCCTCGGGCCGCGACGGCGGTTCCTTGGGCGAATTCGGACCCGGACAGATGGTTCCCGAGTTTGACCAGGTCGTCTTCAGCGGCGAGTTGGGCCAGGTCCACGGTCCGGTCAAGACCCAGTTTGGTTTTCACCTGATCGAAATCACCAGCCGCAACGAATGAGTCGCTTCCAGCGGAGACACCTTCCCGTGCCTCGTCTTGCCGTCTCACTGCGCCGCGGCACAGTGGCCTGGGCCTGCTGCATGGTCCTGGCGCTCACCGACGCCCCGGCAAAGGCCCAGCGCCTCGATCTCTCGCACCTCGACACCAACACCCCCTACCACGTGGGCCTGGGCACGGCCAAGCTGACGACGCCCCAGTGGGTGGGGGAAGCGGGTGTCGAGGCGGTGGTGATCCTGGGCATCGACGACATGCGAGATCCGGCACGGTACGAGGCCTTCCTGCGGCCCGTCCTGCAACGGCTCAAGAAGATCGATGGCCGCGCCCCGGTTAGCATCCTGACCAATTCGGTCCGCCCCGACGACCCGCAGCTGCAAAGCTGGCTTGGCGAGGGACTCTCGATCGAGGTGCACACGATCGACCATCCGTGCCCGCTGTTGGCCGCAGGTGACCTGCTGCGGGCCAAGTCGACTTACGATCGCTGCGTCGAGCTGCTCGGTCGGATTCCCGGCAACCGCCCGGTGGCCTTCCGCATGCCCTGTTGCGATTCGCTGAACACCGTCAGCCCGAGGTTTTTCAGCGAGATCTTCAATCGCACGACTCCATCAGGCCAGTTCCTGCGGATCGATACGTCGATCTTCAACGTCTTCACCTCCGACGACCCCGACATCCCCCGGGACCTGGTCCAGGACGCCGACGGCACCGAGCGGTTCCTGAAATACGTCCCTCGCAATACAGACGGCCCCTACGACAACTTCGTCAACACGATTCACAACTACCCCTACCCCTATGTCATCAACCGCACCTGCTGGGAGTTCCCCTGTGTCGTCCCCAGCGACTGGGAGAGCCAGCACCTGAAGGGCAACAACAATCCCCGTCTGCTGGACGACTGGAAGGCAGCGCTGGACATCACGGTGATCAAGCAGGGCGTGATGTGCCTGGTCTTTCATCCCCACGGGTGGTGCCGCAACTCCCAGCTGGTCTCACTGATTGACCATGCCGTTTCCCGGCACGGCAAGAAGGTCAAGTTCCTCAACTTCCGCGAAGCCAACGATCGCATGACCCGGCATTTTCTCGGCCGCGGTCTGGGCCTGAGACGCGACAGCAAGAAACGCCCTCCTCCCTTCCAGAACGACACGGGACACCGGGTCGTGGATATCAACCGCGACGGGTACCAGGACGTGATCAGTGGATTTCGGGGCGTCGACGGGACATCGTTTGGCACCGTCAGGACCTGGCAGCCGGAGTCCCGGTCCTGGAAGACCACGCGGATCCAGGGAGCCGAGCGGTTCTCCGAGATCGCCCACCTGGGAGTCCTGCGTCCAGGTGGTCCCCCCTCGATCCTGTTCCGCAGCCGGCACGACAACCTCTGGTTGCACCTCGACGGTGAGCAATGGCGTCTCGATCGACAGTCCTTTCCGATCCGCAACAGGACGGTACAAGGCCGATCGATCCGCGTCCCGCTGAAGAACCAGAGGGGACTTCGCCTGCGAGACATCGACAACGACGGTGCCGACGAGTTGATCATCTCCGACGGGAAACACAACGGTGTGTACCGGGCCTCGGAGAACGGTCGCCGATGGACCCGACTGGATTTCAGGCTACCCGAGGGCACAGGACTGGTGACGGTGGCCGGGGCCGACCGAGGCGTCCGGCTGGTCGACATCAACGACGATGGTTGCCTGGATGTCATCTCGTCGAATCACGCGTCCTACGGCATCTGGTTGTTCGACACGATGAAATCCGGCTGGGCGCACCACGTGCTCAGCGGCACGCGGGGCGAGGCCGAGTCGAACCAGCAATTGCCTCCGATCACCCTGGCCGATGGAACCGACAACGGGTTCTTTGTCCACGACGGGCAGTTGATCTGGCAGAACGAGCACACCGCCGGGATGCCTCACATGGTCGACCGCCGACGGTTCATTGACCTGCTCGCCGCTCGACCGCCGAGTCCACGCTCACCCCGCGCCTCGATGAACGCCATGCGGTTGCGGCCTGGGTTTCAGGTCGAGCTGGTCGCAGCCGAACCGCTGGTCCAGGACCCCGTCGCGTTTGACTGGGGCCCCGACGGACGGCTGTGGGTGGTCGAGATGGCCGACTACCCGCTGGGGATCGATGGCCAGGGTCGCCCGGGCGGCCGGGTCCGCTGCCTGGTGGACACCAACGGAGATGGCCGCTTCGACCAATCGACGCTGTTCCTCGACGGGCTGAACTTCCCCAACGGCGTCCTCGCCTGGAAAGACGGCATCCTGGTTTCCGCCGCGCCCGAGATCTTCTATGCCGAAGACACCGACGGCGACGGCCGAGCGGATCAACGTGACGTGCTGTTCCAGGGCTTCGTCGAAGGCAACCAGCAGCACCGGGTCAACGGATTCTCTCGAGGCCTGGACAACTGGATCTACTGTGCCAACGGTGACAGTGGTGGCAAAATCCGCTCGACGATGACCGGGAAAACGGTTGATATCAGCGGCCGCGACTTTCGGATTCATCCCGACAGCGGACGCATCGACACCCAGGCCGGTCAGACACAGTTCGGCCGTCGTCGCGATGACTGGGGCAACTGGTTCGGCTGCAACAACTCGAACCCGATGTGGCACTTCGTGCTCGGTGACCACTACCTCCGTCGCAACCCCCACCTGCCGGCACCCAACTCGCGAGTCAATGTCTCGGTCACACCAGGTGCGGCTCCCGTCTTCCCAATCAGCCGCACCGCGGCCCGTTTCAACGACCCCGCGGGAGTCAATCGGTTCACGTCAGCCTGCAGTCCCACCATCTATCGCGACCAGTTTTATGGCCAGGCCTTCTCTGGCAACTCGTTCGTCTGCGAACCGGTCCACAACCTGATCCACCGCGAGCGGATCTCCGCCCGCGGGTTGACCTTCACCAGCCGCCGTGCCTCGGACGAGGTACCCAGAGAATTCCTCTCCTCACGCGACAACTGGTTCCGACCCGTCTTCATCCGCACCGGTCCCGACGGCTGCCTGTGGTTTGCCGACATGTACCGCTACGTGATCGAGCACCCCAAGTGGATTCCCCCTGATTGGCAAAAGCGACTCGACCTGCGGGCCGGCCACAAGCTCGGACGGATCTACCGCATCGTGCCGACCGGCAAAACACCCCGTCCGATCCCGCGTCTCGATCGACTCGACACCGGCAAGCTGGTCCGCGCCCTGGACAGCCCCAACGGCTGGCAACGCGATACCGTGCAGCAAGCGTTGGTCCATCGAGGTGACCGGCGGGCTTTGAAACCCTTGCTACAGCAGGCGGCCCGATCACCGAGACCACTTGGCCGACTGCATTCACTGTGTGCCGCCGATGGACTGGGCGGCCTGAACCAAAGCGTGATCGCCGCAGCTCTTGCGGACACCCATCCCGGCATCCGTCGGCATGCGATTCGGCTGGCCGAGTCGCTTCCGAAACTCTCCGACGAGCTGGTCGGAAGGCTCACCGGGTTGGCCAACGATGCCGATCCACAGGTCAGGCTGCAGCTGGCACTCAGTTCGGGATCCCTGGGCACGCCCCAACAGCAGTCTCGACTGCTGGCCCGCCAACTGCCCACCCTGATTGGCCAGCGGTTCTTCGAGCCGGCAGTGATCAGTTCGCTGAGCAAGGCCAACGTGGCACACGTCATTTCACTCGTGCTGCAGCAGGCCGACAGCTCGAAGCCAGGCACCGAACTCCTGTTGTCCCGCCTGTTTGCACTCGACAACGCGTACGGCAACAAGGGCTCGCTGGTCACCTGGATCTCACTGTGTGCCGACCCCAGGCTTCGCAAATCGCCCCAGCGGCTCTTCTCGATGTCGGCCACGCTGCTCGACACGCTCGAGCGGCGCGGCCTGGCACTGTCGAAGCTCCACACCGACGGCGAAGCGGACACCCGCCGGGCCGTTGACGCCTTTCGGGCCGTGCTGGTTCTCGCAAGACAGACGGCCTCGGCACCGGACAAGTCGGTGGCCGACCGAGCAAGCGCCGCCCGACTGCTCGGCCGAGACGCCACGACCCGGGACGCCGAGCTCGAGCTGTTGAGTTCCTGGCTGGCACCTCAAACAGACGCCTCGTTGCAGTCCGCCGCCGTGTCCGCTCTGCAACGCAGTGGCAGCCCCGATGCCGCCCGGAGACTGATCGACGGCTGGACCGGGTATTCTCCCGCCCGTCGTCGCGAAGTGCTCACTGTGCTGCTCAGCCGACCGGCCTGGCACAAGAGCCTGCTCGATGCAATGGAAGCCGAGACCATCGTCGCCGTCGAGCTCGATGCCTCGACGCGCCAACGGCTGATCAACCAGAAGGACGCGGCGCTGAAACGGCGGGCCACGAAACTGCTGGCAGTCGACCCGAACACCAGCCGTCAACAGGTGATTGACAAACACCTGGGCGTACTCAAGCGAACCGGCGATCCCACTCGTGGCGGTACCGTCTTCAAAAAGAAGTGCAGCAGCTGCCACCAGCTGAAGGGGATCGGCAACCGGCTGGGTGCCGATCTCGCGGCACTGAAAGACAAGTCACCCCGGTCGATGCTGACCGCCATCCTTGATCCCAACCGCGCCGTGGAGGCCAAGTTCCTGGGCTACATTGCCGTGACCAACAGCGGCCGCATCCACGCGGGAATGCTGCTGGGTGAATCCAGCAACAGCGTGCGGCTGGTCGGTTCCGATGGCAAGCAGATCACCATTCTCCGTCGTGACCTCGAAACACTGGCCAGCACGCGGAAGTCATTCATGCCCGAGGGCCTGGAGAAAGACCTTCCGCCACAGGATCTGGCCGACGTGATCGCCTTCGTGGCATCAGCCGGCACCCCTCGCAAGAAGTTCGCCGGCAACCAGCCTCGGCTGGTCACACCCGAGAAGGATGGGGCGATCCGGCTTGCTGCCACCAATTGTGAAATCTACGGCAAGTCGCTGGTCTTCGAGGCCAAGTACAAGAACCTCGGATACTGGATGAGTCCCGATGACCGGGCACTGTGGACCGTCGACGTGCCAACCGCCGGGCAATACGAAGTCCGCCTGGTCTACGCCTGCGACAACGGCACCGCGGGCAACAGCTTTGTGCTGAAATGCGGCGAAGATCGGCTGAGCGGCAAAATCACCGGCACCGGCACCTGGGACAACTACCGCACCACGCTGCTGGGTCGCGTCCGACTGCCCGCGGGACGGATCCGCGTATTGATCGAGCCGGCTTCAGACCCGAACAACTGCCTGATGGACCTGAAGGAGCTGAGGCTGGTTCCGCTGAAGAGCCGCTGAACGGTTACTGGCCAACCCGCCGGGTCGAAAACACCACGCGTCCGAAGTACTGCGGCGCATGAAACTGGGGTGTCTTCGTCTTGCCCGGTGACCACTGGCTGAACTGCGGGTTGGTCTCGCCGCCCAGCCGGTTGAGGTTCAGGTGCCAGACGTCTCCGTCGTGCGGCGGCGTATGCTTGGCCACCTTGGCAAAGTTGGCCAGCGGGATGGCCGCCTCGAGAATCCACGAGCGGTCGGTATCGGAGTCGTCGTTGAGCGTGCCCTGGACGGTCGTAGCGATCCGCATCCCCTTCGCGTTCCAGTTCGTGGGCGGCTTCTTGCCGGGCCCCTCGGGGTGATACCGGTCCAGCCAGGCCCGGCTCACGTTCATCTCGATGTTGAAGTACCGCTCGGGGTGGTCGGGATCCGGAGATGTGAACACTTCGACACAGTCATCCTTATAGACCGGGTCATCGTGCTTCTTGTGGACCGACCAGACATGAGCGTCCTGGCAGCGAAACGACACATACAGGTGTTTCTTGTCCCAGAGCATCCTGGCGTCGGTCTGTTCCTTCTTCCCCTGCTTGTACCAGGGAAACTGAAACGCCCCGACGCTGCGGGCGTTTTTCCAGGCCGGCTCGTCCAGCCGACCATCGATCTTCGGAGCCGACTTCACCTTCAGGATCGTGTAACGCGGCGGCTTGTCCGCCGCCGGAGCGATGCCTTGACAGGCGAGAACAATGGCAGCCATCTGGAATCTGACGGTGTTCATGTCTGGTGCGTCCCCAAGGCCTCTTGATTCACCCCCAGTCTCCAATGGCCGTGGTGTTGGGGTCAAACCAACACGGTCGGTTCCAGGCCTTCGATCTCGAGATCGGCTGGGAAGTAGGGCCTCCGCAGCTTCTTGAAACTGACGTGCTTGAGCGTCGCGGGGGTCGGGCCGGGCGTGTCCAGCACGATGGTCGCAGCGGCGATCTCACCATAGGCCCAGCGATAGTTCATCGGGTTCTTGGCGACGATGAACCTGGCTTCGGCGGGATCGAGTCCCACCGAACGAAACTGCTCGTCGGCCCAGTCGTAGGTCGCCCGGGTGGTGATCAGGACGCGAATCGACCCGATCGACAGGACCGCCGTCGGGCCCATGTGAGTCACGTGCCCCTCCCACTGACCACCGGTGTAGATGAACTGGCCGTCACTGAGCCTGCTGACCACTCCGGTATAGCTTTGGGCTTCGCCCCAGCGAGGATCTCGCTTGTGTCCCAATTCCACGGTGATCTCAGCCCCCTCGCCGGCGGCGTGGCAGGCTGCGGCCGCTTCGGGATCGACCACCGGCACGTACGACAGGTCCTCGACACCCATTTCGACCAGGGCCCGCAGCGTCGCGATGCTGTCTCCGGCCGCACCGCCGCCGCAACAATCGGACGTCTCCACCAGGATCACCGGACCTCCTTCGATCCCAAGCCCTCGACGGATCGCCTCGGCCGGAGCCACCGTCTCGGGTTCCAGGTCATGCCGCCGTTGCCAGTATCGACGGGCGATCTCCTCTGCGAGTTCCACGGCCAGTTCGCGGTCACCATCGGTGACCACCAATCCCCCGCTGCCCATCGCTTCGACATCCATGTACGGAT
>Ga0066376_10000650_pt1 | contig 32588 bp, 28 predicted proteins | sample Knorr_S15_td_Bot_FD_77009 | JGI IMG/M metagenome (GOLD analysis project Ga0066376, IMG submission 77009) | Marine microbial communities from Southern Atlantic Ocean transect - Knorr_S15_td_Bottom_ad_5009_LV_A | ecosystem: Environmental > Aquatic > Marine > Oceanic | place: Southern Atlantic... | reverse complement strand
CTCGATATCCGCTTGCCTGGTTGTCGACCTATGGCCGCAAGATGCAAAGTATTTTTGGGGAAGATCCGTACCCCTATGGAATTGAGGAAAACCGTGCTACCTGGGAGCAGATGGCGCTCTATACCTACCAGCAGGGTATTGCCCACCGGCAATTTAAGCCGGAAGAAATATTTCCCGAAGGAATTATGACCAAGGTGATTATTTAGCCGCCTGCGATACTGCGTTCCATCTTCTCGCGTAATTCTTCGGTGACCATGGGTATGACATCAAACCAGCGTTTCCAGGCAGGTGGGCCTTGATGGATCAGCATGCCGAGGCCGTTCACCGTGGGATTGCCGCGCTCGCGCGCGTCGCTCAGAAAGGGCGTCTCCAGCGGGGTGTAGATGATATCTGCTGCCAGGGCCGTAGGGGATAGTTTGTCGAGCTTCAAATTCAAGGCTGCTTCACCGTCCATGCCCTGGCTGGTCGTATTCACCACCATGGCGGCACCCTCGAGCGCGTCATGGCGTTCCTTCCAGGGTAACACTCGGATCGGGCCATTAAATTCCTCAGCGATGGCGAGCGCTTTCTCATGCGTGCGGTTGACGAGCCGGATTTCAGTTGCGCCCTCTTGCATCAGGCCATAACAAACCGCGCGGCTGCCGCCACCGGCGCCGATCACTGCAATGGATCCAGCCTCGGCTCGCCAGTCTGGCGCCTGCTGCTTTATGTTGCCGAGAAAGCCCAGCCAATCGTTATTTGTGCCGAACAGGGTGCCGTCTTCGCGGACCACAATGCAGCTAATTGCACCGATTTTGGTGGCAACCTCGTCAACTTCATCGACGATTTTCATCGCTTCCAATTTATGGGGTATTGTCACATTGCAGCCGGCGAAGCCCAACGGATGCATGGCACGCAAGGCGGCATCCAGCTCGCCGGGCTTAATCGCCAAGGGCACGTAGGTACCGTTTAGCCCTTGTTGTTCCATCCAATAATTATGCATCAAAGGAGAGCGCGAATGCATCACAGGCCAGCCGACGACGCCAGCGAGTAGAAACTTATCGGATTGTGTCATTAAAAATATCCTGGTGGATGTGCTGCACGTCTAAAGGCCGGCATCGAGTTTGGCGCTGAAATGATCCCAGGTGCGTTTGAACAGAGTTTCATTGCGTAGTTTAGCCTGGCATTTTTCGATTTCTTCGTCGCTAAAGGTGTACGGCTCGCCGATTTGCAGGGTCATGTATTGTCGATAGGCATTGTCTTCGAGATAGTTGATGAGAACAAAGGCATCGACAATGGTCTTGCCGACGGCAACTGCACCATGACCTTTCATCAGGGCTGCCGGTCCATCTCCCAAAATATCGGAAAGGCGCTTCGCTATTTCAGGATTGTTGATGGAATCCGGTGTATCAAGCAGCGGCAATGGGTGAACCAATGTCCCTTGTGCGTAAACCGGCAAATAAGGCTTTCCCGCAAGCGTCAGAAAGGTTGACCACTTAGGGTGGGCATGAACGATGGCATCGACATCGGATCGAACCTTGTAAATCCCGGCGTGGAGGTGAAACTCCAGTGGCGGCTTGCCGTTGCCGTCAAGCACATTGCCGTCGAAATCGATGGTGCAGATGTCTTCGACAGTAAGTTGGCTGCGCTGGCAGGTGCCTATATTAATATACATCTGATCTTCGCCTGCTCGGATACTTGCATGACCGTTGTAGTCAATGATGTCCGACCGTTCGAGCATCCGGATACAACGAACCAGTTGCTGCTTTTTTTCTTCGATTTCACTCATCGCCCAATTCCCGTCTGTACCGTCACCAATTTACATCTTCTCGAACGCGCTGTCGCCAAAGTCCCCACGCCCGTATGCAGGCGCCTTGATTGGGGACATCCGCCAAAAGGCCTTCCTCTTCGCTAAGCGCAGCAACTGATCTGTCGCCAGCAAGCGCCATCGTCCAATGTTGGATGCGGGCATTTACTTCAGTATAGACTGCATGAAACACGGCGGATTGCAAAGTATCGCCGCACGCGACAGATCCGTGCGCGCGCATCAAGGCGATATCCTTTTCTCCCAGGGATTCAGCGAAGGCGATGCCTTTATCGCCATCGCAGACCAACATATCAGTGGCGCCAAATTTCTCGCTGATATCGAATACGGGAACGCCAGCCGCGAGGAAGGCAGCATTGTGGAACATCGCCTTCATTTTCTCATCGACCAGACCAAACGGAATGACCGACGGTGAATGACTGTGAACAATCGAAATGATGTCCGGGCGGGCTTTGAATATTTCACCGTGAATGAAGCGTTCCAGAAAACTATTCCGGCCGTTAGCGTTGCAGGGCTCGCTATCCAAGCTGTATTCAATAATGTCATCTGGTGTCACCAAGGCTGGTGCCATGGATTGCGACATGAAATAACGATTTGGATCGTCCGGGTGGCGCTGAGATATATGTCCAAACGCATCAACAACGCCTTGCGCCGCCAAAATATGACTGGCCGCCGCTAGATCAGCCAAAAACGCGTCTGAAACAGGTCCGCCGGAAACAGGCGTTTCACTCATTGTTCCGTTTCCTCCATCGGCTCGAGAGCTCTCAATAATGATTTTAGGAGATCAGCGGTTTGCCCCAATTGTTGCTTGTTGAGCCCCTTTTTGAGCAGTTCTGCATAACCCTCCATAACAGCAGGCAGCACTTTTTCAGCCAGATTAATGCCGGCCTTCGTGAGTTGAACGGCTTTGCTGCGGCCGTCATTGTCGTTTTTGTGACGGGACAGGAGTTTTCTGGTTTCGAGATTATTCAGCACTTTTGTTATGCCGCCGGGGGTAATCAACAAAGCTTGGCGAAGATCGGTGGGCGTCAAACGATAAGGCGCCTCTAATGTTCGAAGTGTCGCGATGACTTCGAACTCGGCGGGGGTAAGGTTAAACTCGGTTTTCACTTTAACCCGTGAATGGTCGTAAATAATATCTCGAATACGGAACAGACGGATAACGATCCCACCCAGAGGAGAACTGGCGGCAGGCCAATTCTTTTTCTTTCTCTCTATGAGATCTTCCGCTGTATGGATTGTTTTCATCACGTTGTTCCCCATAATTCTATAAACCGTCTAATTAATAGCATCCATGATTGAACGATGACCAGCTGCTACGGAGGCTAAATGATCTGCGTCCTGATGCGGCTCGTTTCCCCGCCATACAATGTGGAGATCAGGCCTTATCAATAAAAAATCTCGCTGATAAATATCTTTCGCAGCTTGACAGTCAATGGCTAATGTATCGAAAGGCGCGCCAGTCTTCGCAAATGCTGCGGCAAGATCGCTACCCCCATCTGTTGTTCCATTTAGGCAAAGCAAAACATATCCACGCGGCAATGCATCTTGTATAGCGGAACCATCATCCAGCCTGACATGTGGAAGACGCGCCCCGGGCCAGGAAGTTGGCACATAATCCCGAAAGAGATGTTCCGGCCCGCCGGGTTCTTCCCAAATGACAGGCGATTGAACGTAGCGATAGCCAAGCTCGGCACCGATCATTTCATTTGTTTTGCGCTGCTCCACATCAGCAATTTGAGTGAGGTTTGCCCGTGCCCCATCGCCTGCAGGAGATTGTTCAAACATTTGAGGCCCGCAAAGAGACCGCCATTTCCGCCTGCCGTTTGAGGCATATCTCGATGCGCCAACATTGCGGTCGCCAATTTGATGACGTTCAACCTCGTATGAATCGAGCAAACCAGATCCTCCCCATCCCGACAAAACAGCTGCAAGTTTCCAGCTGAGATCGGTCGCATCACCAACGCCGGTGTTCATACCCAATCCGCCGGTCGGAATAACCAGATGAACCGCATCACCGGCTAAAAAAACGCGATCATCGCGATATCGATCGGCCAGCAATAGATTTTGACGCCAGCGGTTGCAGTTAATCATTTCGTAGTCGAGCGGCATGGCGATTGTTCGCTCGAACATGGTCTTCATGTCTTCATCGCTCTCGACTTGGGAGTGGAGGGTGAAATGTTTTGTGCTGTCCTGCATAATTAAAAACGTCGATTGGCCGTCGGCGACATGGTAGTGGCGTCCTTTACCCGGCCCAATACCCATCGGAATGCTGTCGAATAAATCGTCGCAGCGGAAAAGCGCTTGGCGCAATTGGCTGATATTGCCATCGCCGCGCAATTTGATATCCAATTGCTTGCGGACGTTGCTGGAACCGCCGTCACAACCAACCATGTAGACCGATTCTAAAACTTCTGTCCTTCCATCGGAATATTGGACCTCCGCCGAAACGGATTGATCAGTTTGTGTGAAAGACAGAAATTTGCAGCCATAGCGTACATCAACACTCGGCAAGGCCTCGGCTTCAGCTTTGAGAAGCGGCTCAAGCGTATATTGTGAGATCAGCTGATAGGGCTCTAACGGCAGAGTACCGTCGTTGACCGTCTCGCCTTCTTTTCTGGCGTCGTCAACAGAGGGGAAAGGGAATTCAATGAGCGGCGGTTGGTCCAATGTCAGAACAATATAGACGTTCATGCAAATATCCGAGCGCAGGCCTGCGGCTCGAATTTTGTCCGCCAATCCCATGCGCCGGTAAATTTCCATGGTGCGCGCATTGCAGCGCTCCATTTTTGGCTGGAACTCCGGCGCCTCTTTTTGCTCGACCAAAATGCAGTCAATACCGCGTTGGCCAAGGTCTACAGCCAATGTAAGTCCAACCGGACCAGCGCCAACGATAAGAACCTTTGTATTCAAATCAAATTCCTTCGAATTTTGAGTAATTTATATATTTATCTAGATTACTATATTGACTAATATAAGCAAAAGTTTCAAATTATTATTCATCCGGGAGCGTTTTATGTCTGTGTTATCCGAAGCTATCGAGAATTTGGTAACCGCCAATCGTATATTGGCGCATGAGGATGTTGTTGATGCCTATGGACATGTCAGTCTACGCCACCCCGAGAACCCAGAGCGATATCTGCTGGCCTGTTCGCGTAGCCCGGGGATCGTTGAAGCGGATGATATTCTGGAATTCACCCTCGATAGCGAATGCATTGATGACAAGGGAAAGAAGCTCTATCTCGAAAGCCCTATTCACGGTTCTGTCTTCAAAGCCCGGCCCGACGTGCAGTCTGTTGTTCACAATCATTCTTACGCCGTTGTGCCGTTTACCGTTTCTAAAACGCCTTTAAAAGCACTCGCCCATACTTCAGGTCGCATCGGTCACGAAATTCCAAAATGGGATATCAAAGACAAATTCGGCGATACAAACCTGCTCGTTGTCAATAACGAGCAGGGCGATGATATGGCAGTGACGCTCGGCAACCATCGCGCCGTGCTGATGCGGGGTCATGGTGTCACGGTGGTGGGGGGAAGCCTCGAAGACGCGGTTATTACGTCGATCTATTTGCAGGTGAATGCTAAATTGCAAATGGACGCGATGCGGCTCGGCGATGTTGAGTACCTCACACCAGGAGAAATCGATCAGCGTTTGGCCGGCAATGAAACGCTTGCCGGATTTACGCGAGCCTGGGAATATTTCAGCCACCGCGCCGGGCGTTAGGATAAGGAGCAAAGTAAAATGTTGTCTCAAGAGCAAAATGATTATTTGTGCCAAACCGATGAAGGCACGCCAATGGGAGATTTGTTCCGCCGGTTTTGGGCACCTTTCTTGATATCGAGCGAATTGCCCGAACCCGATTGCGACCCTGTGCGCGTTCGGCTTATGAGCGAAGACCTCATTGCGTTTAAAGATACAGACGGCCGCATTGGTTTGATCGATCAATTTTGCGCTCATCGTGGCGTATCATTGTGGTTTGGCCGAAATGAAGAATGCGGCCTTCGCTGTCCCTATCATGGCTGGAAGTATGATGTTGATGGCAACTGCATTGAGCTACCATCGGAAGGTGATAATCCTAAAATGATGGAGAAAATTAGGCTCAAATCTTATCCCTGCATCGAAAAGGCGGGCGTTATTTGGACCTATATGGGACCGCCCGAGCTTAAACCTGACGAACCCAATCTTGAATGGACCAATGTTCCAGAAGAAAACCTCTATGTCTCCAAGCGCATCCAAGAATGTAATTACCTGCAGGCTTTGGAAGGCGGTATTGATTCGAGCCACGTCTCATGGCTGCACGGCGGCGCGCTTAACACTGATCCATTGTTCAAGGGCAGTAAGGGCAACCAATATAATGCCGCTGATCGAATGCCGGTATTTGAAGTTGAACCCTTTGATGGCGGTTTGCTGATCGCAGCTAGGCGCACGGCCGACAACGATCAATATTATTGGCGCATTACGCCTTGGATTTTGCCGTGGCATGCACTGATAGCCCCGCGTGCTGATCATCCAATTGGTGGCCATGTCTGGGTGCCGATTGATGATCATACCTGCTGGACGTGGAGCTTTAACTATCATCCGAGCCGCCCCTTGAGCGCCGACGAACGCGGCGCAATGGAAGCCGGTAAAGGCATTCACACGGTTAATGTGCCGGGCACCTTCATTCCAGCAGCCAATAAAGCCAACGACTACCTAATGAATCGTAAGGATCAACGATCCGGCGTGTCTTATAGCGGGGTTGAGGGAATTGCGATGCAGGATGCCAGCTTGCAGGAAAGCATGGGGCCTATTCAAAATCGTACCAAAGAGAATCTTTGCGGCACGGATAATGGCGTTTCTATGATGCGTCAGTATTTAACGCGTGCGGCCAAAGCCAACCAAGAAGGCAAGGACATCATGGGCTTAGACCCTGAGCATCAGCGGGTGCGCTCAGCCGCCGTTGAGTTAGACAAAGACGTTAAATTTTTTGAAGGTGCCCAGGACGGCTTGTTTGCCGAACTTGGCACCCCTCCGGCTTCGGTGTAGGGAAAACGATGACAGAAAACGCTCTACCCATCGTTGCTTTATCTGGTGGTGATCCCGCGGGAATTGGACCCGAGCTTTGCATGAAGGCGGCTCAATCCGATGAAGTTGTGTCGCTTTGCCGACCGGTTATTTTCGGTGATCGCCAGGTTATGGATAGGCACGCTGAGACCTGCGGCATTAAAATTCAACTGGATGGATATAGCGCTGTTTCCGATATCGATTGGACGTCTCCCGGAGTCAAATGCATTGAGTTGGATTTGTTTGGCAACAAAGAGTTTCGCATGGGCGAGATCAACGCCGATAACGGCCAGGCTGCGGTAGATTGCGGCGCTGCTGCGATTCAGGCTGCTGTTGCCGGTGAAGTTGCCGCTGTTGTTGCAGCCCCGCAAACAGAGAAATCAATTCATCTCGCCGGAATAGAGTTTGATGGTTATCCCTCTTTTGTTGCGCGCCAAACCGGCATGCAGCCTGATGATTGTTATCTGATGGTGTGCTTCGATCAGTATCGCATCGCCCATACAACGCTCCATGCCAGTGTGCGCCAATCATTGGATTTAATTACCGAAGAACGGGTGCGCCATGTTATCTCAGCGGTCAATGATACGTTGATTAAAATTGGCATCAGGGCCCCCAGAATTTTGGTCACTGGCTTAAACCCGCATGCTGGTGAAGATGGATTGTTCGGCAACGAAGAAGCCGAGATCATTGAACCCGCAATTGCAGCCATGAAATCTCAAGGCATTCACGTCGATGGACCCATTCCAGCGGATTTAATGCTCCACGAAGAGGGCTATGACGCCTTTATCGTGATGCTGCACGATCAAGGTCATATTCCAGCTAAATTACTCGCCAAACACCGCACGGCGGGCCTCTCAATAGGCAGCCCTATTTTATTTTCTTCCGTCGCCCACGGCAGTGCACATGATATCGTCGGCCAGGGTGTTGCCGAGCCGACAGCCGTTATTGAGGCAATCAAACGCCTGACGGGTAATCCATAAACAAATGAACAAACCAAATTTAATCGAGGAATATCAATGAGCGAGCTATCTTTAACCTTGGCGATTGAGGATTACGATCACGTCCGAGACCTGATGAACGGAAACATCAAACCATCGGGGATTGATTTAAATTGTCTCAATTTTCAAGTCGAGGAGACTTTCTTCAGATTTGCCCAATCTTATGAATGGGAGGTCTCGGAGTTGTCTTTTGCGAAATTCTGTTCACTGCGTTCATTAGAAGAGTCGCCCATCGTCGGTATCCCGGTTTTTATATCGCGCATGTTTCGCCATTCTGCTTTTTATATCCGCAGTGACGGCAAGATTAAAACATCTGCTGATCTAAAAGGTGGGCGTATTGGCGTTCCGGAATGGACCCAAACGGCGACAGTTTATGCGCGCGGCTGGCTGCACCACGAAGGCGGTGCCAAGCTCAATGAAGTCGAATGGGTGCAAGGCGGCGTTAACGAGCCGGGTCGCCTTGAAATGGGAAAGACCAATGTCCCTGAAGGAATTACCATCACGCCGGTTTCCGATAAATCGCTGGCCGACATGTTGATTGACGGAGAATTAGATGCGGTGATATCAGCGCGCCCACCGGATGCCTTTCTGTCCGGCGAGGGCAAAGTACAGCGTCTTATGCCGAATTATCCTGAGGTGGAGCTTGAGTATTTTAGGCGTACCGGTGTTTATCCAATCATGCATACCATCGCTATCAAACGCGAAGTTTATGAAGAAAATAGATGGATCGCGATGAACCTGATGAATGCCTTCGAGCAGGCAAAAGCCAAAATGGTGGAACGTCTTTCCGACATCAATGTGTCGCGCATTCCATTTCCGTGGATGCCTGATTCCTTTGAGAAAATGAAACAGGAATTTTTCCCAGATGGCGATTACTGGCCCTATGGCATCGAAGGCAGCCGCACGACGCTTGAGACCTTTTTGGATTATTGCGATGAACAAGGCGTCACCCACCGGAAAATGACGCCGGAAGAATTATTTGTTCCCGAAACCCAAATGTCCTTTAAAGTTTAACTCTACAAAAGTTTAACAGCGCCGCATCCAAATAAAACGGCTAACCACCATTCTGCTGGTTAGCCGCTATTAGGTGCCTCAGATTTTTTTCAATCACAAATTTGTATGTGTTGGCAAATCTGCCAGCGCCGAAGTAGACTTGATCAATGTCCCGTTCTGAATATCGCAGTTTTGTCCCGCCGCCTGAAAAATCCAAAGTTCGAGGCGATACAGCACGTGAACATGCTGAAGTCGTTTTAAAGGTGCCGCTAATTCAAAACATTCTTGCTGGCTGGCAGGAAATGTTCGTGGAGCCATTTAAAGGTATCACCACGGACGGTGAAATTATTCCAGCCCTTTTTGAGCGCCGATCAGAGCAGGCTCCGACCGAACAGGCGATTATCGCCGCCCATCATTTGCTGAGTGAATTGACGCCAGATCAACGCGCTTCTTGCCGTTTCGATATCGATGCCAAGAAATGGCGCAATTGGCAAAATACGGAAATCTATTTGGAAGATTACGGGCTGCGGTTAACCGAGGTTTCAGAAAATGTTCGGCAGGCCGTTCTGGAGGTTATGCGGGCGAGCCTGGGCGCAAACGGTTATGAAAAGTCCCGCAATGTCATGCGTCTTAATGGCTTTTTGGGTGATCTCGTCGGAGGTCCGGAGGTCTTTGGTGAATTTACCTATATATTTAGTCTTTTCGGCACGCCGTCTTCGAGCGAACCCTGGGGCTGGCAGATATTTGGGCACCACCTTTGTTTACACGGGGTTTTTATCGGCGATCAAATGACCATCACGCCCACTTTTATGGGCGCCGAGCCTTGCAACGCGGATGCCGGTCCGTTCAAAGGGCTGGGTATTTTCGAAGATGAGGAGCGCATGGGGCTCGAGATCATGCGCTCGTTTTCTGATGAGCAGCAAGCGCAGGCCTTAATCGCCAATTCGATGGTTGGCGGAGACTTGCCGGAAGGCCGCCGCGTTCAACATGACGGACTTCATCTCGGCGGCGCCTATTGCGACAACCGCATCATTCCCTATGAAGGTTTGAAAGCGGATGATTTTAGCGATCTACAGCGCCGTGATCTCTTGGACCTCATCGAGGAATATCTCGGCACCTTGCCGCCAGGACCACTTCGCGCAAAGATGGACGAAGTCGAGCGTCACTTTGAGGACACTCATTTCTGCTGGATTGGCGGCCACGAAGAAAACCAGGCTTTTTATTACCGAATTCAAAGTCCGGTCACGCTAATCGAGTTTGATCATCACGCGGGCGTTTTTTTAAACAACCTCGCACCGATGAATTTTCACGTCCATACGCTCGTCAGAACGCCGAACGGCAACGATTATGGTGTTGATATTATTCGTCAACACTATGAAAATGCTCCCCACCACAAGGAGTACCACAAACACGAAGACTAGATAGGGAGGGTATAAAAATGCGTGGCATGATGATGGATATGCCGTTAACGACGACGTCGCTAATTGAACACGCGGCCCGGTATCACGGCGATACGGAAATAGTATCTCGGACTATTGAAGGCCCCATTCACCGATATACCTATGGTGAGTCTTATCAACGCATCAAAAAACTGGTGAATGCACTCGGTGATTTAGGCGTGGGAGAGGGCGATCGGGTCGCCACTCTTGCCTGGAACGGGTATCGCCATTTTGAACTTTATTTCGCCGTCTCAGGAATGGGTGCGGTCTGCCATACAATCAACCCGCGCTTGTTTGGCGATCAGATCATCTACATCATCAATCATGCGAAAGACAAAATCATTTTTGTTGATCTGAGCTTTGTTCCGGTTTTGGAAGGGATCGCTGAGCAACTTGATGCATCGATCAAGATCGTCGTGATGACCGATCAAGAGCATATGCCCGACAGTAAATTGGAAAACTCTCTTTGTTTTGAAGTGCTGATAGACGGCCAATCAGATAGCTATGACTGGCCGGATTTTGAGGAAAACACGGCCTCGTCACTCTGTTACAGTTCTGGAACCACGGGCAATCCAAAAGCCGTTCTTTATAGCCATCGCTCGACCGTTCTGCATGCGATGACAGCCTGTGCAACAGATGGCCTCGGCATTTCAGGCCAGGATATTGTTTTGCCGGTGGTGCCCATGTTTCACGTCAATGCTTGGGGCATTCCTTATGCTTGTGCTCTTTCCGGAGCCAAACTTGTTTTTCCGGGCGCTGGCATGGATGGGGCGTCGGTTTGTGAATTGCTGGAAAATGAAGGTGTCACCTTTACCGCCGGTGTGCCGACCGTGTGGCTATTATTGCTGGGATATATTTCTGAAAATAAAAAGAAGCTCCCTGATTTGGAGCGGGTTATTGTCGGCGGTGCCGCCGTGCCGCAGTCTATGATTGAGGCTTTTGAAAACGACTTGGACTGCCGTTGCATTCATGCCTGGGGCATGACTGAAATGAGTCCGCTTGGCACGCTTGCGCATATGAAAAACAATATGAAAGATATGACACCTGAAGATCAGATGGCCTACAAAGTAAAGCAGGGTCGCCCGGTCTATGGCGTCGATATGAAAATCGTCGACGATAACGACGCTGAACTGCCGCATGATGGCAAAGCTTTTGGCGAACTTCTGGTCCGTGGTCCGTGGGTCACCAATGGCTACTATGAGGATGAGGAGACGTCTGCCGATAGCTTTGATGCGGATGGCTGGTTTAGAACGGGAGATGTCAGCACGATCGATGAACGTGGTTTCATGCAAATCGTGGATCGCGCTAAAGACGTGATAAAATCCGGCGGCGAATGGATTAGTTCCATAGAGCTGGAAAACATTGCTGTTGGTCATCCTGACATTGCGGAGGCCGGCGTTATCGGGGTGGCGCACCCAAAATGGGATGAACGTCCTCTCCTCATCTGTGTTAAATCAGACGGCGGGGCGGTCACGGAAGCTGAAATGCTTGAAATGTACAAGGGCAAAGTCGCTGATTGGTGGATTCCCAATCAGGTGGTTTTTATTGACGAATTGCCCCATACGGCGACCGGCAAAATCCGCAAAACAGAATTGCGGAAAATCTTTGCTGATCACAAATTACCGGCCTGAATTTAATCCCAATTAACCATCGTCAAACTGTTGCAATTGCGGTGGTAATGGTGATGATCTTGCCATCGAAAACAACTTAAAAACCAATGCGTATTACTATCCAGGGGAGTTAAAAATATGTCAGAACAAATGATCAAAGTGACCGCGGAAGATGGTCATAGCTATGATGCCTTTCGCGCCACACCAGACGGCGAAATTAGAGGCGGTCTGGTCGTTTTGCAGGAAATATTTGGGATGACCGACCAGCTTAAAAATGTCACGCGGGCTTGGGCAGCGGATGGGTATGATACTATTTTACCGGCAATGTATGACCGCATAAAACCTGAAAGCATCATTTCCTTCGATGATACGGACAGCGCTCAAGCGATGATGAAGCAGTTCGATGCCGACGGCGTCGTCGCGGACATCAAAGCCGCGGTTGCGACGGTTGATGGCGGAAAAGGCGTATCGCTGATGGGATTTTGCTGGGGCGGCGGTGCTGCGGCGCGGATGTCCAGCCTCATGGAATTAACCGGTATTATTTCTTTTTATGGAACCGTGTTGTCCAAAAATGCGGCCAATGGCGCAAATTGTGCGTCTCTTTTCCACTTTGGGGAAACCGATCAGCATTCTCCGCCGGAAATCATTGAGGAGTTAAAGCAGAATATTCCAGATACCGAATGCCATGTATATGACGCTGGCCATGCTTTTGCCAATGACGCGCGTCCAAACTTTTATATTGAAGATGCGGCGTTGCTCGCACGTCAGCGGAGCGTCGAGTTTTTGAACCGTATTCACGGCGCCTAGTCTTGATGTCTGGTGTCGAAACAGAGGCAGGACCTTACAAGTCCTGCCAACCCCCCGATCCCAATCCGAAAAAGCCGGATGTCACTTTACCTGCGGGATCATGTGATGCTCATTGTCACGTCTTTGGTCCGGGCGATATTTTTCCTTATCATCCAAGTCGGTCCTACACACCGCCAGATGCCTCCCGCCAGACGTTAAAAAAACTACATGATTTTCTCGGGCTCGAGCGGGCGGTGATTGTTCAGGCGAGCTGTCATGGACCGGATAATACCGCGATGCTGGATGCGATAGCGCATAGCAATGGCAAATACCGAGGTGTTTGTCACACCGATGAAAGCTACGGCGAAAAAGAACTCCAAGCGCTCCATGACGGCGGCGTCCGCGGCGTGCGTTTTAATTTTGTTAAACATTTGGGCGGTGCGCCGGATATCAACTTTCTTCGCCGCACAGTTGATATGGTGCGTGGTCTTGACTGGCATTTGGTGCTGCATTTCGATGCGGCAGATTTACTCGAATACAAAGAGCTGCTCTCAGAGCTAAATATCTCAATCGTCATTGATCATATGGGGCGCCCAGTTGCGGCTGAAGGCGTTGATCAAGCACCGTTTCAGACGCTGCTGGAATTTATGAAAAACGAAAATTATTGGGTAAAAGTTTGTGGCTCGGAGCGAATTTCCTCGACCGGTGCGCCATTTCGCGATGCTGTACCCTTTGCACAAGAGCTTATGAGGGTCGCACCTGATCGCATCATTTGGGGAACAGATTTTCCGCATCCAAATATCAAAGGCGATATGCCGAACGATGGTGATTTGGTCAACCTCCTCAGTTTGATCGCGCCGGAAGAAAAGCAACGCCAGAAAATATTGGTCGATAATCCAGCCCGTCTCTATGGATTTGAAAGTTAAACATGCAAAAAGCCATTCCCTGCACGATGATGAGGGGAGGGACCTCGAAAGGGGCTTATTTCCTCAAATCTGATTTGCCGAAAGATGAAAGCGAACGAGATCAAGTTCTGATGTCTGTTATGGGTTCGCCCGATGATCGACAAATTGACGGCATCGGCGGCGCAAATCCGCTCACCAGCAAAGTCGCAATTGTGAGCAAATCCGATACGCCCGGTGTTGATATTGATTATTTGTTTGCTCAAGTTGTTGTTGAAAATCCGAGCGTTGGATACGGTCAAAACTGCGGCAATATTTTGGCTGGCGTTGGCCAATTCGCCATTGAAAAAGGCTTGATCCAGGCAAGCGACCCAACAACAGAGGTGGCGGTTCGCATGCTCAATAGTGGCGACGATGTCGTCGTGACCGTTCCGACGCCGGGCGGAGAAGTAACCTATGAGGGCGATGCACAAATTGATGGCGTGCCGGGAACGGCGGCGCCTGTGCCGCTGAATTTTTTGGATACGGCTGGCTCGCTCTGCGGCGCGCTGCTGCCAACCGGCAACATCGTCGATGAAGTGGACGGCATACAGCTTACCTGCATTGATAACGGCATGCCGGTGGTGATCTTGCGGGCCGAAGATTTTGGCATTGACGGTACTGAAACGGTCCAGCAGTTGGAAGCCAATGAGGAGCTCAAAAAGCGCCTCGAAAAAATTCGGCTGCAAGTCGGACCGATGATGAATTTGGGCGATGTGAGCGACAAAACCGTGCCAAAAATGACTTTGCTCTCAAAGCCGAAAAGCGGCGGCATCATTTCGACGCGCTCGTTTATACCGCATCGCTGTCACTCGACAATTGGTGTCTTTGCCGCCGTCACCGTCGCAACGGCTTGCCTCATTCCGGGAACACCGGCAGCCGAACTCGCCGGCGATCTCAGCCATGCAGGTACACGGCTGCTGATTGAGCATCCAAGCGGCGGCATGGAAGTCGATATTGAGATGGATATTGAAGATGGCGAGATAAATTTAAAACGCGCCGGCTTTTTGCGGACCGCCCGCAAGCTCTATGAAGGCGCTGTGTTTGTACCAGAATGGAGTGGAGAAAATGCCTAGAGGTGTGATTGATGTCGAGGGTATTCAAAGTCCGGAAATGCAGGCACTGAAGACCAAAAAAACGCCGCAAGATATGCCGTTCAATATTACGAAAATCGGTCATGTTGTCCTACGCTGCCAGGATATTGAAAAATCAGTCCAGTTTTATACTGAAGTTTTGGGATTTCGGGTGAGCGATGTCTATCCCGATAGCATGATCCACGGCAAAATGGTCTTCATGCGGTGCAACAATGATCACCATGGCGTGGCTTTGGTCGGCGGTGTAAACCAGCCATCGAAAAATGTCGAAATGCATCACATGGCGTTTGAAGTGGATACGCTGGATGAGGTCATGCGCGCGCGCGACCATCTTAAAAAGCACAATGTGAATATCCAGTTTGAAGGCCGCCGCCGGGCAGGCGTTCAGATCGCTGTTGAGTTTCTCGACCCCGATGGCCATTGGCTGGAGATATTCTGGGGGTTGGATCAAGTGGGGCCTCAGGATTCAGCGCGCCCACCAGAAGAGTGGGTCGAGGAGTTTTCGCTTGAAGATGCCATAGATTCTGCGCCGGTGGGCCAAGACACCTCCTTGGCGGACCCATCTTTGCGGAAAGATTAGAACTCGGTTATGACAAAAATAGCCTTTATAGGGTTTGGGGAAGCTGCGGGGTTACTAACCGATGGCCTCACACAAGCCGGCGCTGACGTCGCTGCGACCTATGATATTTTAATCGACAATCCAGAAAAAACAGAGGCCCATAAAGCAAAAGCCGATAGTAAAGGCGTGGCCGCCGCCGCCAATGCGGAACAAGCTGTGGCGGAAGCTGATATAATTATTTCCGCTGTTGTATCGAAGGAAATTCTGGTCGCCGCCAAAAACGTCGCGGCGTATTTAAAGGCTGGTCAAATCTATATGGATATCAATTCGGCCTCACCGACAGCCAAGCGGGAGGCGGCTGAAATCATTGAGGCCAGCGGCGCCGATTTTGTCGAAGCCGCTGTCATGGATTTGGTGCCGCCGCATGGTCATAAAGTGCCGATGCTATTGGCGGGTTCAAAAGCTGCTGAGCTCGCAGATACGTTAAGCAGTTATGGCATGAATGTTAAAGCGATTGGCGAGAAGATCGGCAATGCCTCTTCGGTAAAAATGGTGCGCAGCGTGTTCATGAAAGGGTTCAGTGCAATTCTTTTGGAGAGCCTCATCGCGGCCCGGAAGCTTAACGCCGAAGATGCCGTGCTCGAATCGTTGCAGATTACCTATCCGGAATTTAACTGGAAGGAATTTGCCAGCACGTCTATGTCGCGTCTGATAAAACACGCCAAACGACAATCGGAAGAAATGCATTCTGTCGCCGTAACTTTAGAGGAATTGGGTATTGAGCCGATAACAGCGAACGCGACAGGCGCGCGATTAGGCTGGCTCGCGGATATGGAACTCGATGAATTTCTTGACGAATTACCGGACAATTATGGCAAGTTCCTAGAAATTGTCGATGAACACAGTTAATCCAACTCAACCGCAAAAATCTATCGCACTCGGAATTTTACTGACGATATTGGCAGGAAGTTTGATGGCCGTGATGGATGGGATCAGCAAACATCTAACGGGTTCGTTCGATGTCGTTCAGGTGCTGTGGAGCCGGTATTTTTTCCACGCGATTATTGTCGTTGCCTATTTATTGCTAACGCGTTCGCGCTCGGTTTTCAAAACCAACAAACCAAAGATCCAGCTTCAGCGATCTTTTGCTTTGTTTGCCGCGACCTGTGCGATGTACACGTCATTAAAATATTTGCCCTTGGCGGACGCGGCGGCGATGCAGCATGCCGCACCGGTTTTGGTGACGATTATATCAGGAATATTTTTAGGCGAGAAAATCGGTGTCCGCCGGTATGGTGCTGTTGTAGCAGCGTTTATTGGGGTGCTGATTATTGTGCAACCCGGCGCAGATTTTCAGTGGCCGATTTTGCTCCCCTTATTCACGGCTCTTATGCTGGCGATTTTCCTCATTCAAACGCGCGCGCTGCAAGATCACGACGATGTCTACACCACGCTGTTTTATTCGACGCTCATTGGCGTGATCGTTTTCATTGTGATTGTGCCATTCTTCTGGAAACAGCCTAATCTCGGCGAGTTTTTGCTAATGTGCACGCAAGGCACTCTTGGCGCGATTGGACATCTTGCGCTGATTAAAGGTTTTAAATATGCCTCAGCGTCGGTGTTATCGCCGTTTTTGTATTCGCAATTGCTTGTCTCTGTGATCATCAGCGTGACGTATTTTACCGATCCTCTGACCGTAATGATGCTTGGCGGTGCTGGTTTGGTGGTTGCCAGTGGCGTTTATATCTGGCACCGGGAAATTTATTTGGCAGAAAATCCACAATAATCGATTATAGTTTTCTGTTCTCAATCGATAAGGAAATACGTTTATTCTTTGCATTGCCTAATGAAAGCGATGTGACTAAAAAAGAGGTCCTTGAACTTTTTGATATAGGAATTTCCCGCATGGCGGCTGAAAAACAACTCGAATTTTTGATGAACGGCGAAGAGGCGCGCCAAGTCACGATTTCCAAGCTGGTGATCGCCGGCTGGACAGGCCGCAATGTTGAGGCCATGGAAGCACATATTGCCGAATTAGAAGAAATGGGTATTGCCCGGCCGAGTAAAACCCCGACTTTTTATCGCTGCACGGTCGATCAATTGACCACAGATGATATGATTCAAGTGATTGGCGATGATTCCAGCGGCGAAATTGAATTTATAATGGTGTCGCTCGAAGATGGTCTCTGGGTGGGGCTTGGTTCCGACCATACCGACCGTAAAATTGAAGCCATTGATGTCACAGTATCCAAGCAAATGTGCGCCAAACCGATCGCAAAAACGCTTTGGAAATATGATGACGTCAAAGATCACTGGGATGATTTGATGCTGAAATCGACAATCATCAATGATCGGTTCAAAGAAGACTATCAGGAGGGCCCGGTCACGACGATGCGGTCTCCGGAAGAACTCATCGCGCTCTACACAAGCGGCGGCGAATTGCCAGAAGGAACTTTGATGTTCTGCGGTACCTTGGCCGTCCAAGGCGGTGTGCGTCCGGCCGAATATTTTGACGCGACACTCACAGACCCTGTTTTAGGCCGTGAAATAAACTATCAATATCAGGCAGAGAGCCTGCCACCAGAGGAATAAGGAGTTCGAGAAATGGGAAAAGGAAAGCCGCATTTAGAGTTTGAAGCCTTGGATATGGATGAAGGATGGGAAGTGCCGCCGGGTTATCCGGAAGGCATGGAACAAAAAGTGCTGACCACGGATTTGGATGAAGAAGGTAAAACCGGCAGTCGTTCGCGTTTTTTACGCATCAAGCCGGGGGTATATTCAACCGCGCCGTTCATTCATGAACACTGGGAAGAAGTCTTTCTCTTTGAAGGCGACATGATCGTTGGTAATGACGAAAACGGTGAAGGCGGCGAAAAATTCAACGCGCCGACCTATGCCTGCCGCCCGCCCGGCGTCTATCACGGACCCTTTAAGTCAGACGGCGGCTGCGTCATGTTCGAGCTGCACTACTTCTACGAAGCCGATACTGAATAGCTAATTAGGTAACAAAATTAATCTACCCCGGGGTAGATTTTGGGGTTTACATTTGCCTTGTATTAATATATAAATAATTTATATAAAATAATTATCTAAATTATCCTCATGGGAATGTGGTGAAGAATGATCGAAAACCGACAAGATGACCTAACAATCACTCGGCCGGAATTTTTATCCGAGGACTCTGATGAAAAGTTTCGCAGCTTTATTTATAGTTTGCTGATTTCGTCGGTGCAGATGGAAAAATTGCGCGAACAAATCGGAGGTCTCATCGGTGTTAATGGCATCCAGTATCATATTCTGACTGTCATTGCTGAAAAGACACTGAAGGACCCGTTGCAAGGACAAATTACAGTCGGGGATGTCGCGCGCACGTTGCAGGCAGGGGCCACTCATATCACGATGGAAACCGGCAAGCTGGCAAAGCGCGGATTGCTGGAGAAGACCCCCAACCCGGAAGACCGCCGCAGCATACTTTTAACTTTGAGCGACAAAGGTCGGGCAGCGTTGAGATCTCTGGCCCCTTCCCGCCAGGAAATTAATAACACGATCTTTGATGGTTTTAATAAAGACGAGTTTGAAAGCTTTCATAAACTCATTTCAAAAATGGTTGGCACGACGTCCAAAGCTATTGTCGTTGCCGATAAAATAAAGGCGGAGCAAAGCATGCTTGGCACCGCCGCATAAAATATCTCAGTAAAATCTATAGCCAGATTAAGGAGTAGGAACATGTTGAAAACAGGTAAAGAACATCTCGAAGGTCTTAGGGATGGCCGTACGGTTTACATTGGCAGTGAGCGTGTTGATGATGTAACGACCCACCCGGCTTTTAAAAATGCGGCGCAAACGGTGGCCGCGCTCTATGACGTTAAACACGATCCTGAATTCAAGGATTTGTTGTCCTATGAGGAAGACGGTGAGCGCTATTCAATGTGGTTTTTGCAGGCTAAAATCCGTGATGATCTGCGCAAGCGGACAAAGGCCCATAAAAAAATTGCCGATTTGTCCTGCGGCTTATTTGGCCGCTCTCCCGATCATGTCTCCAGTTTTGTCACCGGCATGTCGACCAACCCGTCAGTCTTTGACACCGACACCTATAAGTTTGGCGACAACTTAATGGCCTATTACGATCACATGCGCAAAAACGATATTTTTGCGACATATGCTGTATTGCCGCCGCAAGCTGCACGAAATCCAGAATTTTATGAAAAGCAAAATATTCCTGTGCCAACCTTGCGCGTTGTCCGGGAAGATGATGATGGTGTGGTTATGTCGGGTATGAAAATGCTGGCTACGAGCGCAGTCTTTTGTGATGAAATTTGGGTCGGCAATCTTCTGCCGCTCGCTCCCAATCAAGTAAAAGAGGCCATCACCTGCGCAATTCCTTGTAACGTTGAAGGGCTATCTTTGTGGATGCGCCAACCGATCGCTCTAAATGCAAACAATGAATTTGATGCGCCTTTGACATGGAAATATGACGAGACCGACGTGCTCGTCATTTGCGATGAAGTCAAAGTGCCGTGGGAAAAAGTATTTGTCATGGATGACGCCATTCTGGCGCGGGAAATTTACATAAAAACACCGGCGCATTGTTATGGTAATCATCAGTCAAATGTTCGGTTTTGGGCAAAAATGCAGCTGATATTGGGTCTTTGTTCAAAGGTTACCCAGTCAACCGGTGCCGATCAAATTCCAGCCGTGCGCGAAATTCTGGGTCGTATGTCGGCTCAAGAATCAGCGCTTGCTGGCATGGTGCATGGACAGATTGAAGCTGCTGAGGAATGGCCGGAAGGCTATCTCACCTGCAATCGCCGGATGATGTACGCAGCTTTGGATTGGTGTACGGAAAATCACTCTGCGATCGTTGATGAGCTGCGCACATTATGCGGCGGCGGCGTTTTCCAGATGCCGGGTAGCGTCAACATTATGCATGACGAAAAAATGCGCGAAACTTTTGAACAATATTTCCAAACACCGCAAATGGGAGCGCTGGACCGTATGAAACTTATGCGGCTGGCATGGGACTTTGTCGGTTCTGAATTTGCCGGTCGGCAACAGCAATATGAGAAGTTTTATGCCGGCGCGTCCTTTATTGTTCGAAACCATTCCCACCGGGAAACCGATTGGGGCTTTTTTGATGGTATCGTTGATGATTTCATGGCGGGCTATGATGTGCCCGAGCCAGCCAAATTGGCAGCAGAATAACGCGCGTTAAAGCTTTCCATTCGGCCCTCACCTTTGTATCATTATAAAAACGCATCAAAGGTGTAGGGCGGCATGGAAAGATCATTTCACAAAGAAATAGAACAACTTCGTCAAGGCGATAACGGCAAATTCCAAGGCGAAGGGATTTTGGCTGTCACCAAGGCTCTTTTGCAGTCTGGTGTCGCCTATGTTGGCGGCTATCAGGGCGCGCCGGTCTCCCACTTGCTGGACGTTCTGGTCCAGGCCAAAGATTTGATGGGTGAGCTCGGTGTCCATGTTGAGGCCAATTCAAACGAAGCCTCAGCAGCTGCAATGCTGGGCGCGTCGATCAATTATCCAATTCGCGGTGCCGTCACCTGGAAATCGATTGTCGGCACCAATGTCGCTTCTGATGCATTGTCCAATCTTGCGAGTCCCGGCGTAAAAGGCGGCGCGTTGATTATCTCGGGCGAGGATACCGGCGAAGGTGCCAGTGTCATCCAGGAGCGCACCCATGCATTTGCCATGAAATCCTCGATGTGGCTGCTTGATCCGCGTCCCAATCTTCAAAGCATGGTGGATATGGTCGAAAATGGTTTCCAACTTTCAGAAGCCACCAACACACCGGTTATTTTGGGGCTCCGTATACGGGCCTGTCACGTGCAAGGGGAATTCACGACAAAAAACAACAAAAAATCGCCGATCAATACCATCGACAAAGCGGATGATCCGGCAGCGTTTGAATATGATCGTCTGGCCCATCCGCCTGCGATCTATGCCCAGGAGAAGAAAAAAGTTGAAGAACGCCTCCCAGCGGCCCGAAAATTTATTGTCGATAGAAAATTGAACGAATTTTTTGACGGACGTTACGACAATCTCGGTATTATTTTGCAAGGCGGTCTTTTTAATACGCTGGTCAATCGCTTGAATGTGTTGGGTCTTGGCGATCAATTTGGCAATTCTGATATTCCGCTGATGCTGCTCAACGTGCCGCATCCGCTGGTGCCCGATCAGATCACCGAGTTTTGCGCCGGCAAAGATGCGGTTTTGGTGCTGGAAGAGGGCAATCCAAAATTCATCGAGCACCAAATTCACACAATGCTGCGAAAAGCCGACATTCAGACAAAAGTTTATGGCGAGGATATTTTTCCGACCGGCGGCGAATACAACGCTGAAGTGATCACCAATGGCATGGTCGACTTCCTCGGCGAAGTGGAACATCTGGCGATTGACCTTGAGGCAATTCGCGATAAGGCTGCGAAATTGCTGAACGACAAGGCTGCTGGGCTGGAAATTATGGAAGCGGCGCTCGATAAGCCTTTGCCGCCGCGGCCACCCGGATTTTGCACCGGTTGTCCGGAAAGACCGGTTTTTACTGCAATCAAATTGCTCAAAGAAGAAATCGGCGACATTCATATCGCCGGCGATATCGGCTGCCATGCGTTTGCGACCTACGCACCATTCAATATGGGTAACTCCATTTTGGGCTATGGTATGGGGCTGGCGAGCGCGCAAGCGGTTGGGCCAATGCTCAAAAAACGCACCATCAGTATTATGGGAGACGGCGGCTTTTGGCATAACGGTCTGCAAACCGGCGTGTTGTCGAATTTGTTTAATGAAGGTGATGGTGTGCTGATCATCATGCAAAATGGCTACGCCTCAGCGACCGGCCAGCAATATATTCCGTCTTCGACGCCAGGGTCGGACAACACGCCATTGACCAGTGACATAGAAAAAACGTTGAAAGCACTTGGTGTTAAATGGCTTAGGACCGTTCGAACGTACGGCGTGAGCCGCATGCTGGATACGCTGCGTGAAGCCATGACGACCGAGCAGAAGGGCCTTAAAGTCATCATTGCCGATAGCGAATGCATGCTCGCCCGGCAACGCCGTGTCAAAACTGAAAATGTGGAGAAGCTCAAACGAGGTGCTGAAGTTGTCGTGCCGCGTTTTGGCGTTGATGAAGAAATCTGCACCGGCGATCATTCTTGCATTCGGCTGTCAGGCTGCCCGTCACTGACCATCAAAGACAATTCTGATCCGCTGAGGGACGAGGCTGTTACGCAAGTGATCGATAGTTGCGTTGGCTGTGGACTTTGCGGTGAAGTGGCGCATGCCGCACAACTCTGTCCGTCGTTCTATCGGGCAGAACGTGTTCAAAATGCCGGCGCGCTGGCTAAAATGATGGCGGGCGTTCGCAACAGTGTGATCGGATGGCTCGCGGCATCGGAGCGGCCCCTATGAGTGATACGCAACTGGTAAAAATATTGATTTGTGCGATGGGCGGCGAAGGCGGCGGCGTGTTGATGAACTGGATCGTCAATGCGGCGTGGCAGAAAGGCTATCCCGTTCAAGCGACTTCGGTACCGGGTGTGGCGCAGCGCACCGGAGCCACGACTTATTATATAGAAATGTTACCAGAGGTCTTGGCGGTGGGAAGCCCGCAGCCGGTATTTGCACTGATCCCGACCGCCGGTGAAGTCGATATCTTGATTGCGACGGAGGCCGCAGAAGCCGCACGTGCGGCGGGCAACGGGCTGGTTACGCCTGACCGCACTCATTTAATCGCGTCGACCTCCCGCGTCTATTTGATGCCGGAAAAACTGGCGATGACGGACGGCCGGATCGACAATGACCAAATCGCCACGATTTTAGATAAGTGCGCCCATAAATCCGTGTTGTTTGATGCCAATCAAGCGGCCAAGGACGCCGGCGCCATCGTCAATGCGGTTATGCTGGGCGCCATTGCGGCCACTGGCGTCATCGGTATTGATCTTGATGATTTTATTGTGGCTATCGAAAAAGAAGGCAAAGCGGTAGCCTCGAACATTGCTGGATTAAAAAGCGGTTTTGCCATTGCAACAGGTGAAGTGACTCCGGCAAAGACCGAACAAGACAATATTATCTCAATTTCAGAAGACCGTATGCAAAGCGATTTCCCCGATAGTGTTCAGCCGGTGCTGGTGCATGCCTTAAAACGACTTACTGATTTTCAAAATGAAGCCTATACGTCGACCTATCTCGATCGATTGGAAGTTTTTAAAGATAACGATCCGGACCTGCTGGAAATTGTCGCCAAGCAACTCGCGCTTCGCATGACCTATGAGGATATTATCCGGGTTGCCCAAGCCAAAATACGGGCCGAGCGATTTGAGCGGATTAGGGGAGAGACCAGCGCCCAGCCGGGTGATCTGGTCATCATCACCGAGTTTTTTAAACCCGGTATTGCTGAAGTTAGCGACATGCTGCCGAGCGGAATGGCGAAAAGCCTGATCGCTTGGGGCGAGAAAAACGGCAAGATTGAGAATTTTGGCTTTGGCATGGAAGTAACAACCACGAGCATCATCGGATTTTTGAAAGTCTGGTTCCTGGCCAAGCTTAAATGGTGGCGCCCACATAGTTATCGCTGGCAGGTTGAAAATGCGACAATTGAGGATTGGCTAGAATTGGTGGAATCAGCCGACGCTCTTAACGCCGGCTTCGCAATGGAAGTCGCGGAACTTGCACGTTTGATCAAAGGCTATGGCAGCACCCATCGGCGCGGTGTGCGCAATTATTCGCGCATTGTGGAAGAATTGGTGCGGCCGATTTTGACGTCTGGCACTGTGCCGGGTGACGGTATTGAGCGCGTTAGAGAGGCCAGAGACGCAGCGACCACCGACCCTGACGGCGAGACACTTGATAACGTGTTGTCGAAACTAGGCGTGTCTGGAAATCTTGCCGCAGAATAATCTTGAGCAAAACATGAGCCAATTGCCAAAAGTACATCAAACGGTCGTGCATATGCTGGCGGCGGCGGCAAATGATTGTGGTGATACTTCTGCCGTTGTTTATGAAGATCGAGACCTCTCCTATATAGAATATCTTCGCTGCGTCGCCGGATTGGCGCACAAACTCCAAGAATATTCTGGTGGTCAGTCGTTGCGCGGCGAGCGCGTTGCGCTGATTTGCGGCAATTCGCTGGAGATGGCAATCGGAACCTTCGCCGTGCATGCATCGGGCGCTCAAGCCGTCCCGGTAAATCCGATTTACACCAAACGAGAACTCACCCACATCCTCGGCGATTCCGAACCTATTGCGGTGATATTTGATGCTGAAATATCGGCGGTGGTTGAACCGCTTTTGCAGGAATGGAAAATTGCTCATGGCATTGAAGTGGGTGATGCCGGTGAACGTTTCGATGTTTGGCGGGATGACATATCGGTAACGCTCCCGGAAATGCCAATACCCGAAGATTTGGCGACGCTCCAATATACCGGCGGTACAACGGGTCTTCCAAAAGGCGTCATCATCACGCACCGGCAGCTATCGACGAATATTTCACAACGCGAGTCGGGCTGGCCGACGCGGCAAGGCGAAGAGCGAGTCCTCTGCGTGATGCCGCTTTTTCATGTCTATGCCTCTTCGATGGCGCTGCATCTGGCGGTCTATTGCAAAAGCCAATTGCATATTTTATCGAAATACCGACCGGATACCGTGTTGAAGTGCATTGCCGAAGATCGGATCACGATTTTACCGGTTGGCCCGACAATCTATCAAGGCTTGATGTCTTATGAAGGTTTTGCATCCACAGATTTCTCCTCTTTGCGCATAGCCTATTCCGGTTCGGCGCCGCTGCCGGAAGAAACTCTGAAACGCTGGGAAGAGGCGACAGATTGCCCAATTCTCGAAGGCTATGGGCAAACCGAGGCAGGTCCCGTGGTCTCAGCTATTCATGAGGGAACGCCTGCCATTGTTGGTTCCGTCGGCAAGCCATTGGCGGGTACAATTGTGCAAATTGTCGATGTCGAAACCGGATCTTCCATACTGGATGCAGGCGAGCAGGGCGAAATCCGGGTTCAGGGACCGCAAATAATGTCTGGCTATCGCAACAGATTAGAAGAGACAAAAGAAGCGCTGCGCGATGGTTGGCTTTACACCGGCGACATTGGTGAGCTAGACGATGAGGGCAATCTTTATATCCGGGATCGCAAAAAAGATATGGTGATTGTTGGCGGCTACAATGTCTATCCGCGCGAGATCGACGAAGTGCTTTTTGCCCACCCAGATGTTTCTGAGGCGGCGGCTGTCGGCGTACCGGACGAATATCGCGGAGAAGTCATCCGAGCCTGTGTCACCTTGCGCGAAGAGGCAAACATCACGTCTGAAGATCTGCTTAACTATTGTGCACAGGAGTTAGCGAAATATAAAGTGCCCGCTGAAATTCAAATTTTAGAAGAGGTACCTAAAACCACCGTTGGAAAAATTGATAAATCGGCTGTGCGCAATCTTTTTAGAACCATTTAAGCAGCCTCACAGGTTTCTCACTGGTTTTTGATTTGGCTCTCGTCTTCGAAGTCGCTATCCCCTTCGAGATGTTTGAAAACTTCATTCCGACGTTTGCGCCATGGTTGGTCATGCTGGCTTATGGCCTGATTGTTTGGCAGTTCGCACCCAAGCGGGTGACGATCAAAGGCTTTTTTACCGGAACAGATGAGTCTCACGGTGTTACAGGCAGCGCACCCGGGCTTTGGCTGTTGGTTGCAAGCGCTGCCATCTCTTGGATATTTGCGAAATCCATCGCCAATGCCGCCAGTCTCGCACAGGCTTTTGGAATATCCGGCTCGATTGGCTACGCATTTTACTATCTGAGTTTTCTGGTTGCCGGTGTCGTGATTTATATCATTCGAACCAAAGGCGGAGATAAATCTCTGCCGGCCTTTCTAATCCGAAAATATGGCAAATTATGCGCCAAGCTGTTTGTCGCTGCCATCGCAATTAGACTGTTTAATGAAGTCTGGTCCAATACCAAAGTCGTCGGCCTCTATTTTGGCGATGAGGGCAGTTCCGGCTATTGAATTTCTGTTGCAGCGGTTACCGGATTCACGGTCTATTATTCCTGGCGTTCCGGACTGCGCGGCAGCTTGCTCACAGATGGTGGTCAGATGGTCCTGGCCTCGGTTTTGCTCGCGGGCATCTTGTTTTTCATCCTACCGGAGTTTGCCGCGCGAGGCCTGCCGCAATTTCCTAAAGCCGCCAGCATGGCAGGCTGGACGTTTGCCGGCCTGGCTTTAGTACAGGCCTTTAGTTATCCCTTTCATGATCCGGTTCTGACAGACCGGGGTTTTATCACATCGCCCAAAATCATGTTGAAAGGATTTATTTTGGCGGGCCTCATTGGCGGCGGCTTTATTTTCCTATTTGGATTTGTCGGCATCTATGGTCGGCTCGAAGGTTTGGGGGGTAATCCGTCTTTGGTCGTGCCTGCCAGTTTTGGGATTACCATGTTGCTGATCGTCAATGCGATCATGATGACGAGCGCCGGCTCAACTCTCGATTCGACCTTTGCCAGCACCGCCAAATTGACGGCGCGTGATTTTACCGGTGAAACAGGTGAGCCGACCGAACGCCAGTTATCCACTGGGCGGCGTACTGTGATATTCATTGCTGTGCTGGGAAACTTGCCATTGTTTAGCATCTATCTTGGCTCAGAAGTAGGCCCCGCCGTGATCGCCGCGACGACAATCAGTGGCACAATGGTAATGGGCCTGGCACCGATCTTTATGCTCGCCTTTTTGCCTGGAGCCGGGCGTTGGAGCTTCCACCTCGCCTTTTGGCCGGGGATATTGTTTGGCGTCATTATGACCCTCGAAGGGGCAATGGGAATTCAAATTGTGCCAAGTTGGATTGATATAGGTGTTGGCAAATATGCCGATGATCTTGGCGTCAATTTGTGGGGCGTCGGGATTTGCACAATCGGATTTCTCATTGGTTGCCTGATCGAACTCGCTATGAAGAGCAAAAAGAGATTGGTCGCCAACCCCGCGTAGTATAAAACCGCTGCATGTGTGGAATTGCAGGCATTTTCAGAACCGCTGGCGAGCAGCCGGTAGAGCCTTCTTTAATTGAGAAGATGAACCAATCCATCCTTCACCGGGGACCGGATGGGGATGGCATATGGATGTCGCCTGACCGCCGGATTGGTCTCGGTCATCGTCGCTTATCGATCATTGATCTTTCGAACGATGCCGGGCAACCCATGAGCAACCAAGAAGGCTCGATCATCGTCACTTTCAATGGCGAAATATATAACCACGCAGCACTGCGCCAGGAGTTAACGGCCTCGGGCTATCGATTTGCCACAGATCATTCAGATACCGAAGTGCTGGTTCATGGGTTTCAGGCCTGGGGGATCGATGGTTTGTTGGATCGCCTCGAAGGCATGTTCGCGTTTGCCATTTGGGATGAGCCGGATAAGAAGTTGACAATCGCGCGCGACAGGGTCGGCATCAAGCCGGTGTATTTTACCAAACGGGACGGTTGGTTCGTATTCGCCTCTGAAATTAAAGCGCTGCTCTGCCATCCCGCTGTACCGCGAAAAGTGGGTAAACTTGCGCTTTATCACTATTTAACCTATCTCACGGCACCCGCGCCCCTGACGATGTTTGATGGTGTCTACAAATTACCCGCATCTACTTATATTGAAATCGATCAAGCTGGCCGCATTACGTCAAAACGCTATTGGGATGCTGAACCTGGCCGCAGCGGAATAGAGAGTGAGCTATCTGGCCTAAGCGCCTCGGCACGAGAGGACTTTTTTGTTGAAGGGGTGCGCGATCGTCTCACTGCGGCGGTTGAAAAGCGCATGATGTCGGATGTGCCTTACGGGGCTTTTTTATCAGGAGGCATCGATTCATCCGCCAATGTCGCTTTGATGGATCGCTATACCGATGAGCCTATAAACACATTTACCGTTGGTTTTAAAGACCACGAACATCTCAACGAACTCGAACACGCCACCAAAGTTGCCAAGCTTTTTAAAACCAACCATCACGAAGTTCTTGTCGATGAGGCGGATATGGTCGGTTATCTCGAAGACCTGGTTCACTATCAGGATGAGCCATTGGCCGATTGGGTTTGTATCCCTTTGCATTTTCTTTCCAAATTGGCAGCTGACTCTGGTGTTAAGGTCATTCAGGTAGGCGAGGGATCTGACGAGCAATTCTGCGGCTATAACAGCTACATGATGTATCTTAAATTGCATCAACACTGCTTTGGTCCATTTCAGAAATTATTGCCAAAACCGCTGCAACGCTTGGCCGCAAGGGGAGCGCAAGGTGTCGCCAAGCTAAAACCGTCGATTGGATTATACGCTGATGCTGTGGGCCGCGCGGCAGACGACCAGGAAGCATTTTGGAGTGGCGCTATTGCGTTCTGGGAATCTCAGAAAAAAGATATTCTACCGTCACCTGGCTCCGAATTGCCCCACGGCGCGGAAGAAATGATTGAGGCTGGAATATTGGACGCCAGCATATTGGTGCCGGATAGCTTTGCCGTTGCCAACGAAACTTTGTCAAAGTTCGATTTGGCCCATCCGGGACGCGATCAACTCACCCGAATGATCCACAACGAGTTTCGTCTGCGGCTCCCTGAACTTTTATTGATGCGGGTTGATAAAATAACCATGGCGGAATCACTAGAAGCACGTGTGCCGTTCTTGGATCATGCGCTGGCGGAGTTCACCATGGACATGCCGCAAAGCGCAAAAATCAAAGATGGCGTGGCAAAGTACATTCTCAAAAAATCGGTTGAGGGCATTATTCCAAACGACATCATTTATCGCAAGAAAATGGGCTTTAATGCGCCAATGGCCGAATGGCTGCGCGGCGGATTTGGTGCGAAGGCCGAAGACGGCATCATGAATTCACCGCTATTGGATCAAATTGGTTTTGATCGAGACAATGTTGCCGGGCTTATCTCCGATCATCGATCTGGCCACCGAAATACGTCTTTGATGATTTGGGTGCTGTATAATCTGACAGCCTGGCACGCCCACTGGATTGAAGCTTAAATCGTTTTTCGGGTGCTTGCCAGTGCCACGAAGAGGCATAAAAACTGCGTCGCAATCCACCAGCTTTGCCAGGCGCCGTAACTCAGAAAATTAAAAACCAGAATTGATATGACAACGCCGAACAGCGCCGGATCGGTTTCTGTGTTTCCGAGTTTTCGGATGAATAGCCAGCCAAACGCGGCAACAAAAATGGCGCCCACCGCCCCAAGTTCCAACCAAATCTGGATTGCCTGATTGTGGGTATGCAGTGGAACGTAAAACTCCCTGAATAAAGCGACGTTTTTCTTTGCAGATGTATCTACGCGCAAGGTGTATTTCTCGCTGCCGCCGGGAATTTGGCGCGCCGTATTCATGCCCCAGCCTACAAAGGGTTTTTCTAAGATGCGTTTGGTGGCAAATTGCCAGATTATCAAGCGGTTGATCGCAGAGTTTGGCATTTTCGCGTCATAAGCGAGTTGTCCTACTTCTTTGACACTTTTATGTCCGATCGATTGTTGGACAACAAAAGGTGCGCTAAGGACTAAGATGGCAAAAACGCTCGCCACGAATATAGCGGCAAACTTTTTCTGATAGATCGCGAGTCCGACGCCAATCAATGACGCGGCAAGAGCGACTAATGCGGTCGAGGCGGAAAAGCGATAAACCAGATAAATCGTTGCAATGACAAAGGCACCCGCCCAAAGCTGTTGGTGACGACGCCATAAACCAGACATGACCGGCCAGATCAGGATGGATAAAATCACGACACCATTTTTAGCAAAAGCGGCAATATTAATGCCGCCGGTAGCGAATTTTATCACTTCATACCAAGGCATTCCGCGACCTTGGCGCGTAAGCCAACTCCCCGTTACAGATTCGAAAAACAACAATGCAATGGCAAGGCCAACCCCGACGATTAGAGCCTTTTCCAATCCATCGCTTTGCAATTTTGCAGTTGATTTCACCTCGTCGAGAGCAAATACGCCCATTGCGAAAAGCGCTAGAAGCGGCAGCAGGAGCCGGGCGCTTAGAGCTTGGTCAAAAGACCAAAAAACACTTAGCCCTGCCCAGATGAGAAGATGAATGAAGGCGATGAATGGCAGTTTTGGCACTGCGAACTGATAATTTCTATGGGCAACTCTTTGTGCAAATAAAACAAATGCCAACAAAATGAACAGCGGTGTCATTGCCTTTGATGAAAATATGGCGACCGGCAGGATTAAGAACGCGATCCCGCCACCGGCCAAAGCCCAATAGTTTTTTTCGCCGGATGAGCTATCCATGTGATCCGTCTTCCGACAAAACATCCTTAAATACTTTTTCCAATTTCTCAGACTGCGCTTCCCAAGTGAGATTTCTGAGCCCTTCATCGTCTTGGACATCAATTTGACCATTACTCATGCTTTGATTGAGGGCAATCGTAACTTCTTCCGGCGTGGCGCATGAGAGGAGTGGAACTTGAGTTGACCCGGCGATATTCTTTGCTTCTTCGGTTTCCTCAGGAAAACAAATTAAGGGCCGGCCTGCCGACAACATCTCTATGGTTTTGTGGTGAAATGTAAAACTACTTTTAATGTAGAGATTGGCGATGGCACTTTGGTGGATTGCGCCTAGTTCTGTGAGAGAGACAAAGCCTTTGATATCAACCTCGCAGAGGTCCAACAAAATTCCTGTTGCCGCCTCGACATTTTCGGAATCCTGCCCGGCGTAAATAAGCCGAACCCGGGCTCTTTGATCGTCTGGCAAATCCATAATCCAATCACGGATGCCCTGGATTAATTGGCTCAGCGCAATATCGTCGTAAATGGCGCCTGTCAGGCTGATGACGAGTTTCTCAGGCTCAACAGTTTTTGAAGATTCAAGGCAGTCGTGTGAAAATCCGCTATAAATGAGATTGGTCGGCGGGCTAAACCATTTGCTCGCATCTTTGCTATGGAACTCGGAAAATGTCGTGAGCGCGGCGCTATCGTCAAAATGACGGCTCAAATAGTTCTGAAATATCGCCGGTATGAAATTTCCCCACGGATCTTTGACATCTCCCAGCCAAGGACAGCCGGTGAATTTGGCAAGATCCTGAGCGATATTCCAGCAATCGGTATTACCAAATGTCGACCAAACCAAGTCGGGTTTGAATGTGTCTGCAATTGTCTGGAGATAGGGCTGGCTGCCGTGCCGCCAATCCGTAAAAACCCCTTTGTGCCTTAGGTAGTGCCAGACAACGACAGCTTGGCGGACGCCCGATGGCAAAGTTCTGTTCCGAAGACTTTGTATCAGAGGGTGACCCGTGGGGGCGCTGGCAATATAAAGCGGTGTGCTGAAATCATGAGATTGAATGAGGCCGGCGCTTTCTTCGGAAGATATCTCAGCCGGCCCGGTTTCCAGTGTTTCTGTGAACAATATGATTTTGTGCCCCCGAGCTGCCATTGACTTTGCAAATTCGCGCATTCGGGTGGCGCAGACATGCGGCGTATCAGGATGGCAGTGATTGACGAAAACCAGCCGCATTATGCAGATCCCTCAAAGATTGTGACTTTTTTGCTCGCATTGATACGGTCCAAAAAATGTGTCCGCCATGCATCTTCGATCACCGGACGCCACAGCATTGAGGCGAGGTGGCTTTCACCGCCTTGAAAGCGATTGAGGACGGACAGCCACCATTTCTTGCGCCAAATACCAGATTGCTCAAATTTGGGATTGTGAAGGATGTTGGTGACATGGTCTTTTAGCGTCGTGTTAAACCACTCGGATTGCGGTGGCAGGAAACCTTGTTTGTTCCAACGTGTACGCACGGATTCGGGCAAAACCCCGTTCATCGCGCCGCGCAAAAGACGTTTGGTTTCAGCGCCTCCCATTAAATACTCAGGCGGCAAGGAAAGTGTGAACTCAGCCAACCGATGATCGCAAAACGGAAGCCGGACTTCTCTTGAATGGGCCATTGAATTTCGGTCGCCGTAGCGCAACAGTACAGGAAGATGAGTATAGAGCATTTCTTGATAGAGAGCACCGGCTAAGGGGTGAAATGCAGCGCTACCTTTGGGTGCCGCAGGCAAATTTTCATGTAATTTAGCGGCACTTTTTGAGGAAATTCCAAAAGAAAAATCGCTCCCTTTTCCGGTGAGACCCGCTAGAAAATGCCGAAGGCCCTGAGGTAGGCCGCGCTTGAAGTTTTGCGCTGACGTCAGTAGACCCAACGGGTAGCGCGCCTCGATTTTTGCACGTTCCTGATCAGTGTTTGAAGATAGGCTTGCTAAATATTTTTCGAAATATTGCTCATAGCCGCCCAAAAGCTCATCTCCGCCTTGGCCATCCAAAAGAACGGTAACGCCTGCT
>Ga0066376_10000649_pt1 | contig 32610 bp, 33 predicted proteins | sample Knorr_S15_td_Bot_FD_77009 | JGI IMG/M metagenome (GOLD analysis project Ga0066376, IMG submission 77009) | Marine microbial communities from Southern Atlantic Ocean transect - Knorr_S15_td_Bottom_ad_5009_LV_A | ecosystem: Environmental > Aquatic > Marine > Oceanic | place: Southern Atlantic... | reverse complement strand
GCAAGGCGCGGATGGTTCAAGACAAGGGCGACGTCTCTGATGGTGACGGCGGCAACTAAACCGACAATTCTCAGATAACCGTTAAATCCGCCACGACAGAGCCCAAATTTCACTATCTTTGGACAAATTTCCCTCCGCAGCCATCCGTCTGATGGCGGACCTTAACCGCGCTCCACTATTGATAGCGGCCAAGTGTTTATAGCAGATTGTGGCAGGAAGGGGCGTTAATGCTGCCTATACTGGCAAAGGGTCCGAGAAAAACGGGACCCCATCAAATCGCGAGTTCGTAAGGCTGAGAAGGAAATGAGCCATGTTCAGGTCGTCACGGGAAAAGATGGGATAGTCAGGGCATCGCTTCTGGAATCCTCCGAAAGAAAATCACGCCCCGCTCATTCCCACAGGTCGTTTCAAAAAGACGGTTTCCTCAACAGTGTTGGAAATGCCCTGAGGGATCTATAGATTGCTTCAAAGGGGATTTTTCACCTCTTTCAGGTTCCGCCTACAGCCTCGGCAAGACTTCTGGACGATCTGACAGCCCTGACCTAGGAATGCGCTATGCAAATCTCCCTCCAGCTCGACAAAGGCCATCTTTTTCTGAATCTCGACGGATCCCTATGGCTCTATGACACGGGAGCCCCGACGAGCTTCGGCGATTCAGGGCTGACGTTGGAGGGAAAGGAATTTCAGCCCCCTTCCGACTATATGGGACTCTCGGCATCGACCCTCTCGGACTGAATAGCGAACCTAACTTGGAGAACCCGCTACTCGTTGAAGGAGACGGGGCCGCGAATTCCTTCCTTCGATAGTACCAGCGAAAGATTACGTTAAATCCGACATAACAACCGATCAAAGAAATCGCATACATCGTAGGTACAGAGTCAGAATAATCTGTAGGAGTTAGGTTCGCCTTAAGGGCCTGTTGCCGCAGGTTCGAGAACTGAACATACCCAATAAAAATGCCAACCGCGCCTAGAATTCAGAACGCAAAAACATATCTAAGTTTATTCAGACTTCGAAAACAATTGAAAATTCCGATCGCAATTGCCAACCCACAGATCGTAGCTAGAGGCATCAAGACAAAACAAAGTAACTCTGGTGAAGAAATCCCAAAGCCACCTACTAGGATCCAAAAAATTCCACCAAATATCGCGACAACGATGCACACCAAAAAATAAGCGATGACATAAAGAGGTAGACGTAGTAATTCTCTACCGCCTGAATCTCCACCCATCTACTTGCTCTCCACGATTACATACCACCCTATATTCCTCTAGAAATACACAGGGAAGAAACCAACTTTATTAAGTCCCCAAACCGGACAATTAGTAAAAATGGCGGAAATAAGAAAGGGCATTACTAGGTCGTTACCTCAAACGCTTTGCTACACAGCGGACAATCCACAATACCCGATCGCCCCGCAGGTAGACGCAAGCGACCATGGCAGTGCGGGCAATTTCTTTCCACGCGATTCTTTGATTTACCCCAAACTCCAGACCCGGGCCGTTTAATAGGAGTTATTCCTGCTGTTTTGTTTGATACGTTTGCTGTGATGTTCTCTGTCGACTCAGCTCCAGTAATACGTCCCCGATTCAGATAGCCCACATCCTGTCGCTTAAAAATTGGAATAAGCGCGAGTCCGGCCACGAACCCACCAATGTGGGCGTACCATGCAACGCCTGGCTCTGGTCCCGACAACATTGAATTAACCAACTGCATACCAAACCAGATAATCAATACCCATCCGGCTTTAAGCGACATTGAATGGAAATAAAAGCCGAACGGAATAACAACGAGCACTCGGGCATGGGGATAGAGCAGCAAGTAAGCACCAAGGACACCCGAAATAGCTCCACTGGCACCAATCATCGGTATGACGGAGTCGGGATCGGGCAGTGCCTGAGAAAAAACAGCCGCAACGCCACAAACCAAGTAAAACACGACAAACCGCACATGGCCCATCGCGTCTTCTATGTTGTTCCCGAATATCCAGAGGTACAACATATTGCCGGCGAGATGCATGAAGCCACCATGCAGAAACATCGATGTAATCGGTGTCAGAACAGGAGCGATCAAGTCGATGTCGGGTGGCAGGTCTACCGTATCAAACAAAACAGCAGGAATAACTCCTAGCGCATAAATGGCCCCTACCTGCCCTTCACCCAAAGATAATTGCCACAAATAAACCAGGACACATGCTGCGATAAGACCAACCGTGACATACGGTTTGATTTCAGTCGGATTGTCGTCGTGTAAAGGGATCAATTGAGAATGGCTTCTTTACAACATTAAACCACCACTATATGTCCTTAGAACTACGCAGGGAAGAGCGTGTTTACACCGCCTTAAAACAGAGGATTTAGCGAGGAAGTTGGGTTAGTTGCCAAGAGGGTTAGCATATCGCATGGAAAGGTACACGCTGTAGTGTCCTGAGGCGGTTACTTTGGACACCCGCTGTTTTCTATATCCCACGGGGTTTTGGTGTTGCAGAATTTTGCCCACCTAAACTACCCCTCTTCAATATTGGTATTGGTTAAGTCGGCATTTTGAAACATTGATACTCCCGCATCGCGCACAATACAACGCGTGTATACGTATGAAGCTAACTTTCGCCACTCAAACTTTTGATTTAAACACTTCACCGATAGATAACATTACCTGCCTAGAGGTACTGGAGGGTGCAACGTGACTAAAATATGACTGGAATGCATCCATCCCAGTCACATACACGCGGCATCGGTGCACGTATGTGGTTGATTTAACGACTTCACCGTTTGAAAGAACTGCCTTCGGGAGGCAGGGGCCGGAGGTTCGAATTCTGTCACCCGGACCATTTAGTCAAATAACTATGTCATTTGTACGGCAAGTAGAAGCTGAGACGTGCCTGCTAACCGATCAGCCAATAGAGCCTGCTGCCTGGCACAGGTTGTGCAGTTTCCGACAGGCTGTTTCCCGCGATAGTAGACCCAGGCCGCAATCCGGAGCCGCAACCAGTCGATGCGCGTCGATATGCTCAAGCGCGCTAGTAAGACGCTGGTGAATTTCTTCCACCTCCTCTACCACACTCTTGGCCACCGCCACGACACCGAGTATGACTGTGGTCGTTTTGAAGGACTCCAACAACCGCAGGTCGTTGTGGCGATGTGCGTCTTCAATCGACACTGCTGCAATAGAAGAATATTCAATCGCGTTAACGAGTTTCTCATAACTGCCCAGGTCGGCCTTCGGATAATCCGGGTTGTCCAAGCGGTTAGGATAGCCGCAGCATATGTGCACCGTCCGTATCACTGACTTGTCACAACCATGGAAGGCGCGTTCAAGATTCTCGAACCCGAACGAGAGGGCCGCATCTGGCTTGCGGGCAAATAGCGGTTCGTCAATTTGTATATGACGACAACCGGCTTCGTTTAGCGCCTTGACCTCGACATTCAGCGCAGCGGCTAAGTCTGCCCCCAAACGAACGGGATCGTCGTAGTAAGTGTCGACCGTGGTGTCCGAGATCGTCATTGGTCCCGGCAGTGTAATTTTGACCGGTCGGTCGGTGAGATTCTGTGCCCGCCGCCAATCCGCGACTAAAAACTGGTCCCTGACCTGGACTTTTGATACAACGGTGGGCAGGTTGGCTTCATAAGCGCCGTTTCGAAGTGCGGTTCGGCTAAGGTGCTCAAAATCAATACCCTCGATGTGGCGGCAGTGATAATGGATGTAATTCTCCCGCGCCACCTCACCATCAGTCGGGATACTGATACCCGCTGTGATCTGATCAGAGATCACTTGCGCTATACCCCGTGTGATGATTGTGTCGGCATCGGGACCAAGCACAGTGAGGGCCTTGTCCCAGCGTTCGGTTGAGTTGACCGTATCCGGTCCGTCTGGTCCCTGGAACCAATCGGGTAATTTGACAAAATGGGGTTTTGGAAAAGCGCCAATACAGGTCGTCACAAGACTCATTTCGATTCCCTCCCAGGTGCTTTGCGCACGGCTATCAGCAAAGGACGCACGGACCCGAAGAGTCACACCGCTCCCAGCCCTGGGCCCCGGGATGGTGCCAAAACGAATTACGCGTTAACGAACTTGTTGCGGTATTCGGTCCGCACATCAGATTCACCAACGTACGTGCTTCCATCGGGATTAGTCCAAATACCGTGGCTATGGGGGTAGCGATACTTCCATCCACCGACATATCAATGCCCGTCGGCAACTACAAAGGTACCTTCGCCATGCGGTTCGCCACTCCTCCATCCACCGTCATACGATGTTCCATCCGGCAAAACCAACTTACCTTGGCCATACGGAACCCCAAACAGCATTTCACCGGTATAGATTCCTTTCCGGTACTTTTTTCCAACGACCGAAGTAAGGAATCCCCCAGAGACACAGGAAACGAGGAATCCGCACACAAAATACGATGAAGATCAGACGTTTCATTTAGTTCTGACTACTGCAAACACTCCACCAGCACAGTGAACTTCTTGGCTTTGTCGAAGATATTTAATTGCTACTCCCAGCCTTAGCCCTAGCAATCTGAATTATTGACTGACCCGTTCGGCACATGACCTCCTTATCATGGCACCGGGCCGAAGATTGTTCCATTCATTCGTTCGACGACCTTGGTCGTATGGGAATCGCTGAGGTGGGCATAGCGTTTGACCATGGCCAGGGTCTTATGGCCCAGTACTTCTGAAACCTCGGCCAGCGTAGCTCCGCTCATCGCCAAATAACTGGCACAAGTATGGCGCAGGTCATGGAACCGAAAATCCTCAAGCGCTACCGTCTCGACTGTTCTTGTCCAGGACTCGTCAAAGTCCACCGGCACGCCGGGCTTGCGTGTACTCGGAAATAGGAGCGGCGTATCACCGCGCCGGACCTTGGCATGGTCACTGATCACGGCCCTGGCCCGTCCGACCAATGGCACCGAGGCGTCGCTCGCCATTCTTGGTTTGATCCAGCGTGATGCGGTAACGAGCGAAGTCGATGTCCTGCCAACGCAGTCCCAGTATTTCGCCCTTACGCATACCGGTCGATACGGCGAGGACCACGATGGGATAAAGGTGTGGCTGATTGGATCGCTGACAAGCGCTCAGCAAAGCCGACAACTCATCCTTGGTCAGAAACCGGACGCGACCTTGTGGCTGCTTGGGACGGCGAACCCGCCTGACCGGATGATGGTCCAGCCATTCCCATTCGTTGCTGGCCACCGTATAGAGGTGACTCAGGGCCGCCAGGTAACGCACCACGGTTGCGGGCGCAAGCGATTCGCGTATCAACTCATCTCGGGCACGCGCGATCGATCCTGGCGTGACTTCATCGATGAGGATATTGCCCAAGAGGTCTTGCCAACGTTAGAGTTGGTAGTACTGACGTTGCCTGGCATCGCGCGATTTGGCCGGCAGAACATCGCCGCAGTAGCGCTTGATCGCGTCTGCCAAGCAATATCGCGGCAATGCGCGAGGTAACCCGTAGTGGTGGTTGACCTGGACCGATTCCGTTTCTCTCGCCCAATTGAGTGCGTCGGAGCGTTTTCGAAACGTAGCCGACACACTGGGCCGATTCTTGAGCCGGACTTGGGCACGATAACGGACCTGACCGCGTCGTGTGGTGCGCCTTTGAATGGTTGCCATCGCAGTTCCCCCATGTCATTGAGACACCCGGCATTGCCGGGATAGTGGGATATCTGCTGCACCATATTTGCACCCTGACCAATGGGCTTTCGCCGCAGGCGCATGATAAGTATTTGATTGAACTGGTGGCTATGGGTGGGATCGAACCACCGACCCCGGCATTATGAGTGCCGTGCTCTAACCAGCTGAGCTACATAGCCATTTGTTAAAGTGACTACGGTTCAGACATTGAACCTGAAATTCAGTATATCACCGTCGTTAACAACGTAATCCCGCCCTTCAAGTCTCAACCGTCCAGCTTCACGCGCCCCTTTCTCGCCACCAAGGGAAATAAAATCATCAAACGCAATCGTCTCAGCGCGGATAAACCCGCGCTCAAAGTCCGTGTGAATCTTGCCCGCTGCCTGTGCGGCCCGTGTGCCAACAGGAATCGTCCATGCTCGTACTTCTTTGGGACTGGCAGTAAAGAACGTGTGCAATTCAAGGAGACGATATCCCGCTTCCACCACACGATCGAGACCTGATTCGACCAATCCCAGTTCGTGCAGAAATTCGCTCCGCTCCATCTCGGCAAGACCGGCAATCTCTTGTTCAATGGGCGCGTTAACCACGACCGTCTCCGCGCCAACGGCTTTGGCATGACTTTCAACCGCAACTACCGCATCACTTTCCATCGCCCCCTCTTCGACATTAACAACAAAGAGCATTGGCTTGGCGCTCAACAAGCACAGTGGACGCAACAACGCGGCAGCCTCGACACCAAGCGTTTTCAGTCCAACACCAGAACTGATCGCCGAACATGCTGCTGCAAAAACACGCTCGCGCTCGCGCTCAGTCTTGTCACCGGTCTTCGCTGCTCGCTCGGCCCGGTCCAGAGCGCGCTCAAGAGTTTCCAGGTCGGCCAAGGCCAACTCGGTATCGATTGTCTCGATGTCGACCACCGGATCGATCCGACCATTCGCATGTGAAACGTCCACACGTTGGAACCCTCGCACTACATGAGCGATCGCATCCACTTCGCGAATATGGCTAAGGAACCGATTACCCAAGCCTTCTCCACGGGAAGCGCCCGTAACTAATCCGGCAATATCAACAAACTCCATCACCGTGGGAATAACCTTTTCGGGTTGACTCAGCTGGGCAATGCCACTCAGGCGCTCATCTGGCACTTCGACCACACCAGTGTTGGGCTCGATCGTACAAAACGGATAGTTCTCCGCCGGTACCGCAGCCCGTGTCAGTGCATTGAACAACGTCGACTTGCCCGCGTTTGGCAATCCAACAATTCCGCAGCGAAATCCCACCTAAACTGACCCGAGTGGATCGGCGCGGTGGAGTTCGTTCATAACATGCTCGTAATCTCCGGCCACCAGGTCATCAAAAAACGTGCCGGCTCGGGCCGTGGCCTCAACAATTGCATCGCGTTCCGTTGGCGGGGGGGCCCGCAAAACATAATCAACCACGGCTGCTGCCACACCCGGATGCCCGATACCCAAACGCAAGCGCCAGAAATCCTTCGAACCCAGGTGACTGATGACATCGCGAAGACCATTGTGACCACCTGCACCGCCGCCATGCTTTAAGCGAGCCGACCCTGGTGGCAAATCCAGTTCGTCATGCACCACAAGGATATTCTCGGGCAAGATATCAAAATAGCGTGCATAGTCCGCGACCGGCGGGCCGCTCTCGTTCATAAACGTGGCGGGGCGCAGAAAACGGACACGATGACCACCGATATCTACCATCGCCGTGCGGCCGCGAAATCGGTTTTCCTCACGAAACTGCAGCAGATAGCGGCCACTCAGATAGTCCAGGAACCAAGACCCAGCATTATGCCGAGTCGTGGCGTATCCCTGACCCGGATTCGCCAGGCCAGCAACCAACGCAATACCGCTCATTTGATGCCTCGTGCGCCCTGGCAGGACGCCGTCAAGTCCGGTGGCTCAGTCTTCGCTAGACTTCTCTTGGGCATCACCACTCGCATCGGGAGCCCCATCACCGACAGGTGCCGTCCCGGCATCCTCTTCACCCTCAGCCGCGAGCGCATCTTCCGCTTCCGCTTCCTCTTCTTCCATTACCTTCGGTGGCGCGACATTGGCCAGCGTAATATCTTCATCTGTGGGGGACACCGCCGATGTTAGTTCTACACCCTCGGGAAACTGAATATCTGAAAGGTGCACTGACTGGTTGAGCCCCAATTGGGAGACGTCCACTGAAATATATTCCGGTAAATCCTTCGGCAAGCAAGTCACATCCAGTTCCATTACTAGGAACGACAAAATACCGCCGTCCATCGTGACCCCCGGCGCTTCCTCTCCACCCTCGAAATGCAACGGTACATTCATGTGTAATTTCTCACTCGCATTAATGCGCTGAAAATCAACATGCAGAACCCGGGCCCGATATGGGTGGCGCTGAACTTCTCGCAAAATAACCTGCTGATCACCCGACGGGGTCCTGAGCGAAATAATCGATGAATAAAACGCCGGTGTATCCAGCCGGTGCATGATGTCGGAGTGTTCAAAAACAATGTCCTCATTGTCTTTACCCGCACCATAGATGATGCCAGGCACTTTATCCCCGTGGCGCAACCGACGGCTTGCAGCCGTGCCCTTAACATTGCGTGATGCCACCGTTAAATTAATGTCAGTACTCATTTTTTCTCTCTCCACAACAGGGCTAATAGGCCTTCCGGCCCATCTAATTTTAATTCAGATAACACAATCACTGTGGCGATCTCAGTCCATAAACATGGAACTGACCGAATCACCCGATGCAATTCGTCGGATGGCTTCTGCCAGCAGATCGGCGATGCTGATCTGGCGAATTTTGCCACAGTCTCGGGCCTCGGCGCTGAGCGGGATCGTATTGGTCACCAACACCTCGTCGAGGTCCGATGCCATGATCCGCTCAACCGCAGTCCCAGACAGCACTGGATGTGTACAACACGCCTTGACCTGCTTAGCCCCGGCCTCTTTAAGCGCCGTAGCGGCTTCTGACAAAGTACCGGCAGTATCGACCATATCGTCCATTAATACACAAGTGTGGTTATCGACAGCGCCGATGATATGCATCACTTTTGCTTCGTTGGTTCGTGGCCGCCGCTTGTCGATGATCGCCAGTTCAGCGCCAAGTTGTTTAGCCATTGCCCGCGCGCGAAACACGCCACCAACGTCGGGCGAAACGACCAGCAGGTTGTCGGGTTGCTGGCGCCACAGTTCACTGTTCAGCACTGGTGCAGCATAGATATTGTCCACTGGAATACTGAAAAAACCCTGAATCTGATCCGCGTGCAGGTCCATCGCAACAACGCGATCAGCACCGGCCACAGCAATCGCGTCTGCTACTAACTTGGCCGTAATGGCCACACGTGCCGTGCGCGGTCGCCGATCCTGGCGGGCATAACCAAAGTAGGGCATAACGGCTGTGATCCGACCGGCGGAGGAGCGCTTGAGCGCATCGATCATGATCAACAATTCCATCAAGTTGCGGTCAACCGGCGCACAGGTTGGCTGAATTACGAAAACATCACGGTCTCGCACGTTCTCCATGATCTCGACGTTGACTTCGCCATCGCTGAACTGCCCGACCTGCGCATGGCCTAGCCCAATACCTATGCGGTGAGCCATCTCGCTGGCCAGTCCTGGATTCGCATTTCCCGTGAAGAGAATCATATTTTCGACCGACATAGCAGCTCCTTGCGGGTTACGCATAGTCCCGGTAAATGGCTGGGGTGCCAGGATTCGAACCTGGGAATACCGGAATCAAAATCCGGTGCCTTACCCCTTGGCTACACCCCAAATTTGCTTTCATCAACAAGTGGATGACGATTTAAACCTTGCGCCACAAAACCTGTGCAGCCTGGTGGCGCTTTGTTAAGGATATTCAGACCGGCCTGCCGGTCCCCCACCGGTAGAAAACTGGCACCACCAGTGCCAGTCATCCGTGCATCACCATAGCCGCGCAGCCAGTCGAGGCTCTTTCGAACCTCCGGATAAAGCACACAGGTCACCGGCTCCAGGTCGTTGCGCCCTTCCCCCTGAAAAAGGGCCGGTATTGTCATTCTCGGAGTGTTTCGTGTCAATTCATGACTGGAAAAAACCCGCGCAGTCGAAACCGACACTGCCGGTATCAGCACGCAGTACCACGTAGGCTCGAGGGCGGTCGGCGTTAACCGCTCACCAATCCCTTCAGCGAAAGCAGAGTGCCCGTGAACAAAAACTGGGACATCCGCCCCGAGAGTCAAACCAATGCTAGCCAACTCAGCGACGCCCAGCCCCGTCGCCCACAGCCGGTTAAGAGCCAGTAACACCGTGGCGGCATCGGAACTGCCACCGCCAAGACCACTCCCCACCGGAATGCGTTTTTCGAGCACAATGTCAACGCCAAAGGGGCATTCGGTCGCAGCCTTAAGTGCGTACGCCGCACGCACAGTAAGATCATCCTCTGGATGCACCGCCACAGCCCCTTGCACGCAGATATCACCGTCCTCACGCACCGCAAAGCCGAGACGATCAACATGATCAATCAACTGGAATAATGTCTGCAATTCGTGCAAACCGTCCGCCCTGCGGCCAACCACGTGCAGAAAGAGGTTGAGTTTGGCCGGTGCCGGCCACTCGTTCAACGACTGGGTTCTGCCCATTCGGGTTCATCGTTCCACGCGCGAATGCTGATCCGCACTGATAATTGATCGCCAAGATCCGTCCCATCAGCCGCGGTCACGCGAACGGTGCCTGGCCGCGCTGCAATAAATACCTTGGCAGGTAACATTAGATTATCGACTTCACGATAAGCCCGATAATCAACCTCCCAGCCGGATTGGCTGAAATGTGCAGCTCGCCCTCTTTCATCTAGTATCAAATCATCGAGTACGCCTGGTGCCGGCAAACCGCGAACCCAGAAACCCAACTCGCGAAAAGGCACGTGCCAGCCTACACCCTCCATCAGCACCGCCTCAGCCGTATCGCCTCGGAAAACGCGCTCTTTGTTGTCGCGCAGTTCAGCACCAGCAGAATTTTCAACGATACGCACTCGACCACCGCCAAAGGGACCAAATAGCATCAGTTGGTGATGATCACCCATGCGCTGCCAAAGCACAGTAGCTGTGCCGCCGCGCTCACCGGTGCGCACAGCCATCCGTCCGGATAAGGTCCAGGTTGATAGCGCCAGCAACTGCTCGCTATGCGCTAACCACCGGCTGAAAGAGTCAGACGACACACTCAGCGGCTCAACCGGCAACCGGGCACAACCTGCGAGCATGAACACCCCGGCAACCGCAGCGATACGCCATCTTGTCACTTGACGAATTTCCGCAACGTCTCTCGCAGAGTTTTATTCTTTGTATCGATTGACTCACCTCGCTCCCAGACAGAGCGCGCCTCTTCGTGCCGGTCCATCATCCACAAAACCTCACCGAGGTGCGCGGCAATCTCGGGATCAAGGCGAAGGTCGATGGCCTGCTGCAGGTAGTCCCGTGCCTGGTCACGATTACCCAGGCGGTAGTGCACCCAGCCCATGCTGTCGAGAATAAATGGATCATCCGGCTTTAGCGTCAGCGCTTTCTCAATCAGTGCCCGCGCCTCTTCGTAACGCGTTGTTCGATCGGCCAGGGTATACCCCAACGCATTGTAGGCGTGCGCGTGATCGGGCTTGAGTTCGATTAACCGACGCATGTCGCGCTCGTGAACGTCAAGAATATCCATCTGTGCTGTGATCAGACCTCGGGCATAAAGCAACTCCGCGTCATCAGGCAGATCTGCGAGTGCCGCATTCAGCAGCGCATAGGCATCTTCCAGGCGCCCTGCGTCGCGCAGCAATTCTTCGTGCGCAAGATAAATACGCACCTGATCTTCGACCGAATCCGGCACGATCTCAGCAAGATGCGCCGCAGCCTCGTCGAAACGGGCCTCGGCCGCGAATACATAGGCAATGCGGAGTTGGGCCTGGAGGTAGTACTCCGGATCTGTCACCTGACGCAACCACGCGCGGGCAGCATCAAAACGACCTCGTTCGCGTTCCAACCTGGCGAGGAAAAGGCGGGTCTGATCGTGCCCAGGACGCAACTTCAAGTGACGCACCAAAAGATTCTCGCCAGTCACATAATCAGAATTATCGAGGCTCAACAGCCCCGCCGCGTAGAGGCCATCGGGATTTGAGGGCTCGCGCAACACCAGTTGATTAAAGTGATAAAACGCTCGCTCGCTGTCCTCTAACTGAACCAGAACGCGGGCATACAATAATCGTACGACACCCCGGTCCGGATGCTGTTGCAGAAAATCCTCGGCAAAAACCCGTAACTGCTCGAGTTTGTTCTGTTCACGCAAGAGTCCGAGCATCGCCTGAGCGGCCTCACTGAAATCAGGGCGCAGGTCCAGCGCGCTTTCGATGCGGCTTAACGCCTGTGACAAATTCCCAGCACGATGGGCAACGCGGGCCACGGCAAGGTGCGCTTCGGGCAAGTCCGAATACTTTGCGAGCAGTCGCTCCAGGACCGAGAGCCAGTGAGCGGATGATTGCTGGCGCACCAACACCTCGGCGATATGCTGAAAGGCACCGGCAGGACCCGGTTGCGGCGCCTGTACAAGGGCCAGCAAACTATCGAATACCTCGTCCGGCCGATCAAGAGAAATCAATGCTTGCGCTATCAGGGTTCGCGCCTGCATCGTATCGGGCTCCAACGTCTGCAGGAGCTGCGCCATCTCAAGCGCTAACGCGCCTTCCTTAGCACGCATCGATAAACTAAAAGCTCGTAGAATCACCTGGCGATCACGACTCAATCGCGCAGCCTGTGCCATGGATCTGGCACCAGTCACCACGCTGTCACGCCGCGCCGCTGCATCACCGAGCAAAAACGCATAAACCAATTCGTTACTGAGCCCATCTGCCGAGAGCGGCTTGGCTTTCGAAACCCACTCGACGCTCTCGCTGTCTGTGCGGACGGACACCTCGTTAAGCGCCCCTGTAGTGCACGCCCCGAGCAGCAGACAGGCACACGGCACCAACCACCGCATGGAAGGGTCACGTGTCAATCGAAAGATCATGCATTCAAACACGGTGCGAAACCAAAGGCGTGTGCTCAACGTCGAATGAGCATAACAGATGGTTAAAGGGGCGCTCCAATCTTGCCTAACCGAATACCATAAGGGTACTACCCACATCCGCGCCACTGATCGGTGTCCCACCCTACCTGGTTTTCTTGACAGGGGAAGGGCACCGGCGACAATAGACCCGATCCGGTAATAAATGCCATTCTGATGCATCTCCTGACTTTAGGACTCAATCATCGCACAGCGCCCGTGGCGCTACGCGAGCAAGCAGCTTTCACACCCGACCAATTGGCCGGTGCGGTACAGTCGCTCGCGAGCAGCGCAGAACTGTCGGAAACGGCCATTCTCTCCGCCTGCAACCGAACCGAGATCTACTGCCATCAAACAACCGACACACCCGACCGGGTGTTTCACTGGTTGTGCGACTACGGCGGCCTTACCGAGGCCGATCTTCGGACTTCGGTCTACACACTGCCGGATGAACAGGCGGTGGAGCACACCTTTCGAGTCGCGTCGGGACTCGACTCGATGGTCCTCGGTGAACCCCAGATCCTCGGCCAGATGAAACAAGCGTTTTCCACTGCACACCAAGCAGGCACCACTGGAAAAATTCTCAATCGACTATTTCAACAGACCTTCAAGGTGGCCAAACAGGTCCGCACCGATACGACCATCGGCGCCAACCCGGTATCCGTCGCATTCGCCGCAGTTGACCTTGCGCGGCATATTTTTACCCAACTGAGTGAACAGACCGTGCTCCTGATCGGCGCGGGAGAAACCAACGAGCTGGTCGCCCGTCATCTGGTGGAAAACGGTGTTGAGCGCATGATGGTCGCTAACCGATCACTGGAGCGGGCCAAGTCACTCGCCGCACGCGTCGCGTGCGAGGCCATCACCCTTGATGATATGCCTTCCCGACTGGCACAGGCTGATATCGTGGTGACTTCTACCGCTAGCCGTGTACCGATACTTGGCAAAGGTGCAATGGAAAGTGCGCTCAGGGCTCGACGCCACCGCCCGATGTTCATTATCGACCTCGCGGTGCCGCGCGATGTTGAGCCCGAAGTGGCGAATCTAAAGGATGTTTTTCTCTACACTGTTGACGATCTGGAAAACATTGTCGCAACCAATCGGGCAAGTCGCCAGGAAGCCGCAGCCGAGGCCGCCAAGATCATTGACCTGCAGGTAGTGCGCTTCATGCAATGGCTTCAGGCTCTGGACAGTGAGCCAACCATTCGCGCTCTACGCAGCAAAATCGATACCGTGCAAAGCACAGAACTTGTGTTTGCACGTCAACGACTACTGGCCGGCGACGACCCCAACACCGTGTTAACCCAGTTTGCCCACAGCCTGTCGCGCAAGTTTGTCCATGATCCAAGTCATGCACTGAAACAAGCCGATGAGGATGGAAACGCGACGCTGGCCGACGCGGCTCGCCTGTTGTTCGATCTGGATCGATGAACAATGAAATCCTCTGTTAGGGAAAAACTTGACCGGCTGATCGAGCGCTGTGAAGAAATTAATGCATTACTCTCTGATCCCACTGTTATCGGACAGCAAAAGATCTTTCGAGAACTGTCGATCGAACTTGCCAACCTGAACCCAGTCGTCGCGCAATATCAGCAGTGGCTGGAACTGAACAGCCAAACCGAAGACACACGTGTGATGCTGACCGACGAAGACTTGTTGATCCGCAAACTGGCCCAGGAAGAACTGCCTAGCCTGGAACAGGCACTCGATACCGCCTACGATCAGTTACAAACACTACTGTTGCCGAAGGACCCGAACGACGAACGAAATATTTTCCTCGAAATTCGCGCCGGTACCGGTGGTGACGAGGCTGCGCTCTTTGCTGGAGATCTGTTTCGCATGTACCACGCATTTGCCGACAGTCAGCGATGGACGGTCGAAATCATGCATCAAAGTGCCGGTGAACACGGCGGCTACCGCGAGATCATCAGCCGTATTATTGGCCGCGGTGCGTACTCCCGACTTAAATTCGAATCAGGCGCCCACCGAGTGCAACGTGTTCCCGCAACCGAGGCTCAGGGTCGAATCCACACATCGGCCTGCACAGTCGCAGTGTTACCTGAAGCAGACGAGATTGACGATGTAATGATCGACACGGCAGATCTTCGCATCGATACTTACCGCGCGTCGGGTGCGGGTGGTCAACACGTTAATCGAACTGACTCCGCGGTACGCATTACGCACTTGCCCTCCGGCATCGTCGTGGAATGCCAGGACGAGCGATCACAGCATAAGAACAAGGCCCGCGCCCTATCAGTGCTACGGGCGCGTCTGCTTAAAGCGGAAGTTGAGCGCCAGAAAAACGAGGAAGACACTGCGCGCCGCAATCTGGTTGGCAGCGGTGACCGTTCAGAGCGGATACGGACTTACAATTTTCCTCAAGGTCGTGTGACCGATCACCGCATCAACCTCACGCTTTACCGACTCGAAGCCGTTCTCTCAGGCGACCTTAAAGAAGTCATCGAACCGCTCGCGGCAGAACATCAGGCGGATCAACTCGCGGCAATGGCAGTCGAGTGACGCGCGTTCCGACCGAAACACTGCTGCGTAACGTCCGAAAGCGGCTAACCGGCGCCAGTCCCTCACCAGCACTGGATGCCGAATTGCTCCTCGCCGAGGCACTTGTTGTCACGCGGATCAACTTATACACACAGCCTGAACTATCACTCGACAACGACGCTCGCGCTCGATTAGAAGACAACCTACGCCGGCGTCTCACGGGTGAACCGATTGCCTACATCACTGGGAGAAAAGAATTCTGGTCTCTCGATCTAAAGGTCACACCGGCGACTCTGGTGCCGCGACCGGAAACCGAACTGCTGGTTGCGATCGCACTCGAATTACTGCACGACCACCAGGCTGTGAATGTCGCTGATCTCGGTACTGGCAGCGGGGCAATTGCCCTAGCCCTAGCCCATGAACGATCATGCGCAAGAATTAAAGCGACTGATATCTCGAGCGACGCGTTGGCCATCGCGCAACATAACGCCACGGCACTCGGTATCACCAACGTGCAATTCAACCGGGGAGCCTGGTTTGAACCTTTGGCAGGCCAGTGCTTTGATATGGTCACCGCCAATCCGCCTTACGTCGCCATCGAAGACGCCGACCTCGACACCATCCAAACTCGACACGAACCGCCGCTAGCCCTCTTTGCTGGAACCGACGGGCTAAGTGCACTTCGCATAATTATTGCCGAGGCACCAACCCATATTCGCCCGGACGGGTATCTGATCCTCGAACACGGTCATCTGCAGGGCCAGGCAGTGCGTAATTTATTGTGCCACTCAGGGTTCCATTCTATAGTCACCCGCAACGACCCTGCCGACCTGCCTCGCGTTAGCATCGGTCGACGTTAAGTATTGCTCAGGGAGACCGACGCATGTTCAGTTACGCTAGAAAAGCCTCGCCACTACCCGGCCCCAGTGAGACGCTGGCTGGACGCAACACACCGATCAGCTTGACTGGCGTGCATGTTGTCAACGGTCGCTCTATTCAACCTCCGTTTCCATCAACGTGTGAGTGTGCCGTCTTTGGAGTGGGCTGTTTCTGGGGCGCTGAGCGCATCTTCTGGCAACAAGATGGGGTCCACACCACGGCCGTTGGCTACGCTGGGGGACTCACACCCAATCCAACGTACGAGGAAGTGTGCTCAGGCTTGACGGGCCACAACGAAGTGGTCCTGGTGGTGTTCGAGCCTGCCGAGGTAACTTATGAGACATTGCTCGGCCTTTTCTGGGAAACCCATGATCCGACGCAGGGCATGCGTCAAGGAAATGATGTCGGCACGCAATACCGATCCGGTATCTACACTTTCAACGATGCCCAGGCAAAAGCGGCGAAACGCTCACTAAAGCACTATGGCGCGACACTTAAAGAAGCGGGCTACGGTGCGGTGACAACGGAAATTGTTCCGTCCCCCGAGTTCTACTACGCCGAGGAATACCATCAACAGTATCTAGCCCGAAATCCCAATGGTTACTGTGGCTTGGGCGGTACCGGCATCCTCTTCAAGGACGACTGCGCCTGAAGGCGCTTGTTAATCGATGGCTGGTGGCGGCTTCAGTGGCATCGGAAAAGCCGCAACATTTCCCTTTTGTTCGCCACCTGGGAGAATCTTCGCTCGGCCTTCCTTTTCAACCTCATCGATACGAACCACGGCATGCAGCGGCACATAGGTGCGCTTGACACCGCTGAACTCTGCCTTGAGTTTCTCATCCGAAGGGTCAACCACAACTTTTGAGCGCTCACCAAAAATAATGTCAGCCACCTCAACAAATGCGTACATTGCACTTTGAGATATCTCGCGCGCATAGAGTTCGTAGATGTTTCCTTGATTGTGGAAAACAATCCGATAGATGCTCTTGTCTGTCATTACGTATCCTGCATTATTGGGGCCTCGGCGCGAAGCAACTGACTGATGGTGACTCGCGCACAATTATACCCATGCGGGCTGCCAACCTCGCGCCCTTAGGATATGGGGTGAGGCATCGACATTATCAAGCCATCCGGTCGATCGGGTGGGGTTTATTGCAGCTGGTCATCGCGAGCGGACTATTTCTGTCGGTTAGCCACAATACAGTCGCCGCCATGCCGCAAAGTCTCGCGGTAGAACTTGAACATCTGGGCCTTCCGGCAACAGCAATCAGCCTCTATGTGCATCGCCTGGGCGACGACCAGCCCCTCCTGACCCACCTGGCAGACCGACCTCGAAACCCCGCCTCGACGATGAAACTCGTCACCACCGCCGCCGCGCTCGATCTACTTACGCCCACCCACACCTGGCAGACCCACACGTATGTGCTCGGCCAACTGCAACGCGGTACCCTCGATGGTGATCTGCTTATTCAGGGGAGCGGTGACCCGCAACTCGTCATCGAGGATTTCTGGCGGTTGATCGAAAACTTGCGCCAACGGGGCCTAAGACATATTACCGGTGACCTGATACTGGACAGTTCACTTTTTGATCGCAGCGCCATCAACACTAAACCATTAGACCACAAGCGCTATCGGGCCTACAACACTCCACCCGACGCGCTGTTAGTCAACTTCCGGGCTACGCGGCTCGAGGTCTTTCCCGAAGGGCAGTCTCTTCGTATTTACGCTGATCCACCTGCCACGACACTGCGCCTGGAGAACCATATCAAGGTGTTGACCGGGCGCTGCAAAGGACGTACCGGCGGTATCACCTTGACCGTCGAACGCCAAGCGAGTGGGACACTGGCCAAGCTCGGCGGGCGCTACCCTGTCACGTGTGGACCAACCGGCTTTGGTCGCGTGCTGTTGACACAAGACGCTTACGTGTATGGCGTGTTCCGTCATCTTTGGCTTGCCTCGGGTGGCACGCTGCGTGGGACTTGGCGCAGCGGTGTCGCGCCAACTAACCAGCGAGCCTTTGCGAGCCATCGCTCCGACCCACTGGCCAGCACGGTGCGCGACATCAACAAATTCAGCAACAATGTGATGGCACGTAACTTGCTGCTGACCCTCGCGGCAAAGAGCACCCAAGGGGTTGCCACACCGTCTGATGGGCGCGCCGCTGTCTTAGCCTGGTTAGCTCAGGCCGGTATTCGAATGCCACATCTTGCGATGGACAACGGGGCCGGTCTGTCGCGCAGCGCTCGCCTGAGTGCACGAGGGCTGGGCCAGTTGCTGCTGCATGCATGGCATGGCCCCTGGGGGCCGGAGTTTATCTCTTCGCTGCCTCTGGCCGGGATGGACGGCTCGCTGCGCCAGCATTTTCGGGGACTGGCGCCAGAGAGGGGGCGCATCCGCCTTAAGACAGGTCGACTGAGCGGTGTGCGCGCGATGGCAGGCTACGTCACGCTATCGGACAACCAAACACACGCCGTGGTGATCCTGATCAATCAGGAAAAACTTTCGAACCGCATCGGGGACGCGGCGCCAGCCGCCGTGTTGCGCTGGCTACTTAGACCACGTTAATCGCCCGCCGGGACGTGGCTCTGCAGAAACGACACGATCACATCTGCGACAGGTCCGGGGTTATCCATATGCAAATGATGACCGCCGGTCATTTTTTCGACGACCAGATTAGTCATGATCTCGATTCGCCGCTCGGTGTTAGGACGTGCCACTACCAACCCGTCGCTGGCAAGAATCATCTGAACCGGGCATTGGATCGAAGTCAGTATCGCTTGCGCCTGCCCCTCGTCCAAATACAGTGGTGCAGGGAGTCGTAGGCGAGGGTCGCTACGCCAGTGGTAACCATTGGCGCCGCGTTGCGCGTTGCGCGTCACCAGCAATTGGGCGCCTTCGTCATCAATGCCCCCCGCAAGTCGGCGGCGTTCGACCAACTCATCCAGCGTTGGGTACTGCGCTTTCTTGTGATCCCGCGACACCGCATGTGCTTCGATTGAGCGCTTTAAGCGATTCGGGAAATCTGCTGCGGGCTCCGACAACGGCCCAATCTGATCGATCAGACTGAGGGCAAAAATGCGATGTGGCGCGATTGCCGTTACCAAGGTCCCAACCGCCCCGCCCAGAGAGTGTCCAAGCAAACAACAAGCGCCCCACTGCAGCGCATCAAGCACCTGCAAAACCTCCGCCGCGTAGTGCGACAAATGGTAAGCATGGCCCGAGGCAATATGATCGGAATATCCGTGCCCCGGCAAATCGAGAGCGAACAAGTCAAAGTCAGCAAGATACGGTGCTAACGGAATAAAGCTCGCAGCATTGTCCAGCCAACCATGCAGCGCCAGAACTCTGGGCGCACCGGGGTTAGGCCAAGCCAACCCGCGGAGTACACCAGCTGGCGTGTTGAGGGACACATCGCGGCCTGGACTAGACTTTATCGCAACTGTATTTTCCATAGTTACCATAATTAAAACAATGATCTAGGTGATTTCACCTCATAACGACTAAAATAGACGCCGAGCGAACAGAAACGCTGCGGCTAACGCCTTCGACGACATTCAGGGTCAGCCAGTGCGACACGGGAAAGCGCGCGACTCTACGTGCGTTTGGTGAAAAATGAAACCATGCCCTGCTAGACACAAATCAGAGGACGCATCATAGATGAGTGAAACTGCAAAAAAGGAACCGATGGCCCCTCGGGCCGTACGCCACTCGTTTACCCTGACCGACAACGAGACCGGCGACAGTTACGAACTACCGATCCTGCATGGCAGCATCGGCCCTCGAGTCATCGATATTCGAAAACTCTACGCCGAGGCCGGCATATTTACCTACGATCCGGGGTTCACCTCCACCGCATCGTGTACATCAGATATTACCTACATCGATGGTGATGCCGGCGTGCTGCTCCATCGCGGTTACCCGATCGACGAACTCGCTGAGAACAGCGACTACATGGATGTGTGCTATCTCCTTTTGCATGGAGATCTGCCGTCGCCGGAAGAAAAATCTGAATTTGACGGAAACATTACACAACGCACTATGCTGCATGAGCAGCTAGTGCGCTTTTACAGTGGCTTCAAGCGTAGCGCCCATCCGATGGCCATCATGGTGGGTGTTGTAGGGGCCTTGTCGGCTTTCTATCACGACAGCACGGATATTAACGATCCCATGCAGCGCATGATCGCGGCCAACCGTCTGATCGCCAAGATGCCGACGATCGCGGCCTACGCCTACAAGTATTCGCTGGGTCAACCATTTCCCTACCCCGACAATAAACTTGATTACGCTTCTAACTTATTGCGGATGCTGTTCAGCGTTCCCACTGAAGAATATGAAGTTAACCCAGTGATCGCGCGTGCCATGGACAAGATTCTTATCCTCCATGCCGACCATGAACAAAATGCCTCTACCTCGACCGTGCGTCTTGCCGGTTCGTCGGGCGCCAATCCCTTTGCCTGCATTGCCGCTGGCATCGCGTCCCTATGGGGCCCTTCCCACGGTGGCGCCAATGAAGCCGTGCTGCATATGCTGGAGGAAATTGGCACCAAAGAGAATATTCCCCAATTTGTAAAACGGGCACAGGATCCGAACGATTCGTTTCGTTTGATGGGCTTTGGCCACCGCGTTTACAAAAACTATGACCCTCGCGCCAAGGTCATGCAAAAAACCTGCCACGAAGTATTAAATGAACTTGGCGTTTCCGATCCCATGTTGGATATCGCGATGGAACTTGAACGTCTCGCGCTCGAGGATTCGTACTTCATCGACAAAAAACTCTATCCTAATGTCGATTTTTACTCAGGCATTACCCTGCGCGCGATGGGCTTCCCGGACAATATGTTCACCTCTCTCTTTGCGATCGGGCGCACCGTTGGCTGGATTGCACACTGGAAGGAGATGATGTCTTCAGCAGAAAGCAAAATCGGTAGGCCCCGTCAGTTGTACAAAGGTGAGGTCGCGCGCCGATTCACTGCTGTGGCTAACCGGGAACACACCAGTCGCAAGATCAGCTGGGCGTGGCTTTGGGGCGGGCCACGCAACAACGAGGGTTAGACAAGACTACCGACGACCTCGGCTGATGTCTGCAAGGAACGACTTGCATTCCCGATGCAGTGTGTGATCTATAAAGGTAAACGCAAACCGGGTGCTTACCTTTTTGTCGAGCGCGCGGACGATTTCTCCCGCGTGCCAGCCACACTAATGCAGATGATGGGCCCGATGGAGCCTGTGATGACGCTAGATTTAGCATCGCGAGAAAACCTCGTAGCCTGTGACCCTGCTGAGGTCCGCGAGCAACTTGTGGGAAATGGCTATTTCCTTCAATTACCACCCGCCGACTACGCTACCCGTTAGCAGTACGAGGCCATGCTAACCAAACTTCTATTCACCGCTATCGTCATCATTATTGTATTGCTGGTGTTCCGTACTCGACATCACAAGACAAAACCTCCTGTCTCAACCATCAACGATGAGCCACCTGGCATCGGTATCTCTGCGCGTGCTATCGCCTACACTCTGCTCATCGTGGTACTGGCCGTGTCAGCAGTCATCTTCACTCTGCACTGGTCGGAACAGCATCGTGTTATTGATATTCGTGTAACCAACGCGCAAGGTGAGGTCACCCGTTATCAGGCTCACAAGAAAACGATCCAAGGGCGACGTTTCATTACCCTGGAGGGTGTTACAGTCAACCTTGGCGACAGCTTCCAGGTTGAAATGATCGAACAACTCGACTCGCGCTGACACATCATTCGTTGCCAACAAGATTCGAATCGAAACGAAATGCTTTCAAATTCGTATCAAGCGACACATCTCGCCTAAGGGCCACTAACCTTGCAGCAAGCCGTGCATCGGCGGCACCACTTCGCACTTTGGCGCCAAGGCGCCCGGCAATCGCATCACCGGCATCCAACACACCCTCAAGATTGCCATAATCCGTCAACAACTTGACCGCGGTGTGTACGCCAATCGAGTAAATCCCTCGAATTCCCAAAGAACTATCGCCGGCAAGTGCGAAAAGATCCACCAACTGTTCGGGCTCCACCTCAAATCGTTGCTTAACCCACGCGCGATCGTGTTCACGATCGGCAAAATGATCGTGGACCCGTATCTTTGGACCCAGTAACTGGCAGAAACTCTTATCGGTCGACAGAATAGTTACTGCGCTCCCGACCTTGGCGAGGCGATCAGCGACGCTGGCGATGACATCATCGGCTTCAAACGCCGTGATTTCTATACTAGCGACTCCCAGCTTGGCGAAACGTTCGATCACCCGCGGCAACAATAAGCGCAGATCTTCCGGCATGGGTTTTCGCAGTTTCTTGTAATCGGAGAATAGATCGCGGCGCCAACTGGGGCCTTCACCATCAAGTGCGCACAGTGCGTGGCTTGGTTGGTGACGACGAAGGGCTCGGCGTAAGGAGGCCACGCAGGCATTCAACACCGCATCGGCGTGTTGGGTCTCGCCCTCACCCGGCACCCCTGCGTGCACCCTGCGTATAAGGTTCAGTCCATCTATCAAAAGGGCGTGCATCTGGCTTAACCTCTATTGAGAGAGGCCGCATCAGTATACGCTCGCCGGAGTCAGAGAATATAGCGGGTTAAATCTTCGTCACCGACGAGGTCAATAAGGTGCTGGTCGACGTACTCGCTATCAACAGTAATGGTCGCACCCGATCGATCAGCCGCATCAAACGAAATCGTTTCCAGCAACCGCTCCATAACCGTGTGCAGGCGCCTGGCACCGATATTTTCGGTCGATTCATTGACCTGCCACGCCACCTCGGCCACTCGAGCGACACCATCCGCACGGAATTCCAGAGTGACTCCCTCCGTCGCCATTAGCGCGGAATACTGCTCCGCCAGTGACGCATCAGGCTCAGTCAAAATTCGGACAAAATCGACCGCAGTCAACGCATCGAGCTCCACACGAATTGGCAATCGCCCCTGCAACTCAGGGACGAGATCGGAAGGCTTACACATCTGAAACGCACCAGAGGCAATAAAAAGAATGTGATCCGTCCGCAGCATGCCGTAACGAGTACTGACATTACAGCCTTCAACCAAGGGCAGGAGATCACGCTGCACGCCCTCCCGAGACACATCGCTACCCTGATGATCAGCACGACCCACAATCTTGTCGAGTTCATCGAGAAAAACAATGCCGTCCTGCTCGACTCTCCGCACCGCCTCGTGTTTAAGATCCTCTTCGTTGATTAAATTACTGGCCTCTTCCTCCACCAGTATTTTCATTGCGTCGGCCACTGTCAACGTTCGATGCTGCTTCTTGTCACCACTCAGATTCTGAAACATGCTTTGCAATTGACCGGTCATTTCCTCCATGCCCGGCGGACCCATGATTTCAACACCAACGGTTGGGCTCGTGACTTCGATCTCGATTTCTTTGTCATCGAGTTTTCCTTCGCGCAAGAGTTTCCGAAACCGTTGCCGCGCTGCACCGTCGTTGTCAGGTGCGACAGCGACGGTACCGTTATCCAAGCCCGGGCTACTACGCGCTGGTGGCAGCAACGCATCTAGAATTCGGTCCTCAGCCACGTCCTCAGCCCTGGTACGGACTCGTTCGATCGCTTCGTCTCGACTCATCTTGACCGCCATTTCAACCAGATCGCGGATGATCGAGTCGACTTCGCGCCCCACATAGCCGACCTCTGTGAACTTGGTTGCCTCTACTTTGATAAAAGGCGCGTGGGCCAATCGAGCGAGACGCCGGGCTATTTCCGTTTTCCCGACGCCGGTTGGACCAATCATCAGAATGTTCTTGGGCGTGATCTCGCTGCGTAAAGACTCGTCCTCGACTTGTGCCCGACGCCAGCGGTTACGCAACGCAATGGCCACCGCACGTTTGGCAGCAGCCTGGCCAATGATGTGTTTGTCCAGTTCCTGAACAATCTCCCGTGGTGTCATGCCTGACATAAGAATTCTCTCAACCGTGCAACTCTTCAAGTGTTAATTGGTCATTGGTGTAAATACAAATATCTGCTGCGATCAACAGCGATTTTTCTACAATCATGCGAGCATCGAGTTCGGTTTCCTCTAACAAAGCGCGGGCAGCCGCTTTCGCATAAGCGCTACCTGAACCAATAGCCATAATCCCCTGTTCGGGCTCAATCACGTCTCCTGTTCCAGAAATAATCAGTGAGGTGGAGCGATCCGCAACGGCCAGCATCGCTTCTAAACGTCGCAGCATGCGATCAGTACGCCAATCTTTGGCTAGCTCCACCGCTGAGCGCAGCAGATTCCCCTGGTGCTTCTGCAACTTACCCTCGAATCGTTCAAATAGTGTGAATGCATCCGCTGTGCCACCGGCAAAACCGGCCAGCACCTGTCCATCGTGCAAACGTCGGACCTTTCTTGCATTGCCTTTCATTCTCGTATCACCGAGTGTGACTTGACCATCGCCACCAATCACTACCTTATCGTCACGGCGAACGGATAGCACCGTAGTACCACGCAAAGGATTTTCATTCATTTCCCCGACCACCCCCTATTAAACGCGACAAGCCTGGCTACTCCACCAGGCGCAAGTTCGGACTCCCGCCCCGTTTAGCCGGTGTCGGAGATTGGTCATCTTCACCTGTGCTTTTAACACCGGTTTCGTCGTGAAAGAAGATTCCTTGCGAATTCTCTTTCGCAAAGATTGCCAAAACCGCATCCACCGGCAGCACCACAGCCTGTGACAGACCACCAAATCGAGCGCTGAAAGTGATCAAATCATTACCCATCTCCAGATCGACGACGGCTCGATCGTGCACATTAAGCACAATCCGACCACTTTCTACCGAAGCGACTGGCACCGCGACCTCTGCCACGGTCGCGTCTACGAGTAACTGTGGCGTGAAGCCATTGTCATGTGCCCACTGCCAGATCGCACGGATGAGGTATGGACGAGTAGACATCTGAGTAGTGCTTGACACCACCAAAGCAATCAGGTGTGCATTTCCCGCTCAAGCGAATTGAGACTAGCCTGAAAAGTCGATCGCTCAAACAGTCTTTCACTGTAGTCCATAACGGCCTGGCCCTGGCGCGGCAATGTCACATCCATGACTGATAAACGCCATAACAACGGAGCCAAATAACAATCCACCAGACTGAACTCATTACCCATTGCATAGCGTTGCACAAGAAAGTTCGGCGACATTGCGAGCAATCCATCCCATAAAGATTTCTTGAGCTTCTTGTTCAGGGGCTTACCTTCATCGAGTAAACGCTTCACTTCGCCCAACCAATCACGTTGCAAGCGTCCGATCAGCAGTCTTGCGCGGCCACGGCCAATTGGATCAAGCGGCATCAGCGGCGGATGTGGCAAACGTTCGTCGAGAAACTCGGTGATCACATTGTCCCCATAAAGCACTAGCTCCCTATCAATCAGTGTTGGCGATTCACCGTAAGGATTCAGTTCTGTCAGATCAAACTCCGGATCAGCCGCCGGATCCAGCACATCACAATCAACATCTTTCTCCTTCAAGACAATGCGACAGGCATGGCCGTAAAGGCAATTGGAACCGGCGTAAAGTTTCATTGTAGTGCTGAGATCGGTAGTGAAAGTCTAAAGCCGTGAGGACGGTTGATGCAGTTCAAATCAAATCGCTGAGTCGAATTCGTGCTCAGTGTACATCGCGCCAGTATTCTTTCTTCAAGAGATAGGCGAGAACGATGAATACACCCATAAAAAGCATCACCCAGAAACCCATTTCGTAGCGCACGAGCTTAGCCGGTTCCGCCAAATACACCATGAAATTGGTCAAATCGCGAATCGCGGCATCGTATTCGCTGCCGGTCATCGTACCGGGCACGACCGATTGATAACGCACGCTACTGACATCAGCGACCCCACCACCTTCGAACGTTGCCGAACGTGCACCCTGCCACTGGTACAACACGTGTGGCATTGCGACATTAGAGAAAAGTGCGTTGTTCCAACCAGTCGTGGTCGACTCATCTGTGTAAAAACTTCTCAGGTAAGTGTAAATCCAATCTGCTCCCCGTGATCGCGCCGTCAACGATAGGTCAGGCGGCACCACACCAAACCATGCCTTGGCACCAGCGGTCGGCATCGCTGTGACCATCAGATCACCTGGCTTATCAGAAGCGAACATCATTTCTTCGCGCAATAACGCTTCGCTGATACCGAGATCTGTGGCCATCCGTTCGTAGCGCATGAACGATGCGTTGTGGCAAGACAGGCAATAATTAACGAAGGTCCGGGCACCACGTTGTAGTGACGGCTGATCCGATAAATCAATATAGACTTTATCGAGATTCCCAGCACCACCGGAGGCCGACACAACGAGGGGCATTAACAACATCAGTACTGACACGATACATTTGTTCATTGGCCTGTCACCCTGTCACCCTGTCAGGCTCAGGTTTGGTCCTGTCCATACGCGTATAAATCGGCATCAATAGGAAGAAAGCGAAGTAAACGACCAATCCAATCTGCGACCAGGTGACATTTTTTAATAGACCCAAATCAACGTGTGATGGATTGCGAGTACCAAGGTAACCCAGCATGACGAAGGTAATAACAAAAAGTGTCAGCGCGGTCTTATACATCCAGCCTCGGTAGCGAATGGAACGAACCGGTGATCGGTCCAGCCAAGGAAGAAAAAACAACAAAACAATAGCAGCCCCCATTGCCAATACGCCCCATAACTTAGCCCCACCGGGTAACCACTCAAAAGTAACGGCGCGCAAAATTGAGTAGTACGGTGTCAGGTACCACAATGGCACGATATCCGGTGGTGTCTGCAGAATATCAGCAGGCGCAAAGTTGTCTTTCTCGAGAAACCAGCCACCCAATTCTGGAACAAAAAAAACAACTGCCAGTAACGCGGTCATCATGACCGCGACACCAAGATTGTCTTTGACTGTGTAGTAAGGATGAAAAGCAATCCCGTCGAGTGGTTTACCGCTTGCGTCCTTGTCCTTCTTTATGTCAATGCCATCGGGATTGTTTCCACCCACCTTGTGCAACGCCACGATATGCAGGTAGACCAGCAGCGACAATAACAACGGTACAAGGATCACATGAAAAGCAAAAAACCGATTCAAGGTGGCATCAGAAACGACAAAATCACCGCGAATCCACTCTGACAGACCCGGACCAATGCCGGGCAACGCACCAAACAACGAAATGATGACTTGAGCGCCCCAGTACGACATGTTGCCCCACGGCAGAAGGTAGCCGAAAAAAGCCTCGGCCATCAACGTCACATAGAGCAGCATGCCAAGCAACCAAATCAACTCTCTCGGCGACCGATGTGATCCGTAAAGTAGTCCGCGAAACATGTGCAGATAGACCACAATAAAAAGCATCGACGCACCCACTGAGTGCAGATAACGAATAAACCAACCACCCGGCACATCACGCATGATGTACTCAACAGATGCGAAAGCGAGGGACGAGTCAGGCTTGTAATGCATGGTCAGGAAAATCCCCGTGAGGATCTGCAGCACCATGACGACCATCGCAAGCGAGCCAAAGAAATACCAGAAATTGAGGTTCTTCGGCGCGTAGTACTTGGAGACGTGTTCTTCCCATACTTTGGTAGCAGGAAAACGCTCGTCGACCCAGGTCATGAACTTCGACATCAGGCAGCCTCCTGCGAATCGAGGCCGATCAGAATTCGATTGTCAGTGACAAACGAGTGTGGCGGCACCTCAAGATTGGTTGGTGCAGGCACGTTCTTAAACACTCGCCCCGCCAGATCAAAGCGCGAACCATGACAGGGGCAGAAAAAACCACCCCGCCAATCAGCACTGATGCCTGACGCGGCCCCTCTTTCAAATTTCTTGGTGGGTGCGCAACCGAGATGAGTACACACCCCAAGCAACACCAGAATTTCGGGTCGAATGGAGCGATGACCATTGGCTGCGTAGGCCGGCTGCTGTTCGACAGTCGAGTCCGGATCGGACAGCTGGTCGCGAATCTCAGTCAGATCCGCCAGCATCTTTTCCGATCGACGCACAATCCACACGGGTTTGCCACGCCACGCCACCACCATCATTCGACCTTCGCGCAATTCGCTGATGTCCACCTCTACTGGCGCCCCTGCGGCACGCGCACGCGCGCTTGGGGCCATGCTCGCGACCAATGGCACCATCATTGCGCCGGCACCGGCCACACCTACAGCCGACGTTAGTGCAGTCAAAAACTGGCGTCGCCGGTTCGGTTGTGATTCTTCCGTCTTATCCTCTGCCATGTTATTTCCCCGCTAGACTGGTGGAGAACCACGAGACTGCCCGGTTCGATCCGCACCAGACACTTTCTCACGCTCAACTCATTAAAAGGCGAAAGTATAGCAAAGCGCTTGAGAGCGCCTGTCGCTAAGGCGTCGCCAATCCACCTCGCTCAGGCAAGACCCGACTGATGCAATAAAGCATCGATGCCAGGTGCGCGACCACGAAAGGCGGTAAAAAGATCTAGCGGCGACTCTACACCGCCTTTTTCAAGCATCTCGTTCAAAAAGGCCTGCCCAGTCGCCGAATCAAATATTCCACTCTCCTCAAAGGCACCAAAAGCATCTGCTGACAGCACCTCTGCCCACAGGTAACTGTAATAGCCCGCCGCATAACCACCAGCGAAGATATGGGAGAAGGCGTGCTGAAAACGATTGTAAGGCGGCCACTCAGCCACCGAGAGACTTGCCCGCACGTCGTCCAGCACCTGCTGAATGGTCTCCTCCCCATCGGGATCAAAGCGACTGTGGAGGCGCAGGTCGAAGATTGAAAACTCAAGTTGGCGCAGCATAGCTCGTGCCGACTGAAAGCGCCGTGCGGCAGACAAACGTTTAAACAGGTCGCCGGGTAATGAATCACCCGACTCGTGGTGCGCCGCTATTAAATCAAGCGCTTCGCGCTGCCAGCACCAGTTTTCAAGAAACTGACTGGGCAACTCCACTGCATCCCACGGCACACCATTAATCCCGGCGACGGCAGGTTCATCGACTCGAGTCAACAGGTGATGCAATCCATGACCAAACTCGTGAAAGAGAGTCAACACCTCTTCGTGGGTCAATAAGGTCGGCTGACCGTCCGCTGGCGGCGTGAAGTTGCACACCAGAAATGCCACGGGTGTTTGTACACCCCCATCAGGCAATCGACGTCGATCAATCGCGTCTGCCATCCAAGCGCCACCCCGCTTATTGGCTCGCGCGAAAAGATCAAGGTAAAAGGAGCCCCGCCGCGCTCCGGTCGCATCCACAACGTCGTAAAAGGTAACCGACTCATGCCACAACTGTGGCAATGCAACGGGTTCAACTCGAATAGAAAACAGCCGGTGGACAACCTCGAACAGGCCGTTGAGCACGCGCGGCAAGGGAAAATAGGGACGTAGCGTTTCCTGAGTCAAAGCGAAATGCACTTCACGCAACCGTTCGGCATAAAAAGCGTGATCCCATGCTTGAAGATCACACACATCATCGGTCTCTCGGGCGAAAACGACCAATGCTTGGAGTTCGTCCTCGGCATGACCACGGGCACGCCGGACGAGGTCGGACAGAAACTGGTCAACCTCTGCAACAGAGGCTGCCATCCGCGTCTCCATCGCATACTCAGCAAAGTTGTCATAACCCAGCAACGATGCCATCTGCCGGCGCAGCGTTAGGATGTTTACCATCACCTCGCTGTTGTCCCATCGCCCCTCACCCGGCCCCATCTCGCTGGCACGCGTGACGTAGGCGTGATACATCCGCTCTCTGAGTGACCGACTCTTGGCGAACTTCATGAAGGGCACGTAGGACGGCGCCTTAAGTGTAAAACGCCAACCACGCTGGCCCGCCTCGCGCGCCGTTGCCGCCGCCATCTCGCGGACTGATGTCGGTACCCCAACAAGATCCGACTCATCGACAACGTCCAAATGCCAACCATCGGTGGCATCGAGCACATTTTGCTCAAAGCGATTCTCGAGCAATGCGAGTTCCTCGGCCAGTGCAGCAAATCTTGCTCGACTCGATTCGTCCAGCGCGCCCCCGGAGAGACGAAAATCACGCAGCGCATTGGAGATGACACGTCGCCGCGCCGGACCGACACTCTCGCCTGTCTCATGCAAGTGCTGAAAGCCCTTAAACAAGGCCTGGTTCTGACCCAGCTCGGTCTCATAGGCGCTGACTTTGGCTAGACAGGCCTCGTAGGCCCGGCGCAATGCATCAGAATCGACCACAGCGTTCAGATGCGACACCGGCGACCACACCCGTTTCAATCGTTCATCAAGATCCTCTAGCGGCCTGGCAAAACTAGTCCAGTCCGCACTACCCGCGTGGGATTCGAGTGCGCTGATCTGCTCGCGGTTTGTAGCCAGCACCTCGTCGAGTGCCGGCTCAACATGATGCGCCTCGATCTCCTCGAAACGTGGCAGGCCAGAAAGATCCAGCAGCGGATTAACATGCTTCATCGGTCGAGTTCTAATACTTGATGTGCTGTGATAAGGGCGCGATTTACACTCCGCGCACTGATTTCGTTTAATCTACCATGCAGCCATTCGCACTCCTCAGACGCCTCGATGCGGCGCCCGGACACTCAGACAACCCTATGAAAGAAGACGTCGATTTTCTAGTTATCGGTGGTGGCAGCGGCGGGATCGCCGCGGCTCGCCGTGCCGCCCAGTACGGCGCCCGCACCGTCCTGATCGAGGGAGGACGCTTGGGTGGTACTTGTGTAAACGTTGGCTGTGTGCCAAAAAAAGTCATGTGGAACGCATCACGCCTAGCCGACATGCTGGACGACGTCCCAGGCTATGGCTTCTCCATCGATCAAAGTCGTTTCGACTGGCCGTCGCTAAAAAGTGCCCGCGATGCCTACATTTCACGACTGAACGGCATCTACCAGCGTAATCTTGACCAGGCAGGCGTCGAGACCATTGCCGGTTGGGCTCGCTTTGAAGGGCCACACGACATCCGTGTTGAAGATCGCAAAATTCACGCCAAGCACGTTCTGATAGCCACCGGCGGCATACCGACCATTCCGGCCCTTTCGGGGGCCGAACTTGGCATCAGCAGCGACGGGTTCTTCGCCCTTGAGACACAGCCCGCGCGGGTGGTGATCGTGGGCGCTGGCTACATCGCTACTGAATTTGCTGGCGTAATGAACGCGCTCGGCAGCGAAGTCACGCTGATCCTGCGCAAGGACACTGTGCTGCGTGCCTTTGATCACACCCTGCGTGAGGTGGTGATGAGTGAAATGCACACCAGCGGTATCCGTATACTGCCCCAAACCAAGATCGACCAGATCATGTCTGGAGATGATGCCCGACTGCGCATCGAGTGCACGGGCGAATCACTGGACTCCATCGATTGTCTTATCTGGGCCATCGGGCGCGAATCGAACGTCACCGGTTTGGGACTCGCCGAAGCGGGCATCACGGCAGACGAACACGGCTTTATTCCGACCGACCCTTTTCAGAACACAACCACCGAGAACGTGTATGCCGTAGGCGACGTCACCGGTCGTCAGGCCCTGACCCCAGTCGCCATCGCCGCCGGTCGACGATTGGCCGATCGTCTGTTTGACAACCAACCCGATGCATGCCTGGCGTACGACAATATTCCCAGTGTGATCTTCTCCCACCCGCCGATTGGTACCGTGGGCCTAACAGAGCAGGAGGCAATCAGCACCTTCGGTGAACACAATATCAAGATTTATCAGAACCGATTCACTGACATGTACCATGCGATGACATCGCGAAATCCACCAACCATCGTCAAACTGGTGACAACCGGAGCGGATGAGAAGGTCATTGGCTGTCACGTCGTCGGCCACGGTGCAGATGAAATTATCCAAGGCTTCGCCGTCGCGGTGAAAATGGGTGCCACCAAAGCCGACTTCGATAACACGGTCGCCATTCACCCAACTGCCGGGGAAGAACTGGTGACGCTGCGCTGACGCTCGCCCGAGTGATCATGGCCAATATCAATGTCTTCGCGCAATAAACCCGCGTTAGGAACCAGCGCTTGATGCAGGCACTCAAACGAAAAGCAACCCGGCGCGGTCATGCTAACGTGCTCCAGCACCTGCAGGGCTACCTCAAACGTGCGCTTGACCGGTCCGATCGCCAGGAACTGGTTGAAGTCATCGATCATTACCGCCTTGGACGTGTCCCGCTAGTGGTGCCAATGACATTACTGCGACATCACTTTCGCCGCCATCCTGACCCGTACATCACCCGCCAAATCTACCTCAACCCTCACCCACCTGAGTTAATCTTACGGAACCTGATTTAACCGGCCCCGACAACCAACGAAGCGCAAACATTGCGCGCCGTTACAATCTAGGCACACGATCCACAACACAGTTGGGGTAAGTACCAATGGCATGGTGGGGCACACTGGTCGGGGGCACGCTTGGATTCATGCTGGGCGGGCCGCTGGGCGCGCTGCTCGGCAGCGTGGTGGGGCGCCAATTCGATGCCGGGCGGCAACGCACTGGCGATGGCCCCTTTCTGGGCAATGGCCGTGAAGTCACCCAAGCGGCTTTCTTCACCGCTACGTTCTCGGTCATGGGTTACTTGGCCAAGGCCGATG